>ERZ1032130.251-NODE-251-length-15172-cov-11.904478_pt1 | contig 15172 bp, 13 predicted proteins | sample MGYA00517879_ERZ1032130 | MGnify/ENA primary metagenome ERZ1032130 (study PRJEB33719, sample SAMN04262597) | wastewater metagenome | biome: rural village; feature: animal feces; material: feces | host: Bos taurus | place: El Salvador | collected 2012-01-31 ...
CGTTGTTCAGAGCGTGGTGCAGGCCGGTGGGGATCAGCAGACGGTTCAGGAAAGCGTAGATACCAGCGCCGACAGCACCCAGGCTGACGATACCCTGGCCGATAGCGTACAGAGCGCCGAAGATGACGGGCCATGCGAACAGCAGGACAGCGGAAACGCCGATGGAGATAACAGCAGTAGCAATGGCGACGAAGCGCTTGCCGCTGAAGAATGCCAGAGCGTCAGGCAGCTTGGTGCCCTTGAACTTGTTGTAGCAGATGCCGCCAACGATACCGCCCAGAATGCCAATGAAGGCATTGCCGCCGACCTTAGCGAAAGCAACGGAGTTGACTTCGGAAGCGATCATAGCGGGAGCGATGGTGCCAACGGTGCCGGGGTTCAGCAGCGTGGTCATCATCAGGTAAGAGACCATACCAGCCAGGCCGGCAGTGCCGTCGTTGTCCTTAGCCAGGCCAACGCCAACACCGATTGCGAACAGGATAGCCATGTTGTCGATCAGGGCTGCACCGGCCTTGATCAGGAAAACGCCGAGAACGTATGCAAAGCCTTCAGTTGCGCCGGCAGCACCCATGGCAGCGGGAGCCAGGGCGTAACCCAGACCCATCAGAATACCACAGATGGGCAGTGCAGCAACGGGCAGCATCATAGCCTTACCCAGCTTCTGCAGATGTTTCATCATAAGAAAATTTCCTCCTTATTATCTCTTTTGCCTTTTATTTTAGACCGTCGGCCCACGACGGCCATTGGGGCCTGAATGGAATTACAGGTTTGCAGCCATGAAAGCCTGCAGCTCAGCAGCGGCCTTCTCTTCGTCAGCACCGTCAACGGTGACAGTCAGTTCCATGCCCTGCTTGGCAGCCAGCTTCATCAGAGCCATCAGACGGCGGGCATCAGCCTTGCCAGTGGGGGCTTCGATGGTGACCTTGGAAGCGAAGGGAGCGACAGCCTTCACCAGCATACCGGCGGGACGGGCGTGCATACCCATGGGGTCAGCGATTACATGCTTGAATTCTTTCATTTTGTTATTTCCTCACTTTCGTGGTAATTACAGTTCAGACTCGCAGACGATCTTTCTGGCTTCCAGAATCCGGCCTGCAGCCATGGACAGCTCGGTGTAGCCCATTTCGATGAACTTCTCAGTCATCTTGGGATCAGCACCCAGCTCGCCGCAGATACCGGCCCAGATGCCATTGTCATTGGCAGCCTTTGCGATGTGGGCCAGCAGAGCCATCAGCGCGGGGTGGTAGGGATCGTAGAACTTGTCCAGCTTGGCATTCTGACGGTCCACAGCCAGGGTGTACTGAGTCAGGTCGTTGGTGCCGACGGAGAAGAAGGCAGCTTCCTTGGCCAGCTCGTGGGCCAGAACCGCAGCGGCGGGAGTTTCCACCATGACGCCGATGGGCACTTCCCTAGTTTCGATACCCTCATCTTCCAGCTCCTTGCGCAGGATGGCACACAGAGCCTTGGCAGCCTTCAGTTCCCATACGGAAGCAACCATGGGGAACATAACCTGCAGATTGCCGTAGACAGAAGCACGGAGAATAGCGCGCAGCTGGGGACGGAAAATTTCTTCTCTGGTCAGGCAGATGCGCAGACCGCGCAGGCCCAGAGCGGGATTCTCTTCCTTCTCAAGACCCAGGTAGGAAACCTGCTTGTCGGCGCCGATGTCCAGGGTGCGGATGACCACAGGACGGTCGCCCATGATCTCAGCAACCTTCTTGTAAGCTTCGAACAGCTCATCCTCCGTGGGCAGGGTGTCCCGGCCCAGATACAGGAACTCACTGCGCATCAGGCCAACGCCTTCGCAGTCGGCGGCCACGGCAGCTTCGGCATCCTCAGGGCTGCCGATGTTAGCGGCCAGCAGAATCTTCTTGCCGGACTTGGTGATGCTTTCCTTGCCCCGGTAAGCTTCCAGAGCAGCCCGGTCTGCGGCGGCTTCTGCCTGCTTTGCCTTCAGCATTGCCATGGTCTCGTCGTCGGGATCCATGTACCAGTTGCCGGTGAAGCCGTCAACAGCCAAAACGGCGCAGTTTTCAGCATCTTCCAGTTCAATATTCGCCTGAACCAAAGAGGGAATGTTCAGGGTACGGGCCAGAATGGCGGTGTGGCTGGAGGAGGAGCCCTGTCGGGTCACGAAGGCCAGAATCCGCTCTCTGGGCAGCTGGATGGTTTCGGAAGGAGCCAGATCCTCGGCAACCAGCAAAAATTCGCCTTCGGGCAGCTGGAAGCCGGTGTTGCCGCAGAGGATATCGTACAGACGGTGGGACATGTCCCGGATGTCAGCAGAGCGGGCGTTCATGTACTCGTCGTCCATGGCGGCGAATACGGCGGCAAATTCCTCGCCGGTGTCCAGAGCGGCGATGGCGGCAGCGGCACCGTCCTCAATGGCGGCGGTAACGCCGTCCAGATAATCCAGATCGTCCAGCATCAACAGCTGCACTTCCACAATGGCAGCCTTTTCCTCGCCCAGCTCGATCTTTGCCTTTTCAAACAGGGCAGCCAGCTGCTCCTTGGCGGTTACCACAGCGGCATCAAACTTGGCCTGCTCGATGGCGGGATCGCCGGAGGAGACAGGCAGGGTGCGCTCGGATTTGCGGTAGACCACGGCGGGACCGATGGATACACCGGAAAATACAGGAAGACCAATACCAGTTTTCATTTTGCACTCCTTACTTACCCAGCTCAATGACCAGATCGGCATTGGTCACAGCGGTGCCCACATGGGTCTTGAAGGTGGGATAATCGTCGGTGTTGCAGATCAGCACGGGGGTAATGGTGGGCAGACCGGCGGCCTTGACAGCCTCCAGATCCACTTCAATCAGCAGCTGACCCTTCTTGACCTTATCGCCGTTGGCGGCGTGAATGGTAAAGGGCTTGCCTTCCAGACCGACAGTTTCCAGACCCACATGGATCAGAATCTCGGCACCGCAGTCAGCAACCAGGCTCACAGCATGGCCGGTGGTGAACATCATATCAACCGTTGCGTCGCAGGGTGCATACACCTTACCGTCTGCGGGTTCAATGGCGATGCCATTGCCCAGCATACCTTCTGCAAAGGTGGGGTCGGGAACTTCAGTGATAGCCACAGCCTTGCCGGCGATGGGTGCATAAATTCCTTCCAGCTTCTTGCCGAACAGTTTGTCAAAGATTCCCATAGTATACTACTTCCTTTCAAATTGATATATCGTTAACATTCAGAAATGATACTTGCCCATTAAGAAATATATATTTATAAGAATAAACTCAAGTTCACATTTTGTCAATATTTGCTCTATTCTGTTCCTCTTTTTCAGCATATCAACCAGAGTAAATATACACATTTTGTCTATTTCTACTATTAAATTTTTTATATTTTGATTATTGAAAACAAAATATCAGTTGTTATTTATCAAATTCTATGATATATTTACATTTTGAAAGGACGGTGCCATTATGAAGAGAATTCTCGACTGCCAGAGCTCCGATTTTGCAGCCATGTCCCGCGATGAGCTGCTTGCCGCCATTGCCGGTTCCGAGGGGCGAACCATTGCCTGTGAGACAATCGGTGCCATCATGCCCATGCTGGGCGATATCACCAATGCGGAATTCGCGGCCGCCATGGGTGCGGATATTCTGCTGCTGAATTTGTTTGATGTGCAGAAGCCTCACATTCAGGGCCTGCCCAAAACAGAACCGGAAAATGTGATCCGTAAGTTAAAGGAACTGACCGGCCGCCCTGTCGGCATCAATCTGGAACCTGTGGAACAGGTACTTTCCTCAGAGGATCCTGATGAGAATATGTGGGCTATGACCAGTGGCAGAAAGGCCACCATGGAGAACGCGGAAAAAGCCGTGGCCCTGGGAGTGGATTTCATTCTGCTTACCGGCAATCCCGGTATCGGCGTTACCAATGAAGCCATTGAGCAGACTCTGAAGCGTTATAAGCAGGCATTTGGAGATATAATCATCCTTGCCGCAGGAAAAATGCACGCTTCCGGTATTCTGACAGAGGGTGCGGAAAAGATCATTACCAAGGAGGATATTTCCGCCTTTGCCGATGCCGGTGCGGATATCATCCTGCTGCCCGCTCCGGGAACGGTACCCGGTATCACGGTGGACTATGTGCGGGAACTGGTGAATTTCTCCCACAGTCTGGGGTGCCTGACCATTACTGCCATCGGCACTTCTCAGGAGGGTGCAGATGTGGCCACCATTCGGCAGATTGCCCTGATGTGCAAGATGACCGGTACCGACATCCATCATCTGGGAGATGCGGGCTACGGCGGCATGGCGCTTCCGGAAAACATTCAGGCCTATTCCATCGCGGTTCGCGGCATTCGGCATACTTATCGCCGCATGGCCGGTTCGGTGAATCGATAAACAGAAAATATGCCCCCGACAAGGGAAAATCAGCCCCGCAACGGTGTCCTGAACACGCCGTTGCGGGGCTGATTGCAATTATCATGTATCTGTGTTGCGGTGGATACTGCAAAAACCTTGCGAACCGGGAAGGTCCGCAAGGTTAGCAGAGATCAATGGTTCTTTGTGCGCTTTCTGTTGTAGAGCTTGGCCAGACCGCCTTCGCTGGTTTCCTTGAAGCGGTGGTCCAGATGGACGCCGGTTTCTTTCATAGCCCGGCAGACCATATCGTAGCTGATATTTCGGGAGCCGGTGAGGAAGTAGCTTAAGTTGCAGGCATTCATGGCACGGACAGCGGCAACGGCGTTGCGTTCGATGCAGGGAATCTGTACCAGACCGCAGATGGGGTCGCAGGTCAGACCCAGATGGTGCTCCATAGCAACTTCGGCAGCGTACTCCACCTGATCCAGATTCTGCTTGTACAGCTCTGCCAGAGCGGCAGCGGCCATGGAACAGGCGGTGCCGATCTCTGCCTGACAGCCGCATTCTGCGCCGGAAATGGAGGCATTGGTCTTGGTCAGGTTGCCGATAATGCCGGCGGTGGCAAGACCACGGCAGATCTGCTCATCGGTAAAGCCCTTGGTGACCTGGGCGTATTTCAGAACTGCGGGCAGTACGCCGCAGGCACCGCAGGTGGGGGCGGTGACGACGGTGCCGTTGTCCGCATTCTGCTCGGCTACGGCGTAGGCGTAGGCGGCAATCTGCTGGAATTCGTTCAGGGCGGGGATATTTTCCTCCGGCATCTGCTCCAGGAGGTACTTTGCTTTGCGGTGGACATTGAGGCCGCCGGGAAGGACGCCTTCCTTGGAAAGGCCTTCGTCGATGGCATTCTTCATGGTGAGCCAGACTTCCATCAGAAAGTCCCAGATTTCCGGTCCTTCGTTCAGTTCTACATATTCAGACAGGGTATCGATATAGCGCCACTTACAGAAATCCGCAATTTCCGCAAAGGAATGCTCGATATAGACTTCCTCTGCATCGGCCCGTTTTCCCTCGCCGGGAATACGGATATCGCCGCCGCCGATAGATTCCACCCGCAGCTGACCGATCTCGATATCATCATGGAATGCGGAAAAATCCATGGTATTGGGGTGCATACCCTCCCAGCTTTCCTGAGAGAAGACGATCTTGGTCTGTTCAGGACCCAGCGTATCCAACAGCACCCGGTCGGTGCCGTGGCCCACGCCGGTCTTACTGAGAGAACCGTACAATGTCACACGGAAAGAAGTGGCATCGGGATAGCGCTTGCCGAACAGCAAAGCAGCCCGCTCAGGGCCCATGGTATGGGAGGAGGAGGGACCCTTGCCGATTTTATAAATCTCGCGGATGGATTTCATGGAAAAACCTCCGTATTCTGTATTTTCTTATTCAGTATACCAGAAAATACAGCGGATTACAATGGGGAGTTTCGGAATTGTATCTGGAGGCAAAACATATATTCTGTGCTATGAGAGCATGAATTGACTTTGAATCATGATTATATTTTTACCAAATAGTCAAAGTGACAAAATTTCCTTATTTTCTTAACAGTGATGCTAATTCTTCGGGTGATATGCAATTTTTGCTTTTATGTAGCATGCTATGGCAGTTGGAGCATACCATGATAAAATCATCAACTTTTGTTACGTCGTTCTGTTCCATCTGTGATATGGGTTTTTTGTGATGAGCCTCAATAAATCCTAAGCCTAATACACCGTATTTTTCTGAAAAATCAAACTTACAAACTTCGCAAAATAACTTACCGTTATTTCTGATTTTGAAACGTTCCTTAGCTTTTTTGGCAATAGTAGAGTTTCTTTCTCGTTCATAATGTAAAGAAAGTTTTTGTTGACCCTCGTTGATTGCATCCATATCATTTAGATAAATTGGCCAAGTTCCTAATTCCTCGATTTCAAAATACTTAATATCTAACTTTTCCATCAAGCCCCCTACATCCTCGACAAGCCAAATACTTTTTTGCTGTCCCCCTCAATTTGTATTAAAATCCAGTTTTCGGAGGAGGCCTCATTAAAAGTTCCACAGTAAGGACATTGTATTTGTCCTATTTTTGTCGGTCTCTGATCAAAATAATGTAAAACTTTTTCAGTATTAAACAGGTTTTCTAAATTAGCCTTATCGTCAACACATATATCCACAATGGTTTCTTTATCTACACCAGTAAGCTGGCACAATAAATTGATATTTGCACCTTTTGATACTAATTCAATAATTCTTCGATATCTTAATCCGGCAGTGCTTGTGTGATTAAATAAAGAATCTAATATCAAAAAAAGTCCGCTATGAGGCCTGCCGTTAATGTCACAATATGGTGTTCCGTTCCTTTTTACAAATAAAATGTTTGTTTGATTGTTATGCTTTTTAATGACTAAATTTCTGCTTTGTAAATACAATTTTAAATAGGAAAAAAGTACTTCACTCATAGGCAACTTAAATCCATTAGCGTAAAGTATACGATCTTCCATATTTAAGTCTGTAATTTTCAGATTAGCTATTGTTCCGTTGTCTAATCCGAATTTCTGTATTAGTTTTAAAACGATTGCAGAAACTAACCATCCGTAATGATTAGGTCTGGAAGTTGTGTGGTCTATGGAATAATTTATGTTATGCTCCAGATTTTCGGAACTGAAAAAATCTCTAATTGCTTCGTCTAGTATTTCCGCTTCTTCAGAAGACATACATTCTCTGCTTTCGGATTTTTTTAAATGTTCAAACCATTCTTTTGTTATTTCATTAAACTCTGTTTGTTCTGATGCACTTTCTAAGAAATCATTCTCAATTATGTATTTTTTACATATTTCTTTACAAAGAACAAGTATTGTCCGTCTATAGTCTTCAGCGACTCCTTTTACAGGCTGCTTTTCTTTTACATAGGCATCAATACTATCCAATAAAAAGTCCTTGTCTAGTACGTCGAAAACATCTGGACTTTCTAAAGCTTTTTTGCCCATATATAGTTGTAAATATTCAACAAAAAAATTAGCCTTCGCTTTATCATTTACATTTTTTAAATGTGCAATATAACTCTCAACGTAATTTTGAAATTCACTTTTCTGCATCTTAAAACACCTCTTATGCTCCGGCTGTATTTATTTGATAGAAATATACTGTAAACACTTTGCTTTCCTGAGTATTCTATCATAAGAGGAAATAATATACAATAACCGGGGCAGTAGCAAAATACTGTCCCGGTTATTGTATGAGAAATTACACAATACCCTGTGCGTTCATGGCATCGGCGACCTTCAGGAAGCCTGCAATGTTGGCGCCGGCAACGTAGTTGCCTTCCATGCCGTATTCCTTGGCGGCCTTGTCCAGGTTGTGGAAGATGTTGACCATGATGGTCTGCAGTTTGGCGTCCACTTCCTCGAAGGTCCAGCTGAGGCGTTCGGAGTTCTGGGTCATTTCCAGACCGGAGGTGGCGACACCGCCGGCGTTGGAAGCCTTGCCGGGGCAGAACAGGACGCCATTCTCCTGCAGGTACTTGGTAGCATCCAGAGTGGTGGGCATATTGGCACCCTCAGCCACGGCGAAGCAGCCGTTGGCAACCAGCATCTTGGCATCGTCGATCAGCAGCTCATTCTGGGTGGCGCAGGGCAGGGCCACATCGCACTTGACGGACCAGACACCCTTGCCCTCGTGATACTGGGCACCGGGACGGCGGGCAGCGTACTCCGTCAGGCGGGCACGCATCTTCTGCTTGACCTCGATGAGGGTAGCCACATCAATGCCATCGGGATCGTAGATCCAGCCGGAGGAATCGGAGCAGGTGACAGGCTTTGCGCCCAGCTGCCATGCCTTTTCGATGGCGTAGGTGGCAACGTTGCCGGCACCGGAAACTACCACGATCTTGCCCTCCAGAGAATGACCGTTGCACTTGAGCATCTCGTTGGTCAGGTACAGCAGACCGTAGCCGGTAGCCTGGGTACGGGCCAGAGAACCGCCGAAGGACAGACCCTTGCCGGTGAAAACACCTTCATAGGTGTTCTGCAGGCGCTTGTACTGACCGAACATGTAGCCGACCTCTCTTGCACCAACGCCGATGTCACCGGCGGGCACGTCGGTGTTGGCACCGATATGACGGGTCAGCTCGTTCATCAGGCTCTGGCAGAAGGCCATGACCTCCCGGTCGGACTTGCCCTTGGGATCAAAGTCGGAGCCGCCCTTGCCGCCGCCCATGGGCAGGCCGGTGAGGCTGTTCTTGAAGGTCTGCTCAAAGGCCAGGAACTTCATGATGGACAGGTTGACAGAGGGATGGAAGCGCATGCCGCCCTTGTAGGGACCGATGGCGGAGTTGAACTGGATACGGTAAGCGTTGTTCACCTGCACCTGTCCCTTGTCGTCCACCCAGGGCACTCGGAACATGACCACGCGCTCGGGGGTAGTCAGGCGCTCCAGCAGAGCATCACGGCGGAACTTATCTTCGTTCTTTTCAATAACGGCGCGGAGAGATTCCAAAACCTCATACACGGCCTGATTAAATTCGGGCTGGTCGGGATTCTGCTTTTTGACCCGTGCAAGGGTCTCGTCTACATAACTCATATACAAATGTCCTCCCTGGGAAGAATTTAGGATGCACGCATTGTAGCAGAATCAAAAGAAAAATACAAGAGGGTTTTGCAGCTTTTTTATCCCGAAATTGCACCGAAAAAGAAAAAACGCCGATTTGACCAATCGGCGTTTTGTTTGTGAAGGATGTTTTGTGCAGAATTTCATCATGCCCGGGGCAGAATCTCATCCCGGATGACGGTATACAGCAGCTCCAGTTCCTCTTCTGCAGTATCCTTGCACAGAGAAATGCGGAAGCTTCCGTCGATCCGCTCAGGAGACACCTTCATGGCTTCCAGCACATGGCTGCGGTGACCCTTGGCGCAGGCAGAACCTGCAGATACACAGATACCGTGGTCCTGTAAAATGTTGATGGAATTTTGCGTAGGCACACCGGGGATGGCGATGGAGAGAATGTGGGGGGCTTCATGGGCACCGTTGAGGCAAACGCCCTCCAATGCAAGCAGTTTTTCTGACAGACGGTCCAGCATGGCCTTTTCCCGCAGGCTGTCAGCCCGGAAGACAGCACCCACTGCGGAACAGGCGGCGGCAAAACTGAAAATGGCGGGAGTACCCTCGGTGCCGCTGCGGTATCCGCCCTCCTGACCGCCGCCCACCAGAAGGGCAGGGAAGGATTTCAGCCGGGGAGAAATATACAGGGCGCCCACACCTTTGGGACCGTGGACCTTGTGGGAGGATACAGAAATCAGATCTGCTCCCAACGTCTTGGCGGAGAAGGGGACCTTCAGAAAGCCCTGTACCGCATCGGTATGGAAAATGGCATCGGGGCACAGCTTGTGGGTCAGCTTTGCCATGGCGGAAATGGGCATGACAGAGCCAACTTCGTTATTTACCATCATAATGGAAACCAGAATGGTATCCTTGCGCAGCGCAGCTTTCAGGGCATCCAGCGTCACGGCACCATTTTCGTTGGGCGGCAGGTAAGTAACCTCAAAGCCCTGGGCTTCCAGCTCCTTCATGCAGTGCAGAATTGCGTGGTGCTCAATGGCGGTGGTGATGATGTGCTTGCCCCGCTTGCCCATACGTTTGACGGTACCGAAAATGGCCCAGTTGTCGGCTTCCGTACCGCCGGAGGTAAAGAACACCCGGTCCGGCTCCGCGCCCATGGCGGCAGCAACCTGCATCCGGGCAGTGCGAAGCTGCCGGGCGGTGTCGATGCCAAAGTCATACAGAGCGGAGGGGTTGCCCCAGTTTTCGGTCAGCGCCTTGGTCATAGCCTCCACCGCCGCAATGCAGGGCTTGGTGGTGGCAGAATTGTCAAGATAGATCATAGATGTCATTCCTTGCAGATAAAATGCCTTCCCCTCTGGGGAAGGTGGCAGCCCGGAGGGCTGACGGAGGAGGTGCGGAAGCAATGCGCCGATACTGCACAGGTGAGGCGAAGTGGTACTGCCCTCATCCGCCTCGCTGTGCTCGGCACCTTCCCCAAAGGGGGAGGTGTTTTATTTGCCTACGCAGAACCGCTCGAAGATTCTGGCAGTGATATCCTCTCTTACGGTGGCACCGGTGACTTCGCCCATGGCTTCCATGGCTTCCTCTACATCTGTGAGCACAGCGTCGGGGGTCAGTCCCAGACCAAGACCGTGCATGGCCCGCAGCATGGCTTCGTAAGCCCGGCGGATGGCATCGAACTGACGGGCATTGGTGAGAATAGAACCGTCACAGGGCATCTGGTTTTCAAACAGGGTATCCACCACATCGGCAAGCTGGTCAATACCCTCGCCGGTCTTGGCGCAAATCCGGATGATATTCATGAACGACAGATCGCTGGGATCGATACAGCAGCCAAGGTCTGTCTTGTTCAGCAGACACACCGAGTTGTCCCGGTCGATGCACAGGTCCATGATGGCTTCATCTTCTGCGGTCAGAGGTTTGGATGCGTCGCAGACAAAAATTACAAGATCGGCATCTTCGATGGCCTTCCGGGACCGTTCCACACCGATGGCTTCTACAGTATCCGCGGTTTCCCGAATGCCGGCAGTGTCAATGAGCCGCAGCCGGGTAGCACCCAGCATGGCGGTCTCCTCCACGGTATCCCGGGTGGTGCCGGGAATGTCGGTGACGATACAGCGGTCATAGCCGGCGATGGCATTCAGCAGGCTGGATTTGCCTACATTGGGCTTGCCGACAATGGCGGCAGATACGCCCTGCCGCAAAATGCGGCCCTGTCCGTATGTCTGCAGCAGCTTGTACAGCTCCTTACCGCTGCTGCGGAGGGTGGAGTAATAATTCTGCAGACCGAAGTCTTCGATGTCCTCGTCAGGATAATCCAGCACAGCGTGGAAATGGCTGCAGATATTCACCAATTCATCGTAAATGGGATTCAACTTCTTCTGAAGCACGCCTTCCACCTGTCCGGCAGCATTGGCGGCGGCATCGGCAGTGTCAGCTTCGATCAGGTCGATGACAGCCTCTGCCTGGGTCAGGTCCAGCTTGCCGTTGAGGAAAGCACGCTTGGTGTACTCGCCCCGTTTGGCGGGCTTGGCACCGGCGATATACAGCGCCTCCAGCCCTGCCGCCAGCACGGCGGGGGAACCGTGGCAGTGAAATTCCACTGTGTCCTCACCGGTATAGGAATGGGGACCGTGAGAAACAATGGCGCAGCAGGAATCCAGAAGCCGTCCCTGCTTGTCGTGAAGCTGGCCCAGCATCAGCTTTCGGTCGGGGGCATCCATAAGGGATTTTTTATTATTTAAGGTAAAGACCTTATCTGCAACGGCAATGCAGTCGTCGCCTGTCAGCCGGATAATGCCGATGGCAGAAACGCAGTTGCCGGTGGATACGGCGGCTATCGTGTGGGACATAAAAAGACTCCTTTGAAAGTAGGAAGTTAGTATTGTTTACAGGGATCGGAGGTATTCGATTTCGAGGGCATCTCCTTCACGGGATTTTCCGGAAGGGGCAAAGCCGAACTTCTGATAGAATTTCTGTGCACGAAGATTCTCGGAAAAGGGCCATACATGGACGGTTTGGTATCCTGCTGAGGACATATCGTTTAAAGCGGTTTCCATCAGCGCAGCACCGACACCGCTGCCCCATGCGGCGGGGATGGTCAGCAGCGCTTCCAAATGGGCATCGGTTTCGGATTCTTCCAGCCAATACAGCAGCCCCATGGGCTTGCAATCGAGAGAAGCCAGATACATATGCCCTTGTCCGGATACCAGAATTTGAGAAAACATGGCAGTGCAGTTGTCTTTCTGGGTATACTGTTCAATGACGGTATCAGAAAGGATGCCGCGAAAAGCAGAACGCCATGCCGCAATCATAATATCTGCCAGAATGGGGGCGTGCTCCGGAAGGGTGATGTCCTTAGTGAGTTTGATAATAGAGATGACTTTCATTGTACATTATTAAATATTCAGGAAAGAAAGCGGGTCGCCCTCGCTGGCAATAAAGTGCATCAGCATATAGGCGCACATGATAGCTACATTTTCCTCCCGGAGGATGCGTTTACATTCCTCCCGGTCGGCAAGGACTACCTGGATTTCCTCGGAAGCTTCCTGATGCGTATTGGTAGGTTTGCCGGAACAATAGCCGTAGACGGTGCCGCAGCTTTCGTCAGTCATGCCGACGGTGGTGAAGAAGGGCCGGGAATAGCAGCCGCCCTCCTTGGGAACGAAGGTCAGTCCGGTCTCCTCGTACATTTCCCGGATGCCGGCCTCCAGCATATCCTCCCCATCCTCTACCAGTCCGGCAGGAAATTCATACACATAGCCGCCCAGCGGATAACGGTACTGACGAATTAAAACCACCTTGTCCTTCCGTTCGCCGTATACACCGTACAAAATGACACCATCGGGCTTGTTCTGGTGGGTCACGGCCTTCAATTGACCAATTTCCTTTGCACGGGAGGAAACGTAGTAGGGGGAAACACTGCCGTCCCGGTGAATGGCTTCAAATTCATAGAAGTTCAAAAAACGGGTATTGGTCTTTTTCTCGATGTTACCGACTCTGCTCATGGGCTTCCCTCCTGAAAAGGTCATAATAATTAACTATACCATTTGTGAATGAAAAATGCAATATCCGGGCAGACTTTCCTAGAGGAAAACGAGAAAAGGGGAGGATACCATGACAGACGCGGAAATTCGGAAACAATTTGAAGGTGCCTCCGACTTTGAAGCCCGCAGCCTGCGAACTGGCAGCGCGGCGCTATACGGCTATTTTATCGACGGTCTGGTAGCCAGTTCCTTTATTGCGGACTATATCTATAAGCCGCTGGTCCGGGATCTTCCTGAGGATGTAAATGAGGCATACAAAACTGCTCTGCGTGGCGGGATTTACAATGCGGTGGCCCGTCCCTGCAAAAATCTGGAAGATGTCGCGAATATGCTGGTCAATGGCTTTTGCGTGGTGCTGTTCCCCGGAACCGGAGCCATTGCTTTTGAGGTTCGTACCGGCGTCAGCCGAGGCCCTCAGGCTCCTGATGTGGAGAATACCGTTAAAGGGCCGAAAGACGCTTTTGTAGAAACCATCCGTATCAATACCAGTCTGGTCCGCCGCCATCTGCGAACACCGGATTTGCGGTTGGAAGGTGCGATTGTAGGCCGCAGAAGTATGACCAACGTGGCAGTGGCATGGATCGATGGAATCACAAATCCGGAATTGGTCCAGAGAATGAAAAAACGGCTGTCTTCTATTAACATAGATAGTATGCTTTCCCCATCCTCGGTGGAGGAGTATATTACCGGCTCACGGATGACGGCTTTTCCTTTAATACAATATACCGAACGTCCGGATCGTTTTTGCCAGGGGTTACTGGATGGCCGGATTGGCTTGCTGGTGGATGGTTTGCCTCTGGCGTATCTGGCGCCGGCAAATATTGGGTATCTGATGGAAAGCCCGGAGGATAGAAGCCGGGATTTTGTATCTGCATCCTGTGTTCGTGTGCTGCGCTATGGCGCTCTGCTGCTGAGCCTGCTGCTGCCGGGAATCTATATCGCCATGGTTATGCATCATCAGCACTGGCTGCCCGGGGATTTGCTGGATACAATATTAAATACAGAACAGCCCAGACCGTTTACGACTGCAACGGAGGTCTTAGGCTTATTGATTGCTTACGAACTGCTGCAGGAGTCCGGAATACATTTACCTCAGGCAATAGGACAGTCTGTCTCAACCATAGGCGGAATTGTGGTGGGCACAGCCGCAGTAGAAGCGGGATTGATTGCGCCGATGGTGCTGATTGTTGTGAGCCTCACAGGGATCTGCGGTTTTGTACTGCCGAACCGTGATCTGGCACAGGCAGTGCGGGTGTGGAGGTTTGCGATTGGAATATTTGGAATGATTGCAGGTATCTGGGGTGTGCTGGGAGGGATCGTGGTTTTGACAGTGCACCTTGCCAGCCTGAGATGTCTGGGAGTATCCTATCTGACACCGAGACCTGGTGGCAGGGGAGTGCTTCGAAGAAGACTGAAAAATGAGAGAAAAAGAGACCTGAGATTACACCCAAAGGATCTGGAAAATCAAGCCTGAAATAAACAGGAAAAATGGAAAATAATGCTTGACAAAACGGGGGGGTATATGCTAGTATATGCAAGTCGCCGCGAGGCGACAAAATAAAACAGCAAATCCGAAAGAAACTTGAAAAGAACTGAAAAAGTGCTTGACAAATGGAAGCGGATGTGCTAACATAGCGAGGTTGCTCAGCGAGCAACGAGCGAAGGAATCCCCTCAAAAAAGTTTGAAAAAACTTGAAAAAAGTTCTTGACAAACGAAACTGAGCGTGATATAATTCAAAAGCTGTCACCGCGAAACGGTGCGTCGCGAACTGTACCTTGTAAATTGAATAACGTAAAGACAAACTATAACACCTTGGACAATTATGAATTGTTTAAGATATCGTGTAAACGAATTTTAAGCCAACGAAAATTCTTGAGTATATTTGCTAAGACAAATTTATTCAAAAACTTGATTTGAGCTCCTTCGGGAGTTTAGATACAACTTTTTGAGAGTTTGATCCTGGCTCAGGACGAACGCTGGCGGCGTGCCTAACACATGCAAGTCGAACGGGGTAATTTCTTCGGAGGTTACTTAGTGGCGAACGGGTGAGTAACGCGTGAGAAACCTGCCTTTCAGTGGGGGACAACAGTTGGAAACGACTGCTAATACCGCATAATGTTATTTGGGGGCATCCCCGGATAACCAAAGATTTATTGCTGAAAGATGGTCTCGCGTCTGATTAGCTAGATGGCGGGGTAACGGCCCACCA
>ERZ1032130.252-NODE-252-length-15125-cov-6.045255_pt1 | contig 15125 bp, 15 predicted proteins | sample MGYA00517879_ERZ1032130 | MGnify/ENA primary metagenome ERZ1032130 (study PRJEB33719, sample SAMN04262597) | wastewater metagenome | biome: rural village; feature: animal feces; material: feces | host: Bos taurus | place: El Salvador | collected 2012-01-31 ...
CGTTTGTATAGTATTCACCGTAGTATTTTCCGTAATAATTTCCGTAGTAGCCTCTGCCTTTTAGGTTCACCTTATTTAAGATGACCCCTAAGATCTTACATTCTGCCATTTCCAGCTGCTTTTTGATCTTCTGGGCAAATTTGTAGCTGACATTCTCAGATGCGATGACAAGGGCTGTCCCGTCGGAGAGCCTTCCCGCGATCAGACCATCAACCACACTTCCAAGAGGCGGACAGTCGATGATGATATAGTCATAGATTTTTCTCATTTCTTCGATAAAACGGGTAAATCGTCTGCTCTGTAACAGTTCTGACGGGTTTGGCGGCACCGGTCCTGCCACAACCATGTGAAACTTCTCCACATTTGTCACGCTGATGACATCTTCCAGGCTGCATTGGCCTGAAAGGTAATGGGAAAGTCCTTTTTTTGCGTTTTTGATCTTATAGCGCCCTGTAAGGATGGATTTTCTCATATCCGCATCCACAAAAAGGACGGTCTTTCCTGCTTCTGCGAGGGAAAATGCCAGGTTCATGGTCACACTGCTCTTTCCTTCGTTTGGCATACAGCTTGTTACTGAGATGACCTTTACGTCTTCTCCTGCAAACTCGATGTTGGTACGCAGGGTCTTATAAGCTTCTTTTCCATGGAAATCCATGTTGTCTGTTTTATTGATTGTAATTGTCTGCATATGATTTTCCTCCATTCCTTAACTGCTATACTTTTGTTCGTTTTGGAACAGATTTCTTTTTGGTGCTTTTCTGCATCTTTTTACGTTTCTTTTCGTCTTTTACAAGAGCTTCGTCTATTGGAATGATTCCAAGAGTGCTTAATTCCAGATATTTTTCCACGTCATCCTGTGTGCGGATAGTATCGTTTAAGAGGAATAAGAGCACTACGATGCCGCATGCCAGAGCAGCTCCAAGCACACCCCCAAGGAGAGTAAATTTGCTCACACTCGGACTGGATTTTCCTTCCGGAAGGTTGGCGGTTTCTACCACGTTCACCGCATCCACACCCATGACTTCAGCAATATTTTTGCTTGCGATCTCACGGACTGCATCTGCGATGTCTCTGGAAAGATAAGGATCTGTGGACTCTACCGTGATCTCTACGATTCGGGTGGAAGCAGGAACAGTGACTGTGACCATACCGCTGATCTGACCGTAGGTCATATCCAGATCCAGCTTTTCAATGGCACTTTCCAGTACGGTACGGCCTTTTACCAGTACCTCATAGTCCTTTGTAAGGGTGGAGCCTGTCTGCAGATCGTTGTAAGTCATGTTTTCACTCTGCTGGCTGTAGATATAGATACTTGTTTTGGATTCATATTTTTCAGGAATCACAAACATTGCTGCTGCAAGACCGATCATGGCGCATAAAAAGCCGGATAACACGATCAGCTGCCATTTGTTCAGTAATGCGAAGAAGAGTTCCTTTAAGTCGATCTCCATCTCATCTTCGTACACATATTTTGCTTTTTGTTCCATTCTTCTTCTCCTCGTTCTAGATCGCTTGATTGTTCAGAATCATCTGTGGATTCCCTGATATATACCGCAGAGCTTCCTGCTCTCCCAGTTTCTTTTCCACCCGGTTCAATGCTTTTTCAAGCTGCGGGGGACGTTTACTCATATCATGGGCATCCGTTGCTATAAAGTGGATCATGCCGCTTTGCAGCATGATCTTTGTAAATCTTTTGGTAGTCCATCCTGCTGCTCCCAGGATGCTTCCTGCATTGATCTGGTAATAGGCTCCCATATCAAAAATCTCTGCCGCAAAATCCATATGCTTCTGGAATGCCTGATAGCGTTCCATGTGGGCAATGATCGGGTAATATCCTTCACTTAAAAACTGATAAACTGCATTCCGGATCTTTCTTCTCTCCGTATCCAGGGAAAATTCCAAAAGTACATAGTCAGAATCCGCCATGGTCAGGGCTTCCCCTGCTTTGACGGTCTCTAACAGTTCATAGGTATAATAAAGCTCATTTCCCGGGTGTATTTTTATCTTTAAGCCGGCTTTCTCTGCCATCTGCTGACCTTTTGTTACCGCTTCTCTGATCTGATATGGTGTTGCATGTCCTCTGCGGTAATGAAAATGAGGCGTTGCAATGATATCGGTGATCCCGTCAGCTGCTGCCATTCTTAACATTTCCAGAAACTGACTTTCATCTTTCGCTCCATCATCCAGAGCCGGCAGGATATGGCTGTGAATATCTACATAACGATTATTATGATTCATCTAGCGATTTACCTCTCTTTTATTTGTACGTCCCAGCACAAAATCGACGCTGACATCATAGTATTCAGTTAATATCTGCAGTTTTTCTATGTTTGGCACTCTCTCTCCGCTTTCAAATTTGGAAATGAGCGCCTGATCGATACCGGTTTTTTGTGCCAGCTCTGTTTGTGTTAATTTTTTCTCTTTTCTGAGCATTTTTAATATCTTTTCCATCATTCACCACTCAGTGTTTCACAAAGTAGACTTTTTGAAACATAAGTGCTAAACTTACTTTTGGATGAAACAGGCTGTGTAGTTATGCCTGTTTTTTTATGAAATAGGTTAATTGTTTTTTTATTTAAAACTCGAAATGACTGTTTCAAAAAGTCTACTTTTTGGGGCAAAGAATTGTTTATAAAATTCTACCTTTTGAGTTAAAAAATTTTGGACAATTCTCACGAAATGCCTTCCATGCACCTGCGATAGAAGGTTGAATAGGAAATATTTAAGATTTTTCCTGCCTTTCTTGCTGATATTTCCCCCTTTAACCATTGTTGTTTTAAACTTTCAAAATTTTCCGGCATTTCCTTTTTTCGGGCACCAAACTTCACCCCTCTTGCTTTTGCCGCTGCGATGCCTTCTGCCTGTCTCTTTTTGATAAAATCTCTTTCTGTTTCCGCAACATAGGACAAAATCTGAAGTACCAGATCCGAAATAAATACACCCATCAGATCCTGTCCCTTATCTCGTGTATCCAGCAGCGGCATATCCAGCACCACGATATTCACCTGCTTTTCTTTTGTGATCACCGCCCACTGCTCCAGGATTTCATTGTAATTTCGTCCCAGACGATCGATGCTCTTTATATATAGAAGATCTCCTTTTTTCATTTTCTTCAGCATCCGTTGATACTGGGGACGATTAAAGTCTTTTCCCGATTGCTTATCGATGTAAATATTTTTTCTGGGAATTTCCAGTTCCTCCATTGCCAACAGTTGACGTTCTTCGTTTTGATCCTTTGTACTTACCCGGATATAGGCATAAATATTACTCATAACAGCCTCCTTTTTAGAAAATAAAAAACCGACATCCTGAATGATGTCGGTTTCATATATTATATGATGTAATTAGAAAAGCAGCGGATGCTTATTTTCATTAAGCATCCGCTGCTCTTTTTAATTCATTTCTTAATTAAATTTCCAAAATTCTTGCAACTCTGGTTGGTGTATTGTAGTACATGCTTGTTACTACAATCCCTGTCTTCGCACTCTGTGCATGAACAACCTGTCCGTTTCCAATGTACATCGCTACATGGTGAATGTTTTTTCCGCCGTAGAATACCAGGTCTCCCGGCTGTACCTCTGATACATCGATTCTTGTACCACAGTTTGCCTGTGCTTTCGAAGAATGTGGTAAAGACACACCATATTTTCTATAAACAGACAATGTAAATCCTGAACAGTCCGCACCCTTTGTCAGGCTTGTTCCACCCCATACATATGGATTGCCCACAAACTGGCGTGCATATTCGCAGATTTCCATCTGAATATCAGTCACACCTTTTCCATAACGATATTCCATCATGGTAATCGCTGTTTCCAGCTCTTTTCCTTCAGCCATCATCGCTTCTGCTTTTTCGTTTGCATCAACACCGGTAATCAGATAATCATTGCTGATATATCCTTTAATATCGCCTGATTCGATCTCACACCATCCATCCTCGATGGAAACAACTTCACAGATTGCATCTTTTCTGATTTTTCCAACAACTTCAGAATCTGTACTCATTTCTTCTCGAATGTTGATGTAACCATCTTCAGCTTCTACTACACCAAGAAGAGAATAACCTTCTACAACCGAAGGCGCTGTTGCAGCTGCTAATACAGTTTCATCATCTATCTGTTCCATTGCTGTTGCTACACCTGCACTTACAACGTCTGACAACTCTGCTGCATCTGCAGTCATCGCCGGGAACATCAATGCTCCGACACAGGTAAGAACAAACATCATATTTTTTAAACTCTTATACTTCATCATGAATCCCCAATAATCCCCAAACATAATATTAACGCTGATTTGTTACATATTTCAGCGTCATTTGTTACACATTTGTTACATTCCGTTAAATAAGTATAACAGTTTTTTTCTATTTGTCAACCATATGTTAAAAAAATTTCAAACAAAAAACCAAAAAAACTCCGCATCTGCGGAGTCTTTTGTAATATCAATTATTCTTTAATATTTTTTAATGGTGCCAGGTACTGTTCTCTTCTGTTTTCCTGTTCTGCCAGGTAAGACTGATCTGCTGTATCATGAAGCTTCTGTAAGTATAAATGATGATTCTTCATAATTTCTTCATTGTCTTTTGCCAGTAACAGCATGGCAATGTTAGAACACTGATCTGCTGTACGTTCAAAATAAGTCAGCATATCCATAAAGATCAGGCCGCCGTTAATGGAACAGATTCCCTGACAGAGACGTTCTGTATGACGATCCTTCAATAACAGTACCATGTCATCAATTACTTCTTCCAATGGTTCAATGCGGCGAACAAGATATTCATTTCCTGTTTGGATCGCATCTACTGTCAGGCGAAGAATTTCCTGTACTGCATCTGTGATGATCTCAAGCTCTTCTTTTGCATTGTCAGAAAATACAACTTCCTGATCATGTGCTTTCTTTGCCATTTCATCAAAGTTTGTTGCGTAATCACCGATACGTTCTACGTCACGAATACATCTCATCAGCACGCTTCGCTGACGGTTATCTGTTTCGGACTCAATATTTCCGGATAATTCAATCATATAGTTATCTGCTCTGTCTGTGAACATATCCAGACGATTTTCGTTAGATATGATCAATTCTGCACGCTTTTCGTCATATTTGTTAAACTGCTTTAAGCTCAGTTCGATATTTTCTTTGGCTGTCTGTGCCATATTGGCAGCAACCTTTGTTACTCCGCCAAGGGCAACCGCCGGAACACCCATTAATTTTCTGTCCAGTGCTGCAAGTTCCGGATACAACTTTTCTTCTGCTTCATCTTCCTTAACACATTTGCAGGCAACCCATACAAGGAAATTTGTAAACGGAAGAAGTGCAATTGCTGTTAATAAGTTGAAAATAGTCTGGAAGTTGGCAATTCCGCCGCTGTTTACCGTACCTGTCCAAAGATCAGGGAAACCGCCTGCTGAACGAATGATTGTCATCACGATCATGAACAAGATTGTACCTACTGTATTAAATACGATATGTACCACACCGGTACGCTTCGCATCTTTTGATGATCCGATAGAACATACCATAGCCGTTGTTACGCAGGTACCAAGATTGATACCCATGATGATCGGATAGACCAGTTCGAAAGTCATGGCGCCTGTGGATGATAAAGCCTGCAGGATACCTACCATGGCTGAAGAACTCTGTACGATGACTGTGAGTACAAGCCCTGTAAGGATACCTACCATCGGCATATCACTAAAGTAAGATAAAATGTTTGCGAAGGCCGGTGAAGAGGACAATGGTTCTACTGCATCTGTCATCGAGATCAGACCAATGAAGAGAATACCAAATCCCATCGCAATCAGACCGATATTTTTTAAAGATTCTTTCTTCAAAAACATGATCAGGATAATACCTATGATCAATGCTAACGGTGCCAGGAAGTCCGGTTTAAAGAATGCAAGGATTGATCCGCTGCCGGATTCGATATCCATCAGTCGAATAATCTGTGCTGTGACTGTAGTACCGATATTGGCACCCATTACAATGCTGACTGCCTGACGTAAATTTAAGATTCCCGCGCCGATCAGACCTACTGTTAATACAATTGTAGCAGTAGAGCTCTGAATGACTGCGGTTACCAGTGCACCGGTCAAAACACCTAATACTATATTATGTGTCAATTTACCGAGAACATTTTTTAAAGCAGTTCCTGATCCCTGTTTTAAACCATCTCCCATGATTTCCATACCATAGAGGAACATGGCAAGACCCCCAAGAAGTTTTACGGCCATCATAATTATGTCCATCGTGTTTTCTCCTTTTTTCATCCCTTCGTATTGCGTAAATTCGCGAAAAAAGCGTATGGTAATTAACTGCATACCATACGCTTAATCTGATTTTACACTATTTTTACATTTCTTACAAGTTATTTTAACCAAATCTTAACCTGGATTTTAAATAGATTTTAAATTACAGACACTTTTCCAAAACATGTTGTTTTCCCCACACCACGTCTTCCCTAAGCTGTTTTTTCAAATCTTCCAGAGATTCAAACCGTCTTTCCGGTCTTTCAAAGGCATAAAATACAACGGTGACTTCCCGGCCGTACAAATCCCCTTCATAATCAAACAAGTGGGTTTCGATTCCTTTTAGTTCCTCTCCGCTGATGGTCGGTTTTACGCCTACATTGGTAATCCCCAGATGTTCTTCCTGACCAAATACGGTTTTTGTAAGATAAACGCCATTTGGCGGAAGCATTTTTTCATCATCCGGGATGAGATTCAGAGTAGGAATTCCCAGCTTTCTGCCAATGGCATGTCCGTGAACCACCGTTCCTGACACATAATAGGGATAACCTAACAGCTTCTCCACGGTTTCCATCTCACCGTTTTGCAGCATATATCTGACATAGGTGCTGCTTATGACCTTATCTTCCAGACATTCCTTTTCGAAAACTTCCACCTCGTATCCAAAGACCGGTGCCAGCTGTTTTAAAAGCTTCACGCTGCCCCTTCTGTTATGACCGAAGCGAAAATCCGGACCTACTGCAATATATTTTGCATGCAGCTGTCCCACCAGAATTTTATCAACAAAGGCTTCCGGCTCCATCTGGATAATTTCCGGCACAAAAGGACATTCTACCATGTAATCAATCCCAAGGCCCTCTAAATGTTTCCGGCGTTCTGCACCTGTCAGAATGGTACGGCCTTTTCCGCAAAGAACCGTCCCCGGCATCTGTCCAAAGGTAAACACCACGCTTTTCAATCCATGTTTTCTTTTTTCGAGAATCATCCTCATGAGTTTCTGGTGTCCTTTATGAATGCCGTCAAATTTTCCCAGGGTAACGGCACTGATCTCAGAAATAGAAAAATCCAGTGTATCCTTAATTATTTTCATAAAACATTTTTACAGGTTTAAAATCCCCTCGTTCTGAGCAAAATTCATAAATTCCAATAAATTCGCCCTTTGAGTCGTAAACCCGAAGCCTTTCTGTATTTTCAGGAAGCTTTTCCTGAAACATTTTCATTTTCACGCGGTTTCCATTATGTACCACCACATCGTATTCCTGCTTTGTCCACACTTTGCTGTGATCTTCAAACAATTCGTCCACAGAAATGATCTTTTCTTCCACCAGACCTTCTTGGGCCAGTGCATTAATTTCTGCCAGTTTTAAAGTATCTGCCAGTTCAAATATGCCTGCTTTTGTACGCAGCAGCTTCTCCATGCAGCCGCCGCAGCCAAGCTTCTGTCCAATGTCATGGCATAAGGTTCTGATGTAGGTTCCTTTGGAGCAATGCACGCTCATGCGTACTCTCGGAAGATCCATCTCCAGGATTTCAATAGAAAAAATCTGCACATTTCTTGCTTTTCGCTCCACAGTCTTTCCTTCTCTGGCAAGCTCATATAGTTTTTTTCCATTGACCTTCAGGGCGGAATACATTGGCGGAATCTGGGCATATTCTCCCACAAAAGAGAGAATTGCCTCTTTCACCACCGATTCTGATTCTTCCACAGGCAATTCCTTTAAAATTTCTCCTGTAGTATCCTGGGTGTCCGTTTCTACGCCAAGAAGCATCACTGCTTCATATACTTTGTCCTTATCTGTCAAAATATCACAAACTTTGGTAGCTCTCCCGATGCAGACCGGCAGCACGCCTTCCGCATCCGGATCCAGAGTTCCTGTATGACCGATTTTTTTCGTTTTTAAAATGCCGCGAAGCTTTGCCACCACATCAAAGGAAGTAAATCCCTTTTCTTTATATACGTTAATAATACCGCTTTTCACTATGCAATCTCCTGCAGCTGTGCTTCTATATGCAAGGTCAGATTATTTACAACATCATAGTAATTTCCGGACAATTCGCATCCTGCAGCCTTTACATGACCGCCGCCGCCAAAATAAGCCGCCACCTTGCTGACATCCACTTTGCCATTGGAGCGCATACTTACTTTATATCGGTGTACTTCCAGTTCATACAGGAAAACCGCAACCTCTACACCCCTTGTGATCCTAAGCTGGCTGACAATTCCATCCAGCTCCTTTGGTGTTACTCCGTAAAATTTCATATCTTTTAAGCTTACGGAACCAACGATCACCTTCTGATCCATTAACAGAATACTTTCCATCAGGGTTTTCCCTAAAATCTGATTCTGAACATAGGATTTCTGATAGAATGTTTCGTCTACGATTCTATTGGCATCAATGCCTGTTTCCAGCAGATCTGCAACGATACGGAATGTTTTTGGTGTTGCATTGGAATACTGGAATACGCCGGTATCATGAGCCATTCCAAGATAAATACACTCTGCAATCTCTTTTGTCAGCTCTTCTTTACCGATCAGCTGACACATAATCTCAGCAGTTGCACTTGCATCACTGATGATCAGATGCTCATCTGCAAATCCCCTGTTACTGATATGGTGATCGATTCCAATAGTCTTTTTCGCTGTATCAAAATATTTTACATACTCTCCGTGACGCTCTTTATCAGCACTGTCCAGTGAAAAGCACACATCATATACCACATCTTCGCCGGCATCATGACAGATTTTATCTGCATTTTTCAGAATATAAAACTCCGGCATAAACTCCTGTAAGTAAACTTTTGTCTGAATCTCCGGAAAATAGGTTTCCAAATAATTGTAAAGTGCCAGACAGGAGCCGATACAGTCGCCATCCGGTCTGATATGACCTAAGATGGCTGCTGTTTTTACTCCCTGCAAGGATTCTTTTAAATTAATCATCCGCTTCCCCTTCTTGAAAATCACCGTCATTTGCTCTCACATCATTGATTAATTTTGACATTGCAACGCCGTATTCAATGGACTGGTCTACCACAAATTTGATTTCCGGTGTATTTCTTAAATTTACGCTTCTTGCCAATTCTCTTCTGATATAGCCTTCCGCACTTTTTAAGCCTTTTAAAGTATTTGCCTGGGCTTCTTCATCCCCAAGAACACTGATATAAGCTTTCGCTGTCTTTAAATCAGGCGCCACTTCTACGGCAACAACCGTTGTCATAGGGCTGATTCTTGGGTCTTTGATTCCGCCACGGATAATATTTGCAAGTTCTCTCTGAACTTCCATATTGATCCTGGTATTTTTAATACTGTTTTTTCTCATCTAGTCAACTCCTATCTAGGAACTTCCACCATAATATAAGCTTCTACGATATCCAGTTCCTGAATGTCATTGAATTTTTCAAATACAAGACCACATTCGTAGCCTGCTTTTACTTCTTTTACGTCATCTTTGAATCGTTTTAAGGATGCAAGAGGTCCTTCGAATACCTGTTTTCCTTCACGTGTGATTCTTACTGTACAGCCTCTCTGGAATGTACCGTCAAGCACGTAAGAACCGGCAATATTGCCAACGCCTGAAGCCTTGAAGATCTGACGGATTTCTGCATGACCGATCACTTTTTCTTCAAAGATTGGATCCAGCATACCTTTCATCGCTTTTTCTACGTCATTGATCGCATCGTAAATAACACGGTAAAGTTTGATGTCTACTTTATCACGTTCTGCGTTTGCTTTGGCTGTCACATCAGGTCTTACGTTGAAACCGATAATGATAGCGCCTGATGCATTTGCAAGCATAACGTCAGATTCATTGATGGCACCAACGCCGCCGTGGATGCATCGAACTGCAACTTCATCGTTAGACAGCTTCATTAAGCTCTGTTTTACGGCTTCTACAGAACCCTGAACGTCTGCTTTGATGATGAGTTTCAATTCTTTTAAGTTTCCGGACTGAATCTGTGAGTACAGATCGTCTAAAGACATGGTAAGCTTTGTATCTTCCAGCATTTTTTCTCTGCCGCGGGCGATAAATGCTTCTGCCATAGATCTTGCTTCTTTTTCAGTTTCAGGAGAAATTACGATATCTCCGGCTGCCGGCACATCTGAGAAACCAAGGATTTCTACCGGTGTAGATGGTCCTGCTTCTTTTACACGACGTCCCTTATCATCGATCATGGCACGTACTTTACCATGTGCACAGCCTGCTGTGATCGCATCACCAACACGGAGTGTACCTTTCTGTACGAGGACTGTAGCCACAGGTCCTTTTCCTTTATCAAGCTCTGCTTCAATCACAAGACCACGTGCTCTTCTCTTAGGATTTGCCTTTAATTCAAGCATTTCTGCTGTTAAAAGAACCATTTCAAGAAGGTTTTCGATACCTTCACGTTTTTTCGCAGATACCGGTACGCAGATAGTAGATCCGCCCCAGTCTTCCGGAATCAGTTCATGTTCTGCAAGTTCTTTTAATACACGGTCAGGATTTGCTGCTTCTTTATCCATTTTGTTGATTGCAACGATGATTTCAACACCTGCTGCTTTCGCATGGCTGATAGCTTCGATTGTCTGCGGCATCACACCATCATCCGCTGCTACTACAAGGATGGCAATATCTGTAGAGTTCGCACCACGCATACGCATTGCTGTGAAGGCTTCATGACCCGGTGTATCTAAGAATGTGAGCTTTTCACCATTGATATTTACAGTATAAGCACCGATGTGCTGTGTGATACCGCCAGCTTCTCTGTCTGTTACATTTGTATGACGGATTGCATCCAGTAAGGATGTTTTACCATGGTCAACGTGACCCATAACACAAACTACCGGTGGTCTGGAAACCAATGTTTCTTCTGCATCCTCCATATCCTCCAGGAATTTTTCAATTACGTCTTCTACAACCTCTGCTTCCGGCTCAAAGTTGTATTCCATGGCAATTTCACCAGCCTGTTCGAAATCAAGCTCAGTGTTGATTGTCATGATCTTACCGGCTAAGAACATTTTCTTAATGATAACAGATGGCTGCATTTTCATCTTTTCAGCAAGATCCTGAACAGAGATTTTTTCCGGAATCTGGATGGTTTTTGGTTCATTATCATCCTTTTTCACTTCCTGGGCAGCCTTCACCGGTTTCTGGAATTTTCCGGCTTTGTTCATTTTTGCTTCTTTTTCTTCGTATTTATCTACAACCTTTTTGTTTGCTTTTGCCTGCTGATTCTGGTTGTGTCTGTTGTTATCACGGTTCTTTTCTAATGGTTTTTCAGGTGCCGGGATATCCATGCCTCCGCGTCGGCCATTATCACGTCTTCCGCCGCCCTGTCTGTTGTCACGGCTGTCGCTGTCTTTGTCCTTACCGCCGAAATCTTTGTTAAAGTCTTTATTAAAGTTTCTTCTGTCTCCCTGCTGACCGTCTCTGTTGAATGGACGTCTTTCTCCATTCTGCTGCTGTCCGTCTTTATTAAATGGTCTTCTCTCTCCATTAAACGGTCTTCTCTCTCCATCCGGACGTGGACGTCTTTCGCCCTGCTGGCCATCTTTATTAAATGGTCTTCTCTCTCCATTCTGCTGACCATCTCTGTTAAACGGTCTTCTCTCTCCATCCGGACGTGGACGTCTTTCGCCTTCCGGACGTCTTTCTCCCTCTGGACGAGGTCTTCTTTCACCATCCTGTGGGCGTGGGCGTCTTTCTCCATCCTGCTGTGGACGTGGACGTCTTTCTCCATCCTGCTGTGGACGTGCTTTTTTCTCAGTCTCTTTTTTCTGCGGATTTGGTTTTACACCGCCTCTGCTGTTCTGAGCGTTATATAATGCAACAATTTTCTTCTTCTTTGGTGCTTCTTCAGGAGCTTCCGTCTTTGGAGCAAATTCCTTTTTCACCATGTCAATCTGTGTATCATCAATGGAACTCATATGGCTTTTCACCTCCATGCCGTTCTTATTCAAAAAGTCCATCACCTCTTTGCTGGACTTGTTTAATTCTTTTGCAAGTTCATATATTTTCTGTTTTGCCATTTATTCTGCTACCTCCGCGATTCTCTCTGCCTCAACAAGTCTTTTTTCGATAGATTTCGCAAACCCTTCATCTGTGATTGCAAGGGAGGCACGAAATTCTTTTCCCATGGAATGTCCCAAATCTTCTTTGGTTCCGTATACGTACATCGGCACATGGTAGTAGGAGCACATATTGCGAAACATCTTTCTGGTATTGTCTGACGCAGCTTCTGATACGATTACCAGAAATGCTTTGCCGGTTTTCACTGCTTTTTCCGTTGCAAACTCACCGCTGACAGTTTTTCCGGCTTTTGTCGCCATACCGATCATTGAAAAAATTTTATTCATGAATTTCGCCAAACTCCTTTTCTAACGCTTCATATACTTCTTTTGGAATTACCATTTTTAAGGACCGTTCCAGGCCTTTATTTTTCATTGCCATAGAAAGACATCCTGCGGATTTGCAAAGGTAAGCACCTCTGCCGTTTTTCTTCCCTGTGGTATCAAGCACAATGCCTTCTTCACATTTCAGCACGCGCATCATGGCCTTTTTTTCTTTCATTTCGTTACATCCGGTGCATTTTCGCATCGGAATCTTTTTTACTGTACTCAATCTATCACTTCCTAAACCATTACTCTTCTACAGGCACATCCTCGTAGTCATAATCGTATTCATCATATTCTTCTTCATACGCTTCCTCATAGGATTCTTCGTATTCTTCCTCTTCATATACATCGTAATCAAGGAATCCTTCGATTTCTTTTGCCTGTGTTTCAGACTTAATGTCAATCTTAAATCCTGTTAATCTGGCAGCAAGACGGGCATTCTGACCTTCTTTACCAATCGCTAAGGATAACTGATAGTCTGGAACTACAACTTTCGCTGTCTTTTCGTCCGGATCAGCCAATACTGCAACAACCTTTGCAGGGCTTAAAGCATGTTCAATTAAGATCGCAGGGTTTTCATCCCAGTTAATAATGTCGATTTTTTCACCGCGAAGTTCTTCTACGATGGCATTTACTCTGGCACCGTTTAAACCTACGCATGCACCTACAGGATCTACATCCGGGTCATTAGACCAGACAGCAATCTTTGTTCTGGAACCGGCTTCACGGGCAATGCTCTTGATTTCTACGATTCCGTCCTTTACTTCTGTTACTTCGGATTCGAATAATCTCTTCACCAGTTCCGGATGAGTTCTGGATACAAGGATACGTGGTCCTTTTGTGGTATCACGAACTTCTAAAATGTAAACGCGGATACGTTCTGTCGGCATGAATACTTCGCCTTTTACCATTTCATTTTCATTCAGGATCGCATCTACTTTTCCTAAGTTTACGCTTACATTTTTCCCAATATATCTCTGGACAACACCTGTTACGATGTCTTTTTCTTTTCCATAATACTGGTTGAAGAGTACCTTTCTTTCTTCTTCACGGATTTTCTGTAAGATTACGTTTTTCGCATTCATGGTAGCAATACGGCCAAACTCTTTGGATTTCACCTCAAGCTGAACAATATCTCCCAGTTCATATTTACTGTCCATCATCTTTGCTTTTGCAAGGCTGATTTCCATCACATCATCTTCTACAGTTTCTACCACTGTTTTTTCTGCGATCACTTTGTAATCACAGGTTTCGTGATTCATAACGACTTTAATGTTATCTGCTTTACCGAAATGGTTTTTGCAGGCTGTTAATAAAGAATTTTCAATTGCTTCCAGCATGGTTTCCTTGCTGATATCTTTTTCTTTTTCCAAGACGGTGAGGGCTTCTAATAATTCGTTATTCATTTTTCTTTCCTCCAGATTTTGTATTTATTAAAACTCAATGTATTGTCTGATCAGTGCGATGTCTGCTCGGGCAATGTTCATCATTTCTCCGCTTTCCAGCTGCAGTGTAACTGTTTCCTTGTCCCATGCATCTAACAGGCCGACAAATTCTTTCTGTTTGTTAATTGGTTTATAAGTACGAACCTCTACTTCTTCTCCTAAATTTCTCTGAAAGTCCTTATCTTTTTTCAACGGTCTTCCAAGTCCCGGAGAACTTACCTCTAAAATATAGGCATCTTCAATTGGATCTTCTTTATCCAGGATTTCTGAAAATGCACGGCTGACAAGCTCGCAGTCATTGATGTTAATGCCGCCTTCCTTGTCAATATAAATGCGCAAATACCATGTTCCGGCTTCCTTGACATATTCTACGTCAACCAGCTCAAAGTTGTTTGCTTCCACTAATGGCAGAACCAGTTCTTCTGCCTTCGCTTCGTAGATTTCTCTCTTTGACATAAAATTGAAATCTCCGTATCTGTCCAGTACCTTCCCAGATACATACAAAAATCCATTTAAAATCACCTGCGGTGATGGGGATTTTTGTTTGTAAAACTCGGGATTTTCCAAGGAAAACCCTCGCGGAATATTGATCGCTGAACAGCTACTCTCCTTTCCTCATTATTCAGTTGTACTGTGACAAGCAACCTATAACAACAAAGAGTGGACTTTCGTCCACTCTTTGCAAGGTCTACTATGTTACGCATATATTATAGCACAAAATCAATTGTTTGCAAGTTATTTTTCGTAATTCCTTTTTCATTTAAGTTTTAAAGATATTCTAAAAGATAAGCGATTCTCAAAAATCCAACAATGATATTCAATGCAGCCCATTTTCCGAATTTTTTCATTTGCCAACCATAATAAAGTACATATAACGCCATCATGATACATACAAAAACTATAAAATTCTTCACATCAATAGGATACCATGTCACAAAGATCGAGAATAACAATATTGCAGAACATATAACATCAATATTTTTTTCTAAAAATTTTCTAAGCAATTCTTTTGCTTCTGAATAACTTTTTACAATATTTCCCATTCCCATAATTCTTTCCTTTGGA
>ERZ1032130.254-NODE-254-length-15072-cov-5.022708_pt1 | contig 15072 bp, 9 predicted proteins | sample MGYA00517879_ERZ1032130 | MGnify/ENA primary metagenome ERZ1032130 (study PRJEB33719, sample SAMN04262597) | wastewater metagenome | biome: rural village; feature: animal feces; material: feces | host: Bos taurus | place: El Salvador | collected 2012-01-31 ...
GTTCAACGGTATGGGTTGGCCTCCGTGCGGTCGTGTGATGACTCACTGGTTCTCGCAGACCGAGCGCGGCACAATGATGTCGATCTGGAACTGTGCCCACAATGTGGGTGGTGCTCTTGTCGGCCCTATGGCTGTTTACGGAGCCACTTGGTTCGGTTCTTGGTTCTATGCCAACCAGCCCGACCACTACTTCCTCATCGGTACATTCGTGTTCCCGGCAGCTACAGCAATTCTCATTGCTATCCTTGCCTACTGCCTGCTTCGCGACACTCCTCAGTCGTGTGGTCTTCCCTCTGTTGAGAAATGGCGCAACGACTATCCAAAGAACTATAGCGAGAAGTCGGAGCAAGTGCTCTCTACTAAGGAGATTTTCTTCAAGTACGTCCTTAATAACAAGTTCCTCTGGTACATCGCCATTGCCAATGCGTTCGTGTATATGGTACGCTACGGCTGCCTCGACTGGGCTCCTACAATCCTCACTGAGAAGGGCGTGAACCTGAAAGATGCCGGTTGGGCTTATTTCGCCTACGAGTTTGCTGCTATCCCCGGCACACTCATCTGCGGCTGGCTATCCGATAAGCTCTTCCATGGTCGCCGTGCATTACCCACCATCATCTTCATGGCTCTTGTGGCTGTGTTCATCGTCACCTACTGGCTCTTTATGGACAACCTCACAATCGTGATTGCATCGCTCATTGGCATCGGATTCTTCATCTATGGCCCCGTGATGCTCATTGGCGTGCAGGCTCTCGACCTTGCTCCAAAGAATGCTGCCGGAACAGCTGCCGGTCTCACCGGATTCTTCGGCTACTTCTTCGGTACCGCAATTCTTGCCAACTCACTCATCGGCTACGTTGCCGAAAACGTAAGCTGGGATATGACCTTCGTTCTTCTCATCGGTGCTTGCTTGCTCTCTATCGTGTTTATGGGTCTCACCTATCGCGAGGAACAATATCTGGCTCACAAGAAGTAATCGGGCAGTTTTATTTACTCAAATAGAATAATTGACAAGTGTATGCCACCTGCGCTGCAACCTTAGGGTTTGAGCCATGGGGCATACACTTCCCTGATTTTTCAGCTACTCTCCATTTGGCATTATCCAATGTCAGGAAGTGCAGAATCAATTCACATTGTTAAATCTTTAATCATTAAAATTTCTCTATGATGAAAAAAACAGCATTTTTTCTCGCCTCTCTATTGCTTGGCTCTGCTGCCACATTCGCGCAAATGACGTGCGTAGTAGCTCACCGCGGATATTGGGACGCCGAAGGTTCTGCCCAGAACAGCATTCGCGCTCTTGTTAAAGCCGACTCCATCGACTGCTACGGCTCTGAATTCGACGTGTGGATGACTGCCGACAAGAAACTCGTGGTTAATCACGACCCCGACATCAATGGCATTCACATCGAGACTGCAAAAGCCAAAGACGTGCTTGCTCAAAAGCTAAGCAATGGTGAGAGTGTCCCCACACTTGAGCAGTACCTCGATAGTTCACTCTCATTGAAACCTCGCCTCATTCTTGAGTTGAAACCTCATGCCGACAAAAAGCACGAGGAAGATGCCGTAAAAGCCATCGTGAAAATGGTGAAAGAGCGTGGTCTTGAAGCCAACATGGAATATATCACTTTCTCGAAGCCCGGATTTATCAATCTTATCAAGTATGCACCCAAAGGCACGCCTATTCTATATCTTGCAGGCGAGCTCACTCCTCGCGAAATTAAGGCTATGGGCGGAACCGGCATCGATTACCACTACAGTGTGCTGAAGAAAAATCCTTGGTGGATCGACGAATGTCATGCCCTCAACCTTCGCGTGAACGCCTGGACTGTGAATGACGAGAAAACTATGCTATGGTGCATTGAGCACGGTGTGGATATAATCACAACTAATGCGCCCGAGCTTCTTCAACAGCTAATCCGCGAAAAATAAGCAATCATAATTCCCTTAACGCTATGCTACAATATGCTTACGGGAAATCAGAATAGAAAAATTCACCCCTGCCACAGCCATCTGTTGCAGGGGTTATTTCTTAACTCACTGAAAAAAGTGTATTCACTCTAATTGCAGGGGGCATTATTGATATTTCTTCTCAAGCCCTGAGTGAATTGCCTCATAGCACTCTGCCATCATTTTGTCACTATCACCGCTCTGTTCAATGGGGCGATGTATGGTGAGCGTTATTGTTCGTCCGGGCTTAATCATGTAGGTAGTACGTGGCATCACGTCAAACGCTCCATTTATCGTGATTGGCACAAGTGGCAGATTGAAATCGGCAGCAAGCTTGAATGCTCCTCGCTTGAAGCTGCGCATCTTTCCATTCCAGGTGCGTGCCCCCTCGGGAAACACCACAAGCGACATTCCGTCGCGCAGCGTGCGCTTGGCGTTGTCCATTGTTTTCTTCACAGCTGCAGCGCTTGAGCGGTCCACCATGATGTGTCCGGCACAGCGGCATGCCATTCCCACAAATGGCACTTTCTCAAGGCTCTTCTTCATCATCCACTTGAAATTATGCCCTAAAAAGCCATAAATCGAATATATATCATAGCTGCTCTGGTGGTTTGCCACAAACACATAGGAAGTCTGCTTGTCAATAAGCTCCCGGTTCTCCACCTTCACCTTAATGAAAAACAGCCAGCACCAGCATTTTGCCCAGAAATGCGGTGGATAATATCCCCACCACTTTCCGCCAAACAGAATACTGCCTATGCTCGTTGCCAAAGCAATAATAATCGTAACTACCACCAAAATGGGGATAGCAACTAACCACTGATAGAGGAAACTCAATATCTTCATTATCGATTGTATTAATTTTTTTCGTAAGCGATTTATTATGCAAAATTAATATTACTGCACAAAAAAAGCAACACCAAAAACCGATTTTTTGATGTTGCCTTAATCTATAACTCACGGCACATAGCCGCCTCGCAGTCCAATTCGCAGGATAAAAGACTCAAGCCCTCAAGGCTCTCTCACCTCTTACCTCTTACCTCTTACCCCTTACCCCTTACCTCTTACCTCTCAAAGTCACTTCGCCTTTGCCTCCACATCGGGAGCAATCAGCTTGTAACCCTTGCCGTGGATATTGATAATCTCAATCGACGGATCTTCCTTCAAGTGCTTACGCAGCTTTGTGATATACACGTCCATGCTGCGGGCATTAAAGTAGTTATCGTCAATCCAGATAGTCTTCAGTGCGAAGTTACGCTCAAGAATTTCATTCACATGTGCGCAAAGCAAGCTCAAAAGCTCCGACTCCTTGGTGGTAAGTTTAGTTACCTTATCATCTACCATGAGCACCTGCTTCTGCGTGTCGAAGGTAAACTTTCCAATCTTGTACATAGTGATTTCCTTACCCTTCTTGCCTCTCACGCGACGCAAGATTGCTTCAATACGGAATACAAGCTCTTCCATACTGAATGGTTTGGTAATATAGTCATCGGCTCCAATCTTGAAGCCTTCAAGAATGTCTTCCTTGAGCGACTTTGCGGTGAGGAATATGATAGGCACCTCGCTATTGACGGTGCGAATCTCCTGTGCAAGTGCAAAGCCATCTTTCTTAGGCATCATCACATCGAGCACACACAAGTCATATTTACCTTTCAGGAATGCCTTATATCCGCTCTCTCCATCAGCAAGCAAATCGGCACTGAAGCCCTTTGCCTGAAGATATTCTCTCAAAAGCATGCCAAGATTCTCATCATCTTCGCATAAAAGGATACGCAATCTTTCTTCCATAATTCTCAATTTTTATTTTATTAGTGGTAATGTAATTATAAAATCTGATCCAACTCCGAGCTCACTCTCCACGCGAATTTCGCCTTTAAGCTCGGTTATCATTTTATGTACGTAGGCAAGTCCCAGACCGAAGCCCTTCACATCGTGGCGGTTGCCGGTCGAAACGCGGTAGAACTTCTCGAATATTTTCTTCAAGTCCTCCTTCTTTATGCCTATACCATTGTCGCTTATCTTTATTTCAAGCTTTTCATCTTGCAAGTTGCGCGTGCTGATCTTAAGATTCAGCGGCACTTCGTCGCGGCGATATTTGAGCGCATTGTCAAGCAGGTTGAATATCACATTTGTGAAGTGCATCTCATCTACGTTCACTATCGAGTCTTCAGCATTAAGCTCGGTCTCTATGTGTCCACCGAATTTCTCCACCTTTATCTTGTAGGTATGCACCACATTTTCAATCACTGTGGTCGCATCTATCTCCTGCAATTTCAGTGTCGCCTTCTGGCGGTCAAACATCGACATCTGCAGTACCTTCTCCACCTGGAAACGCAAGCGCTTGGTCTCATCGTTTATCACTGTGGAAATATGCTGGAGCATCGTCGGACTCTTACGCACCGAGTCGTCGTTGAGCATCTGCGCTGCAAGCGATATAGTGGAAATCGGTGTCTTGAATTCATGCGTCATGTTGTTGATAAAGTCGTTCTTCATCTCCGACAGCTTCTTCTGGCGGAAAGCCAATATTATCGTGTAGATAAAGATAAACAGCAATATGAACGACAGCACAAACGACGGTATCATGAACTTTATCGACGAGAAAATGTAGTCACCCTTCGTGGGGAACATCACTTTCAGGTAGTTTATCCTGTTCACGGGGTCGCTGGGGAAAATCACCTGCGAATACACATTGCTGCCATCGGGATTTGGCGCATATCCTGCCGAGTGATACACCACATCGCCACCTCTACGCACCACAGCAAACTCAAACGGAAGGTCAAGTCCATTGTTCTCAAGCTCCGAGCGCAAATATGTGCGCACGAGTGCCGAGTCGGCTCGCTCCTCTATGGGACGATTGCTCGATTTGCTCAATATATTCAGAATCACCTCATTAAGCAATCCTTTCTGGTAAAGATACTGCCCTTTGAGTATTTCTTGCATGCTTTTGTAGCGGTCGCGGAAGTTGGTGTTGCTCTTCCCCTCTTCACCTTCCACCTTTATCGTGCTCCAGTTACCCTTTATCTTCAGGCTGGAGTTGCCATCGGGCGACGGAACCGAATATTCAAAGCTGCGGTTCTGCTGACCGTTAGGCAGGTCGCTATAGAACGACGACTCCACGTCGGCGATATCCTCCTCCAGAAAATATTTTGTCTCGTCCTGTTCAAGTGTGGTCGAAACGCCATACAGGCTGCGCTTCACCATCTCCGAGAACTGCTCATTGCGCATCTTCACCATATTCTCCATGTACATTATCTGCACATAGATCAGGCCCAAAAATGCGCACGCCATAACGATTGTCAGTAGCCAAATGGTCGATTTCTTCATAATTGTTTCGTTTAGTTAAGCTTTGTTTTACTGAAAAAACAACGTCATTTTTCACACTTTTGTTCAATCTGACGGCTGTTTATTCTCTTTTCGCATTAACATTACGGCACAAAATTAACAAATTAATGTGAAATCCCAAACTATTTTCCCCCATTTTTTTGCAAATCCCCCTAATTTGTATCTTTTTCACTGCTTTATCACCCTATTCTTCTCCATTTTAACACAAAACATTCATTTGCTCACTCTCGTTTCCCAAAAAATTGGGGAATCCCACGTGTGAGACTCCCCAATATGATTGTTTCGTGTTTTGCTGCTGCAAAACCACTGATAGTTTTATTCTTCGTCGGCATTTGCTTCCTCGTAAGCCTTGAGGAGCTTCTCCTGAACATCGCCGGGAACAAGCTCATAGCTTGCGAAGCGCATTGTGAACGATGAACGTCCGCCTGTGATTGAGCTGAGTGCGGTTGAGTAAGATGCCATTTCCTTCAATGGAACCTTGGCAGTAATTTTCTCAAAGCCCTTCTCGCTGTCCATACCCATGATGATGGCGCGGCGCGACTGGAGGTCGCTCATCACGTCACCCATCTTGTCGCTCGGCACGAGTACCTCAACGTCATATACAGGCTCCAGAATCTTCGGGTTGGCTGCCTTGAAGGCTGTGCTGAAGGCATGGCGTCCGGCAAGACGGAACGAGATTTCATTTGAATCTACCGGGTGCATCTTACCATCGTAGATACATACCTGTACATCGCGGGCGTAGCTACCTGTGAGCGGTCCTTGCTCCATACGGTCCATGATACCCTTAACAATTGCCGGGATAAAGCGTGCATCGATTGCACCACCAACGATACAGTTATGTACCACGAGCTTGCCGCCCCACTCCAGTGGAATCACCTGAGTGTCCTTCACGTTCATCTTGAACTCCTGGTTGCCGAAGCGGTAGGTATCGGGCTTAGGCATATCCTCTACGTAAGGCTCAACAATCAAGTGTACCTCACCAAACTGTCCTGCACCACCCGACTGCTTCTTGTGGCGATAGTCGGCACGGGCTGCCTTGGTGATTGTCTCACGATATGGAATCTTCGGCTCTTGGAAGTTGACCATGAGTTTCTCGTTGTTCTCGATGCGCCACTTGAGTGTACGCAGGTGGAACTCACCTTGTCCTTTCACGATAGTCTGCTTCAACTCCTTCGACTGCTCAACAATCCAAGTGGGATCTTCACCGTGCATACGAGTGAGGATTTCGCTGAGCTTCTCGGCATCGGGCTCATTCTGCGGCTTGATGGCACGCGAATATTTAGGCTCGGGATATTTGATGAAATCGAATACATACTCACAACCCTTGTCGTTAAGAGTGTTGCCTGTCTTCACGTCCTTCATCTTAACTGTTGCACCTATATCTCCTGCAACGAGCTTATCAACCGGAGTCTTGATTTGTCCGCACACGCAGTATATCTGTGCCAGACGCTCGCGGTTGCCTTTTGCCATATTTGTGAGGTCGGCTCCTGCACTGAGTGTTCCCGACATCACCTTGAAATAAGATACTTCACCAATGTGTGGCTCAACGGTTGTCTTGAACACCATGAGGCTGAGCGGTCCGTTTGCATCGGGCTTCACCTCTGTTCCGTCGGTTGTGCAAGGTGCCGGCATCTCATCGATAAATGGTACCACGTTGCCAAGGAACTCCATCATGCGGCGAACACCCATATCCTTCAATGCGCTCACGCAGAATACCGGATAGATACTGCGGTCAACGAGTCCCTTGCGGATTCCTTCACGCATCTCGTCCTCTGTGAGTGAGCCTTGCTCGAAGAATTTGTCCATAAGTGTCTCGTCGTTCTCAGCTGCTGCCTCCACAAGTATCTGGTTAAGCTCTTTTGCCTTGTCCATAAGTTCGGCAGGAATTTCGCTGATAGTAGGCACGCCACCGTCGGGCCCCCATGTATAGAGTTTCATCAGAAGCACATCGACCATCGAGTTGAAGCCTGCTCCACAATTTACAGGGAACTGGATCTGCACCACTCTGGGGCCGAATATCTCTTTCATCTGTCCTATCACGTTATCGAAGTCGGCTTTCTCACCGTCGAGCTGGTTCACCGCAAAAATTACCGGCTTGTTGAGCTTCTCGGTAGTGCGGAAAATGTTTTGTGTTCCCACCTCCACACCATACTGGCCGTCGATAAGAATCACGCCTGTATCGGTCACATTCAGTGCTGTGATAGCATTGCCCACAAAGTCGTCGGCTCCCGGGCAGTCAATCACATTGAGCTTCTTGTTGAGAAATTCAGCATAGAGCACTGTCGAGAACACTGAGTAGCCATATTCCTTTTCTACGGGGAAATAGTCACACACTGTGTTACCTGCCTCCACGGTTCCGCGACGTTTTATAACTCCACACTCATAGAGCATAGCCTCTGCAAGTGTGGTTTTACCTGATCCCTTACTTCCCAACAGGGAGATGTTCTTAATTTCTTTTGTTTCGTAAACCTTCATGTTATTAGTTTTTTACTTAATTTGATATTCTGTTGGTTTATACTTTCCCGAAAAAGTCTCTTTCGCACACCATGAATGTGTCATTTTATGCAAAAGATAGCGTTTTCACAAAAGCGGTCGCAAATTATAAATAATTTCTCAAAATCAGCTATTATTTTTTTATGTTACACAACATATTTTCATTTTTTTGTACTTCTCGACTGCGATTTGGAACCAATTATATAACCAAAATGTCGATATAAGGTCTATGTTTTCATCAAATATTCGCTAAATTTGCAGAAATTTTCAATTACTCTACATTAAAACTGATATGGGAAGTATCCTTCAGATTGAATCTCTCACTAAGTCCTTCGGCGACCGTATCCTTTTCAGCGATATTTCTCTTGGCGTTGCCGAGGGCGACAAGATAGGCATAATTGCCAAAAACGGAACCGGGAAAAGTACCCTTCTGCGCATCATCACAGGCAGCGAGGACTACGATAGCGGACGCATCACATTCCGCTCCGACCTCCGCGTGGGCTACTTGGCGCAAGTGCCTCAGCTCGACCCAAACCTAAGCATTATTGATGTATGCCTCAGTGGCGATGATGCTCTATCGCTTGCTCTACGCAATTATGAGCAGGCTCTTGCCGACGGCAACCCCGACCGCATTGCCAATGCCATTGCTCAGATGGACAGCCTCTCGGCTTGGGACTATGAGATGCGATTCAAGCAAATCCTATCCGAGTTGAAAATCATTGATTTCAGCCAGAAGACCGGCGAATTGTCGGGCGGACAGGTGAAGCGTGTGGCTCTTGCAAAGCTCCTCATCAACAATCCGGAGCTTCTCATTCTCGACGAGCCTACCAACCACCTCGACATCAGCATGATTGAGTGGCTCGAAGGCTACCTTTCGCGAAGCCGTATCGCACTGCTGCTCGTCACCCACGATCGGTACTTCCTCGACAACGTGTGCAACCGTATCATCGAGCTTGCCGACGACACAGTTTATGAGTACCACGGCAACTACAACTACTATCTCACCAAGCGCCAGGAACGTGTGGAAGCCATGAATGCCGAGGTGGCTCGCGCAAAGAATCTGCTTCGCCGTGAACTGGAGTGGATGCGACGTCAGCCTCAGGCGCGTGGCACAAAGGCTCGATACCGCATCGATGCATTCTATGAACTTGAAAAGCGTGCCACATCGCTCAAGGTGGAGAAGGACGTAAATCTCAACGTTCGCTCAGGCTACATCGGCTCCAAGATTTTCGATGCCCACGAGGTGTCGAAGTCGTTTGGCGACAAAACCATACTAAAGGATTTCTCCTACACTTTCGCCCGATATGAGAAGCTCGGCATCGTGGGTGAGAATGGCGTGGGAAAATCCACTTTTGTAAAGCTCCTTCTTGGAGAGGTTAATCCCGACTCCGGCTACTTCGACATTGGCGAAACCGTGCGCTTCGGCTACTACAGCCAGCAGGGCATTTCTTTCGATGGCTCGAAGAAGGTGATTGATGCCGTGCGCGAGATTGCCGAGCACATCTACTTCGACGAAAAAACCTCCTACTCAGCTTCGCAGTTCCTCTCGCTCTTCCTCTTCTCCCCTACCGACCAGCAAAAACTCATAGAGAAACTGAGCGGTGGAGAGAAACGTCGCCTCTACCTTGCCACGGTGCTCATGCGCAAGCCCAATTTCCTCATACTCGACGAGCCTACAAACGACCTCGACATTCGCACCCTCGAAGTGCTCGAAGACTATCTCGACAACTTCAAGGGCTGTGTGATAGTGATTTCACACGACCGCTTCTTCATGGACCGTATCGTCAATCACATCTTTGCTTTCGAGGGCAATGGCGTTATCAAGGACTTTCCGGGAGGGTACTCCGACTATCGCCTATGGCGTGCCGAAAGAGAGCGTGTCGAGCAGCAGGAACGCAAGGAGCACAGCTCTGATGAAAAAGCAGCAGCACAGAATGAGCGCAAGCAACAGCGTGCCGAGCAGCGCAAAAACAAGATGACCTATGCCGAGCGGCGTGAATTTGAGGCTCTTTCTGCCGAAATCGATACGCTCAATGCCGAGAAAGCTGCCCTCGAAGCTATCTTCAATGGTGGCACTGCCATCGACGACATCGCAGCAAAATCAGCCAGATACGATGAAGTGAAGAACCTCCTCGACGAAAAAGAGCTTCGCTGGCTTGAACTGAGCGAAAAAGAATAATTCACGCAAATTCTTTGCGCAATAAACCACATTTTTGTAATTTTGCATTTCATTAGTTACACAGGCTATGATGCAAAACCGTTTTTCCAGAATATGGCATCTCGCGGCAATGGCTATCGCGCTATTGTCGGTGGTTTCGTGTAGCTCCACTAAGCACGTGCCTGATGGTCAGCTGCTCCTCGACGACGTGAAAATCAATTTCATCGATGAGAAAAAGGTGATGAAACAAACCGACCTCATCAACTACCTGCGTCAGCAGCCTAACCATAAGGTTCTTGGGGGCGTAAAACTTCAGCTCGCCGTCTATAATATCTCCGGCCGTGACAGCGCCAACTGGTTCAACCGGTGGGTACGCCGCGTAGGCTCTGCACCAGTTATCTACGACCACAATCTCACCCTCGCTTCGGCAAAGCAGCTCAGCATTGCCCTCTCCAACAAAGGCTATCTGCACTCCAGCGTCGATGTTGATACTTTCTGCCGATTCGACAAGAAGAAAATCCGCGTAAACTATAATGTCACTCTCGGAAAACGCCATTTCGTTGATAGCATCGGCTTCAATATCACCGACTCCACCCTCAATCGTCTCATTCTTGCCGACTCCGCACACATGCAGGTGAAACCCGGTGTCCCCTTCGACCGAAACACCCTCGACCTCGACCGCCAGTCGATAACCGACCGTCTGCGAAACAAAGGCTACTACGCATTCAATAAGGAGTACATCACCTACACCGCCGACACTGCCGAAAATTCTCAGCAAGTGAAACTCACAATGAACCTGATGCCTCCCTACAAGAACAAGAAATTTGAATACTACACCAGCCATGCTCCCTTCTACTTCCGCAACGTCACCTTCGTGACTAACTACAACCCATTGGAGCAGAACGACAACCAGCAATATAGCGCTACCGATACGGTATTTCACAAAAAAATCACCATTCTCTATGATGAACACTACCTGCGCCCGGGCGTTATCGACGATTGCTGCTTCATTGAGCCCGGCAAAGCCTACAGCAACACAGCAGTCGATAAGACCTATCAGGCTTTTGCCCGCCTCGGCATCGTGAAGTTTGTGAACATTGAGATCGTCCCCGTGGGAGAAGTCGATGGCAAGATTTGGCTCGACGCCTACGTTCTTCTCACCAAAAGCCGCCCACAGACGGTATCCTTGTCACTCGAAGGCACTAACTCCGAGGGCGACCTCGGTTTCGGTATCGGAACCGGTTATCAGCACCGCAACATCGGTCACGGATCTGAGATTCTTAATGCTAAGTTCCGCATGTCCTACGAAAGCCTCTCGGGCGACCTCTCAGGACTTATCAACGACAACTACTCTGAATATGCTGCCGAAGTGGGTATCACATTCCCCAAGTTCGTGTGTCCGTTCCTGAAAAAATCGTTCAAGCAGAAGATTCTTGCTTCTACCGAACTTTCCTCTCAGTTCAATTATCAGGAGCGCCCCGAATACACCCGTATCATCGCCGGTATTGGCTGGAAATATCACTGGAGTGAAAAGCAGAACCGCACCCGACACACTTTTAACCTTATCGACCTCAACTATGTGTATCTGCCCAAAAGCCGAGCCGACTTCCTCGACAGCATCAACAACCCGCTGTTGCGTTACTCCTACGAGAACCACTTCATCATGCGCACCGGTTACTCTTTCTATCACACTAATAAGCGCCAATCCACAACGTTCGGTGCAAACCTCTATCAAGAAAACGTTTACACCATTCGTGCAGCTGTGGAAAGTGCAGGTAGCCTCCTTTATGGCATCTCAAAGATGGTGGGACAGAAGAAATCGGCTGATGATGCCTACAAGATTTTCGGTATCAACTACTCTCAATATGCCAAGCTCGATGCCGACTACTCGATAACTCACAATTTCAATCCCCGCAGCTCTCTCGCATTCCACGTGGGGGCAGGCGTAGCAATTCCCTACGGCAACTCCACGGTGCTGCCATTTGAGAAGCGATTCTATGCCGGTGGTGCCAACAGTGTCCGTGGCTGGGGTGTCCGCACGCTCGGTCCCGGTAGCTTCGACGGTCTTAACTCCATGAATAGCTTTATCTATCAGTGCGGCGACATTCGTCTCGACATCAACCTTGAGTACCGCGCAAAGCTATTCTGGGTAATCGAGCTGGGTGCATTCATCGATGCCGGAAACATCTGGACTATACGCGACTATGAAGACCAGCCCGGAGGTGTGTTCAAGTTCAATGAATTCTACAAGCAGATAGCTCTCGCCTACGGTCTGGGCATTCGCCTCGACTTCACCTACTTTATGCTACGTTTCGACATGGGTATGAAGGCTTACAACCCTGCCACCAATCAGGTTCGCTGGCCGCTTGTGTCGCCTCAGTGGAAACGCGACTCTGCTTTCCACTTCTCGGTGGGTTATCCGTTCTGACGCTTGTCACTCACACACTGAAAGATTGTTGAGGATTATTTTTTGTTATAACATTATATACTGACTTAATATGAAGAAATTGGCAATTTTCGACCTCGACGGAACTCTCCTCAACACCATTGAGGATCTGGGTTATGCCGCCAACCATGCGCTTCAGGCTCATGGTTACCCCACTCACAGCATCGCTTCCTACCCGTTCTTCGTGGGCAATGGAGTGCGTCGCCTCATAGAGCGTGTACTTCCCGAAGATGCACGCACCGAGGCAACCATCGACCGCTTGTTGATCACATTCAAGGAATACTACAACGACCATAACACCGACTACACCAAGCCCTACGAAGGAATCCCCGAGCTGCTAAGCCTCCTGTCGTCGCGCGGTGTAGCCATTGCAGTGGCTTCCAACAAATACCAAGCTGCAACCGAGAAGCTTATCAGTCACTTCTTTCCCACCCTGTCGTTCATAGCTGTTGAGGGACAAAAAGAAGGCGTCCCGGTGAAGCCCGACCCTTCAATCGTGTTTGAAATTCTTGCAAAAGCCAAGACTCCGAAAGCCGACACAATCTACATCGGCGACTCTGGCGTGGATATGGAAACTGCTCGCCGCGCCTGTGTCGATTCGGTAGGTGTAACTTGGGGATTCCGCCCCGAAAAGGAGCTTGTGGAGAATCATGCCGACACAATTGTGAACAGTCCCGACGACATTGAAAAGCTTGTTTTCAGCAACGATTAGCCCCATTGTGAAAATTTCTGTTTCTCTATCATATTTTTAGGCATTGGCACTACGCCGATTGCTAAAAATATGCTAACTTTGCAAAGCGATTCAGATCGTAACCATAACTCGAATCATTTCAAGTTAAAATCATTCATAAACAAAGTTTTTATTAAGTCCCTATGTGGTTTCTCGATTTATTAACGCAAAGCACTATCGCCCATGCCATTCTTCTCTATGCGTTCGTGATAGCGTTTGGTGTAATCCTGGGAAAGGTGAAAATCTTTGGCGTGTCGCTCGGCGTGACATTCGTGCTCTTCGTGGGCATCATCGTCGGTCAGCTCTACTACAGCTTCCAGCCCGACGCACCAGCCATCGATCCCGGCGTATTACATTTCATCAAAGAGTTCGGACTTATCCTGTTTATCTTCTCTATCGGTATTCAGGTGGGTCCCGGTTTCTTCTCATCATTCAAGAAAGGTGGCATCGTGCTCAATGGTCTTGCCATGCTTATCGTGGGTCTCGACCTGGTGGTAGCGCTCATCATCTACTTCGGTGTGGGTAACATCAACATCACCGACCTTGTGGGTGTGCTCTCAGGTGCTGTCACCAACACTCCCGGTCTTGGTGCTGCGCAGCAGACTCTCAATGAAGTCAATTATCCCGACGCTGCAAATGCCATTAAGAGCATGTCGATGGGTTACGCAGCCGCTTATCCTCTTGGTGTAGTAGGCATCATTCTCTCAATGATTCTCGTGAAGATTATCTTCAAAATCAACCTTGCCGACGAGACTAAGACCCTCGAAGCCGAGAAGGAGGAGAGCCAACTTAAACCTTACATGATTACCGTTGAAGTTACCAACAGGCTTATCCACAATATGCCTCTGGCTCGACTCATCAGCATCATCGACCGAAACTTCGTGATTTCACGTATGAAGAAGAGCGGTAGCGATGAGATAATTATACCTACTTCAAAGACTATCATCAGCGAAGGCGACCTCCTATATATGGTGATTTCAGCTCAAGATGAAGAGGCTTTCGTTGCCATTATCGGTCCGAAAATCGAAATGGACTGGAAAACCGACGAGCAACAGGGCCCTGTGGTTTCCCGCCGCATCGTGGTTACCAACCATGAGTATTCAGGCCGCAAGATCGGTTCGCTACGCCTCCACATGGGTTACAAGCTTAATGCCACCCGTGTGAACCGTGCCGGCGTTGATCTTCTTGCAAGCCCCAACCTCTCGCTGCAAGTGGGTGACCGCATCACTGTGGTAGGTAATATCGACGATATCAACCGCCTCGCCGAGAAGATGGGTAACTCTATGAAGCGTCTTAATCAGCCTAATATGTTCACCATGTTTGTGGGAATACTCATGGGTATCATCGTGGGTTCTATTCCTATCGCATTCCCTGGTATGTCAGTGCCCATGAAGCTCGGTTTGGCTGGTGGTCCGCTTATCGTGGCTATCCTCATGAGCCGCTGGGGATATAAGATAAAGCTTATCACCTACACTTCTACATCGGCAAGCATGATGCTGCGTGAGGTGGGTATTTGCTTGTTCCTTGCTTCAGTGGGAATAGGGGCCGGCGAGAACTTTATTGGCACTGTGTTCAACTCTACCGGTGCACAATGGGTACTCTATGGTTTCCTCATCACTTTCATTCCTCTGATTATCGTAGGTTGCATCGCCCGCGGTCGCTACAAGCTGAATTATTTCTCTATCCTCGGTCTTCTCTCCGGTAGCTATACCGACCCGCCAGCACTCGCCTACGGCAACAAGACTGCCAACAACGATGCTCCGGCTGTAGCCTACTCTACCGTATATCCGCTCACAATGTTCTTGCGAGTGGTAACCGCACAAATCTTGATTCTTGCCCTCGCCAACTTCTAAGGCGCGACAATAACACAAACACCAATGAGGCTGTGCCACCACTATCGGTGAACTGCACCCCAAAAGTTAGACAAAAAACTTTTGGAGTGCAGTTTGTTTATGA
>ERZ1032130.255-NODE-255-length-15065-cov-5.329913_pt1 | contig 15065 bp, 17 predicted proteins | sample MGYA00517879_ERZ1032130 | MGnify/ENA primary metagenome ERZ1032130 (study PRJEB33719, sample SAMN04262597) | wastewater metagenome | biome: rural village; feature: animal feces; material: feces | host: Bos taurus | place: El Salvador | collected 2012-01-31 ...
ATAATGACGGGGAAAACTGTCTGTGGATGTATATAGGAGTACGAACCCAACATTTTACGCACAATACGCGTGTGCGAGGATTAGTTTACAAGACCATGAATGAAAAACTGATAGAGAGAAAACTGAGGGAAGCCGTACGGCGGAAAGGCGGAGTCGCCCTGAAACTGTACTCGGCATACCATACCGGACTGCCGGACAGACTGGTGCTGATGCCCGGAGGGAAAGCCCGGTTCGCCGAACTGAAGACAACTGGGAAGAAGCCGACGGCATTACAGGAGAAGGCCATCGAGGAACTGCGGGCGATGGGGTTCGACGCTGAAGTGATAGACACGCAGGAAAAACTTGACGAATTTATCCGTACGCTATGAACGAGAATAATCTGCACGAATACCAGAAGGCGGCCGTGAGCCACATCATCGACCATCCGGCCGCCGGCCTGTTCCTGGACATGGGACTGGGAAAGACGGTATCGACACTGACGGCGATAAACCGGCTGATGAATGTCTACATGGAAGTGACCAAGGTGCTAGTCATCGCACCCAAACGTGTGGCCGAGGATACCTGGACGACCGAGTGCGGGAAATGGGACCATCTGAAGGGACTGAGGATAAGCTGCGTACTCGGAACGGAGAAGAAACGGAAGGCAGCACTGAAGGAGGATGCCGATATCTACGTGATAAACCGCGAGAACGTGGTATGGCTGGTAGCACAGCTGAAAGGATGGTGGCCGTTCGACATGATCGTCATCGACGAGCTGTCCAGCTTCAAGTCCAATACCGCCGCACGGTTCAAGGCCCTGCGGAAGGTGCGTCCGATGTCGGCCAGGGTGGTGGGACTGACCGGTACACCGGCACCCAACGGGCTGATAGACCTGTGGCCGCAGATGTACCTGTTGGACATGGGCGAACGACTGGAGAAGACCATTACAGCCTACCGGTCGAAGTATTTTAAACCCGGAAGGACCAACGGGCAGGTGGTGTTCGACTACAAGCCGAACAGCGGGTCGGAGAATGCCATCTACAGCCGGATATCGGATATCTGCATATCTATGAAGGCGGACGACTATCTGGATCTTCCGGATCTGATAGAGATACCGGTCGAGGTGTCCATGAGCGACCGGCAGATGCGGCAGTACGAGAAGTTTGAGGAGGAGCAGGTACTGAAGCTGCAGGACGAGGGGGACATATTGGCCGTGAATGCCGCAGCATTGTCAAACAAGCTGCTGCAGTATGCCAACGGAGCCATATACGACGCGGACAGGAACATACACGAGCTGCACGAGGCAAAGCTGGACGCGCTGGAGGAGATAATCGAGGCAGCAAACGGCTCGCCGGTACTGGTGTTCTATTCCTTCCGCCATGACGTTTCCCGCATCATGAAACGACTGAAGGCATACCATCCGAAGGAGATAGGCGGGCAGGAGGACATACAGGCGTGGAACGATGGCAGGATACCCGTCATGCTTGCGCATCCCGCCAGTGCCGGACACGGGCTGAATCTGCAGCAGGGAGGGCACATCATGGTATGGTTCGGTCTTCCATGGAGTCTGGAGCTGTACCAGCAAGCTAACGCCCGATTACACAGGCAAGGACAGAGCCAGCCGGTAAGAAGCTATGCCATCATGACGAAGGGCACAATGGACGCGGACGTGAAGAAAGCTCTGTCGGGTAGGACCGACCGGCAGGACGCACTGATGGAAGCGGTCAAAGCCAGAATTGAAAAGTACAGGAGGAAATGACTATGAGCAGAGGAAAAAGCAAATCGGAATGGATAAGACTAACTGCCAGGGTGACACTGGCGGACTATGTAAGGCTGAGGAATATACAGAAGCAATACGGGTTCAAGTCTGTATACCAGATACTGAACTATCTGACGTACTCTTTCCTTCGTGTTGCGGACAAGGACAACGATCCGGTGGACGAGCCCATGCCGAAGGAAGTGGAAGAGATGTTCGATGACCTGGGCACACCCAAGATGCCCGTCAGGTACAAGAAGGCGAAACCGAAGAAAAGGAGTGTGGACCTATGAGCAGCAGGAGCAAGGAGTACCGCAGGTTGATAACGTCCAAACGATGGCGGGATCTGCGGGCTGTGAAGATGGCCCGAAACCCGCTGTGCGAGGACTGCCTGCTGGATGACAGGGCGACACTGGCTACAGAGGTACACCACGTCATACCGGTAGAACGTGGTAAAAGCATGGCAGAGATGGAGAGGCTGGCGTTCGACTATACGAACCTGAGAAGCCTGTGCGAAAAGTGCCACCAAAAAACGCATGAACGCATGAATAGTAAGGGACGGGAGGCGGCGAAGGCCAGTTCAGAACGTGAGACGAAGCGGTTCATAAGCAAATACCTCGACTGAACCCTTCTCCGGTCCTTCCATCCGTAAAAATTTAACTGATTTTAATACGAAAGACCCCGGGGGGTGTTTTTAAAATAATTTAAAAACTGTAGAACCCCGTCCGCTTAGTTTTCACACGCGAGGGCAATTTTGAATCTGAGGGGGTATGAAAAATATTTACAGACTGGAATTATGGAAACTATTGTGACAATAAAGAGCAGAATCAGGAAGGCGCTGAAGAACCAGAATACCTACTCGAAGGATCTGGAAACCTGCATCGCCATGGCAGCGGGTTCCTACTACGCTTTCCTTCTTGCACAGGAGGATGTGGGGAAACTTACGACAACCTTTGTCGAAGAGAAAACCCGTGAGGGGAACAGTAAGCTGGTACCCCATCCTGCTTTCAAAGTACTGAAGGATACTCAGGAGATGGTTAGACGTTCGCTCCGTGAACTGGGACTTACTCTGGGTACACTGTCTACCGGCGACAACGACCCGCTGGAGGATATGTTAGACCGTGCCGGGAAGGAGGTTGAATGATACTTGATGAACAGGAAAAGCAGCGGATCCGTGACCTGAAACGGGAGACGGCCGTCAGGTTGTCGGAGATTGACCTGGACGGCTATCCGCTTCTGGACAAGACGGACGGCAGGCTGCGCGAGTACATCGAGAGCGTACGAGGATATCCGGAAAAGCATAACCTATACGAGTTGTTGGCGCTGCTCCGGTTCTTCCGCCTGCTCGACAGGTACGAGTTCCGTCCGTCCGCCGTCCGTCGGTTCATCGTGGTGTATGAGTCGCTCCGGTTCAACGGCATGAAGGGCGTCACCCGGTACAGGCTGACCCCGATTCAGGTGTTCCAGTTCGCCTCCATCCTGGGATTCTACCGGACACCGGAGAAACGCCTGTGCCGTACTGCCCTGCTGTTTGTTCCGAGAAAGTACAGCAAGACTACATCAGTGGCCGCCCTGGCCATCGATGATCTGTTGTTCGGCGATTCGAACGCGCAGGCATACGTGGCTGCGAACAGCTACGAACAGGCTCAGATATGCTTCAAGGAAATCAAGGGCATCCTGAAGAACATGGACCCGAAGATGCGACGTTTCCGGATTAACCGGGAGAAGGTGTACAACCTCATGCCGGGGCGCAGCAGCTTCGCCCGCTGCCTGGCATCCGACCCCGATAAGCTGGATGGGCTCAATGCCTCGCTGGTCATCCTTGACGAATATTCGCAGGCCGACAGCGCCGAGCTGAAGAACGTGCTCACGTCCTCCATGGGGGCACGCGTAAATCCGCTCACGGTGATAATCACAACGGCATCGGAGAAGCTGAACGGGCCGTTCTTTGCCGAGCTGCAGGGGTACAAGGATATCCTGGAGGAGAAACTGGAGGACGACAGCGTGTTCGCGCACATCTTCGAGCCGGATATCGATGACTTGGAGGACAGCGAGGACACCTGGAAGAAGGTGCAGCCTCACTGGGGGGTGACGATACAGACGGACTACTACGAGCTGAAGTACCGTGAGGCCCTTCGCAGTTATGAGGACATGAAGGCGTTCCGTACAAAGCTGCTGAACATCTTCGTGGTTGACGACGCGAAGGCATGGATAACCGCCGATGAGGCGATGGCCTGCAAGCGGAAACTGGACCTGGACGAAGTCAAAGGCGGTCCGTTTACCATGGTGTCGATGGACTTGTCCGTCCACGACGATTTCTCCGCAGTTTCCTACAACCTGTACAGCGAGACGCTGCGTTCCTTCCACATCCATACGGACTACTATTTCCCGGAAGGAGCGTTGGGTAAGCATCCGAACCGGGAGCTGTACCGCCGGTGGGCGGACAGCGGGTACCTGAAACTGTGCAAGGGGGACGTGATAGACTACCGGATGATCGTGCAGGATATTCTGGAGCGAAGCCGTACTTTGCGTATTGTGGGGGTGGGATTCGATGCGTACAAGTCCCAGGAATGCGTGAACATGCTGGCTGCAGCGGGATTCCGTGACGTGCTGAAGGCGGTACCCCAGAACTACGGCGCCTTCACGTCTCCGGTTGAATCCTTCGAATACGCCCTTCGTACCGGGAAGGTCTCGTTCAACGACAACCCGATAAACTGGTACTGCTTCGGGAATGCCGTGCTCGATACGGACCGCAACGAGAACAAGAAACCTATCAAGATTTCCGAAAACCGGAAGATCGACGGGGTAATCACCGCCCTCATGACATTCTACCAGTTCAACAATTTCGAGCGCCCGGCCTGTTAAAGTGCTACCAAAATACGGTTTGTGCAGGTATAGTAAAAAGGCTTATGTACGTATCTGTCGAAGAAATAAAGAGACATCTGAACATCGATTACGAGGAGGATGACCAGTATCTGGTTGACCTCATCGAATCCGCCGAGGCCGCTGTCGGCAAGTATATCCAGCAGCCGTTGTCGGAACTGGAAGACGAGGGAGGCAACATACCTTCTGACCTGAAGATGGCAATACGCCTCATGGTAGGCGGGTTCTATGCAAACCGTGAGCCGGCCGCTTTTGCAGCATCCTCAGAAATCCCCTTTGGGCTTACTTTCCTCTTGATACAACACCGTAAACTTTCGTGATATGCAGGCAGGCTTACTGAAGGAATGGATAGAAATACAGCGGGAGACCGTGACGAGGGACCAGCTGGGAGGTGAGACAAGGGAATGGTCTACCGTGTTGAAAGTCCGTGCACGTATACAGGACAAAAGCGGGGATCGGACGGAGGAGAACCGTGAGGCGGTATTTACGTCTGTAAAGACCGTGTCAATCCGTTACCGGCCGGGTATCGTAAGGGGCATGAGGCTCGTATGGGGAGGGGAGAAGTACAGGATATTGTCCCTCGACAGGAATCGAAACAACATGAGTTGGGAAATAAAGTGTGAACTGATTAACGAATAGAATATGGGAAAATTTAGAGACGCCTGGAACGTGCTCACCGGCAAGGCGCAGCTGCGCAATACGGAGGGGAATGTGACGGTCTGGTATGGCAACGACGATGTACAGGTCATGCCCGGTGGTGGGCAATATACCGTCAGCCCGGAGATGGCCATGAAGCTGGCCGCAGTGTACCGGTGTACGTCCATTGTTTCTGGTACGGTCGCCTCGCTGCCCCTGCAGGTGAAGCGGAAGGTGGACGGAAGCTACTGGAAGACGGAGGACAGCGGACGGCTGGCCAACCTGCTCGCCCTGAAACCGAACGACCGGCAGACGTCGTTTGACCTTATCCGTAACGCCGTAGTACAGATGCTAAACCAGGGGAACGCCTATATTTACCCGGAATGGCGCAATAACGGGGACCTCGGCAGGCTGGTATTGTTGAGCCCGAACACCTGCACCTACGACAAGATGTACAATCGTTACATCGTGAACGACATGATAAACCGTGTGTTCGGCACGTTTGAGGCCGATGAGATGATACATCTCCGCAACCTGTCTACAGACGGCGGCTATCTGGGTATGTCCACCTTGCAGTATGCGGCCAAAGTGCTGCGTATCGCTTCGAAATCGGATGACAAGAGCGAGGAGGTATACTCGCCCGGCGGAACCCGTCGTGGGTTCGTGACAGGCGGTGAGGCCTATGTAAAGGGCGTCGGCATGTTCCAGGATAACGAATTGAAGAACGTGGCGGACAGAGTCAGCGAAGAACTGAAGTCCGGCAAGCAGATCATGAACCTTCCGTCCGGTACGGGGTTCAGCGCCGTAGACCTGTCTCCGGCAGACAGCAAGTTGCTTGAGAACAAACAGTTCGGCGTACTGGAGATATGTCGGTTCTATGGAGTCCATCCGGACAAGGTGTTTGCCGGACAGTCAACAAACTACAAGGCTTCGGAGATGTCGCAGGTACTGTTTATGAGTGACACCCTGCAGCAGATCCTGAAACAGTTTTCGCTGGAGTTCACGGCAAAACTTTTCGTTCCGTCGCAGTATGGCAGGTACCGTATCGAGTTTTCTGTGAAAGATTTCTATAATACCGACCTGATGACGCTGGCAACAGTGACTGAAAAGAATATACAGGCTGGTCTACAGACGATTAATGAGGCCAGAAGAGAACGGGGTTATCCTCCAGTACCGGGCGGTGATGACCTGCTGGTATCGGCGAATCTAATGCCGGTAGGACAGAAAATCGCGGAAGACGATGAAAAAAGTGCTACCAAAATACAAGATATGCAGGTATAGTAAAGAGACATGATTTTGTATGGAAATAAGAAGTTTTGGAAATGACGCAGCGCCCAAGCTGACACAGGACACCCGCTTCATCGAAGGATACGCTATCGTGTTCGGACAGGAAAGTGAAGTGCTGTATGACCGACAGAACAGGCGGTTCTTCCGGGAGGTCATTCGGCCGGGAGCAGTGACTCAGGAACTGTTATCTCGGTGTGATGTGAAGGCCCTTCTGGAGCATACGGCCGGAAGAATGCTGGCGCGCAGCTACAATGGCGCAGGTACGCTGTCACTTACGGTCGATTCCTACGGAGTGAAGTACCGTTTCGAAGCTCCGGCTACACCGGATGGCGATTATGCCGTGGAGATGGTGAGACGGGGTGACCTGTTCGGCTCTTCCTTCGCTTACATCACGGACGAGAAGAACGTACGCTACGAACGTAAGGAAGGTATGCTGTACCGGTATGTGGAGAAGATAGACTGGATAGGCGACGTGAGTATCGTTTCCGACCCGGCCTATATGGGAACGGATGTGACAGTCCGGAGTCTGGAGAAGTTCTATCCGGAAGACCGGGAGGACAAATACAAGGAAGACGTGGCCGAGCTGCGTCGATTGGCTGAATAACTTAAATTTTGTGTATATGACGAAAAGAGAAATGCTTAGACGTATCCGTGAGATTAATGCCAGATTCAATGAAATGGCTGATACCATCGAAGCCGAGAAGCGGCAGATGACTCAGGATGAGATTGACGAGAGAAATGCCCTGACCTCCGAGAAGGCTGTTCTGGAACTCCGTATGGCACAGGCCGACCAGCCGCGTACGGAACTGACTGTACAGCGTGAGAACCGTGGCCGAGTATTCGATGAAGTTGTACGCTTTATGCGTAACGGTGGGGAGATTTCTCCGGAAACCCGTTCGCTCATCAACGCCGGTGGTATGGATATTCCTATTACCCGTGACGGTGTACAGGACAGTAAGACCATTTCGGCAATTATACCGCTTACCATCGGCGATATCATTGAACCGCTGGAGAAAGGATTGATTCTGGGTAAGGTGGGGTGTAAGGTGCAGTACGGTATCGAAGGAGCCTGGCAGTTTCCGGTTGTTGCGGGTGGCGTAGAGGCTATTTTGGAAGATGAGAACGTCGAGCTGACAGACACCAAGGTGGATATCAGTAAAATCGCTCCTACCCCTCGCCGTGTCGGTATCAGTATTCCGGTATCCAATCATGCTATCGACCAGTCCAGCGGTCTGGTACTCGACATTGTACTGCGCCAGTTGACCATGGGCGTGACCCGTCTGCTGAACAAATGGATGTTCAGTAAGACTCAGCTCAGCAAGGCTTCCAAAGGATGTTTCGTTGACGCGTACACCACTCCGGCAGTGACAATGGCCGGTGCAGCTCCTACTTGGGCGGAAGTCCTGCAGATTGAAGCCGCTGCGCTGGAAAAGGGTGTCATCCTTGACGGAACAGCCTGCTGGGTATGTACGGCGTCTATGATGGCGAAGCTGAAGTCTACTCCGAAGGATGCAGGATCAGGATTATTTATCTGTGAGAACGGCATGATTGACGGTTATCCGGTGTATGTGACCGAATACGTTGAAAAGGACATGCTAGGTTTCGGTGTGTTCAGTTATGAGCTGGTAGGTCAGTTCGGCAAGATGCGTATGACGGTCGATTCTCAGTCTGCGGCAGTAGCACGGAAGGATTTGACTTACTTCGTATTCAACACGCATTACGACATGCTGACTCTGCGTTCTGAAGCCTTTGCTGTCGGTAAAGCGACGCTGGAATGACGGTTTAAGGTAAATTGACATGTTTTCAGGTAAGGGAGCTGGGGTATTGCTCCGGTTCCCTTTTTGATTTTAAAGGGATATGGCAGCAGTGGAAGGTGTAAGGTTTACGGTCGATGTGGATGCAATCAACAGGCAGTTGGAGGAGCATTCGATGACTACCAGGGAAGCCCGTAGTGCAATACGAAGAGGTTTGGCCGAAGCGGGAAGAATAATTCGCAAACAGGCCGTCCAGAACTTGAGGGGTGTTACCGGGAAGAACGGTAAAATTAACTACCGTCCGATGCAGCGGTTCGTGAAATTCAAGGTATATAAGGACTTGGGAGGTGTCCGTATCGACATCCTCAGTAACTCCACGAAAAAACAGGCCGCAAGTTATCGGAAGAAAGGGATAAAGGATATCGCTTTCACGCTGAAGTTTTTTGACCTTGGGACTGGGGACCGGTACACAAGAACAGGCGTAGGTCGTGGAAAACGATATACCGGGCGAATACAGGCCTCAAACTTTTTCCAGAATGCGGTCAAGGCCAGACAGGATGAGGCGCAAGCCAGTCTCGAGAAATTTATTGTTAAACACATCAACAGGATAGCAGCAAAAAGATGAGCTTATCGGTAGTAGAACACATAAAGAGCAGGCTCAGCAGGTCTGAGTCGCTGAAGGAGAAGGTGGGCGACCGGATGTTCCCGGTGGCTCTGTCTGCCGAAACGAGTTTTCCGTTTGTCTGTTACGAACGTGCGTCGGTGGTTCCCGGAAGGACGAAGGACATCCGGAGCTTCAAGGATGCCGTAGCGGTGGACGTATACATATTTTCGGACAATTACCTGGAATCCGTTCAGGTGGCTGAACTGGTACGAAAGGCGCTTGATTGTACAGGCGGAATATACAGTTCGTTTCGGGTTACGGAGTGTTACATGGCTGATGCCATGGAGGCCTATTCGGATAATGTTTACATGCAACAACTGAGTTTTAATCTAACAACAGAAAGTATATGAGAAATCCATTAAAAGGAAAAGATTTCATGGTGTTTGCTGATGGTAAGGCCGTCGCTTTAGCCACCAATCACGAATTGAACCTGAATGTGGACACGACCAGTACATCATCAAAAGATAGTGGACTGTGGAGTGACACGGAAGTAACCGGTTTTAATTGGGATGCTACATCAGACTCAATAGGGGCGCCGGACGAAGGTACTCCGGTAGATATTAGTTATGAGAAATTGATGGAGCTTGCATTAGCTGCGACCCCTGTACCTATCATCCTTGGTATACCTAAAAATCAGGATATCAACGGTGTTCCGGAAGGAGGATGGCAGGCTCCGGACGGGGCAGGAAGTACTTATTTTAGTGGAAATGCCCTCATTACGAAAGTGAGTCTGAAAGGTCAGAATGGGGATAACATGACCATATCCGCTACGTTTACGGGTGTAGGTAAGCTGTCGATGGTAAAAACAGGGTCGTAAGTATGGTAGTGAGTATTGATAACAAGGAATACCATCTCCGGTACAGTCTCCGGTCACTGTTCAAGTATGAGCAGTTGACCGGACACCCGTACGAGGGGAAGACGCTGGAGGATGCCTACATGCTTCTTCATGCGTCGCTGATGTCGTGCAATCCGGACTACAGCTTGACATTCGACCAGTTGATTGACAACTGCGACCTTGATCCGTCCATCTTTGCGGAATTTACCGGGATGGTCCAGGCTGAGGCCGACCGTTTGGCGCAGCTTAAAAAAAAAGCGGGTCCGGTGAAGACGGGACGGAAGGCGGGGAACCGCTTAGTGTGACACGTCTGTATGAAGAAATTGTCGGTAGGGGCGGTGTATCTCCGGAATACTTCCTTGACAGGATGGACATACCGGAGTGCGCCGCCTATATCACAGGTATACGAAGGAAGGAACGGTCAGAACTAGAAAAGATACGGATGGTCATGTGGGCGTCCCTACGTCCTTACTGCAAGGAACTGGAGCTGGATGACGTTATGAAGCTGGACGGTGATACGGACACGACGGAAAGCCGTGAAGATTATGAGAGGGAATTGGAGGAAGTAAGAAAACGAGCTAAAATGTTTGAAAATGGCTAATATATATACTAGGCTGCTGCTTGACAAGAAGGATTTCGACACGAATCTAAAGAAAGCACAAGGCAGTGTAAGCAGTTTTGCAACCACAACAAAGGGAATGTTTTCCGGTTTGGCAAAGGCTGGTGGATATGTCGCTGCATTTGTCGGTATCAGTACGTCCGTCCATTCCGCCGTTACGGCTAATATGGAGTTCGAGAAGTCACTGTCTTCGCTCCGTGCCCTTACAGGTGTGACCGCTGAGGAGTTGAACTACTTCCGTGCCGAAGCCATCCGTATGGCGATGGACAGCACGCAGTCGGCCACGCAGATGGTGGAGGCGTACAAGCTCATCGGCTCGCAGATGCCGGAGCTGCTGAAGAACAAGACGGCCCTGACGGCTACAGCGGAAGCCGCCGTGACACTGGCCGAAGCCGCTGAACTGGACGTACCTACCGCCGCAAAGGCATTGACCGGTTCACTGAACCAGATGGGACAGTCCAGCGCTCATGCGGCAGAGTACATAAACATTCTGGCCGCTGCCTCACAGCAGGGGTCGGCCGATATCCCGTATCTGAATAAGGCTGTAGAGAATGCCGGAGGTACAGCTTCCTCGGTAGGTATAAAGTTCAACGAATTGGTGGCCGCTATCGAGGCCATTGCTCCGCGTATCACCGATGCAGCCAGTGCCGGAACGAACCTGCGTAACATCTTCCTGACCCTGGAGTCTTCGTCGGATCAGAAACTCCGTCCGTCTGTGGTCGGTCTGTCTCGGGCACTGGACAACCTGGCCACAAAGAATATGGACGCCACGCAGCTCACGAAGATGTTCGGCAAGGAATCCGTCACTGCGGCCATCGCCATCCTGCAGGAGCGGGATGCGTTCGAGCAGCTGCGTACAGGTATAACCGGTACAAATACCGCATACGAGCAGGCGAGTATAAATAACGATAATCTGGCAGGATCTGTAGGGAAGTTGCAAAGTGCATGGGAGGCCTTTGTCAATTCCATGTCGGCCAGTAACGGAATTATAAAAGCCACAACAGATGCCCTTACAACGATGATCAATGCTGCAACCAGGCTCATGATGAGTGGGGATGACCGGAAAAAATATGACCAGGATAAGAAGTACAGTTCACAAGCGAAGGTCGTATTGGAAAACTCGAACGAATGGATAAACGGAAGAGTCGAAAGAGGGACAGACCGTAATCAGGCTATTAATGATGAGATAGCGGCTATGGGAAGAATGTATCCGCTGGCATTGAAATATGAGGATATGCTGCAAGAATATGAGCAGAAGAAAGCCCAGTACGAGAAAAGGTTTGATGCAGAATTAGGTGCCTCTATAAATGTAATGAAAAAACAATTGGTTGTAGCGGAGCGACAGAAATATATTTATGATTACGTAACGGAACAGCTGAAAGCCCAGAAACAGGAGATAATCGACAAGGCAAAAGCTGAGGAAGAAGCGGCCCGTAAAGCGAAAATAGCTGTAATAACGACGAAACCGGCGGATAATGCCCCGAAAGGGTCTACTGCATATACAGACAAGCTGATTACGGAGAAGCGCAAGGAGTTGTCCGTAGCTGTAAGTGACGAGGACCGTATACGTATAAACCGTGAGCTGGACGAACTGGTTTCCCAAAAGCGTAAAATGGAAATCGAAATGTCTTATCCGGAAGGTTCTGCCGAAAGGCTTGATAACGAAATATCTTTAAAGAAAAAGGAGCTTTCCGTAGCTGTAAGTGATCAGGACCGTATACGTATAAACCGTGAGCTGGACGAACTGGTAAAGAAGCGCCGGTACATGGACTTGGAAGTGAAGTACAGTAAACCGGTAGATGACCTAAAGTCCGTAAAGGAATACGCTAATATACGGGCTGATTTGTCCGAAATGACAAAACTCCCGGAAGGATGGGATAAGATAGGTTCTGTTGGAAGTATAGGGATCAAAAAACAGACAAAAGATATAAACGAATATTATAATGCCGTATCCGGATTGTCTACTGCGTTGGGAAATTTGGGAAGTACCTTCGATGAAAGTACACAGAGCGTGTTCTCCTATTTCTCTAATGTAGTCAGTGGTGCCGCACAGGCGGCTGTTGCCATATCTGCACTGATACCTATCAAGAAAGCGGAGGCTAACGCTAACATGGAGGCTGCAGCAACGGGTGTGGCGGCTTCAGTTGCTCCGATTCCATTTGTAGGTGCAGTTATGGCTGTAGGAGCCGTAATGTCCCTTATTGCAGCCATAACGGCGATACCGAAATTTGAAAGCGGGGGTATCGTAGGAGGCAGCAGCTTCTTCGGAGACAAGCTGCTGGCGCGTGTGAACTCTGGGGAAATGATACTGAATCAGAAACAACAGAAGCGGCTGTATGACCTTACGGAGACGAATAACGGGGTGTCCGTGAGTCTGGGAGTGAGCAGAATACAGGGGAGTGACCTCTACCTGGCGTTGTCGAATTATATGAAGAAGACAGGAAAGAAACTATGAGTTACGGATTGGCATATACGCTCCCGTTTCGTTCCATCGACGGGCGGGATTACCGGGTGGAGATAGAACGGGACGGGTACACCGGTGAGGCTGTAGAGCTGAAGGGACAGTCCTCACCGTTCACGGTTGAAATCGGAGATGAGGAGTTCGTCTACACGCCGACGCGGTTCAGTACGGCCACGCTGCACCTGTTCGGGTCTGACTACCTGAAGGACCTGTTCTCGACGGACTACCGGGCGCACCGTGTCACGCTGTATGAGGATGATGCCGTGGCCTGGTGCGGGTTCGTCACTCCGGAGCTGTACACGCAGGACTACCGGAACGTGAAGTTCGAACTGGACATGGAGTGTTGTTCAGCAATGTCCGTACTGGAGTACGTGGAATACAGTACCGTCCAGGAAGGGGTGAAGTCTGTCGTGTCATTATGGGACCTGCTGCGCCGCTGTATAGAGGAATCACGCGGACGCTATACTGCTGTATACGTGCCACACGTGTACGGTCTGTCTTCTACGTCATACAACGCCTGGACAAACCCGCTTCTGTCTATGTCCGTGTCGGAGCAGGATTTCTTCGACGAGGACGGAACTCCGATGAAGATGAAGGAGGTGCTGGAGGAAATCATGAAGCTGATCGGATGGACATGCGTCGACTGGACGGGCTCACTGTATTTCGTCGACATCGACAACGATAGTGGGGAGTATTACCGGTATTCCCCTACCCTGTCCACATATACGAAGGTACAAGCTGTGACGGTTTCCGTACAGGATATCGGATTCTCCGGCTCGGACCACTCTCTCGATATTGTACCCGGGTATAACAAGGCGACGGTCAGGGTGAGCAATTATCCGGTCGGGGATGTACTGCCGGACATGGCTTTTGACAGCATGAAAAGGGTAGGGGAGTTTACATCCACACACCAGCAGGTACCGGGGATTTCTGGAAAGTATGAGATATACCATCGGGTGCTTCGGCCGGTTGCATTCGATGCGTATGCATACAAGTACGGGAGCGGACTAGTTGAACTGAGTCTGGAAGAAGAAAAGGCCATGTTCACTACCGGAATGACAGCCATGCCGGATGCTCTATACGGCTGTATACCTGAAAAATATGATTCGTATATGATTGATGAGCAGGGAAATCCGGATATAACAGATTATGACTTTACTGACCGATTTGTAATCAGGGACAATCCGTTATATACCTCTGGAAACAGTATAAAGATGATACGCATAAAAGGGGCGACAGCAGCCTATACAAGTGATGCCTTCTACATATATTCAAGCATCCGGTTCCTTACGAGTCTTTCACCGGTAGGGGACGAGAATCTAAAGAACTGGGATTTCCATTTCCAGCTCCGGATTGGCGACTACTATTTTCACGGTAAAGATGACGGAAGCTACAAATGGGACACCAATCCAGATACTGATCCGGATTATCCTAACAACCTTATGGCAACATATCAGAGCTGGGAGGCAACTACGGAAGATACGTCCTACATGTTATCGAGTTGGGAGATAAAGACTGTAGGTAGGAGTCTTAATGACGGATATCCGGATGCAAAGGGATATGTGTGTAGGTTTCCTGAAGATAAGGTATTGGTTGGAGAGATGGAGTTTACGCTGTTTGCTCCTTGTATATCGTATGAATGGAACGCGCCGGCATTGACTGAATCACGGCCTATAGAAACATATCTGGAAGGGTTTGATTTCGGTATGGTAAAAAAAGAAAGTGACGAAGATACGGAAGATACGGACAGCAGTTCCGACAGAATTTATGAGAATGTAGTGAATGAGAATTACATCAATGACCTGGACGAAATCGAGTTTAAGATAAGTAGTTTTCATGAAGGAGATGGCGCTTGCTACAGTAAGGTACTAGTCGGTGATAACTATCTGACAGATAATTTGTACTGCGGTATCGTTGGGAGTAATGTGAGGCCGGAGGAATTTCTGATAAGGCGGATTGTAGACCATTATAGTGCTACCAAAATACGGCTTACGCAGGTAATAAAGAACGGGGGCATTACTCCGGTTACTATTTTGACAGACAGGCACCAGCCAGGAAAAGGCTTTGTCTGTATGGGCGGAAACATAGACTACAAGTACAACAGCTTCAGCTGCAAGATGATAGAGACCGTATGAAACAGGTAACGATAAAGACAAGTACGATTCCGAGTAAGGCTCGTAGTAAACACTAT
>ERZ1032130.256-NODE-256-length-15039-cov-5.279431_pt1 | contig 15039 bp, 11 predicted proteins | sample MGYA00517879_ERZ1032130 | MGnify/ENA primary metagenome ERZ1032130 (study PRJEB33719, sample SAMN04262597) | wastewater metagenome | biome: rural village; feature: animal feces; material: feces | host: Bos taurus | place: El Salvador | collected 2012-01-31 ...
TTGTTAACCCTACATCATTTCGCTTGCAAATATAGATTAAAATTTCCAAATTCCATAGAAAAACGCAACAAAATATAAGCGTTGGCGCAAAATTTTTGATATTTTGATAAAAATATGAGCGTTTTGGCGTGATTTCGACATCGCCTGAATGAAGAATTTAAAGTGGAAAAGGCAGCACAGGCACGCTATGTGAGAGTGGAAGTGGAAGGCACTCTGGAGTGCCCCTCATGGCACTACGGCGTAGGTCACCCATCCTGGTTCTTCATCGACGTGGTTGTGAACTAATCCCCACAAGTTGCCTCAAACTCTCCATATCTCGATATTTTCGTGAGATATGGGGAGTTTTTATAGCAGTTAAAGTTTCCATATCTCGATATTTTTGTGAGATATGGAGAGTTTTATAGCAGTTAAAGTTGCCATATCTCGAGAAAATGTGTATTTTTGCATCGGCTTTATGTAAAAACATATAATGCCAACAAAAAATGTCAAAAACCACTCTGCGATGAAAATTATAGCTCGGAAAAAGGAAATGGCTGAACTTGAGAGATTGTATTCCTCGGGTCGCTCGGAATTTGTGATTATTTATGGCCGTAGGCGAATAGGGAAAACGTTTCTTGTAAATCATCTGTTTGGCGACCGCATCACATTAGGTTATGTGGGTGCCCGGAATCAGCCGCAAAAGATGCAGCTGCAGCGCTTTGCCACTCAGTTGGGCGAGGCATCGGGCTCGATGTATGCACCGTTGCTTGCATCGTGGGAGGAAGCATTCATGGAGCTTCGCAAACTCATAGAGTCGAAGCCCCGCAATGAGCGAAAATTGATATTCTTCGACGAGATGCCTTGGATTGACACTCCGCGCAGCAGCTTCGTTGCTGCCTTGGAATACTTCTGGAATGGCTGGGCGGCACAGCGCGATGATATCATGTTTGTTGCCTGCGGTTCTGCCACATCGTGGATGGTAGATAAACTTGTGAAAAACCGTGGAGGCTTGCACAATCGCATCACGGCACAAATATATCTGCGGCCGTTCTCTTTGGGCGAATGTGAGGAAATGCTTCACGCCAATGGCTGCCTTTGGGACCGCTACACCATCACGCAGTGCTACATGGCATTGGGTGGAGTACCTTTCTACCTCACTTTGCTTAATGGACAAGAGAGTCTGGCACAAAACCTCGACAGGCTGTTTTTTGCAAAGAATGCCAGAATGAGTGGGGAATTTGAAGAGCTATTCAATGCACTGTTTCCTAAAGCCGATAAATATATTGCTGTGATAAAGGTTCTGGCTGGGCATCGTGAAGGAATGATACGTGCCGACATTATCAGTGCCACTGCAATAGAGGGAGGCGAACTTAGCAAGATACTTGAAAACCTGAGACGATGTGATTTCATTGAAGTGTATTCGCGATATAAAAGCTCGGTGAGAAATGCTTTATATCGCATTTGCGACCCTTACGTTTTGTTTTATTTCAAGTTTATCAGTGGCAATCACAGCAAGGATGAACGCTTTTGGAGCAACAACATAGGTAGCCGGCAAGTGAGTGCATGGCAAGGCTTCAGTTTTGAGACAGTGTGTATGCAGCACCTGCCCCAAATCAAACTCAAACTGGGAATTGCGGGAATTGCCACCACTTCATGCTCGTGGCGCAAAATAGGCAGTAGCACCGAGCAGGGAGCCCAGATCGACTTGCTTATCGACCGCGCCGACAGGGTAATAAATGTGTGTGAAATGAAATTCTCTGAAACTCCCTACTCCATCACCAAAGAATATGAGGAGAAATTGCGCACAAAGATGGCTGTTTTCCGCCAGGAAATGAAAGCCACAAAGACGCTTCTACTGACAATGGTCACCACCTTTGGTGTAATGCAAGGGTTGCACTCGGGCATAGTGCATAATGAGGTGGTGATGGACGATCTGTTTTTGTGATTTTGTGGGGATTTTAGGCTGTGGGGTTGATGGATTGAGGAAATATTTGTAACTTCGCGGTCGTAAAAATCACAAAGTAATGAAATTAGCACTTATAGGATATGGAAAAATGGGTCACGCCATTGAGCGCATTGCCAAGCAGCGTGGCCATGAGATTGTGTGTATCATCGACGAGAAGAACCTTAGCGACATCGACAGCCCGGAGTTTGCCTCGGCTGACGTGGCTATTGAGTTCACCACTCCCGAAACTGCCTATGGCAACTATCTGCGTGCCTTCACCAAGGGCGTGAGAGTGGTGTCGGGAACTACGGGCTGGACCAGCCGCCTCCCCGACATCAAGCGTATGTGCGACGAGAGCCGTGGCACGCTGCTCTATTCGTCGAACTTCAGCGTGGGTGTGAACATCTTCTTTGCTCTCAATAAGTATCTTGCCCGACTCATGAATCACTTCACCGAATATGATGTGAACATGACTGAAATACATCACATTCACAAGCTCGACCACCCCAGTGGCACTGCCATTACGCTTGCCAATGGCGTAATCGACAACCTCGACCGCAAGAAGCGCTGGAGTGAGGACTCTGATGCTGCCGATGTGCTGAAAATTGCCCATGAGCGCAAGGGCGAAGTGCCGGGAACTCACATTGTGAACTATGTGAGCGACATCGACCGCATTTCAATCACACACGAGGCTTTCAGCCGTGAAGGTTTTGCCCTTGGAGCTGTGGTGGCAGCCGAGTGGCTCAAGGGAAAGAACGGCTTCTTCTCGATGGACGATGTGATGGGTGCTATCTTAGCCGGAGAATAAGGATTTTTTCCAGTGAATTACCGATATAACTTTTTTTGATTATGGAAGAAGAAAAGAAAGATAAAAATAACGTAGATGTGCAGCAGACCGGCGGTCTCCGTGAGCGTCTTGGCCGTGTGAAGCCCACCCGCTGGGCCCGCTTCGCCATTGTGGCTGCTATTTTCATAGGCTGGGTCGCTTGGCTCGGCTCGTGGTGGGTGATTCTGTTCCTGCCTTTGCTTGCCGACATCTACCTCACGCAGTTCATTCCGTGGACGTGGTGGAAACACACCAAGAATGCTGCCGTGCGGGCAGTGATGGGGTGGGTCGATGCCATAGTGTATGCCTTGGTGCTGGTGTATTTCGTCTTCCTTTTCTTCGGACAAAACTACCAGATACCCTCGTCGTCGCTCGAGAAGTCGCTGCTTGTGGGCGACTATCTGTGGGTGAACAAGATGGTGTATGGACCGCGCGTGCCCAACACACCTCTGCACTTCCCGTTGGCACAGAACACGCTGCCGGTGCTCAACTGCAAGTCGTATATCGACTATCCGCAGTGGGAGTATCACCGCCTGAAGGGCGTGCGCAGCGTGGAGCGCTTCGACATTGTGGTGTTTAACTTCCCCGCAGGTGACACTGTGGCTCTGAAGGTGCAAAACCCCGACTACTATACCCTGTGCCAGTTTGAGCCGGGTGGTGCGGCTGCCGTTCGCAGCAACAAGGCAAAATATGGCGATGTGATATATCGCCCCGTTGACCGCCGCGAGAACTATGTGAAGCGTTGCATGGGTCTGCCCGGCGAGATGTTGCAAATCAAGAATAATATAGTGTATATCAACGGTAAGGCGATTGCCGAGCCTGAGAATGTGCAATATAACTATCTGATTCAGACCGACGGCCGTGAAATCGATGAAGCTACTTGGGAGAACCTTGGCGTGAGCATCGACGACCGCAACCGCATTGCCATCACCGACCCGGGAGAGAAATATGGCGTGATGAGCCTTGGTCTCACCGTTGCCGACGACGGCTCGGTGCCTCCCATCTATCAGGTGCCGCTCACTGCCAAGATGCTTGAGCAGGTGAATGCCCTTGGCTGGATAAAGCACGCAATGCGTGTGCCGGTGAGTGAGGTGATGAATGTGTATCCCGTAACTCACGACTATGGCTGGACACGCGCCGACTATGGCAAGATATGGATTCCCAAGAAGGGTGCCACAATGAAGCTCACACTTGATAATCTGCCCATCTATGAGCGCGTAATCCGCAACTATGAGGGCAACGACCTCGCCGTGCGCGACGGCATAATCTACATCAACGGCACTGCCACCGACTGCTACACATTCAAGATGGACTATTACTGGATGATGGGCGACAACCGCGACAACTCTGCCGACTCGCGCTACTGGGGCTTCGTGCCCGAAGACCATGTGGTGGGTACTCCGATGTTTGTGATAGTGTCGTTCGACAAGGATAAAGGTTTCCCGGGCATTCGCTGGGATCGAATTTTCAAAGACGCCAATCCCGACAAATGAGCAACTTAGCGGTTACTTCCATAAGCTGCACTCCCGGCGTGAAGACATTCAGCAGCATGTATGCCGGACCGGTGCAGTATTATGCCCACATGGTAGCAGCCGGAGAGGTGGCAATTGTGACCGACGAGCCCATCTCTCGCCGCGACAAGACGCATCATCGCTGCGACATCATTGCCACCAACGGACCGCAGACGCTTGCCATTCCCATTGAGAAAGTAACTTCGTGGCACGGCTACACCATGAAGGACGTGCGCATCTCTGAGCATGGCGACTGGCGCGTGCTGCACTGGCGTGCCATTTACTCGGCTTACGGCAAAACGCCATTCTTTGAGTATGTCGCCCCTGAGCTTGAGGCCCTTATCAACCGTGGTGACCACTGGCTGCTCGACTTCAATGTGGCGCTGCATGAGTTGATAGTGGATTTTCTCGATCTTCCCATAGTCACCCATTATACCGATGCTGCCGGCACAGGCATCGCACCATGCCGCATCAAGCCTGCCGCGGAACCGGTGCATTATCACCAGATATGGGAGCCAAAATATGGCTTTGCCGGCAACTTGAGTATTCTCGACTTGCTTATGAATAAGGGTCGTGAGGCTATATTCGTGCTCCTTGACGAGCTAAAGAGGTAATTATGCGTGATATGTATCAGAAATTATCGCATTTCGACCAATCAACCCACCTCGGCAATTCACGCTTTTTTACTAATTTTGCACTTTGGAATAGAGAATAGCACCTATCACACAATGAAGTTAATCAGATTTTTCGTCATTATCGTAGTAATAGCCATCTCGGCAATCCAAGTCAGTGCCCAGATTGTGAAGCCTCACGGCAGCAACTTCAATGCCGACAGCATACGCGATGAGTTTGACCGAGGCCCGTACTTCACGCTATATAAGGATAACTATTTCACTGCAGGTACCTCGCTGGGCGACAAGCCTAATGGCGACAACAGCGACGTGAAATTCCAGGTGAGTATTGCCCAGCGACTCACCAAGAGCACGTTGCCTTTCAATACCTACCTTTTCTTGATGTACTCGCAAAAGTGTATGTGGAATGTGTTTAAGGAGTCAATGCCTATGCGCGACCTCAATTTCAATCCGGGTATAGGACTCTCCAAGCTGCTTATCGTGAAAGACCGCCTTATCGGTAAGGCTACGGTGCTCATTGAGCACGAATCGAATGGCCGCGACGGCGACGAGTCGCGAAGCTGGAACAAGATTTCATTCTGCGGCAGCGTGTATGTGGATCCGCAGGTGATGATTCATGCAAAATGGTGGATTCCCATTATCGACGGACAAAACAACAAGGATATACTCAAATACTCAGGTATCTATCAGACGGGTGTGCAATATATGTCGCCAAACGGGCGTTTTGGTGCTGCTGTCACTGTGGTGAAGCGTTCGGGCTGGAACCTGAATTGCAACACCATTGTGGAGCTTAACTATCGCATTTTCAAGGGGGAAAACCAGTTCTTCTTTGTGCAGTATTACAATGGCTACGGCGAAAACCTGCTCGACTACAACCGGTATCACTCGCGCCTCCGTGTAGGACTTGTAATCAAGCCAAAATTCTTCAGCGACTACTAATCCCCAAGAAGTTGAAAAAATTGCATTTCTTTATCTCGACTGGCTTATAATTCGGGGTTTTTATGTAAATTTGCAACTTTAAAGATTGACACTCGACTTTATGGTATTGAATTACATTTGGATAGCATTCTTTGCGATAGCTTTTCTGGTTGCTTTGGGCGAGACGTTGTTTGATGGCAATCTGGCAATCTGGTCACAGATAATGGAGGCTTCGTTCACATCGGCTGAGCAGGCTTTCAAGATTTCAATAGGTCTTACGGGCATTCTTTCGCTGTGGATGGGCTTGATGAAGATAGGTGAGCGCGGTGGCGTGATACAGTTCTTCGGACGCCTTATCAGCCCGCTTTTTTCCCGTCTCTTTCCGGGTATTCCTAAAGGACATCCTGCCATGGGGTCGATTTTCATGAATGTGTCGGCCAATATGCTTGGGCTTGACAATGCCGCTACTCCGTTGGGGCTCAAGGCAATGCAGGAATTGCAGTCGCTCAACGACAAGAAAGACACTGCCACCGATGCCATGCTTATGTTCTTGGTGCTAAATGCGTCGGGATTGTGCCTGATACCTATAGGAGTGATGATGTATCGCTCACAGTGTGGTGCAGCTAATCCCACCGACGTGTTTATCCCCATCATGATAGCCACTTTCCTTGCCACGCTTGTGGGAATCATTGCGCTGTGCCTCAAGCAGCGCATCAACATCCTCGACCGTGTGATTATTTCGTGGATTGGGGGTCTCACACTGTTCATTGGCAGTGTGATTGGATATCTCGCCACACTCCCCGAGGAAAAAGTTGCAGAGTATTCGAGCTTTGCAGCCAATTTTTTGCTGTTCAGCCTAATAATAGGATTTCTTGCCGCCGGATTCCGCAAGAAGGTGAATATGTACGACTCCTTCATCGAGGGAGCTAAGGAGGGTTTCAAGACCGCCGTGATGATTATCCCCTATCTGGTGGCTGTGCTGGTGGCAATAGGCATGTTCCGCGCTTCGGGAGCAATGGGTGTGATTACCGACTGGATTACCTCCGCGGTGTCGGCACTCGGAATTGATGCCGAGTGGGTGGGGGCACTGCCTACGGCACTGATGAAGCCACTGAGTGGTAGCGGTTCGCGCGGAATGATGGTAGATGTGATGAACACCTATGGAGCCGATGCCTTCGTGTCGCGCGTGGCATCGTGTCTGCAAGGCAGCACCGACACCACTTTCTACATTCTTGCCGTGTATTTTGGCAGCGTAGGTGTGAAAAAGACTCGCTATGCCGTTCCCTTCGCCCTGCTTGCCGATGTGGTAGGTTCGGTTTCGGCAATCCTTGTGGCATATTTCTTCTTCGGCTGATAAGGAAAAGTTAATTTTCAGTGTTGCCAGTTATAGGAAAATGTGCTATATTTGCAAAAAAAGATTAAGGGAATTCATATTTCCCTAAAAAACGGACAAACGAATTTTCTGATTAAACCAACTGATTTTCTAACTAAAAACTGATAGATAGTTATGAATCGCAGATTTTTATTTTTAGCCATTGTGCTGTGTGCAGCTATTACCCTTTTTGCCCAGGCAAAGAAAGATGTGCTTTGCGTGTATAATTTCACATATTCATCGAATGTAGGTAGCAACTATGCCGAGATGCTTCGCAACACCGTGATTGACGGTATCAACAAGACGGGTCGTCTGAAAATAGTTGATACCAAGAATGATGAGATTATGAAAGCCGAAATCAGCCGCCGCATGAGCGAGAATGCCTTGAATGAGGAAAATGCGCTCATTGAGTCGATAAAGACGCTTGGAGCAAAATACATTATGACCGGACACCTCGCTTCGCTTGCCACTACCAGCAAGTCGAATAACGGAAAGACCTGGTACACTGCTAAAGCTACCTACCAGATAAAGATATTCAACGTTGCCGACGGTGCGGTGATTTGCAACGACACCCGCGAATCGACTACCAGCTTCCTATCTACCCACACCACTGCCGATGATGCACGCTCTGAGGCAATCAAGTATGCTTCGCTTAACCTTGACGACTTTGTCAACAAGTATTTCCCGGTGATTGGCTCGGTGATTGAGGTTGCAGAGGCCAAGAAAGATGAGGCTAAGAAGGTGTATATCGACCTGGGCGCTGACCTGGGCATTACCAAGGGACAGAAATTCGACGTGCGCGAGGAGCGTGAGATTGCCGGACGCAAAATCAACAAGGTGATTGGCGAGCTGAAGGTGGAGTCTGTTGAGGCCGGCGATATTTCGCTCTGCAAGGTCACCAAGAACGGCAAAGCCATTCAAGCTGCGTTCAATGAGGGCAAGACGCTCAGCATTATCACCAAAGTGGATAATTCGATATTCTAAGACGTAGATTTTTAACACTTGCAATAATAACAAGGGTGAGGACGGGAGCGTGATGATGCCCTGTTGTCACCCTTTTGCTTTATTTTGAATAACTATAAACTACCCAATCATGAAGAAAATAGCCTTTTTGATGATGTTTTTGCTCACGATAGCCGGGGCAGCAAGTGAGCAGCAGGCGTTTGAGCACGATGCAGTGCTGGTGGAGAACCGCAGCACGGCATTTGTGGTGCGTGCAACCGGATATTCAGCCGAAAAGAAGAAAGCGGCAGAGAATGCTGCAATGTCGGCTCTCGACACCTACCTCTTTGTGGGCATCGAGGGCGTGAATGGCGGAAAGCCGTTGCTCGCCGAGTGTGCACGTGAGCAGAAACCGGGCTATTTCTCGCGACTTTATGATGAGGGGAGATATAGCGTGTTTGCGCGTGTACTCACCGAGAAGCCGAAGGCTGAGAAGCAGCCCGATGGGCGTTTCCTTACCACGGTGGAAGTGGCGATCAGCTTCAAGGCGTTGCAGCGCGACATTGCCACAAGCAAGCTGCCGCTATATGGTCAGGAACAGGTGGTTGAGAAGCCTGCCGTCGATGCTTCGGCGGTTGAGGTGCCACGGTTGCTGATTCTGCCCGACTTGTCGCAGCAGCCGGCTGAAAGCTGCATTGCTGCAATTGAGCGCGATGCCAATGTGCGCATGGCGATGAATAGCCTCGCGGCACAATTCACAAAGCGCGGCGTGGAGGTGGTTGACTACAAGAACGCCTACGACTCGTATATGCTGGCTAATCCCGGCACCGACGCTGCCTCTGCCGAGGCTGCAGTGCTCGGGCAGTGTGCCACTAAGGCAGTGGTGCTTGTGGCAGCAAGTCGCAAGAGCCAATATGGCAGCAATGGTGTGACGATTGGTGTGAAGGCGGTGGATAGCGCGACGAAGGAGATAATTGCCCGTGAGGAAACATCTACGCGCTTGGTTAACACCGATAATATCGCTAAGCTCTTCGACTTTGCATCGGTGAGGGTTATGGCTAAGTTCATTCCTGCCATGAAGGAAGCCTTGGCGCAGAGAATGAGCAAGGAGCAAGATGCCATGGTCGCCCAGAAGCCGGTACCGGTTGAGGAGAACCTCGACCCCATCGACGTGAATCTGCCCAAGGCTACCGAGCCTCGCGACAACACATTTGCGGTGATTATCGGCAATGAAGATTACAAATACGTGGCTGCCGTGCCTTTTGCGGCACGCGATGCCGCGATTTTCGCAAAATACTGCAGTGTGACGCTCGGACTGCCCGACGACAACATTCGCCTTTACACCAATGCCACCTACGGCGATATTCTTGATGCTATCGACGACATTAAGACCATTTCGGAGGTATATAACGGTGATATCCGTGTGATTTTCTATTATGCCGGACATGGAGTGCCCGATGAGGCTACGCGCAATGCCTATCTTCTGCCGGTAGATGCACGCTCGCAGCAGCTAAAGACGTGCTATCCCATTGAGAAACTATATGCCGAACTCGGTTCGCTCAAGGCACACTCAGTGACACTGCTGCTCGATGCCTGCTTCAGCGGTTCGCAGCGTGGCGATGGAATGTTGATGTCGGCACGCGGAGTGGCTTTGAAGCCGCGCACCGATGAGCCTAAGGGCAATATGGTGGCAATTTCGGCTGCTACAGGCGAAGAAACGGCTTATCCCTATGCCGAGAAGCGCCACGGAATGTTCACCTACTATCTTCTAAGCAAGCTTCAGGAGAGTGGCGGCGACGTTACGCTTGGAGAACTGTGCGACTACATCACCACCAAGGTGTCGCAACAGTCGGTGAAGGTGAACCGCAAGCAGCAGACGCCCACAGTGATGCCTTCGCCCGAAATTGAAACCTCGTGGCGTACACTGCCTTTACGATAGCGCTTTGATTACGCACACATATCTCCTGCCGCTGTGGCGAAATTAGCGAACCGATTGCATATCCACAAGGCGCTTGTAGGAGCCGCCGAGGGCTATCAGCTCGTCGTGGGTGCCACGCTCCACAATGCGGCCTTCGTGCATCACGCAGATGAGGTCGGCATTACGGATTGTAGATAGGCGGTGAGCTATGACCAGTGTGGTGCGGTTGCGCATAAGGCGGTCGAGAGCTTCCTGCACCAGTCGCTCGCTTTCGGTGTCGAGAGCCGAGGTGGCTTCATCGAGAATCAGGATAGAAGGGTTCTTCAGTATTGCGCGAGCGATGCTGATGCGCTGTCGCTGTCCGCCCGAGAGCTTGCAGCCGCGGTCGCCAATGTTGGTGTCGAAGCCCTGTTCCGAAGCCATGATGAAGTCGTAGGCATTGGCGACGCGGGCGGCGTTCTCCACCTGCTCCATAGTGGCGTCTTCAACGCCAAAAGTGATGTTGTTGTAGAATGTGTCGTTGAAGAGGATAGCTTCCTGGTTCACGTTGCCCATGAGTGAGCGCAGGTCGTGCACCGAGAAGTCGCGGATGTCGGTTCCGCCGATGGTTATCTGCCCCTCTTCCACATCGTAGAAGCGTGGCAGCAAGTCGGCAAGCGTGGATTTTCCCGAGCCCGACTGTCCCACGAGAGCTACGGTGCTGCCAAAGGGAATGTCGAGCGACACACCGTCGATAATCCACTCCTGATTGTAGCGGAAACGCACGTTTCGGTAGCTGATGTCGCTCTTGAAAGCCACAATAGGTTTGGGGTTGGCAGGGTCTTTGATGGGGTTTTCGGCACTGAGAATCTTATCGACGCGCTCCATCGAGGCGAGACCCTTCTGAATGGAATATGTGGCTTTGGAGAGGTCTTTTGCGGGGTTGATGATGCTGTAGAAAATCACCATGTAGTAGATGAACGAGGCGGCATTGATTGAGCTGTTGCCGGTGAGGATAAGCGAGCCTCCAAACCACAGCACGATGGCGATTGTCACTGTGCCGAGAAACTCGCTCATGGGGTGAGCAAGCTCGTAGCGGCGGTTGATGCGGCACGAAATCCTGAAGAACTTCTGGTTTTCGCCGAGGAAACGGCGGCGCACCTTGTCTTCGGCGTTGAAAGCCTTGATTATGCGCAGTCCGCCGAGGGTTTCCTCAATGTTGGAGAGCAGCACGCCCCACTGCGTCTGCCCCTCGAGCGATGCACGCTTCAGCCGCTTTCCCACTTTTCCCATCACCGTTCCGGCAATCGGCAAGAGTACAAACACGAATATAGTGAGCTGCCAGCTCACCACAATCATCATGGTGAGGCACACCACAATCATGATGGGGTTCTTGAACATCATGTCGAGCGATGCCATGATGGAGCTTTCCACCTCGGTGACGTCGCCGCTCATTCGCGCCATCACGTCGCCCTTGCGCTCATTTGAGAAGAAGCCCATGGGCAGATTGGTGATTTTGTCGTAGATGAAGTTGCGAATGTCGCGCACTATGCCGGCACGGATCGGAATGATGAAGTAGGCACTGAGGTATGCCGACCCCGTCTTGAGTGCTGTAAGCACAATGAGGAGCAAGGCGAGGGCTGCGAGAGCCACCGACTGTCCGTGCTGGTCGATAATCACCTGCGTGTAGTAGTAGAAATTGTTGATAACCACATCTTTGAGCGAGCCTGAGTCCCAAGGCATGAAAGCGTAGGTGGCTTCGCGTATCTTGAAGAGCATTTCAAGAATAGGAATGATGATAGCAAAGGAGAACAGCGTGAGAAACGCTGTGAGCAGGTTGAAAAATATGTTGAGAAACAAATATTTCTTGTAGGGTGGCACAAAGCGCCTTAAAATCTTCAGAAATTCCTTCATTATATTCGGTGTGTGAAAAATGATTTCTGCAAAATTACGCATAATCTGCGAGATTTCGGGTCACTTGGCAGGGAAAGTGGCTGGTTTTTTGTGTGAAAAATAACTTAAAATGGGAGAATTTGTAGTAAATTTGCAGTGAAGTATCAATATATCAACTGACTGAATGGCAAAGAGGATTCTTATCACAGGTGCCGGTGGATTTATCGGCGGCTTTATGGTGGCTGCGGCTCTTGAGCGCGGCTACGAGACGTGGGCGGCTGTGCGCAGCACCACTTCGCGCGAGTTTCTCACCGATGAGCGTATCAATTTCATTGAGCTTGATTATACCAACAGCGACAATCTCACTGCACAGATTACCGAAGCGGTGGCTTCGATGGGCGGCAAGTGGGACTATGTGGTGCACAATCTCGGTGCCACCAAGTGCGTGAATTTCCTCGACTTCAACCGCATCAACTATGAGTTTATGCGCACACTCGTGGATAGCCTCATTGCTGCCGATGCCGTGCCCGACAATTTCCTGCTCATCAGCAGCCTCAGTGCTATGGGTGTGGGCGATGAAGTCACCTACAAGCCATTCACCTCGAAGCAGATACCTATGCCCAACACCCGCTATGGAGTGTCGAAGCTCAAGGCTGAGACCTACTTGCAGATGAAGGAGAACTTTCCTTATACCATTTTCCGCTGCACGGGTGTGTATGGACCGCATGAGCGCGACTACTTCATGATGATGCAGAGCATTAAGCGCGGCTTCGACTTCAGTGTGGGATTCCGCAAGCAGATGCTCACCTTCATCTATGTGAAAGACCTTGCCGAGGCTGTGATGCAGGCTCTGGAGCACGCTTCGCAGCGCAAGGCTTATTTCATAGCCGAGCCGCGGGCCTACACGCAGCGTGAGTTCCGGCAGATAGTGATGCGCCGCCTTGGCAAGCGCTTTGTGCTGCCCATAAAGTGCCCGCTGTGGCTGCTCTATGTGGTGTCGGCTGTGGCAGAGTGGATTGGCAAGGTGCGGCTGAAGCCCAGCACCCTCAATCGCGACAAATACAAGATTATGCGCCAGCGCAACTGGCAGTGCGACGTGAGCGAAGCTCAGCGCGACTTCGGCTTCGCACCACAATACCCTCTTGAGCGTGGCATCGACGAAGCCATCACCTGGTACCGCCAAGCCTCCTGGCTGTAAAGTAAATGAATAATTTCTACGAAATCAATTATATGAATAGTTATGGCCTCGTTTAAAAAAATACTGCAAATCTCGTTGGTGGTATTTGGGGCACTTGTGCCGGTAGTGTCTTTGGCTGCTACGGAGGTAGAAACCGACTCGCTGCTGAGGGTGCTCGATGGGATTGTGGCTCACAAGCAGGACTTTGAGGGGCAGAAGAGGGCGAGCATTGAGCGTCACCTCTACCGCCTGAAGAATGCCGTGGAGCCTGAGGCTCTTTTCGCTGAATATAGCACGCTTTTCGAGCGTTACCGCAAATATAAGCTCGACTCGGCTCTCTACTATGCCCGCAAGAAGCTCGAGGTGGCGCGGCTGATTGGCATTCCTGACTCGATCAACCTCGCTCTGATGAATGAAGCCGACGGACTGAAGGGTCTTGGCCGCTTCAAGGAGGGTCAGGAGATTCTCGACCGTATCCCAAAGACCGATTTCGTGCGCCACAGCTCATATTTCTACTATCTGCGCCACTCGATAGTGCACTCGCTCACTGCCGAGGCTATCAATGAGGAGGAGCGCAGGCACTATGCCGCCGAGTTGCGTCGCTGCCGCGACTCCATTGCTATGGTAAACCGCGACAACCGCCTCGGACTGATGGTGAACAAGGCTGAAATACTGAAAATCGAGGGCAAGTTCCGCGAGGCGCGGGCAACGCTCGAAGAGGTGCAGTCGTTGCCCGAAGCCAAGGAGAATGCCATCTACTGGGCTTCGCTTGCCGAAACCTACAGCTTCCTCAGACAGCGCGACAAGCAGAAGCTGTGTCTCACCCGTGCCGCTATCATCGACAAGCGCAACTGCATCAAGACCTACACCTCGCTGCAAGATCTCGCCATGCTGCTCTATCGCGATGGCGATGTGGACCGTGCCTACAAATATATCACCTGTGCCCTCGAGGATATTATCGAGAGCAATGCCCGTAGCCGCCTCATTCAGGTGGCGGAGTATATGCCCATTATCACCGCAGCCTACAAGCACCGCCAGGAAGACGAGCGCAGCCGCAACATTGCCTACTACGCCCTGCTCTCGGTGATGACACTCACGCTGGTGGTGCTGCTCATGCTCCTCATTTACCGCAACCGCAAGCTCAATGAGGCACGCCATGCGCTCAACGACCGGAATGCCCGCCTTGTGAGCCTCAATCAGCAGCTCTCGGCTCTCAACGACGACCTTAACAGCGTGAACCACCGACTCTCCGACTCCAACAAGATCAAGGAAGAATATATCGCGCAGCTATTCGATATCTGCTCGGGCTACATCGACGAGATAGAGCACTACCGCCTCTCGCTCGTGCGCAAGGTGAAGGCCGGGCAGCAAGCCGAGCTTCTCGACGTGCTGAGCGAGTCGATTGCCGCCAAGAGCCTGAAGGAGTTTTTCCGCAAGTTCGACATGATATTCCTCGACCTCTTCCCCACGTTTATCGATGAGTTCAACAAGTTGCTGCAGCCCGGAGCGCAGATAGTGCCCAAGGGCGGCGAGCTTCTCACTCCCGAGCTTCGCATCTATGCCCTTGTGCGACTTGGCATTAACGACAGCACCCGTATAGCCGGCTTCCTGCACTATTCATCGCAGACGGTGTATAACTATCGCCTGCGCACTCGCAACAAAGCCATAGTGCCAAAGGACCGTTTTGTGGAGAGCGTGCAGAATCTGTGCTGAGAAGCAAGTGTGCGACCGAAGCCGTAGCATAAAGATGCTACCGGGTGCTGAAAGGCTCCCTAATGGAGTGAAAATGTTTCATTGGGGCGGTGAAAAAGTGGTTAAATGTGTAAAATAGTGGTGCGTTTTGTAAAAAAATGAACAAAAAGTTTGTGTAATTCGTAAAAGATATATAGCTTTGCAGAGTTATTATATTTGCATTAATGTATATATAGACTAATTATGTGGTTACGA
>ERZ1032130.258-NODE-258-length-15008-cov-4.841169_pt1 | contig 15008 bp, 10 predicted proteins | sample MGYA00517879_ERZ1032130 | MGnify/ENA primary metagenome ERZ1032130 (study PRJEB33719, sample SAMN04262597) | wastewater metagenome | biome: rural village; feature: animal feces; material: feces | host: Bos taurus | place: El Salvador | collected 2012-01-31 ...
CATATTCACAGTTAGTGCCTGGGAATACAGGAATAAGTACTTTAGGCTTAGCAACCTTGTTTGCAGGTGAAGCTTCACATTTACCTTGGAAAGAATATGTAGGAATTTCACCTTTATCTTCTTTGGCTTTTGTTGGATATACGTCTTCAAGTGTTGCAGTATGTAATTCGTAAAGTTCTTGAATTGTTGCACAGTCATCATTAAGCTTAATTACAGGTTCTTCAGTAGTTTTGCCAAGTTTCATTACGCCTGGAATTTCAACATCTTCAGTAAGTTCTGCAACAAGGAATCCCCACATGCCAAGATGCCAGTTTTCTTTAAGATCTGCAGATGAATTAAAACCGATATTGTTACCGAATGACATCTTCATAACTGCTTCGCCGATACCGTGTTCAACAGCACGTGGTGGCATGATTGCCCCCGACGAGGTGACATTTAACTATGTTAAAGGTCGCGAATATGCCCCCAAGGGCGAGGAATGGGATAAGGCCCTCGCCTACTGGCAGACTCTCCGCAGCGACGAAGATGCCATCTTCGACAAGGAAATCGCTTTCGACGCCGCCGACATTGAGCCGCGCATCACATTCGGAACGAATCCGGGTATGGGTATGGGCATCAACGATGCTATACCTTCTCTCGATGCCATCGACGAGGCTGGGAAGATTTCGTTCACCAAGTCGCTCAACTATATGGGCTTCAAGCCGGGCGAGAAACTCGCAGGTCACCCCATCGACTATGTGTTCCTCGGCAGCTGCACCAACGGACGCATAGAGGATTTCCGTGCTTTTGCCAATTTCGTAAAAGGAAAACACAAGTCGCCTAATGTTGTGGCTTGGCTCGTGCCCGGCTCGTGGAAAGTTGATGCACAGATTCGCGAGGAAGGTCTCGATGCAATTCTTGCCGATGCCGGCTTTGAAATTCGCCAGCCCGGCTGCTCGGCTTGCCTCGCTATGAACGACGACAAGGTGCCTGCCGGAAAATATGCCGTCTCTACCTCTAACCGCAATTTTGAAGGTCGTCAGGGACCCGGTGCACGCACCATTCTTGCCGGTCCGATCGTGGCTGCCGCTGCTGCAATCACAGGAAAAATCACCGATCCACGAACCCTTTAATGCATTACCACTATTATGAAAGATAAATTCCGCACTCTCACCTCTACCTGCATTCCCTTGCCTGTAGAGAACGTAGATACCGACCAGATTATACCAGCCCGTTTCCTTAAGGCTACTTCGCGCAAGGGTTTTGGCGATAACCTTTTCCGCGACTGGCGTTTCGATAAAGATGGCAACCCAATAGCATCGTTCGTACTCAACGACCCCACCTATAGTGGCTCTGTGCTTGTTGCCGGTAAGAACTTCGGTTCCGGCTCAAGCCGTGAGCATGCTGCATGGGCTGTAGCCGGATACGGTTTCAAGGCTGTAGTGTCGAGCTTCTTTGCCGACATATTCAAAAACAATGCGCTCAACAACTGCGTTTTGCCTGTGGTGGTTTCCGACGGATTCCTGGCTTCACTCTTCAGCACTATCAATGCAAATCCTAAAGCCGAAGTCACAATTGACCTTGAGGCACAGACTATCACAAACTGTGCAACAGGTGAACAGGAACACTTCGACATTAATCCCTACAAAAAGGGCTGTCTCCTTAATGGCTTCGACGATATCGATTTCCTTCTTAGCAAGACCGATGACATCGTAGCATGGGAAAATGCTCATTAAGTGAAGCCAATGCTCAACGACTCAAATATTGCTTCATCAAACTACGACATGGGGATCGACATAGAGATTTTAGACACCACTCTGCGCGATGGTGAGCAAACTTCGGGGGTGAGTTTCTCTCCCTCCGAAAAGCTCAGTATCGCCCGCAACATACTCCTTGAGCTGCGTGTGCCGCGCATCGAGGTAGCCTCGGCACGTGTGTCCTCGGGCGAGAAAGACTCTGTGCGCAGAATCTGTTCGTGGGCAAAGAAAAAGAAGCTGCTTGACGCCATCGAAATCCTCGGATTCGTCGATGATGGTGTGTCGGTCAATTGGATTACCGAGGTAGGTGGAAAAGTCATCAACCTACTCTGCAAAGGCTCTGAAAAGCACTGCCGGCTGCAACTCGGCAAATCGCCGGAGGAGCATTTTGCTGATATACGCCGCAACATCGACATTGCCACCAAAGCCGGGCTCAAAGTAAATCTATATCTCGAAGACTGGTCGAATGGCATCACTATGTCGCCACAGTACGTATATGACATGGTGGACGCACTTATCGATTTGCCTGTCTGTCGCTTCATGCTCCCCGACACACTTGGTGTCATGAATCCCAACCAGGTGTATGAATATTGCAAGCGCATGGTGAACCGTTATCCACAAGCGCACTTCGATTTCCATGCTCATAACGACTACGACCTTGCCACTGCCAACTCTTTTGCCGCCGGATTGGTGGGCGTACGTGGCATTCACTGCACCATCAATGGTCTTGGCGAACGTGCCGGCAATGCACCGCTTTCAAGCGTTGTCACCGTGGTTCACGATATGCTTCACAAGACAACCGGTGTGGTCGAGAAGAAAATCAATAAAATCAGCCGCATCGTGGAGTCATTCTCCGGCGTAATGATTCCTGCCAACAAGCCTATAGTCGGCGAAAGTGTGTTCACACAGTGCGCCGGAGTTCATGCCGATGGTGACAACAAGAGTAATCTTTATTACAACGACCTTCTCCCGGAGCGTTTCGGCCGCGAGCGCGAGTATGCACTTGGAAAGACGTCGGGAAAGGCAAATATCAAGAAGAATCTTGAATCGCTGGGCATCGACCTTAGCGATGAAGACATCAAGAAAGTGACTCAGCGTGTGATTGAGCTTGGTGACAAAAAGGAAATAGTCACACCCGACGACCTACCATACATAGTCGCCGACGTGCTGAAACACGACATCGTGCAGTCGAAGGTCCGCATCGTAAACTATGCTCTCAGCCTCTCGCAGGGATTGCGTCCTACTGCTACCATAAAGCTCGATTTCGACGGTCGCGAATATCAGCAGAGTGCTGTTGGCGATGGTCAGTTTGATGCCTTCGTGAAGGCTGTGAAGAAGATCTACAAGGAGAACCTTGGCCGCAGCTTCCCTATGCTCACCAACTACATCGTAAATATTCCTCCCGGTGGTCGCACTGATGCCCTTGTCCATACTACCATCTCTTGGGAGTATAAAGGGCACCAGTTTAAGACTCGCGGACTCGATGCCGACCAGATTGAGGCGGCTATACAAGCTACACTCAAGATGCTCAACATAATCGAGCCAACAGAATAAGTAAAAACCAAAAAAACGAAAATAATTATGAACTTGAAAATTGCAGTTCTTGCCGGCGACGGCATTGGTCCGGAAATCTCAGCACAAGGCGTTGATGTGATGACTGCCGTGTGCGAGAAGTTCGGGCACAACGTGAGTTATGAATACGCCATTTGTGGCGCCGACGCCATCGACAAGGTAGGCGACCCGTTCCCCGAAGCCACATTCGAGGTGTGCCGCAATGCCGATGCAGTGCTCTTCTCGGCTGTAGGAGACCCTAAGTTCGACAACAATCCTACCGCAAAAGTACGTCCTGAGCAGGGTCTTCTTGCAATGCGCAAGAAACTCGGGCTGTTCGCCAATATTCGCCCTGTGCAGACGTTCAAGTGCCTGCTCCACAAGTCGCCACTCCGTGCCGACCTCGTCGAAAATGCCGATTTCCTCTGCATTCGCGAGCTAACCGGTGGAATGTACTTCGGAGAAAAATACCAAGATGATGACAAGGCTTATGACACCAACATGTACACACGCCCCGAAATTGAGCGTATTCTCAAAGTGGGTTTCGAGTATGCAATGAAACGTCGCAAGCACCTCACCGTGGTAGATAAGGCCAACGTACTCGCATCAAGCCGCCTTTGGCGCAAAATTGCACAGGAAATGGCTCCAAGCTATCCCGAAGTCACCACCGACTACATGTATGTGGATAACGCAGCCATGCGCATGATTCAAGAACCGCGTTTCTTCGATGTTATGGTCACCGAAAACACTTTCGGCGACATTCTCACCGACGAAGGTTCTTGCATCAGCGGTTCTATGGGACTCCTCCCATCGGCTTCTACCGGCGAGAGCACACCCGTATTCGAGCCTATTCACGGCTCATGGCCGCAGGCAAAAGGGCTTAACATCGCTAATCCTCTTGCCCAGATTCTATCAGTGGCTATGCTCTTCGAGTATTTCGACCTTAAAGAGGAAGGTGCCCTCATTCGCAAGGCTGTCGATGCCTCACTCGATGCCAACGTCCGCACCCCAGAAATACAAGTGGAAGGCGGCGCTAAGTATGGAACAAAAGAGGTTGGAGCCTGGATTGTCGATTACATTCGCAAAGCCTGACTTCACACTAAAACACAATAAAGCATCTAAAAAAGAGCCTGCATCAAGCGGCTCTTTTTTAGATGCTTTATTGTGTGTATCAATATCAGGGAAATCAGAAGTTGAAACTGAGTCCAAGCCCTACATTAAACTTGGCAGCATCAACCGGAATAAACTGTTTGCTATATTTTGCAAGCAGATAGTCACCGCCAATGAAGAAATTCACCGCCTTCGGGTGGAAATTGATTACTGCTCCAAGCGAACTGTGCACATTCGACCACGAGCCGTTTACAGCTGCATTAAACCACCTTGAGGGACGGAAGTTGGCCGTAGCCATCAACTCTGTCCATAGTTCAGGAGCACCCAGACGCATCGATGCAAGGAGTCCGAATGAGATTTTGTTGTTGAGCACTCCATATTCACCGGCAGCTCTAATAGTGGAATAGAGCATGGTAGTTTTTCCCTTCTTACCATCGGAGTTATATTTTACCATGCCTTTCAAGCTTTCCCAAACTTGGTCGGCTGCATCGTCGAAGCTGTTAGAGCCATCTGGATTGTCTTCCACAGCTATATTGTCAAAACCTTCAAATTCAAAAGAATCATTCTTGTTAGTAGCATAAGAGCAGTCCTTCCAGTTAATAAATCCAAGGTCGGTCACAGCGAGCGACACAGTGGCTTTATCATTAATTTTATACACAGCTCCAAGGTCGATAGCACCTCCCATTCCGGCAACTCCGAAGTCATCGAAATCCACATCGGTGATTTCGCCCGAAGCATCGGTTATGAGATTCATTCCCTTGCTGGCTATGAGCGAACTGGTCTGCTTGATTAACCAACGGCTGTCCGACATAGAAATTTCCACATCATCGGCATGTGCTTCGGCAAATGCTCCACCCAATAGCACTTTCAGCTTTGCTCCAACGCTAAGTTGCTCATTGATTTTGCGTGCATGTCCCAGAGCCACCTCCACATAGTTCAATGTTTTTGCATTTACGTCAGAAAAATCATACTCTGTGGTGCCGGTTGCGTTTTGCCCGTTCTTCAAGAACTCAAACATTGTTTTAGGCAAATACAATCCGGTGTTGCTTCTCACCGAAATACCCACTGTGTTCATTCCGTTCCAAGCCTTAAAACCAACGGTGATAATATTCACATCAAGATTTGCCTCAACGATATTTGTGTTCTTAAATCGTGACAGAGCCTCGTCACTCGAAATGCTCTCGTGCATAAAGGTGACCATCTCGTCACCATGAGGCTGCATCACAGCCCCAAGTCCTATATTGGAGTTGGCACTGATATTAAGCCCACCAAGGACCGGAAATGTTACAAAGCCTGTGCTATCGGCGGCAATCAGAGCCGGATTAAGTGTGTGGCGCTGGTTGTTGCCCTCAAGGAAGTAAGAAGAATGTAGTGTCTGCGCACCGGCAGTGGTTGCAACCATTGCTATGCTTGCAATAAATATATATTTTCTAAGAATATTCATAGTTATGGCGATTTATAAAGTTACTTTAATAGCATTCGGAATACGGACAACGATATCCTTCACTTGCACATATTGATTAGAGCGCAGGGTGACATTGTTGCCCACATTATCGGCATTGATGGTATATTCTATTCGGTCAAGACGCTTGAAATAGCCCTCTTTCACCTGCGTGAGCTTAATCGTCACAGGCGATGTGCCTACACTTCCCGACGCATCACCATTTACCACAAATTTCTCAAGATCCACCTTGATGCCATCATCAAGCAGATTGCCACCTTGGTCATACAGCTTCACTCCGGCATTCATCGCCACGGGGATATCGGTCTCTACTACTGCATCAATTATCAGATTTTTTGTATCTACCTTGTCAAGTACATCATCTAAGTCGTCGGCGAGATTATCAATATCATCGGAATACTCTATCTTCATCTTGGAGAATGAGAATGGGATAGCTACATCATAAGTAGCATCTATCACATACTCTCGACCAAGTTCTACCAAGTCGGTATGTCCTGCACTTCTTAGAATGATGTCGGTGGGCGACGAAATTATAAAATGATCAGGGATAAACTCGAATAGTTTTGGAAGGTCGGCTACAACCACATCGGCACCTTGCTTGTTGCTGATAAGGATATTATTTAAGCCGGGATTGGCATTAATTGGCACGTTCACCATTTCGGATTTCTGCCCGTTATCTTTAAGCGACTCTAAGCCGAGATTGAGATTCCACGGCAATGCAAGAGTATTGTTGAGCGAGAGATTGAAATTCACTTCATTCGGAGTGAACGACGACGTGCCGTTCTTCAGAAAATCGGGAATGTCATTAATGTCGATGGTCTCATTGATGTTGGCATCGGTGTTAAACACACCTGCTACGCCTGCAACTGTCACATCACCCTGTGCTTTATTGTCAAATAATATGGTTAATGCATTAACTTGCGGCACTCCGCTGATTGATATCTGCACATCGGCAGAAACCTTAAGTCTCTCATTGAGCACAAACGACTTGTCACCGTCGGCACCTACCACATATTGCGACTGTTTTTCTTCGGGTATATCGGCGTAGTCAAAAGGTATTGTCAAAGTAACAGTCCTGCTATCGGCTGAGATTACGATGTCGCTGCCATAGCTGAACACGTTGCCTCCACCCGAAAGATGCAATATCTCGGGAAAGCTGATTTTGAAATTCTTGAGAACCACTTTGTCGATGCCCACAGGCCACGACTCAGAGTCAAGCTTTATCGTGAGATATGTTTCTGCGTTTTTTAGAGTGGCGCGATAGAGCTTCTCAATCTCCTTAGGCAATTTGGCATTCACATTGTATGGGTCCGACTCCATACTTATTTGTCCGGCATCAATCTGCTGGCTTCCTTTGATTGCAGCCGCTGGAGTAATGCTTGGCACATTGATATTTACCGAGCCGATCATAGGAGTGATATTAAAAGATACCGTCGAGAGATTCACGCTCGATGAAGTGGTGCCGCTTGTTACCACCTCATAGACCGAGTTTGTTCCTGGACTGATTGTAGCCGATTCCTTGATAATACGGCTCAAATTCACTTTGGTTGTGTGTCCTACCGGCACACTGAAAGAGCTACCGATACTAAGATCGGTATTGATGTCTTTCGACAAGTCAAATTCTTTGTCGCACGATGACAGAATTAAACCCACTGAGGAGATAATAGCTGCACATCGAAGATAATAACTGATTTTTTTCATTTCAATATCGATTATGTTATTCATTAATATCACAAATTTACAATTTTTTTTGTTTCAGCACATCATTCATTCAATATTTTTTCGCTTCATCTATTCGGAAATTAAGAAAACAGCCGCCGAGAAAATTATTGACCCTATTATCATCAAATATGTTAATCCAAAGACTATGCTGTAGAAGAAAAACAGAAGCAGGCGCTTTATTGACTTTATCACCCTACCTCTAAACACCTTGAATAGAGCTAAGGCTCCTATGATCATAGTATAAGTCCAGCTCATCTGCGAACTACTCCACCCACACAGCCACTGCAGTGGGAGCGTAATCAAATCTGCCGAATAGAGAATACACAGCACAAACACCCCGGCAAACATATATTCCACCCAGTTATACCTCCGCGCTCCTGCCTTGCGATATGCAAGTCGCACTGCAAGCAGCACCGGCAGCATTAATATCAGCGCAGTTATGGTTTCGTTATCTACAAAAAAACGCAGTATCTTATCCACTGCCTGCAAAAGTTGGGATTGCTGCGAAAGAAACACCTCGTCGCGCACCGGCTTTAGCCCAAGCCATTTGGTGAACAGCAAATCGTAGAACACCAGCAACACAAGTAAGACAAAGGGCGGAGTGTAGCGCACACGCTTACCGTGAACGAACTCTCCTATCACAACCCACGGATGCCACAGCAACGCTCCTATTGTCTTGAAAAAAGTGCTATTCACACGCAGCAGTCCCGCCGAGCAATACAGTGCCAGATTCTTCGCTGTGAGACGCCCCACGGCAGTCGATTGACCACAATTCGGACAAAATCTTCCCTCACACTCTGTGCCGCAGTTCAAACACACATTTTTCTCATTTCTGTCGCAATTCTCCTCCATCTTTTTCGTTGTTTTTTTGCAAATTTACACAACTATTCATATACTACAAAAATATTTGTCCCGGAACGTTGCCATTTTCTGCAAATTCCGGGACAAATTAGTCCTGATTTTTTTTATTGCTGTCCGATAAAACGTTTTTGAGCCGGGCAGGAAAAATCAGGGCTGACACCTAATTACAGGAGTCAGCCCTTTTTGGTTACTTTGCTTTTACCACGAAACAAACAACCATGGGCAAAAGTAATCATTTTAGCGGACAACCACAGCCGTAAAAACTCCCAAATGGATGAAACGGCTTAAAATCATCGACTCTACTACCATCACACTGTTCTCAAACCTGCTTTTTAAGGGCGCTGGACGGCATCCCAAAACCGGGAAAAAAAGGTGGAATCAAGGTGCATACAGTTATTCACGCCAATGAGGGAGTGCCATCGGACATAAAGTTCACCTCGGCCGCCACCAACGACTCCTTTATGCTCAAGCCGTCGGCCCTTAGCGAGGGCGACATCATGGCCATGGACCGTGCCTATATAGACTATGAGAAGTTTCAGCAGTTAAGCGAACGGATGATTTCGCTGTATTGATAACCATACAGCCTGCATCTCATACCGAGGATTAGCCGATTACAGATGAGAGCTTGGAGTCAAATTAAAAATTCCTCCAAAAGGAGAGAGATTCTCAGATTTTATTGCTATCTTTACTATGTCTGTCGGAATACTAAGATAGGTGAAAAAATCTGACAAGGCAAAATCCTGAGCTACCTTTTGTTGCTCAAGCACTTATAAAAAAATTAAACTAAAGTGCTACGGAATTTAGGGAAAATCAAATAAACAAACCAAAATATTGTTTATTAAAACCATTAAAAAAAAGAAATGTCATGAAGAGACTGTTAACAGCTATTTTAACTTCAGCGATGATGACGGCGAGTTATGCTGCCGACTACATTCGCATCAATCAGTTAGGGTATATCCCCAAAGCCACAAAGGTGGCGGTGTTTCTAAGCAACGAAACGCGCTCGGTGGGCGCATTTGAGGTGTGCGATGCCTACACGCACAAGGTGGTGTATCGCTCGGCTCAGGGCGAAGTGACTGCCACTGCGCCTTACGGTAAAATGCTCACTACATGCCGCCTGAATTTCTCAAAACTTACCACTCCCGGCACCTATTACATCCGCGTGGGCAATTCGCGCTCTGCCGATTTTGCCATCAATGGCGCGGTGTATAACGGTACTGCCGATTTTGTGCTCAATTATCTGCGGCAGAACCGTTGCGGCTTCAATCCTTACCTCAATGCGCATTGCCATCAGAAAGACGGCTACATAGTGTATCACCCTACCAAGACCGGGCAATACATAGACGTGCGCGGCGGATGGCATGATGCCAGCGACTGCTTGCAGTATACCACCACCACTGCCAATGCCATCTATCAGTTGATGTTTGCCTACAGCCAAAATCCCGAAGCATTTGGCGACTATCACAAAACCGATGGCCTTGCCGGTGCCAATGGTATACCCGACATCGTGGACGAGATAAGATGGGGTATGGATTGGCTCAATCGCATGAATCCCGAGAAAGGCGAACTGTATAACCAACTTGCCGACGACCGCGACCACGTGGGTATGCGACTTCCGCAAAACGACCCCGCCGACTATGGCTATGGTCCCAACAACGGTCGCCCGGTGTATTTCTGCACCGGTGAGCCCCAACAGCGTGGCAAGTATATGAATGCTACAATGGGCGTGGCAAGCACTGCCGGCAAATTTGCAAGCGATTTTGCTTTCGGTTCGCAGGTGTTGAAGCCGTTTTATCCTGAACTTGCCGAAATAATTGGCGCCAAGGCTGCCGATGCTTATCAAGTGGGCCTCGACAAGCCCGGCAACTGCCAAACGGTATCGGTGGTATCGCCCTACATCTACGAAGAAGATAACTGGGTGGATGATATGGAACTCGGAGCAATAGAACTGTATCGCAAGACCGGCGACAAGAAATATCTGCAGCAAGCACTTGAATACGGCCGCCGCGAGCCGGTTACGCCCTGGATGGGTGCCGACAGTGTGAAGCACTATCAGATATATCCCTTTATGAATATGGGGCACTATCAACTTGCCATGATGGGCGGCGAACGCATTAAGCGTGAGTTTATTCGCAACATCAAGTCGGGTTTGCAGAGGGTGTACGAACGCGCAAAAGAACTCGACTCACCGTTTATGAACGGAGTGCCGAGCGTTTGGTGCTCCAACAACCTCACTTCGGCGCTGATTACTCAGTGCATACTCTATCGTCAACTCACCGGCGACACCACCTACCAAGAGATGGAGGGTTCGCTGCGCGACTGGCTCTTTGGTTGCAATCCGTGGGGCGTGAGCATGGTGGTGGAATTGCCTTTAGGCGGCAATTATCCTCGTCAGCCTCACTCGAGCCTCGTGTACGAAAATGTGGGCAATACCACCGGAGGTCTCGTTGACGGCCCTGTGTATAAGAATATTTTCGACAACCTCAGGGGCGTGAATCTCGTCCACGATGTGCGCAACGGCTTTGGTCCTACCAACTATGACGATTTCCAGATGGATTATATGGTGTTTCACGACAATATGCACGATTACTCCACCAATGAGCCTACTATGGATGGCACCGCATCGCTCACATTCCCGTTGTCGACCTATCAGATGGAAGGTATGGCGCAAAGCGGCGTAGCTGCCGACCGCAATGTCTATAGCCATGGCGGAGTGGTTCGCGGCGATGTGTCGAAGAAGAATATTTGCTTGGTGTTTACCGGACACAATATGGCTGAAGGCGGCGAAAAAATCCTCAATACACTGAAGAAAAATCAGGTGAAGGGCGCATTTTTCATCACAGGTGAGTTTGCCAACCTGTTCCCCGATTTGCTCAAGCGAATGAAGAACGAGGGGCACTATGTGGGAAGTCACAGCTACGGACATTTGCTTTATGCAGCTTGGGAAAAACCCGACTCGCTGCTTGTTACCAAGCAGGAATTTGTCGACGACATAAAACGCAGTTTTGAATCGTTGGCGCAGCATGGCATTGCCAAGAGCGATGCTCCCTATTTTATTCCTCCTTTTGAGTGGTACAATAGCACTGTGGCAAGTTGGGCTAAAGTATTGGGCTTGCAAGTGGTGAATTTCACTCCCGGTACCGGTTCGTCGAAAGACTATACTACTCCGAGCATGGGTGCAAAATATTGCTCGAGCAAGAAGTTGTGGAACGATATTATGAAGTGCGAAAAGACCGACCCCAATGGTCTAAACGGTCACATTCTGATGGTGCACATGGGCACAGATCCCGAGCGTACCGATAAATTCTACAACCGTCTGCCGGATTTGATTAAGACGCTGAAAAAGAAAGGCTACAACTTCGTTTCGCTCGAAGAAATGGTGGGCTTGAATATGAAGTAATGCTTTATCAACCTTAATTACTAAGGGATAGATAAATAAACAATTAATATTATTGCTGTCCGATAAAACTTTTTTGAGCCGAGCATACAAAATCAGGGCTGGCACCTATTGCAGGAGTCAGCCCTGATACTGTTTATTTGAGTGTGCCTTCGCTCAGACACACTCAAAGAAACACTACCTCGGCAGGCATCCGATGCCCCACCCGAGCCCTCGCTTTTCGACTGAGGGGGGCTTGGAAATCGAAAAAACAGACTCGACCACCGTGAAAACGATAGCCGAGCCGTATTTTCTTGCGTCTGTTAACTTTTATCGGACAGCAATAGATTTTTTTCAACGATTAGCTTCAACCGTGCGACATCAGATGATGCCTTGCGCCATCATAGCGTTTGCCACCTTCATGAAGCCGGCAATGTTGGCTCCCTTCATATAGTTGATGTAGCCATCTTCTTCTGTGCCGTATTTCACACACTGTGTGTGAATGTCGTTCATAATGCCGTGGAGCTTCTCATCTACCTCAGCCTCGCTCCAAGAGAGGTGCATTGCGTTCTGGCTCATCTCCAAGCCCGAAGTTGCCACACCACCGGCATTCACTGCCTTGCCGGGGCCATACATTATCTTGTTTTCAATGAACGTGTCGATTGCTTCGGGGGTGCAACCCATATTTGACACCTCACCCACACAGAGCACGCCGTTTTTCACAAGATTTTCGGCATCTTCCTTGTCAACCTCGTTCTGTGTAGCACATGGCATAGCGATATCCACCTTTACCTCCCATGGACGACGTCCGGGATAGAACGTAGCACCGGGGAATTTCTCAACGTACGGCTCCACAATGTCTTCGCCGCTTGCACGAAGCTTCAGCATATAGTCAATCTTCTCACCTGAAATTCCATCAGGGTCATATACGTAGCCGTCAGGACCCGAAATGGTCACCACTTTTGCTCCGAGCTGGGTTGCCTTGGTTGCTGCGCCCCATGCCACGTTGCCGAATCCTGAGATTGCCACAGTCTTTCCGGCAAAGTCCTCACCCTTGGTCTTGAGCATATTGCGGACAAAGTAGCATGCGCCAAATCCGGTTGCCTCCGGACGTATCTTCGAGCCGCCAAACTCCAGTCCCTTGCCTGTGAATGTTCCTGTGTGTTCCTGTGCAAGCTTCTTGTACATTCCAAACATATAGCCTACCTCACGGCCTCCTACTCCTATATCGCCTGCCGGCACATCGCGGTCAGGTCCAAGGTTACGCCACAACTCAAGTATGAATGCCTGGCAGAAGCGCATAATCTCGCCATCGCTCTTGCCGCGCGGGCTGAAGTCACTTCCGCCCTTACCACCGCCCATAGGCAATGTTGTAAGTGCATTCTTGAATGTCTGCTCAAAGCCCAAGAACTTCAGGATTGATAGATTCACCGATGCATGGAAGCGGATTCCTCCCTTATACGGACCAATGGCATTGTTGAACTGTACGCGATAGCCAATGTTGGTTTGAACCTCGCCCTTGTCATCTACCCACGCCACACGGAATGTGAAGATACGGTCGGGTTCAACCATTCGCTCTATAATTTTTGCTTTCTCAAATTCGGGGTGCTGATTATATACATCTTTCACCGACAGCAGCACTTCGCGAACTGCCTGTAAATACTCTTTCTCACCGGGGTGCTTTGCCTCAAGGTTCGACAAAATTTCATTTACGTTCATAGCAATTTTTTTATTTAATAGTATTTGTTTTTTATAGTTGCTTTTTCCTTTTGTGCAGCTCAACTTCCGTGCTTTTATCCACGAATGTGAAACGGCACTACAAAAGTAATGTAAATTTTGATTCATAGGTAACTTTTCATCGTTTTTTTGCAAAAAATTATATCTTCAACATTCAAAAATTGACATTTTGCCAAATAATTTAACTATTTTAACTAATATCATTACCAAAGCCAGCGGCATATCTTCATTTTTCACCCCTTTAAGCAACATTTTGTCGGAAGCCCATCTCAATTTATCTAATCATAAAATTAACTAAAATTACGGAATATTTATTCAATTATTCTGATTTTACTACTGTGAGTAGGAATTAATGTTACAAACACTTGGCTATCTCGGCTTTTTTTTGCAATTTTGCAAATTGAAATATTCATTATAAGAAAAATATGGAATTAACCGCAAGCCAATTGGCTGAACTTGTGAAAGGAACGGTTGAAGGCGACAGTAATGTCATTATCAACAATTTCGCGAAAATCGAAGAAGCTAAGCAGGGATGCCTCACTTTTTTGGCAAACCCTAAATATACCCATTTTATATACTCCACTGATGCATCGGCTGTGCTCGTACGCAATGATTTTGTGCCCGAGCAGCACATCAATGCAACTCTCATTCGCGTAGCCGACCCCTACGCTACTCTTGCCGACCTGCTCAACTTTGTCAATAGCCATATGGCTAAAGAAAAGGTGGGAATCGAGCAGCCAAGCTTTGTGAGCGAAGGCGTATCCCTCCCCGACGACATCTATCTCGGTGCCTTTGCCTACATAGGGAAGGGTGTCACCATCGGAAAGCATGTGAAAATATATCCCCAGGTTTATGTGGGTGATGGCGTGACAATCGGCGACAACGTAATCCTCTATCCCGGCGTGAAAATCTATCACAGCTGCCGAATCGGCAACGGCTGTATCATTCACGCAGGTGCTGTAATTGGTGCCGACGGCTTCGGATTTGCTCCCACTGCTGCCGGATATGAGAAAATTGCACAAATAGGAAACGTGGTTATCGACGACAACGTGGAAATTGGCGCCAACACCACCATTGACCGTGCTACTATGGGTTCTACACACGTCCACCAAGGCGTGAAGCTCGACAACCTCATTCAAGTTGCCCATAATGTTGAAATCGGTGAGCACACCGTTATCGCTGCCCAAACCGGAATAGCCGGCTCTACCAAGCTCGGAAGCCATAACATGATAGGTGGTCAAGTGGGATTTGCCGGACACATCTCCGTAGGCGACAACAACAAGATTGGAGCACAAACGGGTATTCCCAACAACGTGGACGACAACAACATTCTCATGGGTTACCCCGCCGTGCCGGCACGCGATTTCGCACGCCAGGCTGTATGGGTGAAAAAGCTCGGCTCACTATTTGCCGATGTCGCCGAAATCAAAAAGAAACTCAACGACTAACAGGC
>ERZ1032130.259-NODE-259-length-14996-cov-5.348370_pt1 | contig 14996 bp, 11 predicted proteins | sample MGYA00517879_ERZ1032130 | MGnify/ENA primary metagenome ERZ1032130 (study PRJEB33719, sample SAMN04262597) | wastewater metagenome | biome: rural village; feature: animal feces; material: feces | host: Bos taurus | place: El Salvador | collected 2012-01-31 ...
ATAAGCGGCATATCAATATGGTTATTTGGCATCAACAAAAATGAACGGAGATACGTTGTGAATATTATTGCAAATAAAGTCCACAAATTGAAAAGAACTAATTAATATATATGGAAAAGCCAATCATATCTATTATAATACCGGTTTACAATGTGCAAAATTTCCTTCCACGTTGTGTTGATAGTATATTAGCACAGTCATTCAAGAACTTTGAGCTGATTCTCGTAGATGATGGTTCAACTGATACTTCTGGCTTTATTTGCGATGAATATGCACATAAAGACAGTAGAATCCGCGTGTTTCATAACGAAAATTGCGGTGCAGCAGCAGCACGCAAATTCGGCGTCTCACAAGCTATGGGTCAATGGATTGAATTTGTTGACAGTGACGATTCAATTACACCCGACTCGATTGAGAAGCTTTACAATATTGCGAAAAGCCAAAAATATGATATAGTTATCGGCACCCTCAATATAAATAACAAGAACGTGTTTCAACACAAAATTCACGGATCAATTAGTCGCATTGAGTATATTATAGCTTTATTGCTATCAAACACAAGTGTTGGACCAGTTGCGAAGCTCTACAGATCAAATCTTTTTCAATCTCTTGATTGGCAAACGCCGAAAGAAATAAGAAACAATGAGGACTTATTAATGCTAATAGCCATATCTACACGAATTGAACGAGTATTTATTGACCAAAACATCGTTGCCTATAATTATCTATTCCGAAATGAGAGCCTCTCAAAATCCACATCAATGCCGCTCGAGCAATGGAATATTTTATTCCAGCATATCAAAAGCTTGTTGTTAGGTTCGTTCAACTATCCCGGCATCAAGAGTGCTTTCTATACCTATATAATTCGGCAATTATATGATTGCAACACGCTTCAAGGCAGAATTATAGATCCTAACTCTGAGAATATTGAAGAAATCAAGCAAAACATAAATACAAACACATTACTTCCATCTGATTTGAAGAAGTGGAAATGTTTGCAGTCAGTATGCGCTCAACGTTTTGCATACTACATTCACTTCACCATAACAAGTGCTAAAAAAAGAATAAAGCGATTAATCGTCAGATAATCTGACTTGCTGTATTTCTACAAGCGATTTTTTTGTCTAAATCAATTTATTAACCTATCTTTGTTGTAACCTACTTACGAAAGAAGTATGAAGAACGTATCAAAGGTGAAGAATTGCTTCGGCTGCGGTGTGTGCGCCGTGAGTTGCCCGAAGAACATCATCGACATAAGGCTCAACGATGACGGCTTCTACCAACCTTTCATTGATGAGCCCGACAAGTGCATTCACTGCAAATTATGCGTGGAGAATTGTGCATTTCTGCACAAAGATTTGGCTCTTGAGAATAGCGTGACCGGCAGTTGGTGCGGATGGAGCAACGACTCTGCTGTGCTTGCCCAAAGTGCATCGGGAGGCATTGGCTTTGAAATAGCCCGGCATCTGCTCCACAATGGCTACAAAGTGTGTGGTGTGCGCTACAATGCCCCTGAACGCCGTGCAGAGCACTTCATTGCAGACACTGAAGACGCACTCGCTGCAACCATGGGCAGCAAGTACATTCAGAGCTACACAGTCGATGGCTTCAGCGCAATCAACCGCAAGGATTCATATCTTGTGGTAGGCACTCCGTGCCAAATCGACTCTTTCCGCCGATATATCCGCCGGCTCAAAATCGAAGATCATTTTGTGCTGATGGATTTCTTCTGCCACTGCGTTCCGTCGATGCACGCTTGGCGCGAGTATCTGCGTCTTGCACAGAAAAGTGCAGGCGCCATAACTTCAGTCGTATGGCGAGACAAGACTCCCGGCTGGCACGACTCGTGGGCAATGCTTGTGAAAGGCTCTGAAGGCACTCTGAAGTCACGCCTGTCGCAAGGTGACCTGTTCTACAAGTTCTTCCTCGGTGATGTGTGCTGCGGCAAGGCATGCATGAAGCAGTGCAAATATAAGTGGGATAAATCTTCAGCCGATATTCGCATTGGTGATGCCTGGGGCGACACCTACAGCCGCAATGATGCCGGAGTAAGCACAATCGTGTCATTCACCGATAAAGGCCGTGAAGTGGTCGAGAGCCTCAACGGCTGCACCATCAACCCTCATCCACTTGAAGTGGCAGCCGAGGGGCAGATGCACGAAAATGTGCATCGTGCAGCCGCCTACGGCATGTTTATGTTCTTGTTACGCAAGGGCATGCAGCGCCCGGCAGCAGGCTGGAACGCTGCTTTCATTATCAATAAAATATTACGCCGACTCAAAATCAAAATATAATCGCCATGAAAATAGGAGTTATAACCATTTTTGCAGTACCCAACTACGGCTCAGTGTTGCAAGCCTACGCCACCCAACTCGTTCTCCAAAACGAGGGCTGCGACTGTTCTATTATAAATTACAAGCACCCAAACGAATGGCATCACGCCCAAGGCACACCCCGGCTGAAACTGCTCTCAGTGATTGCACAGTCGCTGTGCGTGTTTAAGCGCCACCGCGTAATCAAGCATCTGCGCCGCTTCCGCAAACAGCATCTCAACTTCACACGCAGCTTCAACAGCCTCGATGCTCTGCTTGCTGCCGACTGGAGCGGATATGATGCAATTGCCGTAGGCTCCGACCAGGTGTGGAATGCCCGCTTCCAGCACGGCGACTCAGCATTTATGCTCTCATGGGTGCCCGATGGGGTGCGTCGCATAGCAATAGCATCAAGCTTTGCCTCAAAGGAAGTGCCCGATGCACTTGCCCCCAAATTCCGCAAATACCTTTCACGCTTCGATGCCATTTCAGTACGCGAGAAAAATGGCAAAGAAATAATAAAGAATCAATTAGGGCTTGCTTATAATCCGGCTGTGCTGCTCGACCCCACACTGCTCATCAGCCGCGAGCAGTGGCTGGCTAAGATTCCGCGCTCAAAGTTCAGCCACACTCGTCCCTACTTGCTGGTTTACCTGCTCAACTACGCATTCGAGCCACGACCTTACATTTACGATGTGGTGCGTCACTTCAAGCGTGAAAAGAATCTCGACGTGATTCTCATCAGCGAGTATGTCGATGCTGAAATAGCCGACTTGTCGCCACTTCACCGCAATGATGCTTCAGTTGAAGAATTTATCGACTTTTTTGCCAACGCTGCTTTGGTGATTACGTCTTCCTTCCACGGCACGGCATTTGCCATAAATTTCAGCCGACCGCTCGTGACCATCGTTCCGCCCGACAGCACCGACGACCGCATGTCAACATTGCTGCGCGACGTGCATCTGGACCAGTGCATCACCTCAATAGGCAAACCCATCGCCGAAATTGACCCCGACTACGACACGGCAGCCGCCTCAACGCGACTTCAATCACTACGCGAGCAATCGCTCAGTTGGCTCCGTTCGACATTGAAATAATCGATTCAGATAAATCAACTTGAAACGACAAAAATGAAAACAAGACGTCTATTGGCATTAATCGCCTGCCTAATGTGCATTTTCTCCTACAGCACAGTCTTTGCCACCATCAAAAAGACAGAGATAGGCACACGCAGTGGCGCAATAGTAAGCCAATCGGCTTTCTCCACCGCCAACACCACATACATCATCAACTACGACATCACACTCAGTGGAGAAGTGACAGTGCCATCAGGCTGCACATTGCTGTTTTCTGGAGGCTCTGTCTCGGGCGGCACTCTCCGACTCACCGACACTGAAGTTTGCGCCCCCGACTATCAAATCTTCAAATCGGTCACAATAAAGGGTGCTTTTGCCAACCCTCACATATCAGCCCACTGGTGGGGTGCCAAAGGTGATGGAAACACCGATGATGCAAAAGCTATCAACTCCGCTTTAGCCGTGGCGGGGAAATCTTCGGTGATGATGCCTCGACAGAGCTACCTGGTTAACTCACCCATCAAAATCAACCGGCTCTATTCGAAGCTGGAGTGTGCCGGCACCATATTCACCACAAGCGACATCTCCATTCTGGAGCTTTCCTCACAATACTTAGACATAAAAGTGCGCCAATTGAGATATGGAAAGACCAACGGTGTCACAACCGACCGCATTGGCACAGGCGTAAGTTTCAGAGGAAATGTATTCAACAGCAATATCAGCATCGACAGAGTGATGAATCTCCAGAAAGGTTTCGACTTTACGCCTGACCTCGCTGATGGAAGAAAGCTATCCGGCTCGCAATACAACAAAGTATCCTGGCAATATATCGACTGCCGATATTGCATTTTTATCGACCTGTGGAAAGACCCGTCGATGGTGCATAAAGTGTGGGTGAATGAGAACCAATTCTTCGGCGGTAGGATGTCGGGCGTATATGGCGTATATGTGAAAGAGAACAGCGTCGCTTCACCTGAAAATACCGACTATATCAACGGAAATGTGTTCAACTGCATAGGGTTTGAGGGAATCGTCACCCCGGTAAGTCTTTTCTTCTCTCGAAATAACCGATTCAATGACTGCCGCATGAGCGAGGGCATAAGTGGTGACAAATGGATTATCCTAAAGGATTGCGGATTCTGTTCTTTCGACATAAAAAGTATGTTTCCCTACAATCGCCTGTCGACAACCAACTGCTCGCAAGTAGTCATCGAGAACCGAATTGTTGACTCAGGCATGGGTGGAGGCAGTGGATTCAACCGACTCATAGCAAATGGCAACACAGTGTTTGCCGGCACTGAGCTTCCTCAGTGCAATATGATGAAACAGCTATATTACAACTCGACAACCAATCAGCGAATATCTTTCAACGACTTATTTGTCAGCACCTACGACCACCAAATGGTACTCTCGGACATGTGCAAAATCACAGTCGACAAGAAGATGAAGCTAACCATCGACCTGAAAGACTCAATCTACAAGCTGCATCCTCGCATGACACTTGTGTGCAGCATTTTCAATGGAGCGACAATCGACATCGCAATAGGCAACAAAGTGTATGCCACCATTTCTCAATTAGGGAAATACATTATCACCTACGACCGCGACTCCACGCCAATAGTCGTAGCCATGTGACAGGAAACAAATCGCTATAATTGAGCTTTATTAGCCGGCATTTCCGTGTCGGCTTCGTCTTTTTCCGGGTCTCTCCACGCCGATAAAGAAATGAAGGTGAGCACAATCATCATTAAGTTGTCGCGGATTGAGTCGTTATAGAACATGATAGTCAAGAACACCATCAACAGATAAATCTGCACATTATGGTTGCGGGTGAACGACGTGCCACTTCCGGGGCGGGCAAAGTAATTCAAGAAATACCATATCATCAATGCCACACCTATAAAGCCTATCTGGACATACACATGAAATATATATGGTATGGAACCGATAAGCATCCACTCATATTTCTTATAGAAGGCTGAACTCGAGACCATTGTACCACCCTTGAACTGCCCCAATCCGAAACCAATGGATTTATGACCGGGATTCTCTACATCCAAGTCCTCAAGAAGCATCAGCTTAGAAAAGCGAGGAATATCCTCCTTTTCTGCATCTCCGGTGTCAAAAAGCCATTCGGCGTATTCTGCCGAATTTTCACCACTGTCGTAGAGATACATTTCGGTATAGTATTCGAGCGTGAAAACATCGCCTCCACTTCCTCCGGTCGATAGCACATAGCCGTAGGCAGCACCCACAAAGAGCATCACGATAATTGGAATTGCCATCAATGCACGAATGAATATCTGGCGGTTAAATGGAATTAGAAGAGCAAAGTACATCAGCAGAAAAATGAATCCAACCTTTGTTTCATTCAAGAAAGTTGGCAACAGCAAAAATATGAAAATTTTGTTCTTGAATATGCTTTTCATCACATTATCCGGGTCAATGCGCTTCTGCATCAAGTAGAATGATATTGCATAGATCAAGGTCGTGATAATTCCTGAATTAGTGTTGCCAAGAGAGCCACCGCCCCAGTCGCATGCTCCATGCACAAGGAACTGATAAATCAAGCATGGGGCTTGCACAATGAGGAATACAAACAGATGGCGGTCGAAGATTGGCACTGTGCGCTTCTTGCGCTCCTCATCACCGAGAAAATAGTTAAAAATCGGTATCAGGAACAGATAGGATATGAAATCACGCAATCCATTCACAAAAAATGGAACCGACAGATGATTTGATACGCAAGTAGTGTAGCCTGTGATTGCCACAAAAGCTATCGCGAAAATGCGGTCGCGCCAACGATTCATCACCGAAATTCCGATAAACACCAATAGCGCATCAAAAAATAGCGACACCACTGGATAGAGCTTGAGCATAAAGGGCACGAGCTCCCAGGCGAAGAAGCCCCAGCAGCCTCTTATCCAGAAGGCGGTGAGCAAGGCGCGGCGGTAGAATGTTTCTTTCTCTATTATCATCGGGTCAGTCTGTCATGTGTTTGGGGTGATTATAACCCGATGCGATAGGTGCAGCAGTCTGTGCCCTATCGCATCGGTTGTTATTGGTTGTGCCAAGGGCGGTTAGTCCTCTTCGCTGCTTCCGTAGCCGTAGCCGTAGCCTGCCGAGAGCTTCGGGTTGGAGTCGTTAAGCACAAGGCTTACGTTCTTCACCTGTCCGCGCTCTATGATGCCGTTAAGATACTTGATGTAGCTGCGCTTGGTGTAGTTGGCACGCGACACATACACCACATTGTCGGCAAACTGGAGCAGCGAGAATGTGTCGCTCACCATTGCCATTGGCGCAGAGTCGATGATTATGCAGTCATATTTCTCACGCAGTTCGCCTATGAGCTGTTTCACGCGCTTCGAGAGCAGCAGCTCCGACGGGTTGGGCGGAATCGGTCCGCTCACAATCACATCGAGGTTGTCCACCTCCTTGCACTGCTGCGTGATCTCGGCGAGTGCAACATCAGATTTCGAGAGGAAGCTCGTCACGCCAGGGGAGGGCTTCAGGCTCAGATATTCGGCGAGTTTCGGTGCTCGCACGTCCATTCCCACAAGCACCGTCTTCTTGCCGAGCAGGGCAAACGATGCCGCAAGGTTAAGGCTCACAAACGACTTGCCTTCGCCGCTTACCGATGAGGTGAGAAGCACCACATTGTTGTTCTCATTGGGCAGCATGAACTGCACATTGTTGCGCATCAGGCGGAACAGCTCAACGATCGACGACGTCTTGCCCTCACGCACCACAAGCGACGAGCGGTGGCGGTTGTGGCAGATTTCTCCGATAACCGGTGCCACGGCAATTGCCTCAAGCTCATCTTGTGTGCTGAACTTGGTGGTGAGCAACGACTTGATGTAGAGTATGAAAATGGGGAGCATCAGTCCGAACAGCAGTGCCGCAAAGAGTACCATCACCTTCTTAGGTGCCACAGGCTCTGAGTAAGCAAATGCCTCATCTACGATTTTTCCCTTAGGTGTAGTGGCAGCAAGCACAAGGGCATTTTCCTCACGCTTTTGCAGCAGAAATGTGTAAAGCTCGTTCTTGATCGACTGTTGGCGGCTAAGCTCCAAAAACTGGCGTTCCTTGGCGGGGATAGTGCCGAGTTTGCTCTGTGCAGCGTTCTCGCGCTTCGCCATAAGGTCGATTTGCTTGTTGATGCGGTCGATGGTCTGATCTACAGCTTGGCGCACATTCTTGCGCACCACCTCCAGCTGGTCATCGAGCGTCTTCAGTGCCACATTGCTCTTCTTTGCCGAGTTGGCAAGATTGAGATATTCGAGCACAAGCGTATTATAGGAGGTCAACGCCTGTCCGGCCTCAGCCGAGCCTACTCCAAAGGGAATAATCGAGTGGTCGTTGGCAGGGTCGTTGATAAAGTCCTTCACCATCTTCAGCATCTCACGCTGTGTGTTGAGTTGCATCTTTCCATGCTCGCCCTCGTTGCGCTGGTTGTACATCAGCGTGACGTCGGCATTCATGTTCACCAGATTGTTCTGGCGCTTATATTGCTCAATTTCGCTCTCGCTTGCCGAGAGTTCATTGTAGATAATCGAGAGTCGCTCATCAATGAATTTTCCCGTATTGATTGCCATCTCGTCCTTCTCCATCTGGCAGCGGCGGTTGTAGAGCGAGACCATAGTGTTGAGCACATCTTTGCCACGCTCCACATTGCAGTCTTCAAGATAGAGGCTCAATCCGTTACTCTTTTTCGAGACGATGCCCACCGACACTTGTTCATCAAGGTCTTCAGCAGCCACTTGGTAGCCGGTTACGCCAATACCCATATTCAGTTCCTCACCGGGGACGTAATATTTAGTGGTGTCGAGCACAAAGATACCATAATCGGTCTTCAGCGTCACCGGGAATTTCTCGGCAGTCACTTCAGCAAGTGTCTTAAACCAGCCCTTCTTTGCTTTCACTTCTATCTTGTTGCCCTCGGCATTCACCTTCACCTTCACGCTGAAACCTACCGACAGCGTGTCAAACACCTCATTCGGTGCATTGAGCGTAATCGGTGTCTCCTTGTAGGCATCATATTTGCGCATAAATCCGGTCTTCACATAGTAGGTGCGGTTAAGCCCAAGCTCCTTCACCATCTCCTTTATCAGCGATGTCGAGCTAAGCACAATCACCTCATCATCTACGTTGGCTGAGGCTCCGCCAAGCGACAGGTTTTTCACCAGCGACGCACCCACATCGGCACCATTATCCTCTTGCGACACGAGAATTGAGCTTGTGACGGCATATACAGGAGCTTTCTTGTAGAGATACAGTGCTGCTAACGATAAGCAACCCACAAAGCACACTGCAAATACCCACCAGTAGCGCTTGTTCTTGTCCCATATCTTTCCTAAATCCCAAGCATCATTTGAGCTTGCTTTCATCTTAGTCATATCAATAGCGATTTTTTTCTGATTAATTATTTAATCGCCAATGCGATAATCAATGATGCGACCACCGAGCATGCGCTCACTATGGTGCTTATCACTGAAAGCTTGTAGGCGTTGTTCTGGTTATATTTTGAGTTGTCCTGACGAATCTGGTTAGGTTCCACATACACCACATCGTTCTGCTGCAAGTAGAAGTAGGGCGATGAGAGTGTTGCAGCATCATTGAGGTTTATGCGATGATACTGGCGCACGCCACCTTCCTCGCGAATCACGAGCACATTGGCACGGTTACCATATTCAGTGAGGTCGCCGGCATTGGCAAGCGCATCGAGTACCGAGAATCGCTCAGTGGTCACGCTGAACGAACCCGGGCGATTCACCTCGCCAAGCACATTCACCTTGAAGTTAGCAAGCTGCACGCGCACATAAGGATTTTCCACATCCTTGCCAATCTGCTCCTCGAGCATAGCCTTTATTTCATCGGTCGATTTCCCTACCACTTTCAGCTTGCCGAGCACCGGGAAGTTGATGTAGCCCTGCTTATCCACAAGGTAAGTCTGGAGCTTAGGGGTAGATGAAAACACCATTTCCCCACGCAACGAAGGATTGTCGAGCGTGAGATTGTAGTGTGCCGTTGCAGCCGGCACAAGCGAGTTCACGGTAATGATAAGTTCATCATCGGGGACAATTTTAAGCCCATAGTCGCAACCCGATGGCACCACACCGTCGGCTGCCTCACCTATATTCTGAAAATAAGGCAACGTCTGCTGATTCGTCGTCTTGCACGAAGTCAGTATCGCCATTACAAACAGCAATAGTATAAGTTTATTTTTCATCTACTTAACCTGTTTTTTATTCGTTTTAAAAATAGTTTTCTATCATATAACGCTCAGTTTTGACTTTTATTGCAAATTATTGCGCCAAAATACCAATTCTTCACAAAACGGCAACACCACCGGTGTGAAATTCCCATTTTGCGAAGCACAATGCCGTCGCTATTCAAATCAAGTCAAAAATTTGCCGTGCAAAATTAGTGTTTTTTTCATTACCCCTATCTACAAAACCCCCATTTTTTCTCTCCACACAATATAATCCTCCGAAAAGCCTCGGTTTTCGGCAACTTTCCACGCGACAACTATGTTTCTGCTTTTTGATGCTACGTAATCTCGTGGATTTTTCTTAATTTTGTGCTTTGGAATCATTTTTTTCTATTGTTATGAGATTTTTTGCAAATATTGCAATGGCACTTCTGGCAACTCTGATGCTGGTGGCGTGTGGCAGAAGCGATGCCTCTGATGCCACGACGGGTATGGCTGAGGCTCGCGGCGTCACCATCACCCGCTGCGATGGCTACACCATTGTGGAGGTTGCCAATCCGTGGCACAAGGGCGAGGTGCTGCACACCTACATACTCGTGCCCCGCTACGCCAATGCTGCCCAAAACCCCACCAAAGCAGAAGCCAACGTTGCCCAAAGCCACACCGAAGCAGAAGCCAACGTTGCCCAAAGCCAAAACAAAGCTGCTGCCGATGCGGCCCCAAACCAAAGCCAAACCAAAGCCGAAGCCGTTGCTGCAGCTGGCCGCGAGGAGCTGCCTCTCCCCGAGGGTCTTCCCGACGGCACCGTGGTGCGCGTGCCCATTGAGCGTGCTGTGGTCTATTCGTCGGTCCATGCCGGGGTGATGAAGGAGCTTGGTGCCTTCAGTGCCGTGCGTGGTGTGTGCGACGCCCAATACTACACCATGCCCGAGGTGCAGAGCGGTCTTGACGACGGCTCCATAGCCGATTGCGGCAACAGTCTTTCGCCCACCATCGAGCGGCTTGTGGCTCTCAAGCCCGATGCCATCATTCTATCGCCTTTCCAGAATGCCGGATACGGAGTGCTCACAAATCTTGGCGTGCCGATAATCGAGTGCGCCGACTATATGGAGCACACCCCGCTCGGTCGTGCCGAGTGGATTAAGCTCTTCGGCGAGCTGCTTTGCTGCCGCGAGAAAGCCGACAGCATTTTCCAAGCCACTGCCGACGAATACTCTGCCCTCACCGCCCTCACTGCCACAGTGGAGCATCGCCCCAAGGTGATTTCAGAGATGATCACCTCGGGCGTGTGGTTTGTGCCCGGCGGCGACAGCTATATGGCTCACCTTTTCACCGATGCCGGAGCGTCATATCCCTGGAGCGACGACACCAACAGCGGTTCGCTTTCGCTCGACTTCTCGCAAGTGCTTGCCCGCGCCCAAGATGCCGACTTCTGGCTTATCAAGCCCGACCGTCGCCTCTCCTACCGCGATTTTGAGGCTATCAATCCGCTGAATGTCAAGTTCAGCGCATTCAGCCATCGCGGCGTGTATCAGTGCGTCACTTCCGAGACGTCGCTTTTCACCGATTTCCCTTTCCACCCCCAAGTGCTTCTGCGCGACTTCGTGGCAATCTTCCACCCCGAACTGCTTCCCGATTATATGCCGCGATATTACCAACCTCTAAGCAATGACTAAAGCAATGACTACCTCATCGACAGCATCTCCAGCCCTTCAAGGCAATGGCTCATCACGCCGGTTTGCGGTGATGATGTGGCTGCTTGTGGCTGTGATGCTGCTTCTTGCCGTTGCCAATCTGCTCATAGGTGCTGTGGAGATTCCGCCCATGGAGGTCCTGAGTATTCTCTCAGGCAAAGTCAGCGACAACTATGCCTGGCAGGTGATAGTCACCGAGACGCGGCTGCCCATGATTGCCACCGCCGCACTCGCCGGAGCCGCACTCGCCGTGAGCGGACTGCTGTTGCAGACGGTTTTCGCCAACCCTCTCGCCGACCCGTCGATTCTTGGTGTTTCCACCGGTTCGGGTCTTGGCGTAGCCATTGTGATGCTCGCATTCGGCGGTAGCATAGGCACGGTGTTCGGCACCACGCTCGGCGGATATGTGAGCATTCTGCTTGGAGCCATGCTCGGTGCTGCCTTGGTACTTTTGGCTCTGCTTATGTTCTCCATGTTTGTGAAAAGTGCCACCATGCTGCTCATCATCGGCATTATGGTGAGCTATCTCGCCTCGAGCGCCATATCTTTCCTCAATTTCTTCTCCACCGAAGCCGGAGTGCACAGCTATGTGATTTGGGGACTTGGCAACTTCTCCGGCGTCACATTGCAGCAGCTGCCTATCATGGCTATCCCCGTGCTTCTGGCCCTCATCTCCACTATGCTGCTTGTGAAGCCGCTCAATGCCATGCTTCTCGGATCACGCTATGCCGAGAATCTTGGCGTAAACATTCGTCGCGTGCGCAATGAGCTGCTCATCATCACCGGCGTGCTCACTGCCGTAGTCACCGCCTTCTGCGGCCCCATAGGCTTCATAGGGCTGATTGTGCCTCACATTGCCCGACTGCTACTGCGCACAAGCAACCACAACCGACTCATTCCAGCCACCATTCTCGCCGGAATCGACATTGCCCTGCTCTGCACCTTCATCAGCGTGCTGCCCACTTCGGTGGGCGTAATGCCCATCAACGCAATCACCCCGGTTATCGGCGTTCCGATAATCATCTACATAATTCTCAATCGCAAACGCATTTTCTATTTCAACTGACCCTATGCCTATCCTCACCACCCATAATCTATCCACAGGCTACCGCCACGGCAGCGCAGTCACCTCGGTGATGAGCCACATCAATGTTGCACTCCATCGTGGCTGCCTCACCGCACTGCTCGGGCAGAACGGAATAGGCAAATCCACCCTGCTCCGCACCATTGCCGGCTCCCAGCCACCAATCGAGGGCAGTGTGATGCTCGACGGACGCGACATTTCCGGCATCTCTCGCCGTGAGCTGTCGCGGCTGCTCTCAATGGTGTTCACCGACCGCACCATGGCGGGGGGTCTCACCGTGCGCGAACTCGTGTCGCTTGGTCGTCAGCCTCACACCGGCTTCCTCGGCCGTCTCTCCAGCCACGACCGCCGTGTGGTGCAACAAGCCATCGAGAGCGTAGCCATTGCGCACAAGACCGATGCCTTTGTTGCCGAACTTAGCGATGGCGAGCGGCAGAAGGTGATGATTGCAAAAGCTCTTGCACAAGAAACGCCCCTCATCATTCTCGACGAGCCTACAGCGTTCCTCGATGTTGCAAGCCGCATCGACACACTGCAGCTCCTCAGCCGTCTTGCCCACACCACCGGCAAAGCCATTCTGCTCTCCACCCACGATGTGTCGCAGACACTGCTGCTTGCCGACGAGCTGTGGGTAGTAACCGGCAATCGCTCGCTTCTGTGCGGCGTTACCGAAGATGTGGTGCTGTCGGGGGCTATGCAGCAGATGTTTGCAAGCGAAAAAGTGAAATTCAATATGCTCAAAGGCGACTACGAAGTAGCCGTACCCACCCGAGGCGCTGTGAAGCTACACTGCACCGACCACACTCTCAGCTACTGGCTGCGCAACGCACTCAGCCGCAACGGCATCACCATCGTCCCCGACGAGCCTGATGCCCCCCACACAGCAGCCATGGCAACAATCACCGCCACCTCTCCCAACGAAATCACCGTAGGCGACACCCAAGCCACCTCAGTGGCACAAATGTTAGCCACCCTAACCAGCCACCTAAGCGGCTGACACCCTACCTCTCTTACCTCTTACCCCTTACCTCTTACCTTTAAAAAATATGGAAATTACAATCAAAGACTTCATGCTCAAGCAGCCCAACTATCCCGAAGTGGCTGAAAGCGACAAATACTACATCATTCTCGCCAACCGCTTGGCGAAACTCATCACCAACTCGCGGCTGCTCATCAACGAGCCGGAGCAAGTGCGCAAAGACGTGATTCTCGCCGCCGTAGGCTACTTCCAAGACGTTGTAGCCGATGCCGGTGTGTGGCGTTCGTTCTGCACCGTGTGCAAAGAATACTACGGAACTCCACTACCTCTATATCCCATTCCCGACGACTACATCGAGAGTGAGCTGAACGAGGTGGATTTGCGCTTTGTGATATGGTACGTTATCGAAATGTCGCGCGACGAGCAAGGCACCCTCTCGCCCTTCGACCCCGCCATAGAGCGCACCGCTCACCTGATTTTCACGGTATTCGATGCCGAATACGACGATGCCCCTGTGCCGGTGGAGCTGCAAATGGCTTTCGATGTCGATCTCAACGACGAAAGCGAGGCCCAGCGCATCTACGACCTCTCCTACTGGCTTTTCTGGGACTGCTGGTTCCTTCGTCCTGCCGCGCGCGAGCCTTTGCGCCGTGCAGCTATCGAAGCCCGACGCATCATCAAGGAAAATCCTCGCGAAGACGACGCCCGTCAGCTCCTTGCCGAACTTAACCGCAATGTGATGATAGAAAGCGTAACCGGACCACTTGCGCTCCCCATAGGCGAATGGCTGCGCCTCATCGTCGATGGCGTGATGCCGAAGCTCGACATCGCCCCTAATGCCACCCCATCAGAGGAGCCACACAAATACTACACCGCCCTGCTCAACGCCACCGGCGGCAAAGAAATCGCATTTATCAACAGCTACGACGCACTCGAGGCTTTCCTCAGCGACCAGATGGGCTGGGGACCGTCAGCCGAAGGGCATCTTCCCTCGCTCCGCGAAGCCGACAACTTCGTGATTCTCGGTAACCGCGCCAAAGGCATTCTCATCGCCCCCAACGTGGCTCAATATCTCGCGCACCCCGACAATCCGCTCTACGACCCCGCCGTTGCTGCTGCCGAGGCACACACACTCGTCACCACACCCGGTCGCGTGCCGTTCGACCTGCTGCGCTATGCCTTCGCCAACGGCATGCTCCCCGACGCTCGTCTCCCCCACGACACCCTGACTCCCCACCACGGAAGCAACCCCACCGCCGGAAGAGAATCCACCGCCGGAAACCTTCTCCACTCCAACTGGGATTTCCTCTCCCGCCTCTACCTCGGTCCCTACTCCCGCCCCGACTGATACCCAAAACCGCCACCATGCAGCCGAGCGGAGCAAGCAATGCCTCAAAACCGCCACCATGCAGCCGAGCGGAGCAAGCAATGCCTCAAAACCGCCACCGTGCAGTCGAGCGGAGCGAGCAATGCCTCGGAGAGGCATGATTATGGTTAGCCCCACACAGTCAGTGCCGTAGGTACTGGCTGTGTGGGGTAGCAATAAAAAAGAAGCTTCCAGCGTGCCGGAGGTACGCGATTATGGCCTGACTTCGTCATTGCGTACCCCAAAAATCTTCATTAAAGAGTTTGGCGATTTT
>ERZ1032130.260-NODE-260-length-14945-cov-5.312492_pt1 | contig 14945 bp, 11 predicted proteins | sample MGYA00517879_ERZ1032130 | MGnify/ENA primary metagenome ERZ1032130 (study PRJEB33719, sample SAMN04262597) | wastewater metagenome | biome: rural village; feature: animal feces; material: feces | host: Bos taurus | place: El Salvador | collected 2012-01-31 ...
CTGCGGTTTGAACCAGAATCCAAATTCTGAACAGTTAGCTGCGATTGCAGGAAGTTCAGCAGAAACATTCCGTGTATTAGTAGGCGAAGAACCACGTGTCGCAATGCTTTCCCACTCTACTGTAGGAAGTGCAAAGCATGACGATGTTACAAAAGTAGCGGAAGCAACACAGATTGCAAAAAAAGAATATCCAGATACATTAATCTGTGGTGAATTACAGCTTGATGCAGCAATCGTTCCTGAAGTTGCAGCATCCAAAGCTCCAAGAAGTGAAGTTGCTGGAAAAGCTAACGTATTAGTATTCCCAGACTTAGATGCTGGTAATATCGGATATAAATTAGTTCAGAGACTTGCAAAAGCAGATGCTTATGGTCCGGTTACACAGGGTATTGCAAAACCGGTAAATGACTTATCACGTGGATGTAATGCAGATGATATCGTAGGTGTAGTTGCAATTACAGCTGTTCAGGCTCAGCAGAATAATTAAGTCTGAATGTAAATGGCAGATAGTCCTTGTCTGCCTGTCCAGTGCAAAATAAAAAAAGGAATCCAAGAATAACATCAGATCAGAAGGAGAAAGAAAATGAATATTTTAGTAATCAACTGTGGAAGTTCCTCTTTAAAATATCAGTTAATTGATTCTGAAACAGAAAATGTATTGGCAAAAGGTTTATGTGAAAGAATCGGAATCGATGGAGCACTTACTCATCAGCCTGCAGGAAAAGATAAGATCAAATCCACTCCTGCAATGCCAAACCATAAAGTAGCCATTCAGTTAGTGATCGATCAGTTAACAGATGCAGAAAATGGAGTTGTAAAATCTTTAGATGAAATCAGCGCTGTTGGACATAGAGTTGTTCACGGAGGAGAAAAGTTCACATCTTCTTGTGTCATTACAGAGGATGTCATCAAAGAAATCGAAGCATGTAATGTGTTTGCGCCATTACATAACCCTGCAGCATTGATCGGTATCAACGCATGTAAAGAATTAATGCCTGGGCTTCCAATGGTAGCAGTATTCGATACAGCCTTCCATCAGACAATGCCACCAAAAGCTTACTTGTATGCAATTCCTCATGAATATTATGAAAAATATGGCGTAAGGCGTTATGGATTCCACGGAACTTCTCATCAGTATGTTGCAGGAAAAGCAGCTCAGATGTTAGGAAAAGCTCCAGAGGACTTAAAATTAATTATCTGTCATTTAGGAAATGGTGCCTCTGTATCCGCGGTGAATGGTGGAAAATGCGTAGACACTTCTATGGGATTGACTCCATTAGAAGGTCTGGTAATGGGTACTCGTTCTGGGGATTTAGACCCAGCAATCTTAGAATTTATTGCAGAGAAAGAAAACTTATCTTTATCCGAAGTGATGGATGTTTTGAATAAAAAATCTGGTGTTATGGGATTATCCGGAGTATCCTCTGACTTTCGTGATGTAAAAGCAGCAGCAGAGGCTGGTAATGAGACAGCAGCTCATGCTTTAGAAGTGCATAGATACCGTGTAGCAAAATACATTGGAGCATATGCTGCAGCAATGAATGGTGTAGATGCTATTGCATTTACAGCAGGACTTGGTGAAAATGATGATGAAAGCCGTGCAGTGATTGCAGAATACTTGGGATACTTAGGAGCTTATATCGATCCAGAACGCAATGATGTTCATGGAGAAGATGCGATCATCTCTACCGATGACTCTAAAGTAGCATTACTTTGTGTTCCTACAAATGAAGAATTAATGATCGCAAGAGATACAGCGGCATTAGTAAAATAATTCTCATACAAAGACGATTTTATGACCGGAAAGAGCCAGGGAGATTTTCCCTGGCTCATGAAAAGTTTCGTAAAAACCTTCTTGACAAACCCTACGTGCATCGCTATAATAAGAAAGTATGAAAAAATAGGAGATATTATGTTGTTAAATTTATCGAAAATTTTATCTACGCCATCAGCAAAAGAGGATTTTTCTATTTCACTTGAACTGACATCTGTCCGTTTTATGGGCAATGAATATCCGGTAAAGGACAAGCAGGATGTGATCATCCATGCGGAGAATATAGGGAAGAATAAGGTGGATGTCAAGGGCAGTACCATTCTTACATTGAACCTTATCTGTGACCGGTGCCTGGAGGATGTACCATGGAAATATAAAATTGAGTTTGAGAAGGAATATGATAGATCTGATGCCAATGATGAATGGAATCAAGAAAGTTTTATTGAAGGAAACAATTTAGATGTGGATGGGCTTATTTATGAAGAGCTTATTCAGAAGATTCCGATGAAAGTCCTTTGCAGCGAGGAGTGCAAGGGAATAGACAGGTACTGAACGCAGGAGACAAAGTAGGAATCGACGGATGGGTGACCACTGCCGCTGAAGCTCTGGAACTGAAAACGGCTCTAGCCAAAAACAATCTGGAATTGGTCACTGTCGAAGACCCTTATGAAACATTATGGCAAGACCGACCCACCATACCAATGGAGAAACCGTTCATCTTACCGCTATCCTATTGTGGTATCGACAGCATCTCCAAGATAGAGGAAATACGCCGGCAGATTCACGAGAATCAGGCAGACGGCATTCTGATATCTGCCCTTGACGAAATTGCGTGGACGCTGAATATGAGAGGGAATGACGTACATTGTAATCCTGTATTTGTCAGCTACCTGCTTATCACCAAGGAGCGTGCCGTTCTTTACCTCTTACCGGAAAAACTGACACCGGAGATTCAGGAATACCTGAACAAGCAACAGATCGAAATCCAAGACTACCGCAATGTAGAAAAAGAATTACGGAAATACTCAGGAAAAACTATTCAACTCCCTGCCACCACCAACTACGCCTTATATCAGGCAGCTGCTTCTGCGACAACGGTTATTACAGCCCCTTCACCGGTACTTTACCTGAAGGCCATCAAGAATGAAACAGAAATCGCCGGATTTCATGCCGCAATGCAACGTGATGGAGTTGCAATGGTACGCTTTCTGAAATGGCTGAAAGAATCTGTCAAGTATCAACCGGTCACCGAAGTGACACTTGACGAAACGCTTTATCGCTTCCGGGCTGAACAGGCTCATTTCAAAGGCATCAGTTTTGACACCATTGCCGGATATGCCGCTCACGGAGCCATTGTCCATTACGAAGCAACTCCAGAAACAGCGGCTGTCTTACAGCCGAAAGGAATGTTACTATTGGATAGCGGTGCCCAATACCTGGACGGAACCACCGATATTACCCGTACCATCATACTGGGCCCCGTAACAGAAGAAGAAAAACATGACTATACATTGGTCCTGAAAGGAATGATTCAACTTTCCATGGCCGAATTTCCTCACGGCACCTGTGGTACCCAACTGGATGTACTGGCACGGCAATTCATGTGGAAATCCGGTATCAATTACGGCCATGGTACAGGACATGGAGTCGGCCATTTTCTTAATGTACACGAAGGTCCTCATCAAATCCGGATGAATCACATGCCGGCCCTATTATTGCCGGGAATGACTGTCACCAACGAACCGGGCATTTACAAAGAAGGCCGCCATGGCGTACGTATTGAAAATACCATGCTGATAGTAAACGGCCAACAGACGGAATTTGGTTCCTTTTATAAATTCGAGACACTCACCTGCTGTCCGATTGACAAAGAAGCAATTCTTACAGAAATGTTAAGTCCGGAAGAAACTGTCTGGCTGAACGATTATCATGCATGGGTCTATCGGGAACTGAGCCCAGCTTTGGATACAGACGAAAAAGCATGGCTGGCAGAGGCTACCGCCGCACTCTGAAACATCGGTTCACTCGGAATATAAAGACAAAATTAAAACAGTAAAAGAAATATGGCACTCATCAAATCTGTCCGCGGTTTCACTCCCGTCATTGGAGAGAACTGCTACCTGGCCGACAATGCCACTATCATAGGAGATGTAATCATGGGACGCGACTGTAGTATATGGTTCAACACTGTACTGCGCGGCGATGTCAATTCCATCCGTATCGGAGACCGGGTAAACATACAGGACGGTAGCGTCCTGCATACCCTGTATGAAAAATCAACTGTTGAAATCGGCAACGACGTATCCATCGGGCACAATGTAACTCTACACGGAGCCATTGTGAAAGACAACGCCCTGATAGGCATGGGCTCTACCCTACTCGACCATGCTGTGGTAGGCGAAGGAGCTATCGTGGCTGCCGGAGCCCTGGTATTAGCCAACACCGTCATTGAGCCACATACCTTATGGGGAGGAGTTCCTGCCAGATTTATCAAGAAAGTTGATCCACAGCAAAGCAAAGAATTGAATCAGAAAATAGCCAATGGCTATCTGATGTATGCCTCTTGGTTCAAAGAAGAGGAATAACCGGAATACCTCAAAAAGGCCGACAAACATCAACGGGAGATTTGGAACCTGCTTATTTCCAAATCTCCCGTTTCCTTCATAAAATCAGAATTTCTTTAAAGCTGTCCGATCAATACCGATACATCTTCTTCGCGGGTAGCCCAACTGGTAGCGATACGTACAGCAGTATGTTCCTCGTCTACCTTCTCCCAAACTTCCACACCTACTGTTCTGGAAAGTTCTTCCAGGCGTTTGTTCTCCATAATGACAAACAACTGATTCGTTTCCGGCTCTATCAGGAAGTGATAACCTTTCTCACGCAAGGCCGAAACAATACAGTCTGCCATTTCAATGGCATGACGGGCTATCCGGATATACAGGTCATCAGTAAACAAAGTATCGAACTGCAGTCCGAGCAGCCGGCCTTTTGCCAACAGAACCCCGCGTTGCTTCACGATAGTATCAAACTGTTTTACCAGCCCAGGGTGAGTAAAGACTACTGCTTCACCGAACAAAGCTCCAACCTTAGTACCTCCAATATAGAAGATATCACACAAGGCGGCAATGTCTTTCAATGTCACATCAGTTCCATGAGCAGCCAGTCCATATCCCAGACGTGCACCATCCAGAAACAACGGAATCTGATGTTTACGGCAAACTGCCGATAAGGCTCTCAGTTCCTCCAACGTATAAAGTGTCCCGTATTCAGTAGGATGAGATATATAGACCATAGCAGGTGCCACCATATGTTCCCAACTGGGACCGGCATAAAACTCGGCGACATATCTGTCTACATCTTCTGCCGCCAGTTTACCGTTGCGATGTGGTAATCCCAGCACTTTATGACCTCCAGCCTCAACCGCACCGGCTTCGTGCTGGTTGATATGGCCGCTTTCGGCAGCCATCACGCCTTCATAAGGACGGAGAACCGAAGTGATGACCGTAGCATTAGTCTGTGTTCCACCTACCAGGAAGTGCACCGAAGCTCCCGGACAACCGCAGGCCTGCCGGATTTTCTCACGCGCTTCCGCACAATAATGATCAGTTCCATACCCAGGAGTTTTCTCCATATTCGTCTGCATCAGGCGTTCCAGGATTAATGGATGAGCGCCTTCCATGTAATCACTCAAAAAATACTGCATAGCCCCTAAATTAAATATTTGAACGGCTTTACCGTCATTCAAAGTTTTACTTCTTTCATTATTTTATCCAAAGCTCCGGCATTGTTCCGGACATAATTCCCAGCTTTCTTTCCCGCCTTGTCCAAAAATCCGTAATCAGTACAGAACTTGTCCATCAGCTCGTTGAAGTCGGTAGCGCCATGTATTTCAAATCCGCCCTTTGCCTCCTTCAGTCCTTGAGCTTCCATGAATTTCTGGTTATTCGGTCCAAAAATGACAGGCATACCGTATACAGCAGCTTCCAATGTATTGTGTATACCTACGCCAAAGCCACCTCCGATATAAGCAATCTCACCATACCGGTAAATGGAAGACAGCAAACCGAAGCAATCGATAATCAGACAGTCAGCCTGCCGGACTTTTTCTTCTGTCAGCTGCGAATAACGTACTACAGGCCGTTCCAGCTTCCGGATAATCTCTACAATGTGGCTTTCACTGATGACATGAGGAGCAATAATCAGTTTCATATTCTGGTGAGTATTGAAATAAGGGATGAAAATATCTTCATCCGGTGCCCAGGAACTTCCGGCCACCAAAGTCAGGTTTTCTCCACGGAACAGTTCCACCATCGGCAGCTCTTTAGCCTGTCGGCAGATTTCCAGGACTCTGTCGAATCGAGTGTCACCCACTACCGTCGTATTGGTTATTCCTATTTTCTTCAAAAGTTCAACCGATTCCTGATTCTGCACAAAAAGATGGGCAAAACACTTCAGGATACCCCGATACTCTCCTCCATACCAACGGAAAAACAGTTGTCCCGGACGGAAGATGGAAGACACACTATATACAGGTATCTCCCGACGGTTCAGTTCTGTCAGATAGTTCTTCCAGAACTCATATTTAATGAAGAAAGCCATACACGGACGAGCCAGTTCTACAAACCGACGCGCGTTGGCAGGTGTATCCAACGGCAGATAACATACCACATCAGCTCCCTTATAATCCTTCCGTACCTCGTATCCTGAAGGAGAGAAAAAGGTCTGAAGAATCTTATAATCCGGATAGCGTTTCCGGATTTCTTCAATCAACGGTCTGCCCTGTTCAAATTCTCCCAAGGACGCCGCATGAAACCAGATATATCTTGCTTTCCGGTCAATACGCTGCTGCAATAGGGAAAAGGCTTCTTTTTCGCCTTTCACCATAACAGATACCTTCTTACTGAAAAGTGCAGCCAATTTGACTGCACCCACATAAAGATATATAATCAGATTATAAATCATCTTAATCCCGTTTATTTAAGTACTTCGATAGCCCGACGCATACGACGTACTGTTTCTTCCTTTCCTAATACGGCAGTAATATCAAACATGTGTGGTCCTTTACCTTCGCCCACCAATGTCAAGCGGAAAGCGTTCATAATGTTACCCATATGATAACCCTTGTCTTCAATCCACTTCATTACCACCTGTTCCTGATGTTCCAGTGAGAAATCATCCAGCGATTCCAACAGGTCGGCCAATTCAGCCATACAGACAGCCGAATCTTCTTTCCAACGTTTCTTCACTGTCTTCTCATCGTATTCAGTCGGAGCTACAAAGAAGAACTTGCAGGTATCCCACAATTCCTTGATGAAACTTACACGGCCTTTCATCAGTCCCATGACTGTAGCCACAGTATCCATCGGAGCCTCAATTCCATGCTCCTTCAGGATAGGCATGAACAACTCGGCCAACTTCCGGTCATCCATGTGAATAATGTATTCATGATTGAACCATTTTCCCTTTTCATAATCGAACTTGGCCCCCGCCTTGCTGCAACGGTGCAAGTCAAACAGCTTAATCAATTCATCCATCGACATCAGTTCCTGGTCATTACCCGGATTCCAGCCCAGCAAAGCCAGGAAATTGATAACAGCTTCGGGCAAATATCCTGATTCACGGTAACCGGAAGAAACTTCACCTGTCTTCGGATCATGCCATTCCAACGGGAATACCGGAAAACCCAGACGGTCTCCGTCACGTTTACTCAACTTACCGTTTCCATCCGGCTTTAACAACAAGGGCAGATGAGCGAATTCCGGCATCGTATCTTCCCAACCGAATGCCCGGTACAGCAGGACATGAAGCGGAGCAGAAGGCAACCATTCCTCACCGCGGATAACATGCGATACTTCCATCAAATGGTCATCCACAATGTTCGCCAGGTGATAAGTAGGCAGTTCATCAGCCGATTTATACAGAACCTTATCATCCAGAATAGAAGAGTTGATGACTACTTCGCCACGGATAATATCATGTACATGCACATCTTCGTTCGGTTCAATCTTGAAACGGACTACATACTGCTGTCCTTCCGTTATCAGACGGTCTACTTCCTCTTTCGGCAGAGTCAGTGAATTACGCATAGACAGACGGGTGGTAGCGTCATACTGAAAATTCGGAATTTCTTTACGTTTAGCATCCAGTTCCTCCGGAGTATCGAAAGCGATATAAGCTTTTCCGTTATCCAACAGGACCTTTACATATTTCTTATAGATATCGCGACGTTCTGACTGACGATACGGCCCATAGTTGCCACCGAAGCTGACTCCTTCATCAAACTTAATACCTAACCAGTCGAACGATTCGATAATGTATTCTTCCGCTCCTGGAACGAAACGGTTTGAATCCGTATCTTCAATACGAAAAATCAGATCTCCCCCATGCTGACGGGCAAACAGATAGTTATATAAGGCAGTGCGCACACCACCGATATGCAATGCACCTGTCGGACTCGGTGCAAAACGAACTCTTACTTTTCTTTCTGACATAGTGGTTTCTATCTAAAAATACGCTGCAAAAATAAGCTAAATTTCCCGTTTTTTTCTTATTTTGCGCCCAAAATCACTGTATCACATGAAAAGTTTCCAGACAGAAAGAAAGTTCTCTTACCGAGACCTGTTTTATAAGCTCATTCTTTTCGTAGCAACGGTAGCCATTATCGTCTATTTTTTACCTAAAGAAGGACAATTCAACTATCAGTTTGAAATCAACAAGCCTTGGAAATACGGGCTTTTGCAGGCTTCATTTGATTTTCCCATCTATAAAGATGAAAGCCAGATAAAAAAAGAACAGGACAGTATTCTGGCCAATTACCATCCGTATTATATCCGCAACAAGGAAATCGGTGAACAGATGCTGCGCAAGTTCCAGAACGACTATAATGTCTCTCTCCGGAAAATCCTGCCTTCCGTATCTTATTACTATTATATCGAAAAACAGTTGAAAGATTTTTATAAGAAAGGAATCATTTCATCCACCGACCTGTCACAACTGCACAAGGACAGTCTGGAATATATTCAGGAAATCGATCAGAATACTTCCCACGAACTGGCTATACAGTCCATATACACCACCAAGCAGGCCTACGAAAACCTTATCTGTTCAGACACTCTTCACTTTCAGAAGAATCTGTTACAGCAGTGTAACCTGAACAATTATCTGACTCCTAACCTTATCTACGATGCCAAACGCTCGGAAGCTCTCCGGAACGACCTGCTGGAGGATATCTCTTGGGCCAATGGCTTTGTCATGAACGGACAAAAGATTGTCGACCGTGGAGAAATTATCGACAAGCGGACTTTCATCATTCTGAACTCCCTTCAGCAGGAATGGGATAAACGAAGCGAAACTACCGCCGAAAAAAGACTGGCACTAGCCGGACAGGTTTTGTTCGTCTCCCTGCTTATCGCTACATTCTTCATCTATCTGGAACTGTTCCGAAGCGATTACTACCAAAACCGCAGAAGCTGGTACCTGTTGTTCAGCCTCATCATTTTCTTCAGCGTCATAAGCTCCATTACGGTTGAGCACCTCCTGACCAGTGTCTATATCATTCCTTTTGCTATGGGGCCCATCATTATACGTATTTTTCTCGATTCACGAACGGCCTTCATGGCACACATCATCCTGGTTCTGCTATGCTCCATCTCCCTGCGCACACCGCATGAATTCATTCTGTTGCAGTCCATGGCAGGCATGGTAGGAATCTATAGTCTGAGAGAACTTTCACAACGCTCTCAATTGCTGCGGAGCGCTTTGCTAGTCACGTGTACGTATGCCATCCTGTACTTGTCGCTCGATCTGATGCACGCCAATGACGTCAGTCAGCTAAGTACGCACATCTATATCAATTTCATCATCAACGGCATCCTGCTGTTGTTCACCTATCCGTTGCTGTTCATCCTGGAAAAGACTTTCGGATTCACGTCCAATGTAACCCTTGTAGAGTTATCCAACATCAATACCAAACTGATGCGTGAAATGTCTGAAATTGCTCCGGGAACCTTCCAGCATTCACTACAGCTGGCTAACCTGACAGCCGCTGCCGCCAACCGTATCGGCGCCAACAGCCAGCTGGTACGTACCGGGGCCATGTATCATGATATCGGCAAGATGCTGAATCCGGCTTTCTTTACCGAGAACCAGACCGGAGTGAATCCTCACGACCAACTGAGTTACAAACAAAGTGCCCAGGTAGTTATCAGTCACATCACCGACGGTCTCCGACTGGCTGACAAATATGATTTACCACAAGTTATCAAAGATTTTATCCGCACTCATCACGGAGCCGGTGTAACCAAATATTTCTATATCTCCTATCAGAACGAGCACCCGGATGAAGAAGTAGACAAGAGCTTCTTCCAGTACCCGGGTCCGAATCCGTTCACCAAAGAACAAGCCATTCTGATGATGGCAGATGCAGTAGAAGCAGCCTCCCGAAGTTTACCGGAATATACAGAAGAAAGCATTTCCAACCTGGTAGACCGGATTATCGATTCACAGGTACAGGACGGATGCTTCAAGGAATGCCCGATAACTTTCAAGGACATCGCGACCGTCAAATCAGTATTCAAGGAGAAATTGAAAACGATGTATCACACCCGCATCAGTTATCCGGAACTGAAGAAATGACTTTAGGCATGTATCATTCTCCCTCCCGCGGGGAGAATGATTCTTTTCAAGCCTGCCGCTCTGCCAGGAGTGCTTCCAGCAGACCACTACAGGCATCTTCCAGGATATCCAGTACATGTTCGAATCCCTGTGCCCCACCATAATAAGGGTCAGGAACGTAATCTGCCACTTTCGACCGGCAGAAATCCGTCATCCGGTGGATTTTCTGTTCCGAGGCGATATCCGGTGCCTTCTCCTTCAACGCATCAATGTTCCGGTCATCCATACCTAATATCCAATCGAATTCCTCGAAATCGCTGGTCCGCACCGGACGCGAACGATGAGTCAGGTTATAACCACGACGGAGGGCATGCGCCCGCATCCGCTCATCAGGCAGTTCTCCTTGGTGGTAAGACAGGATACCTGCCGAATCAACCTCCAGTTCCTGTTCAAGCCCGGCTTTCCGAATATAAGTACGCATAATTTCTTCTGCCGAAGAAGAGCGGCAGATATTTCCCAGACAGACAAAAAGTATCTTTTTCATATTCAGTTCTTGTTTTGTTATAAATTGTCCGGCTATACCGGATTCATTCCTTATCATTCATCGGAATACCCAGGTATTGTTTGAACTGTCTCACATCCGTATTCATAATCAGCGCCTCCGGGAATTCCGTTTCACCCACCAACTCCAAAGCCCGGTCATATACGGCGATATCAAAAGAGATATGCGCATCACTTCCCAGAATGACGGGGACTTCATATTGTTTACACAACCGCAGAATCTCCAGATTATTGGGTCGTGCCGTCGGTTTGTTACGGACCGGATTCAAGGAACTGTTATTGATTTCCAACAGTGTATGATGTTCTTTTGCAGCCAGGACTATCGGTTCGAAATTCAGTTCGGCCGTCCCGTCACCGGGATGACTGATGATGTGGATGTATGGATTGGAAATGGCCTGCACCATTCCGTGCGTATTCTCCTCCATCGTGCCCCAGTGATAGCAGAGCGAATGGATACCGGCAATGCGCAGGTCCAGCCGCTGCAGATAATACTCATCCAAATCCAGATTTCCTTCTCCGTCCAAAATATTGATTTCAGCTCCCAGCAGCAGTTCGATACCGTACATCCGGCGGGGAACCACATGCAGATTCCGGAAATAAATGGGATCACAGGTCCCCGGAATTCCCGGTGAATGTTCCGTAATTCCCAATAATTCCAGCCCTTTGTCGGCAGCAGCCCGGGCCATTTCCTGTAACGTACTGAATGCATGCCCGCTAGCTAACGTATGGGTATGCACATCCAAGGCTATCTTCATCTTTTCTCTATTTATTATTACCAGTTTTCAGTTATCACATCGGGTCAACATCATAATAGACCACCGTCGAACGAAAACGCTCGTCCTCCACCAAGGCACGCTGCAACTGCAACAGGTAGGTTCGTACCTTTGGCATGGAAGTCCCCTGTGCTACCTTCACCATTATCTTTTTGATGAACAACCTCTGAATACGACCGACAGGAGGCTTATCAGGACCAAGAACCCTGTCTCCTAATCCGCTACGTAACCAGGTAGCCAATACGGCAGCGGCCTGTTCCACCACCTCTTCCTTCCGATGCTTCAGGTAAACGTATATCAGCCGTTCAAACGGAGGATACCTGAACTGTCTGCGCTCTTCCAATTGTTCCTCATACATTTGCCTGTAATCATTAGTCACTACCTGATGAATCAGTGGTAATTCGGGAGATTTCGTCTGTAGAATGACCAGTCCCTGCCGGCTTTTCCGGCCGGCACGTCCTGCTACCTGCGCCATCAGTTGGAAAGCCCGTTCATACGACCGGAAATCCGGATAATTCAGCAATGAATCCGCGTTCAGAATACCCACTACGCTGACCCGTTCAAAATCCAATCCCTTCGAGACCATTTGAGTACCAATCAGTACATCAGTCTTACCGGCTTCAAAATCAGCTATAATATTTTCATAGGCTGTACGTGTACGGGTCGTATCCAGATCCATCCGTGCCACCCTGGCTTCCGGAAAAATCCGCTTCACATCATCTTCCACCTTCTCCGTACCGAAACCTCTGTCCATCAGCTCCACACCCCCACAAGCCGGACAACTGCGCGGTACCTGATAAGTATAGCCGCAATAATGACACGTCAGTTCATTCAACCCTTTATGATAAGTCAGACTCACATCGCAGTTCTTGCAGCGGGGTACCCATCCACAAGTCCTGCATTCTATCATCGGCGCAAAGCCTCTCCGGTTCTGAAAAAGAATGATTTGTTCTTTCCGTTCCAATGCTTCCCGCATCCGTTGCAAAAGTATCGGCGAAAAAGGTCCTGTCATCCGCTTCTTACGGGCCAGCTCCTTGATGTCTGTCACCTCAATACTTGGCAGACACACCTGTCGGTGGCGTTCCGTAAGTTCCACCAGTCCATACTTACCCTGAAGCGCGTTATAATAAGTCTCAATACTTGGAGTAGCAGTCCCCAACAGTGTCTTCGCTCCGAAAAGAGAAGCCAATACAATGGCGGAGTTCCGGGCATGATACCTTGGTGCCGGGTCCTGCTGTTTATAGGTCTGTTCATGTTCTTCGTCTACAATGACGAGTCCCAATCGCCGGAAAGGGAGGAACACCGACGAACGGACGCCCAAAATCACATCGTAATCGTTTTCGGACAACTGCTTGCGCCAGATTTCCACCCGTTCCGCATCCGGAAACTTAGAGTGGTAAATACCCAACCTGTCGCCGAACACCCGTTTCAGCCGTTCGGTTATCTGGGTAGTCAAGGCGATTTCAGGCAACAGATACAGGACCTGCTTCCCTACACTCAGCACCTGTTGAATCAAATGGATATAGATTTCTGTCTTTCCGCTGGCTGTTACTCCATGCAGCAGGCAGACGTTTTTACGATGAAAAGTGGTCAGAATCTGCCGATAGGCCCTCTCTTGTGCGTCACTTAAGGTATGCATTTCCTGTAAAGGCAGACAGCCGCCGGCCAACCGGCCTATTTCTTCGTGATAGACCTCAAACACCTGCTTCTCCACCAACCCGTTCAATACTGCGGCCGACGCGCCGGAAGCGGCCAGCAACTGCTTACGTGTCACTTCCTTCGGTAAAGTAGCAGCAGAAGACCAAGCTGCCAATTCCAGGTATTTCATCAGTACGGCCAGCTGTTTCGGGGCACGGGCCAACAAATCGAACTGTTGTCTGAGTGCCTCTTCGGAACGCATCGGTTCCTTCAGACGGACACGGGTTTCCATCTTTGGCTTGTAACTACGCTTCAGTTCTTCCTTTACACAGATGGCTCCTTTCTCCAACAAACTCTGGATGACAGGCAGCAACTGACGGGTACCACAGTTTTTCTCCAATTGGGTAATGCACTGTTCAGTATCCCGGCTCAACAAATCCAGCACCCGCTGTTCCCTTTCTGTCAAGGAAGCCTCCGCCTCAAAATCCGGATTATATACCACCAGCGTTTCACTTTCCAGCTTCATTCCCGAGGGTAAAGCCGCTTTGTATACATCACCCAGCGTACAAAGGTAATAGTCGGACAGCCATTGCCAGAACTTATACTGTCTTTCCAGTAAGACAGGCCGTTCATCCAACAATTCAGATACGTCTTTGGTATCATACGCCTCCGGAGCTTCCTCATGTACCCGTGTCACAAGCCCGGTATAGAACTTCTTACGTCCGAACGGAACGACCACCCGGCATCCCAGACAGACCCGGCCGGCCATTTCTTCGGGCAATGAATAAGTATATTGACCGGCAATGGGCAATGGTACGATAACATCTACATAGCGCTTCATACCGCAAAGGTACAAAATCACTTCTTTCTCCGGTGAAAACGCACCGTATTTTTGTCGTGGAAAGATACAGACGGCACAAAAGGATATAAGGATCACTTTTCGGCATCAGACACAAGAGCGGTCTTGCGTTTTCCGGACTGCAGGCTTCAGTCCCAACCTGGCCGCCAGTTCCGGCTCGTGCTTGCGCAAATACCCCCTAAATACTTCCGGATGATGCCCGTATTCTACCGCCACCCGTGCTACCGGACGCGGATGCTGCCGCAGGCTCTCGATGGCTTCGGCATACTTGGAAGCCACCGTCTTCATCCGTGTCCGCGAACGGGCAATGTTCAGTTCCGCATCTTCGGCTGCCTCGATACCGGAACGTTCCAGCACCAACGCCCGGTGCCATTTGTGCAGGTAAAAGCGGAAACCCTCGGCAGGAACCCCTGTCCGCCGTACAATTTCCTTCATCGTCAAGGCCGTATCGCGATACAGTTCCAACGCCGCGGCATATTTCCGTACCGTAGCGGGCAACGGTTCGTACTTCCGACCGTTCCCCAACAAGGCCCCCCGCTTCTTCTTACCGGCCTGTCTGGCCTGTCTGCGGGCCTCTTTCTTCTCTTTCAGCAACGGTTGGTGATAGAACCGCAAGTGTTGCAGCAGTCCCCCGGCAGATACCTCGCATTGTTCCGCCACAGCTTTCACACTCATATCCGTAGTACGATACAGTTCCACCGCCGCGGCATACTGTTCCCGACAG
>ERZ1032130.261-NODE-261-length-14935-cov-4.984140_pt1 | contig 14935 bp, 10 predicted proteins | sample MGYA00517879_ERZ1032130 | MGnify/ENA primary metagenome ERZ1032130 (study PRJEB33719, sample SAMN04262597) | wastewater metagenome | biome: rural village; feature: animal feces; material: feces | host: Bos taurus | place: El Salvador | collected 2012-01-31 ...
ACTACATCGAAAATCAACGAGGACCAGATTTTCTATTGCAACCAGCGCGGAATCTCAACCGAAGATGCTATCGGTCTGATAGTTAACGGCTACGCCAAGGAGGTGATGGCAAAACTGCCTATGGAGTTTGCCGTCGAAGCCCAGAAGCTGCTTTCAATCTCCCTTGAAGGCGGAGTGGGATAACAATTTTTCAATGAAATAAAAAACGAACAACGATATATGCTTGTAATCAAAGATTTACACGCCTCGATTGAAGGCAAAGAGATATTAAAGGGGGTGAACCTCACGGTGCGCCCCGGTGAGGTGCATGCCATCATGGGACCCAACGGGTCGGGCAAGAGCACACTCTCGTCGGTACTCACCGGCAACCCTGCCTACACGGTGACAGGCGGCAGCGTGGAGTTTTATGGCAAAGACTTGCTCGCGCTTCCTCCCGAAAACCGCTCTCACGAAGGTTTGTTCCTCAGCTTCCAGTATCCGGTGGAGATTCCGGGCGTGAGCATGGTGAACTTCATGCGTGCCGCGCTCAACGCCAAGCGCAAATACTTCGGGCAAGAACCTCTGAGTGCCAGCGAGTTCCTCAAACTCATGCGCGAGAAACGCGCCATCGTGGAACTCGACAACAAGCTCGCTTCACGCTCGGTGAACGAGGGCTTCTCGGGCGGAGAGAAGAAGCGTAACGAGATTTTCCAGATGGCGATGCTCGAACCGCGCCTCTCGATTCTCGACGAAACCGACAGCGGTCTCGACATCGACGCCCTACGCATTGTGGCAGGTGGCGTGAACAAGCTGAAGACCGACAACAATGCCACAATCGTAATCACTCACTATCAGCGACTTCTCGACTACATCAAGCCCGACTTCGTGCATGTGCTCTACAAGGGACGCATAGTGAAGACCGGCGGTCCCGAACTTGCCCTTGAGCTTGAAGAGAAAGGCTACGACTGGATTAAGCGAGAGTGGGATTAGAGGTAATAGGTAAGAGGTAAGAGAGCCTTTTGAGCTTCTTCCTTAACTACCTTTTAAGTGCTTTGAGAACGCTTCAGAATTCAATTTTTTGAAATTATGTCATCAATAAAACAATATACCGACATTTTCCATGCCTACGGCTCTGCCATCGATGCCCACTCGGCTCCGGTGCTCAATGCCGTGCGCCCCGATGCGCTAAAGGCTCTCGAAAATGCCACTATGCCCCGCAAAGGCGATGAGGACTATGAGACTACCGACCTCAACGAGCTGTTTGCCCCCGACTACGGAGTGAACATCAACCGCGTTAACCTCACCGCCGACCCTGCCGAGGCGTTTCGCTGCGATGTGCCCAACATGAGCACTTCGCCCTACTACTTTTTCAACGATGTGTATCACCACGACGCCGACACGCTCGCCTTGCGCGGCGACGGCGTGATTGTGTCGTCGCTGCGCAAGGCTGCCATCGAACACCCCGAACTTGTGGCTCGCCACTACGCCCGGATTGCTCCGCTAAGCAACCCACAAGTAGCTCTCAACACGCTGCTTGCGCAGGACGGTATCTTCGTGTATGTGCCGCGCAATGTGGTGCTTGAGCGCACTCTCCAGCTTGTGAACATCATGAACGTGGCTCAGCCCGTGATGGCTGTACGCCGCGTACTTGTGGTGCTCGAAGACGGTGCTCAGGCGCGAATGCTCGTGTGCGACCACACCCAGAGTCGCGATGTGCAGTGCCTCAGCAACCAGGTGATTGAGATAAGCCTCGGCGAAGGTGCCACCTTCGACTATTACGACCTCGAAGCCACAGCTTCTTCTTCGCGCCGTGCTTCCACGCTGTGGGCACAGCAGGCTGCCGGATCCAATCTGCTCATCGACGGCATCACACTTGCCAACGGCATCACCCGCAATGGCTATCACATCAGCATCAACGGCGAACACGCCGAAACGTCGCTCTTGGGCATGGCTATCGCAAGCGGTGAACAGCATGTGGATAACCACACCTACATCGGTCACAACGTGGGTCATTGCCACAGCAATGAGCTATTCAAATATGTGCTCGACGACCGCGCAACAGGCGCCTTCTCGGGCAAAATCCTCGTTGCCGAGAATGCCCCGAAGGTAGAAGCCTACCAGAGCAACCGCAACGTGTGCGCCTCACCTGCAGCAAAGATGTTCACCAAGCCCCAACTCGAGATTTACACCGACGATGTGAAGTGTAGCCACGGAGCAACCGTAGGACAGCTCGACCGGGAGGCTATGTTCTATATGCGTACACGCGGTATTCCCGAGCACGATGCCCGCACGCTGCTTATGCAGGCATTCATGAGCGACGTGATCGACGGAGTGCGCATCGAGGCACTAAAAGACCGCCTGCACCACCTCGTGGAGAAACGCTTTGCCGGTGCTCTTGCCGATTGCGGCGAGTGCTCGGGCAAGTGCCTAAGAAACAAGAAATGAATTATTGACTGAAGGAATGAGCTTGGATATAAGCAAAATACGCGAGGATTTCCCAATCCTCAACCGCACCATCGACGGGAAACCGCTCGTTTACCTCGACAGTGCCGCCACGTCGCAGACTCCGCGCTGCGTGGTAGATAGCATTGTGGATATGTACTACAACCACAAGGCAAATGTGCACCGCGGAGTGCACACCCTGTCGCAAGAAGCAACCGACCGCGTGGAGATTGCCCGCGAGAAGGCACGCAACTTTGTAAATGCGGCTTCCACACAGGAGATTATCTTCACCCGCGGCACCACCGAGGCTATCAACTTGGTGGCATCAACGCTTAGCGACACGCTGTGCCACGGCGACGAGATTGTAGTGACGGCAATGGAGCATCACGCCAACATTGTGCCTTGGCAACTGATTCAGCGCAACAAGCGCATCAATCTGCGCGTGGTGCCTATGAACAGCCGCGGAGAGGTACAGATGGAGGCATTTGAGAATCTGCTGTCGGAGAATACCCGCTTCGTGTCGGTGTGCCACGTGTCGAATGTGCTCGGCACCGTAAATCCGGTGAAGGAGATGATAGCCATTGCCCACCGCCACGGCATTCCCGTGCTCGTAGATGGCGCACAGGCTGCCCCGCACTTGAAAATCGACGTGCGTGACCTCGATGCCGACTTCTATGTGCTCTCGTCGCACAAGATGTACGGGCCCACGGGCGTGGGCGTGCTCTACGGCAAGAAAGCGCTGCTTGAGCGCATGAATCCCTACCAGGGCGGAGGCGAAATGATTGGTCATGTGTCGTGGGAAGGCACCACCTACGCCGAATTGCCGTTTAAGTTTGAGGCAGGAACGCCCGATTATGTAGATATTGCCGCCTTTGGCACTGCCATCGACTATGTGGAAGCTCTCGGACTCGACAACATCGCCGCCCACGAGCACCGGTTGCTCACCATCGCCACCGAGGGACTGATGCAAATCCCCGGTATGCGCATCTTCGGCACTGCCCGGGAGAAAAGCGGCGTGATTTCGTTCCTCGTCGATGGCATCCACCACTACGATATGGGCATGCTGCTCGACAAGCTCGGCATTGCCGTGCGCACAGGACATCACTGCGCACAGCCGCTGATGACCACGCTGGGCATTGAGGGCACGGTGCGAGCCTCGTTCGGAGTGTATAACACTCAGGCTGAAGTGGAAGCCTTTGTAGCAGGCGTGGCACGGGTGGCAAAGATGTTCCACCACTGATTTTTCATTTAAAAAATACCCTTTATTGGCATAGGCGGTGTGGGTTAAGAATAATTAACACCGCCTATTTTGTATCGATGCGTGATATAGTTAATTTTGCTTTCAGAATGTGCTTTAGGGTGAAATTTTTGCTAATTTTCGCCGTAAAGAAATGCCTTGTTTAAAATCATTCAACTAACAAAAAATAGATAACATCGACAATATGAAACATTTTTTAGCTATTGTTTGTGCTGTGATGGCTGTATCGCTATTTGCCCAGGAAACCACTGAGGCAGGCTACAGCAATATCCTTGTGCGCAAAAAAGACCCTATCTCTGAACTCTGGGGCTATGTGAACCTTGAGGGTGCTCCTGTGATTAATTCCCTCTATGAATGGATTGGCAGCTTCGAGGAAGACCTCGCTCCATTCACTGTGCAGGGAAAATGGGGATTTGTGAACCGCGAAGGCGTAGAAGTGGTGCCCGCCCACTACGACCAGGTGCACTATTTCAGCGAGGGACTTGCCTTAGTGTCGTACAACAACAAAATGGGCTTTATCGATAAAAACGGCAACGAGGTGATTCCGCTCATTTACAACTATGTTCCCGAGGCTTTCGGTGCAAAAGGGCAGAACGACCCGTTCTCCTACTACACATCGAAGGGTACAGCTATGTGTACCCGCGACCGCTTCGGCGTGGAAATGCTCACCGACCCGGCTCCAATGTGGGAAGTGGGACACGCACTCGTGGCATGGCAGTTCCGCGAAGACCGATGCCGCGTGAAGAAGAATGGCAAATTCGGATATATCAACAAGGCAGGAGCCACGGTAATCGACTTCAAATATAAAGATGCCGGAAACTTCAGCGATGGCGTAGCACCCGTGAGACTTGGCAACAAGTGGGGATATATCGACACCGAAGGCAATCAGGTGATGCCATTCGTTTTCGACGACGCTTGGGACTTCACCGAGGGTCTTGCTGTGGTGCGCAAGGGCGACCGCTACGGATATGTAAACAAGAAAGGCGAACTGAAAATTGCTTTTGCCTATGAAGATGCACGCTCTTTCAGCGACGGCATGGCTAAAATTCTCAAGAAAGGCAAGTGGGGCTTCATCAACTCCTCAGGTCAAGGCATTATTCCTGCCGACTACGACTATGCCACTCAGTTCTCTCAGGGCATTGCCGAAGTGCAGCAAAACGGAAAATACTTCTGCATCAACAAGAAAGGACAGAAATTTGACGATGCAATAAAGCCTACTGTGCTCGCCGATCACTTCATCACTCGCCGCAGCGGTAAGCTCGGAATGGTGAACAAGAAAGGTGAAGTGATGGTGCCTTTTGAATACAACACATTCGACGACACCTACCTCGCAGCTACCGAGGCTATCCTCGACCGCCAGCTTGCTGCCCTGAAGGCTGAACAAGAAGGCGCAGTGAAGGCTTCAAACCAGCCGGAGAAAGCTCCCGTGGCACAAACCCCCGATGAGACTGTTGAGGCAAAAATCTTATCCGACGTTGATATTAATATCCCCAAAGGCGACATTGTAAATTCAAGCACTTTCGTGGTGATTATCGCCAATGAGCACTACTCAAATGGTATTGCGCCCGTGGATTTCGCTATCAACGACGGCGAGACATTCAGCAAATATTGCGTGAACACTCTCGGAATCCCCGAGAAGAACATTCGCTTTGCCAAAGACGCTACACTCAACAACATACGCTCGGAGCTGCGACGCCTCAAGGGCATCGCTCTCGCCCACAAGGAGGAAGCAAAAGTGATTTTCTTCTATGCCGGTCACGGCATGCCCGATGAGCACGACTTCAGTGCCTACCTGCTCCCGGTTGACGGCATTGCCAACGACACCGAAAGCGCATACAGCATCGACCGCCTATATGAGCTGCTTGGAATACTGCCAGTCTCGAGCGTGACAGTGTTTATGGACGCTTGCTTCAGCGGCTCTCAGCGTGGCGACGGTATGCTTGCCAGCGCACGCGGTACAGCCATCAAGCCTCGCGCATCAGAGCCTACGGGTAAGGTGGTGGTGTTCTCGGCTTCGCAAGGCGACGAAACAGCTCAGCCCTATCGCGAGCAAGGTCACGGCATGTTCACCTACTTCCTGCTCAAGAAATTGCAGCAAAGCGAGGGTAACATCACCCTCAGCGAACTCTCCGACTTCGTTATCGACAATGTGCGCAAGGAAACTTCGGTGGAAGGTAAGCTCCAGACGCCTTGTGTGATTCCTTCGGCTGAAATTGATACCGACTGGGAGACTTGGCGACTTAAATAACACTCAGATCACGGCACTGCGCACTTGTGCGTGCCCCAAAATACGAATTATTAACTAAAAACTGAATATCTCTTATGAAAAAAATCTTTTTATGTGCCTTTGCATTAGGCTGCTTCGCAGTGAGCAACGCACAAGACTTCAGAACCGACGAATTAGAGCAACAGCAACTCGCCGATACCACTACTACAATAGTAGAGCCGGTGAAACAACAGCCTGAAAACACCTACTCTGAGCTTGACTCTCACCAGCAAGCTGTCAACGTGCTACAGTCGCAGCTCGACTACCGCAACCGCAAGGACAAGCTACGCAGCGTGTGGGAGAAGCGCAGCACCTTCTTCAACATCGGTTATGTAGAGGAGAAACTCAACAATCAAGAGCAACCAGAATGGACTGAAATGAAATCGAAATATGGCGCATTCATCTCAATAGGTCACACCTACTACATTCCACGCAATCCTATTTTCGGTATAATCCGCTTTGGTATCGACGCCACCTGGTTCGACGTGAGCTACGCTTTCTTCGACAAGGAGAAGTGCACACAAGAGAAAGGCATCAAGGGCCAGATAACCGAATACATCGACTATAGCGGCAATAAAATCACCCTCACCGACAAGTTCAGTGAGCCTATCTATGAGGCGATGGAATTTGGTCACCACGTAGCAGTGGGTATGGGAGTAGGTCCGTCGCTCACAATCAACCCCGTGGGTGCGCTGAAGATCGCAGGCTACTTCCACGTGCTTCCTTCTTACCACGGCTTCTTGGTGAAGACCAACAAGCTTGAGTCGGTATGGCAAAGCGGCACTGAATATCAAAAGCAGCAAAACATGAACACCGAGGTGCTTCACGGCTTCGTGCTTCAGACCAAGTTTGGTGCATCAATAGCATTTAAGGCCATCTCATTGGGCTTTGAGTCGCGCACCGGTAGCGGCAAAATGCGCTATGAGGAGACCGACAAGATTGCGTTGGGCACCGATGATAAGAGCGAGAAAATCAAGAACAAATTCAAGATAGCAAGCACCCGATTCTTCCTCGGCTTCCGCTTCTGACGACAAAAGCAGCTCCACAAAGGAAACTGTAAAGCATACAAAAGATGGCGCATCGGGAATCACCCCGGTGCGCCATCTTTTTTTCGTTTCTTCCTTAAATCGATGCCTCATTAGGCACAATCTTCCTTAATGTCATACCTCACCGGGCAAGCCATTAATAGATAAGCTGGAAATTATCCACCCAGAGTGTCATTCCCACCATTCCGGTGTAAGCCACGCCACAGCCCGACGAAGCCATCACCATCATGTGAGTAGGAGTAGCATTGGCATTGTCCCAGCCCTCCTCAATCACTGGCACGAGCTTGCCCTTGCTGTTGCGGGCATAATAGCTATTTTCCTTTGAGATAAGTCCCATATACGACTGATATCCGGCGTGCTTGGTGATGTCACCATACCACACAGGAATTTTATGCCCATTGACCCAGCCCGAAGTGGTGCTGCCATAGCGTTCACGTCCTGTGCCAACGCGCTTGGCGTGAATGTTGCCCTTGGCATCTTCCCAGCGGCGTTGCAGAATTATGAACACTTCGGCGTGGTCCTTTCCCGCCAGCGTCTTCTTCGAGCCGAAACCGCTTGAATATATCACCTGACCATTGGCAGGGACACTCACACGGTAGTCGAATTGCAGATATTTCGGTCGCTTGGTGAAAGGCACGCCCATCTCCATTTTTCCGTAGGGATTCTTGGTGCTTGAAATCGGCTCAAAAATCTGCCCCAGGAAGATGCTTCCCGACACAAGCACGTCCATATTAATCATTCCGAGAGCTTTCACGTGCTCAAGCACTGTAGTGAGCTTGGCGCAATAGTCACCTGTGCCGCGGGCATCGCGATACACGGCATTGCTGCACTTCACCACACCCATCACCTTGGCATACACATTTGAGGTAGCCCACGGCGAGCCGCCAAGGTTGGTATAGGCTTTAGCGCCCTCAATAGTCTGGTTGGGACCGATTTCATAGAGAGTCTTGGTGTTACCACCAAGCACCGACGACTCCTTGATGTTGCGTATAACCCAGGAATTGAAGTCGCCATACTTAATTTTCTCGGCAGCCGACGATGCTACACAGCAAGTCACAATGGCAGCTACAAGCAATAGATTCTTTTTCATAATCATAGCCTAAGTAATAAAAAACATTATTCAGGCTGCAAAATTACAAAAAATATTGCGATGAATAATGGTTAAAATCGCACTAAAGTATGGCAGTAACGACAAAATGGAACTGGTTATGGTCGGTTTTATCGGCAAAATTGCTGAAAGTGTGGCGCGAATAGTTGCCTTGCAGGCGCAAGTGCTTCATGGGTCGCCAGTCGAGTCCTACCGTGTAGATGCGCTGAGTGGCATCGGTGGAAGTATCGCTGGTGAATGAATCAAATCGAGCCAATGGTGTGAGCTTGCAGGGCGTTTTCACTCCCACCTGCGCATAATAGCCGTCGCTTTTCACGCCGCCGGTGTTTCCGGCAATGTATTCACCGCGTGCAAGCAGCATTGAGCCTGCATACTCCGCGCCCACGCACCAGCGGTTGCGCCTTGTGTAGTCGGCTCCATATTCACCTATATAAGCTCCACCCGACACTTCGAGTGCCTTTATAGGGCGCAGCGACAGCTTTGCAGTGACGTCCTTGCTCGAATTGTCGTCGCGGGTGTTGCTTCCGTTGCCGTTGAACACTCCCACGGCATAGCTCACCACATCTGTTCCGCAGTGTCGCCACAGCGTACAGGTGAGGCTCACTCCGATATCGCGTCCCGAGCCGCCGGTGATTCCGCACACATCGTTGAAGCCCATGAGGCGCTGAATGGCGAGCGGAGTGGTTATAAGCTCCTCGGTGAGCGGTCCGCGACCGTTACCTATGGTGAATGGCACCTTGAAGTGACCGGCAGTGACGTTGATTTCCTTCATGGGGCGGTAGCTGATGCGCACATCGTAGCATTTGAATTTGTAGAAGTCGAAGAGAAAACGGTAGTCGAATTTCGAGCCGAGGTTGCCCTTAATATCAAATCGGGCGCACTTCACATAAAACTCCGACGTATTATCCTCCTCATAGTTGTAGCCAACCGATGCATAGCAGCTGATTGAGGGCATATATGGCGACAGCTTCTCGATACGAGCTTGGAAAGCTTCAACCTTATCGAGCCGCGCCGACAGCGAATCGGCAGTCTCACGCGATGCGCTATGAATCGTAACAGGGTGCATGGCTGCACTCCACACCAATGCTGCAAAAAGCAGACTTCTTAATATCTCAAGATGATTTTGACTAAAATATCGCATATATGGTAATTCTTTGTGCAAAGATAGTGCAAATCGAGTGCAAAAGCAAAAAGCTTGCTTATTTACTTTGCCGAGATGCAGCCTATCTTATCTAAAGATAGTGCAAATCTCCTTTTTTCTGGTAATGTGCATTTTTTGTGATTTTGTAGGCACAATTAGCCCCATTGTGTGCAACATGGCAGCGTAATTGTGAATTATTTCGCAAAATGCAAGGAAATTCATTGGAATTACAGAAATTTGTTGTATTTTTGCCGTCGCAAAATGAAATCTACAATTATTATGGCTCTTATAATTCCAAAAAAGTATAAGCAAAAGTTGCTGCCCGAGACCACTGAAGTGGCAATCAAGGCTATCAAGGACACTTTCCAGGTGAAGCTGGCGAAGGCTCTCAATCTGCGTCGTGTCACTGCCCCGCTCTTCGTGCTTTCGGGTACGGGTATCAACGACGACCTCAACGGCGTGGAGCATGCTGTGGCTTTCGACATAGAGTGCATGGGCGGCCGTCGCGCCGAGGTGGTGCACTCGCTTGCAAAGTGGAAACGCATGAAGCTCGGTGCCTACGACATCGCGCCAAGCTATGGTATTTACACCGACATGAACGCCATTCGCACCTTTGAAGACCTCGACAATCTGCACTCGCTCTATGTAGATCAGTGGGACTGGGAGCAGACTATCACTGCCGCCGACCGCACTCTCGACTACCTGAAGCTCACGGTAAACAAAATCTACTGCGCCCTGCGCGAGACCGAGTGGATGATCTACGAGCGTTTCCCGCACATCACACCTCGCCTGCCCGAGAAGGTGACCTTTATCCACGCCGAAGAGCTCTTGCAGCAATATCCCGACCTCTCAGCCAAGGAGCGCGAGGCTAAAGCCGCTCAGAAATATGGCGCGATATTCCTCATCGGCATCGGTGCTCCACTGAGCAACGGCGAGCCTCACGACGGACGCGCACCCGACTACGACGACTGGATTACCACCAACAGCGACGGCTACCGGGGACTAAATGGCGACCTTATTTTGTGGGACTCGATTCTTGAGTGTCCCTTCGAGCTGTCGTCGATGGGAATCCGCGTGAGCGAGGAGTCGCTGATGCGCCAACTTGAATTGCGTGGCTGCACCGAGCGCACAAAACTCTCGTTCCACAAGGCTCTGCTTGCCGGCGAACTGCCCTACTCCATCGGCGGCGGTATCGGACAGAGCCGTCTGTGCATGTTCCTGCTGCAAAAGGCTCACATCGGTGAGGTGCAGGCAAGCATCTGGCCCGAGGAGCAAGTGGAGGAGTGCCGCCACCACGGTATCCTCTTGATGTGATACCGCCCATACACAGCGAGATAAACAATCACAGTAGCGTTGCCCCACAAATCCGGTGGCTCGCTACTGATTTTTTATTATGGTGTATGCGTAGCGGGAATGGCGTCGCGCAGAAAAAATCAGGGCGAACCCTCGAGAGTGAAGGTTCGCCCTTTTTATGCAATGTTATGACAAACTAATTAATTACATAACTACGCTTGAGATGTTGAACTTAGCAAACTCCATGTCGGTAGCAGCCTTCTGAGCCAAAGAGCCGTCGAGCTTAACTGCCTGAGCGAGATTGCTGAGAACCATCTGCTCGTTGTTGGTGCGTGCACCGAGAACAGCGAGGAGGTAGTAAGTAGTAGCATCGGGGTTAGCGATTGCGCCAAGAGTGTTCTTAGCCTTGCTGTAATCCTTAGTCATGATCTGAGCAAGGGCAGCGTTGTTGCTCTTAGAGTCGCCGAATGCCTTAACAGCGTTGTTGTAGTCGCCGAGCTTGAGGTAGTAAACACCGAGAGCCTCGTTCAAGCCCTCAGCACCTGCAGCAGCACCGAAGTTGTTGTTGGCGTTGCGGAGGTTGTTGTCCATAAGCTCGCAAAGACCGAGGTTCATCTTCACCTCATTGCTTGTAGGAGCGAGCTTCTGAGCCTTCTCGAAGTTAGCCTTTGCAGCGCTGTAGTCGCCCTCAGCAAACTGAACCATACCGAGGTTGTTGTAGCCGCGATAGTCGTTGGCGTCACGCTTGATGCAAGCCTTGTAGATTTCGGCACGCTTAGCGTTGTCGTCGGTGAGAGTAGCAGTGTAGAGGAGCTCATCAACCGAGAGAGAAGTCGGGTCGGCGTTGAAAGCAGCCATGAGTTCCTCATCGCTCTTGCCAATCACGTTGATTGAAGCGGTGAGGCGTGAGCGACGGAGCTGCGGGAGAATCTCGTCGGCAAGCTGGTCGAATACGGCAGAGAGGTTACGGATTTCGCGCTCGCGCTGCTCGGGATCCTTATACATAGAAAGGACGCTGAGGATGAGGTCCTTGTCCTGGATGTTGCTGTTGGCAACGAGCTGCTGGAAGCCTTCCCAGTCTTGCGGAGTGAAGTCGGCAGTAAGCTCACCGAATTCTTTGATTTTATTTTTCTTAAGAGTTTGGTTGAGATACTTCTGAGTGTTTTTCTCACGGCCCTCAGCGATGCGGGTGTTGAGTTTCACACCACCATCAGGAGAAGCGTAAGAAGAAATGTTGATACCCTCAACCTCGAGCTTAGCGTCGCCCTGAGCCTCGTTGAGGCGCTGCTTGAGAGCAGCAAGCTCGCTTGAGTTAAGCTCGCTCTTGCGCACGTTGGTCTGGTTGATAAGGAAGCGGATATCGGCAGTATATTTCTCGTTGATGATGCGCTGGAACTTGTCGGTAGAAGCGGCAGGCTCAACGGTAGCTGCAGTGGCGATAGTAGAAGTAGAGATAACGCCCTCAGCCACCTTCACGCGCGGAAGAGCATAAGTCTTGCTGCCCTGCTGCACCTGGAAGTCGAGCATAAGATCGCTCTTAGCCATTTCGGGAGTGTAGGCATACATCACGGGGAAAGTCACAGTACCACCGTTCTCATAAGAGATCACCTGGTTGTTGCCTTTCACCTTCTCACCTTGTACGGTGTAAGGAGCTGAAGCAGTTTCCTTGTCGCCATAGACGAGATAAGGAGTTACAGTCACCTCAGCATCTTTGAGGAAGAACTTTTGGGGAATTTGAGCTGTCACTGTAGCGGGGACTTTGTCGCCTACTACTTCGAGGGGAGACGGATTCACTGAGAAGTATTCTGCACCTATCTCTGTGAGTTTTTTACCACAGCTGGTAAACATCAATGCTCCACCAAGGAGAATGGAAAATGTTAATTTACTGTTCATAATAAACGTTTAATATAAGAGTTATTTAGTTTCTGCAAAGTTTTGATTTCGCCGCCTATATTACTGAAACAAAATCATTCTCCAAATTGTTTCATCACATAGTTTGGTTATTATTTGTGCAAAGATACTCCATTTGCACTAATAATGTATAATGCGAGGGCTATATTTTGATTTTTTTAAGGAATAAAACCCCTCTTTGGGGGCATCCGAATGCAAAAATGCGTTACAATCTGTTCCAAGTGTGAGCTTTATAGGCTAATTTTTCGTTTTCGGGGGTAGGTTTTTTGTTATATGTCGCAAAATTCGTAATTTTGCAAAAACAAGTAGCATCTTCTTTTCGAGATGCAATCTCATTTTCAACTTACGAAATATGGACAACAATCAAGATAAAAACACTCTCCCCGACGGCATCAAGCCCGATGTACTCAGCTACGACGACATTCGCCGTATGGTGCCTTTCTTCGACGGCAAGCCCAAGCTCGTGAATTTCATCATGCGCCTTTTTGCCATCGACAAGGTGAACTATCTGCACCGCCACAACTGCGCTACCCCGGGTGCGCCATTTGTGGCAGGACTGCTGCGCGACCTCGACATAAAGCTGCACATCGACAATGAGGCTCAGCTCGACAATCTGCCCGAAGGGGCTTTCGTCACGGTGTCGAACCACACTTTCGGTGCCCTCGACGGCATCATTCTCATTCACATGCTGGCATCGCGCCGACCCGAATTTAAGGTGATGGTGAACATGGTGCTGAACTATATCACTGCCATGCGCCCCAACTTCATCGCCGTTGACGCTCTTGCCTCCGACGACCCCGCAAAGCGTGCCGTATCCACCAAGGGCATTCGCGAAGCCATGATGCAGGTGCGCAGCGGAAAGCCGCTCGGATTCTTCCCTGCCGGTGCGGTGTCGAAGCTCAATGGCAAGCTACAGCTCGAAGACCGCGAGTGGCAGCCAAGCATCATCAGGCTCATCAAGCAGTTCAAGGTGCCTGTGGTGCCCATCTACTTCCACGGCAGCAACAGCCTATGGTTTAACATCTTGGGCAAGATAAGCTGGCAGCTACGCACTCTGCGCCTCCCTGCCGAGGTGTTCCGCAAGAAGGGTGCCACTTTCCACATCTCGGTGGGCGACATCATCTCACCCGAGGAGCTTGCAAAGCATGAATCAATCGAAGAACTCGGGCAGTTCCTTAAAGACAAAACCTACTCAATGCGTAAATGGAAATAAACACTAACATATCACCCGAAATTCTCTCGGCAAAGCAGAATTACTCTATCGTGGGTAATTCGCCCGACCTGATTGCCGCCATCGGCCGCGCCCTGCAGTCGGCTAAGACCGACCTGTCGGTGCTCATTATCGGCGAGAGCGGTTCGGGAAAGGAGTTTTTCCCGAAAATCATTCACAACAACAGTGCCCGGAAGCACAGCAACAAGTATATTGCCGTGAACTGCGGCGCTATCCCCGAGGGCACAATCGACTCTGAGCTGTTCGGCCACGAGAAAGGCGCCTTCACCGGTGCCATAAGCGACCGCAAAGGCTACTTCGAGGAGGCTAACGGCGGCACCATTTTCCTCGACGAGGTTGCCGAGCTGCCTCTCACCACTCAGGCCCGCCTGCTGCGTGTGCTTGAGTCGGGAGAGTATATCCGCGTAGGCTCATCGGAGGTGAAAAAGACCAACATTCGCGTGGTGGCTGCCACCAACAAGAATATGCTCCAGGCGGTGAATGAGGGAAAGTTCCGTGCCGACCTGTATTATCGCCTTTCCACCATTCTCATCACCATTCCGCCTCTGCGCGAGCGCGGAAACGACATTCTGCTGCTCACGCACAAGTTTGCCACCGAGTTTGCCGAACGCTACCGCACTACTCCGGTGAAATTCGACGACTCGGCTAAGTCGGTGCTACTGAGCTACCGCTGGCCGGGCAACGTGCGACAGCTGAAGAATGTGATTGAGCAGATTGCCCTCTTTGAAGCCGGAAGCACCGTCGATGGCGAGGAGATAAAGAAGAAGTATCTGCCACAATACAGCACCGAATATAAGCCCACAGTGGCTTCTACTCCGGCTTTCGACTACACGCGCGAGCGCGAGATTCTTTTCAAGCTCATCTTCAAGATGCAGAGTGAAATCGACGAGCTGCGCGAGGAGCTGCGCAGCGGTGCTGTGCATCGCACCGACGCGGATCATCACTACCAGACGGGCGACAAATATGCCCTGTCGCGCGAAGTGCGCAAGGTGGAGCAGCATCACGGCAGCGATGATGCCACCGGTGACAACAAGATAGTGAAATTCCCGCGGCTCAAGTCGCCTGCATTTGAGGCTCACGACGTTGCAGCCGAGACAATCGAAGCCGAAACCGCCGAAGAAGTGGAGCCTATGACCCTCGAAGCCACCGAGCGCGAAACCATCAAAAGCTCGCTCGAGCGCAACGGCGGCAAGCGCAAGACGACCGCCCGGGAGCTGAATATCTCTGCCGAGAGCGGACTGGCCGCTTACACGGTGAAAA
>ERZ1032130.262-NODE-262-length-14895-cov-15.509367_pt1 | contig 14895 bp, 9 predicted proteins | sample MGYA00517879_ERZ1032130 | MGnify/ENA primary metagenome ERZ1032130 (study PRJEB33719, sample SAMN04262597) | wastewater metagenome | biome: rural village; feature: animal feces; material: feces | host: Bos taurus | place: El Salvador | collected 2012-01-31 ...
GACATCCCTTCCAGGTGAAAGATGATGCGGAAATGGAACAGCTGGTGTGGAGCATTCTTACCCAGGGTTTGCTGACACCCATTACAGTCCGTCCGCTGGAAAATAACGAATATGAAGTGATCTCCGGTCACCGGAGACTTCACGCATGCCAAAAGGCAGGAATCACAACGGTTCCTGCCTTGATTTATGCCCTGGACCGGGATGCGGCGGCGATTGCCCTGGTGGACAGTAACCTCCACCGGGAGAAGATTTTGCCCAGCGAACGAGCCTTCGCCTATAAGCTCAAATTGGAGGCAATGAATCATCAGGGTAAGACTTCTGGCCAACTTGGCCAGAAGTGGACAAGGGATGGAATTGCGGAGAATTCTGAGGATAGTTCTCGGCAAATTCACCGCTATATCCGTCTGACAGAGCTAATCCCCGAAATCCTTACCATGGTGGACAGCGGCAAAATTGCTCTGACTCCCGCTGTAGAACTGTCCTACTTAACCCGGCAGGAGCAGCATGACCTTTTGGAAACCATGGAGAGCGAGGACTGCACCCCCTCGCTTTCTCAGGCCATCCAGCTGAAGAAACTGAGCCAAGCCGGAGAGTTGAACATGGACAAGATCTTCGACATCCTCCGGGAACCCAAGGCCAACCAGCAGGACAAGATCAGCTTCCGGACTACGGATTTGAAGAAGTATTTCCCCAAAAGCTACGATGCTGCCCGTATTCAAGCGCACATTATCAAGCTGCTGGAAGCCGATTACCGCAAGCGTCAGCGCGCACAGGAAAGGTAAGGTGTGTGGCATGAGAGAGAAGAAGAATCATAAGGTAATACGAGGTGAGTGCAGATGAAAAAGGTACAGCAGGATGTTATGTGCGTCTTATTGCAGACGCTTTTGGATAAGGAACTGATCACGCAGGATATTCACGATAAGTCCCGCAGCAGAATACTTGACACATTCGACAGTGCAGATTTCTTCTGCTATGCTGGGGACGACAGAAAGGAGGATCAGGATGGACATACGTAAGATTCGCGCAGAATTGCGAATGGGCAGGCCGATTTACGACCTGCCCCTGCGGGTGACATTTTATGCCCGTGTTTCCACAGATCAGGATGAGCAGTTAAACTCCCTGGAAAACCAGGTGCAGTATTACACGGAGCTGATTCGAAGCAAGAAAAACTGGACCTTTGTTCCGGGGTACATAGATGAGGGCATTTCCGGTACCAGCACAAAGAAGCGGGATGAATTCAACCGCATGATCCGGGATGCGAAAGCCGGACTTTTTGATTTTATCATCACCAAGGAAATCTCCCGGTTTTCCCGTTCTACCCTGGACAGTATCAAGTACACCCAGGAACTGCTGGAACACAATGTGGGTGTTTTCTTTCAGAATGACAACATCAATACTCTGGACACCGACAGCGAGTTCCGGTTGGTCATCATGGCGGGTGTTGCCCAGGACGAAGTGAGAAAACTTTCCGAACGTTTGAAATTCGGCTTCCGGCAGGCCATCAAGAACGGTCATGTGCTGGGCAACGATAAGCTTTACGGCTATGACAAAAAGGATTGCGTCCTGACCATCAACGAGGAAGAGGCGAAAATCGTGCGGATCATTTTTGATCTGTATGCCAACCATCGTTACGGCACCCGGAAGATATCACAAAAGCTTTTGGAGATGGGCTACACCAGCCGGGAGGGGAATGCCTTTAACACGCTGACCATTCGGCACATGTTGGAGAACCCCAAATACAAAGGTTGGTACTGTGGCAATAAAACCCAGAACATAGACTACCGCACCAAGAAAAAAGCATTTCTGGATGAAAGTGAATGGGTCATGTACCCGGACCCCAGCATCCCGGCCATCGTCAGCGAGGAACTGTGGGATCGGGCAAACGCCCTTTACAAAGAGAGGAGAAAAGAATCTATGTCACACAGCAGCGGAACATCCTATCACAATCGGTATCCTTACAGCACAAAAATCATCTGTGAGGAACATGGAACCACCTTCCACCGGCAGGTGCTGCAAAGCGCAGCAGGGGATAAGGAGGTGTGGCAGTGCAAGGTCTACCGGATGAAAGGCCGGAAAGCCTGCTCTGCACCCCAGATCCGCAGCGAGGAACTGGACAAAATTCTGGCGGAGATTTTCACTGAAATGATGAAAGACAAGAATGCCATTATCGACTCTTTGATCACGGTGCTGACCCATGTGCCCAAAGAAGTGGACTACGAAAAAATGCTTGCCCATGTCGAAGGGGAGATCGCAGCCACCAAGCAGAAAAAGGATCGATTGTTGGACTTACACATTGCCGGGGTCATCACCATCGAAGAATTCAAAGAGCGCAACGATGGCCTGAACGATCAGCTAAAGCAGCAGGAATCCCAGCTGGCGGCCATCCGGCAGGAACAGTCGAAAGCCACCTCCCAGGAGTTGGATATAGATGCCATCCGGCAGGAGCTGGAAAAACAGCTGAGTTTCGAGGGGGAAATCAACACCGCACTGGTTGCCACGATCCTGGATAAGGTTGTTGTGAAGAAGGAAAGCACCAAAGAAGAGATCCATTTGGACATATATCTCAAATTAGGACAAAAATATGAGGCGGTTTACGCCCCATTCTCTGCACCTGCGGGCATCAACCCTCCAAAAAGTATTACGCCCAGACTGACGATCAGGAGGACCTGATCTCCATCGGCACCATTGGGCTGATCAAAGGTATCGGCACCTTTGACCCGGATAAGGGCGCACGGCTGGCTACCTATGCAGCCCGGTGTGTAGAAAATGCTATCCCAACATTATGGACTTTTCGGAAATAAAAACAATGGATATTCCGTCAAAATATGCGGAATGGAGAATTTTGTTTCGAATTTCTGAGAATTGCTGGATGGCCTGCCGAGAGGAGGAAAAGGGTGTCCGATATGCGCCGCTTTACCTGCTGCATACGCCGCTGAAGACGGCACACAGAAAGGGCACACGGCAATGAAGAAGGCGCCTCATCGGGGATGATGAGGCGCCTTTGTGCAGTTTATCGCTGTGTTGGTAAATGTCTTTCTGGAACTGATCCTCGCTGCGCTGGATTACATCCATTTTCTACAGACGCAGTCCAGTCCTGAGATGTTGTAAACAAATCACATTGCAATCCCACCAGAATCAGGAATCTGAAACAGCCAGTTAAGAACAACAGATCGCTGAAAAAACAGTCTGCTTTGGCAGCCGCCTGTACCGGAATTTTGATACTCAAAAATTTCTATTCGCCGTCAGCCCCAGCCGTCAGAGAACAGGAAAAGCATTGCAGCACAATAACTTTTTTGACGCCAATCGCAGAGATTGGTGTTTTTTGTTCGAAAAACTGGTGTTTTTAACGGTAAAACGGAAAGAAAACCCATAAATAAGGAGGATTTTTAAATGTTTTTCGAAAAGATGCAAACTCGAAAAAATGATGGTTTTACTCTGGTAGAACTGATCGTCGTGATTGCAATTCTGGCAATCCTGGCAGGTATCGCGGTACCCGCTTACAGCGGCTATATTGAGAAGGCCAATGTGGCTGCCGATGAACAGCTGCTGCATGCTGTGAATATTGCATTCCTGTCTGCTGCGGCAGAGCATGCGGATGGTACCGTCAGCAATGCATCTCTGAGCTATGGCGGCAGCACCGGTGCTGTCACTGTTACCGGTGTTGCCTCTGTGACCAGCTCCGGTGCCCCTGATCTGGATGCACTGAAGACTGCATTTGCTACTTACTACGGCGATAACAATGCTGCTGCGTTTAAGACTGTTGCCCGTCTGAAGTTCAATTCCACTACCCACATGTTCGAGATTCTCTCCACTGTTACCCAACAGTCTGCTGTTGATGCATTCAATAAATCCAACTGGGCAGGTAAGACGGAGGAATTGGCCGATACTGTAAATAATCTTGCAGGAATGCTGGCAAATAGAATTGCAACAGACGGCATCAAGGAACTGTATGATGACTTTATGACCGAAGAAGAGTACAACGGCTTTATGAGCAAGTATAACCTGACGGAAGAATCTTCCGATACCGAGCTTGCCAATGCAACCGTTATGTATGTTGCAGATAAGCTGAGCGGTCATACCGCTGAAAGTATTGGTGCCATCATGCAGGCAGGCGGTACCCAGCAGCTCATTACGGAAATCGGTGCAATCCCTGCTGCAGCTATGATGTACGGCCTGATGAACGGCTATGCGAATTCCGAATATAACACCGGCTACACCCTAAACACCAATCCCAGCGGTGTCAACGAGGTTATGGGCGAATTTGCAGAACTGTCCGAATCCAGCGGATTCCAGAACTACTTTAACAATTCTGATGCAAACAAAAAGGGTGGCTTCGATGATTTGAATGCATTCCTCGGTGCCATGACCGTTGTCAATGGCTATGAGGGTGAATTCGATCTCACTGATGAAGACCTGTTCGTCAGCGATGAGACCACCGCACTGCTGGAAAGCATTCTGGGCGCAAATTCTCAGTGATAGTGTATTTTTTAACCTATTAAACCAGAAGCCGCTGCCCAATATGGCAGCGGCTTGTTTGGAGGAAAGGATATGATACTAGCAATTCAAATTGGAGAGAAGACCATCTCTGCATATGAACTAATGATTCTGCTCGGCTCAGTAGGGATGCTCTTGTATACATTACACCGCCGGAAGCAGATTGGATTCAGCCCGATTCTCTGCCTCCTGTTTGCCACGGTGCTTACCCTGTGTGGCATTGCGGGAGCACGGTTACTGTATATTCTGGAAAATCTGGATGATCTGAAAAATGCTGTATCCGGTAGCGGGGTTTCCTTCTTTGGGTCTGTTTACTTGATTCCGTTGGTAATGCCGCTAGTGGGACGAATGCTCCAACTAAAGGGTCAGGTTGTTTTGGACCTATGCGCGCCCTGTGTCGCCATTATGATTTCCTGTATCCGTATAGGTTGCCTGCTCGGTGGTTGCTGCGGAGGCTGGGTTGTATATATCGGGGATATATACTTTGCATGGCCCACACAAATCATGGAAAGTATCGGAGATTTCCTGATATTTCTGTGGCTTGGCAAATTGCACAAGCAGAGAAATCGAGAAGGACAGCTTTATCCCTTGCTAATGATTGCTTACAGTGTGCTGCGCTTTTTTATTGAATTCCTGCGCTATTCCACTGAAAAATGGCTTATCTTCAGTGCGGGACACGGATTTGCTGTTATCGCGATTTTGGCTGCAAGCTTGTGGCTGACAATACAGAAGCGAAAAGATCAGACGAAGCAGGTGATAACATGAATAATAACAACGTAAACATATCAAAAAAAACACTGCGGTCTATGACTGCAGCAGTCTGTGCGTGGGCAATCCTGCTTGTTCTCGTGGCCCCTAGTATGGCAGCAGAGACGGAAGTTCCTACTATTCAAGAGAGCGTACTTATTGAAACCGCTGCAAAAACAACAGCAGATGCTGTCGCAGAGGAGGACAACAGCGGTACTACACAGGATTTGCTGGCCACTCTACGCGGCGAGATCGCAACATATATGGACATCTATCAGATTTCTCCTGAGATGCCCGATAATGCTCTGGCTGCTGCCTATTTTGTACTGGATTCTGTCGAAGCAAAAGCCGCGTGGGACACTGCTCATACGCTGATGGATAAAGCGGCGGAATTAAGCGATAAGGATACAGCTGCTCTTATGGCGGATATCAACACCAAATTGTGCCTGAGATTCTATGACATAATAAAACAAATCAATGCTCCAATGCCTACAGCATATAATCAATCCTATACGGCAGATAACCTATCTATCGCTGTTGAAGGCAACGATAGCGAGGATTATTATAGCAGTTCCCAATCTAACAACAACTCTGTTACTGCAACTGTAAAAACACACACTACAAAGAATACTTGTGGTGACACAGCATATAACCAGCACACGGTAAGTGTAACCGTCACCAACAATTCCAGCAAGAGAGCCATTTTGGGCTTTCAGTGGGCAATTACTCCCTGTTCGTCTGGTCACACTGTTACACTTACGGTCAATGGAACAGCAGCTAACGGAACCAGCGGTTCTTATAGCACCGGAACTTATATAAACGCAGGCGCTGGTGTTACCCTCACACTGCAGTCTTGTTCTTCCTGTGTCAATAACTCAACTCTGGTATTAAGTGAATTTTCGTATACACCTGAAGCCGATCAATCCAAAGTAACTTTCCTGTATGACAGCAGTCTGGGCAGCATTACTGTTGCCGGAAATGCTGTAAATTCGGGTCACGAAGAGGACGTGACTACAGACGGTGTTGCCGTTACCGCAACCGCAAATACCGGTGTCATTTTCCTCGGCTGGATCAATGAAGAAAGCTGTCAGCGCTACAGCGTAAACACATCAGACACGCTAACCCCCGGTACAGATGCAACTATTCGCGCGGTGTTTATAGAATCCAATTCTACTCAAGGCTGGTATTTGGCTGGTAAAACCCATTTGTTCAGCGATCTGAACAAAGCTGCAGAATATGCAAAAACTTCTGCGGATTCATCGGTGGTTCTCATGAACAATGCCACCCTCCCCGCAGGCAACTATACGATCCCCGCAGGGGTCACTTTCCTAGTACCCTTTGATGAATCGGGAACCTGTTATGTAGAAAAACCTGTGGCAGAAAATGCTACTCAGACCAATCCGTCACCTTACCGTACTCTGACCATGGAAGATGGGGCAATAATTACCGTCAACGGTATAATGAGCGTATCTTCCAAAGTCTATGCCGGCAATGCCGGTCAGGCTGCCACCATGCCCAAAGGGCAGTATGGCCATGTGGATATGAAGAGCGGCAGCTTGATTACTGTAAACGGCAAGCTCAGTGTATACGGCTACATTACCGGTTCCGGTTCCATTGTGGCAAATAAAACAGCAAGCCTGTACGAGGCATTTCAGGTCATGGACTTCCGCGGTGGTCAATGTACCTTTAATATGAACGGTGGTCTCAGTGGCTTAATCAGCGGCGGAAATGATGGCGATGTGCTGCCACTGAGCCAGTACTACGTACAGAACATCGAGGTTCCTCTGACGATTCATTCTGGTGCGACAGAAACAGCATATGTTGCATTATACATGAGTAGTACGGTTATTGACTCTGCTGTGGCCTATATCGGTTCTTCAAATTGTATGTTCAATTTAACTTCCGGTTACGTGGTCAAGCAATATGACAAGAACAATGACCGCTTACAAATCGATATTTATGGCGATTTGGATATCGAAAGTTTCTTTCTCCAAATCAAAGTATCCATAGCAAGCGCTAACATTGATTCTGCCAATTATATCCTTCCTATCACAAACTGCATGACTGTTAACTTACATAGTGGTTCCATTGATATAAATTCAGATATGGCAATGCTCCCCGGTTCTCAAATCAATATTGGGGAGGGTTCAACAGTCTCGCTTGCATCCGGAAAGAGATTCTTCCTTTATGATCTCGCAGAATGGCAAGGGAAAGGGTTCCTCTACGGTGGTGGTGATACGAAAGCTGTACAGTATGTTTACGGCAGAACCAAGACTCGTACCACAGACGATCTGACAGATGCGCTAATTACAGTAGCAGGTACACTGGATACATCGAATGGTTATCTGTATACCACACAGAGCGGCGCCTCAATCATTGGTGAAGAGGGTGGACAGGTTATCCTGAGAACCGATGGCACAAATACAGTAACACACCAGGCAACCCAAAGCGGCACCGATTTTACACTTGTTGAAATTCCTGTCTCTCCCGCCCAGCTTCTAAACGCCAACGGTAACTACGTCAAAACCGCAGAAAAAGGCGCTGGCACCTACACCTACATCAACGGCTTCTGGCACAAAGGCACCTCCTGCGACGGTGGTACGGCTACCTGTACAGCTAAAGCAAAGTGCTCTACTTGTGGTAAGGAATATGGTGATCTAGGAAAGCACACTGAGGTCATCGACACCGCTACGAATCCCAAATGGGATGCAGCCGGTCTGACCGAGGGCAAGCACTGCTCTGTCTGCAAAACAGTCATCGTGAAACAGCAGGAAATAGCTGCCGCAAAAGTGGGCAACGAAGAATATTCCATTCTCAAGGAGGCCATCAACGCCGCCAACCGTTCCACCCCCGTGACACTGCTGCATAATATCGACGGCGATATCCCCGTGAACAAGGCAGTTACTATCCACAAGGGCGACTACACCGCCAAGATCGTCGCAGATACTGGATTCACCCTTTCCGAGGATGCCTCCGCCAAGACAGCCACTGTTCTCATTCGGATCATGGCTACCAACATCGTCGCCGGCGATGGTCTGGATATCTACTTCTATGTTTTGAAATCTGCTCTCGGTTCCGAAACTGGCTATTACGCCGAGGCTGTCCGTACCCGTCAGGGTGCTGAAGATGAAGCTGTCCGAATCGAAGGAAATGAATACACAACCGGTGGCACTACCTACGTCCGCTTCCGCTATGCCGATATTGCAGCCAAGGAAATGACCGATACCGTCACCATGTCCCTCCGCTACAGCGACGGCACACAGGCCTCCAACAGCTACACTGAAAGCATAAAAGACTACGCAATCCGTACCCTCGATGAAAGTGACAGCAGCGACAACGGCAACAAACTAAAAACTGCTTTGATGGACATGCTGAACTACGGTGCCGCGGCACAGGATTATTTCGGTGACTACAACATCGAAACCCTGGCAAATGCGGGCAGCGAGGTTGAAAAGTACGCCAGCTTCGCAACGGTCAATGCCCCTGCAGTCTCCAACGGTCTCGTTGAGGGTGATAACTTAAAAGCGGTATCCGTATCCGCAAAGAATAAGCTGATGATGACCTTCTATTTCGCCAACATCACACAGGAGATGACTGCGAAGATCAGCTATGAGGGTCTGGTTGAGCCCATTGAAATCAAAGGCAAGGATTTCTTTGCCTACAACAGCTGGTACGGCGTGGACGTTACTGGTCTTCCCATTGCCGATGGCCGCAAGCTGGTCACCTGTGAGGTCTATGACGGCGGGACATTGGTTGCCTCTGCGTCCGACAGCGTGGAAGGCTATGTCGCCAGAAACGGCAGCGGCGTTCTGGTCCTGCAACAGCTGATGAAATTCGTGGATTCCGCGTATGCCTACTTCCGCTAATAGGAGAAGATACATGAAAAGATTTATTGCTCCTGAAATCGAAGTAATTCGGTTTAATATTCAGGATATTCTCACTACCTCCGATGCCCGCGAGGACGAATTCCCCATTATGCCCGTAAGTGGAGACGAATTCCCACTCTCGGATACCTGATTATTCCCAATGTTACCCCGGCGGCCTGCGCCGCCGGGGTATTTCCCGGTTTGGAAATGGGCTTGTATGGCAAGCCTTTTTCCAAGACGAGAATTTTTGGAAAGGCCTGATTTTTATGGATGTTAGAAAGATACTTGTTTTAGCTTTGACAGCCGCACTTTTGCTGGTGCTTCTGGTTTTCTGCAAGGTCCTTGACGGGCGTTCTCTCCCGGTATCTCCCACAGAACCCAGGGAAACGGCACACTTGGAAACAACCGAACAGACTGAAACTACCACCCCTGTCACAGAAGTAACCACTGCTCCCACAGAAGTTCCCACGCTGGCAGAAACCACGGAAGCAACCGTTCCTGCACCTACACAAAAACCCGCCCAGCGCCCCAGCCAGAACCCCTCTGGCGGCGCCTCCTCCGGCAATACACCTGCTCCCACCACTCCACCCCCTGCCACAAATCCTCCCGTAACACAACCCGCAGGAGGCCGTGAGGATGAATTCCCGCTGACACCTATCGGATAAAAACGCGAGAAAGAATCCGTTCTATTATTTATCCAACCAGTAAGTCCTTTTCTTTTGGCTGACAAGCCAAAAGAAAGCCGATCTGAGAATACATCAAAACCCCGTCAGATGCGCGTTTTATGGACGTATCTGACGGGGATTATATTATATTGGCGGCAGCTCGGCATCGCCCAGGTTAAAATCCGGAGATGCGGGGGGCTGAGTTGCAGGCGGTTGGGTAGCGGGAGGCTGGGTTGCTGGCGGGGGATTGGAGGAGGTACCGCCACCGCTGTTGCTGCCACTTCCGTTGGAGGAAGGTCTGCTAGGTTTTTGAGTAGGCGCAGTAGGAGCTTTCGTTTCTTCCGTTGCAACGGTTGTCGCTTCCGTGGCGGGCGTTTCCTGAGGGGGTTCTGTGGGAAGTTCCGCAACAACGGTACTCTCTGTCACAGGCTCCGTGGTGGCCTCAGGGCGTACAGGGTGTATAGGAGCAGGAAGCCTGCGACCGTCCAGAATTTTGCAGGCAAACAGCAGCACCGCGAACAGCAGAAGCACAAGAAGCAGCGCCAGCGCTTTTCGTTTATCCATAATCGGGTCCTTTCTGAGGAAAAGCCCCGGCGGCATTTCACCGCCGGGGCTGCATTCATAAAAAATCAGGCTGGGGGAAGTTCATTCATTCCCAACTCCGGGGATACCGGCGGAAGCTCATAATCTCCCAGATCAGAGGATGTGATAATATCCTCCACTAAGAATTTCTGAATCTCCATTTCCGGTTCTGTGAAGTTCTTCATTGCACGTTCCTTTCTGCTCAACTGCCTGCATAGGTTTTGGCACTGTCACCGTAGGCCAGCATAGCCTTACAGGTTTCCAGCAAATAGCCGTATTCACTTTCCTGACCAGCATACTTGCTAAGATTGGAAATCATACGGGACAGATAACAAGCTACGCTATCTACACGCAGGGGACCATAAGTATTATCCGCACTGTTATACATGCAGGCATAGTGCCATTTGGTAAGATTCTTGGGATAAATGCCGCTGATGCTTCCGCAGACGGTAACATCTCCCTCCACTATGGATTTATCGATAATGTTCAGAACCGTGGTTGCATTATCCTTTTTCATAGTGTTTGCAGCAGTATAATCCGTTTCGTTCCAGTGAAGCATGTTGGTAAACGCACTGCTTTGATCCGCAAAGAAGTTCAACTGGATCGCATCCAGAAGTTCAGCAGTGGAATAGCGCCAAGTGCAGGATAGGTTCGTATTTTCAGCAGTCTTATCCGCAGTAATTTCCTCCACCAGCATGGTGTCGCTGTAACGAAGCTTCTTCTGTGCATCTTCCAGCACATCGTTGATCCGGGTGGAAGTATCGATATCGCCATCAGGGCGACTGTCGAAATAGAGCTGGGCATAGGTACCATAGTTCAGCAGGTCCCGGACAACGGTTTTTACCTTCTCGGGCTGATTACGCATCTGCAGGGCATAGGTAGGCGCCGCATAGACATCCGGGGTGCCGGAGTATACATAGCTTCCATCGGAGGTAACCACATAGGGTACTGCGTAGTATTTGGTATCCAGATACTGAGCATAAATGCCCTCTCCGTAGCCCATCATAAAGCCCTGACGAGAGGTCATCGCAGGGTTCACGGCAGTGTCACTGGAAATATCGTGCTTATCTTCCGCAAAGTAGTCGGCTCCTTTCCAGATCAGGATACCCACATCCTTGATTTCGGCCGCAGACTCAGCCTTTACCCAATAACCGATCTGGACAAGTTCCTTCAGAGCCAGATTGTGGGCGATGGTGAAGCTGACCTCCACGCACCCGCAGACGGAGCATTTGCCGTCCACATAGGTATGTCCTGCAGCGGGAACGCTGATGGTAGTGCGGCTCAGTTCTGCACCACAATTAGAAACAGAGCAGTAGATCACAGAATCATAGCTTCCCGGTTCTAGGCAGGTGGCTTTTTTGACATTTTCCTGTACAGCAGCGGCGGGAGTATGGTCTGCAAAGTCTGTTTTATTAGCCGTATAGCTGTGACCACAGGTACAGGTATAGGTGGTATAGCCTTCCGTGATGCAGGTAGGGGGCGTTTCCTCAGAGGAAAGTTCATGCTTACCCGCATACCAGACACCATGGGAATCGACTTCATGCTCACAGGTGTGATGGGCATAGTTATAGGTGTTGCTGGCACTTTGCAGATAGGTACCGTTTTCATTTTTTAGCTTTGCAGGGGTGATGGGGATCTCGATAAATCTGATTTTCTGATCACCGGAATCATTCACATACTGCTCGGCCTGATAAGTCACTGTGTCAGAGCCTTTTATAGTCGTGATTTTGCCATTCTTGGTGCTGATGATATTAGCACCACTGGAGGTGGTATAGATTGTACCCTTGCTGGCGTCGACAGTGCCGTTGATCAAAACGGTGCAGTCTTCCGTTATGTCGGTACGGGGCTTCTGTCTGGTCGGGCTGTAGGGGACAGGCATAAATCTAGAATTGGTCCAGCTGGTATACCCACCCCATTGATCGACATCGTAAATATAGATCTCACAGGGTTCTGTTCCATCCTCTGCTTCATAGCTTAAATCACCGATACCAATAATCTTATATTTTTGCACTTCGCCTAGCGATACATTGGCACCTTCTTCTATCTCGAAGTACACACCGGGCAACAAAGCCATGTGCTGAGAAATAGTAACATTGGCACCAGATTTGATAATAACGGAGATGTTGTTGTTCAGTGGTAGAACATATTTGGTCGAGTCCATTGTATAGATACTGACCACCAGCTTCAGTCTGCCCATGGTAAGGGTTCCGAATATGTTAAAGGCCAGACGATCATTTTCTTCATCATAGTCCTTTGTTATGGTACAGTCGCTTCCCATGCGGAACAGGCCTGCATCATTGGACAGAAATGTAGCAGAGGTGAAATTGTCCATACTCAGCGCATTGATGGTGGCGGCAATGACTTCTTTCGCGCCGGACTTCAAGGTAAGGGGAACCTCCACATTCTGGACATAGTACTGGGACATAGGGAATACCTGTTGGGAGTTTTCCAGCATATCCGATGTGCCGCTGCCGCCGCGCCAGTCTGCAACCTGAAATAATTCATACACAGTGCCTTTGCTTTCAATCGTCACAGTGCCCTGCTCAAATTCGCCGGAGGCATTGGTGACACCGGTGATATAGCCCCAAGCGTATAGGGTACCGCCGCTTGCAACCGTGATGTTGGTACCGCTCTCCATGGTGATATAGCCCTGTGGGCCAATGGGAGAGCCGGAGTATCCCTGACTGGAGCAGTGCTTGCCGGATACACTCAAGGCACCCTTGACTGTGATCTTCGCACCGTCCTGCATTTTTAAGGTTCGGAAGGGCTTGGGGACATGCTTTGGCGTAGCTAACGTTTCATTCTTGCCAGTTGATGCATCCACACCTAATGTTGTAGCCTTAGGACTTGAGGTATACAGTGTGTGTGCACTATCGAAGGGAATCAACAAGGTAACACCAGAGGGAATCTCATGGGTACCGGTAAGAACGCCGTCGTGGGCGAGGATGACAGGACTTCCCTTTGTAACGGCTATGGATAAGTTATTGACTAAGTATTTGTTATCTACATTAAACCATGCGGGGTCTTCTGCCTGTGCAAAGACGGCTTGAATTGTAATGGGATTTGCGGAAACAAGCGTTGCAGTGGCTTCGGTTGACATAATATAGTTATCTGCAGTGTTGATCCAGCCAAGAAAAACTGCATCAGATTTTGGGGTAGCGGTGACAGATATGCCACTGACAGGGTCAACAGCTTTTACTTCATTATTATTGATCTGGGTATCTCCCGTTTTAACTGTGCCTAAATCGCTGTCATATTGAAAGGTCATGTTTACAGTAGCGGGAGGTTCCCGCAAAGAAAAGTTTGACAGTGTGAGGGCCCAGTACGAAGATTTAGTACCGGAAAACGAAATCTCTACGGTGGCTCCATTTGTTAATAATGTCTCGGGGAAAGCCCCAGAACTTGAATAAGTACTCTTTGTACCATTTACAGTAACACTTATGGATTTTAATCCAGTGCCGAAGTTATAGTCGAAAGACAGATATCTGGGGCTTTGTTCGGAATGACTGAGATATACAGTTGTAGTTCCATAAAGGCGTGATGCAGCCGTTAATGATTTATTATCGCTGTCAACAGAACTGCTTCCGTATTCTGTTGTACCAAAGATGCTACTACTTACTTTATAATGAACTGCATAATTGACAGTACCATTTGTTGCGGTGAGTGTACCCGATGCTTGCAACGCTTCAGCTAAAATGCTTACGGAGTGGTCCGATGCATCTTTGTTCTCAAGTAGTTCGTTGAATTGAATGAATGTGGCACTATTTGCTAGAAAAGTATCAACGTCATTTTGTGTAACTTTGCATTCTGCTAAATCAGAAGTAATTTGGTTACTTAAAAGAGATATTTCCCATCGTGCAGTTTGGTAAGTTTCTCTGTCCATCTCGTTTACAAGAACGGTCATTTCTTCATGAGAAAGTGTCAAAGCTTTTAGATATCTTAACAAGATATCCTCCGTTTGCTGCTGATACTGGACAATAAGAAGTTTACTTTTGTCAATAGCTTGAGGATGCGTTTCTTCTGTGGGGGATGTGGTTTCTGCCTCGATGGAGGCTGGAACCGTCGTTTCTGTTTCCTCTGCTGCCGACGGAACAGGGAGCAGGAAAAACGCCATCGACATTGCCAGAAGCAATGTCAGCCAGCGATTCCGCAGGGAATCATTCATAGGGGGTCGCCTCCTAGCGTTTTGGGGAAAGATTTAGGAGAAACTGCCGCTTCCGCACAGGAAGCGGCAGTTTTTGCGTTGTCAACTTACTTACCCATGACACCGGTCATCAGGTCGACCAGTTCCTGGTTATTATAGCCGTTGACCAGAACATTCTGGACAGCGGTGGGGTCGGAAACACCATCGTTGATCATACCCATAGAGGAGGTGTAGGCATTAAGGTCTGCCTTACCCTGATCGCTGTTGATGTAGGTCTGGAATGCCTTCAGCTCGCTGTCAGTCAGACTGTTCAGCAGCTTGAGGGGATCGTTAGTAGCTGTGATACGGTCATCACTCTTATAGTCGCTGGAGTTAGCGAAGGAGGTGTACAAACCAT
>ERZ1032130.263-NODE-263-length-14847-cov-5.753448_pt1 | contig 14847 bp, 14 predicted proteins | sample MGYA00517879_ERZ1032130 | MGnify/ENA primary metagenome ERZ1032130 (study PRJEB33719, sample SAMN04262597) | wastewater metagenome | biome: rural village; feature: animal feces; material: feces | host: Bos taurus | place: El Salvador | collected 2012-01-31 ...
GGAGATCCCGGGCCTCGATCTGGCAATGAGTGTCCATTTTCGGAGTGCCAGAAAATGCTCTGTCACCGGAGTGATCACAACCAGCTCGTCTTCATAAAAGGGAATACAGGCCAGAACTTCCTCCTCCCACTCCATTCCTACCAGACCCACATCCATGCGGCCATCCAGAACCCCCTCAATGATTCCTTTACTGTCACTCTGGATGGATTGAAAGAAAACTTCAGGGTACTCTTTACAGAATTTTGGCAAAAATTCCGGCAGAATATACGCGGAGGGAATGGTGGATACACCAAGGCGAATGATCTTCTCATCCCAGCTTCTCCACTTTTCCAAAAGCCCGTCTCGCAGATCCAGCATTTTAACTGCGCATTCATAAAGCTCTGCCCCCCGTTTTGTCAATTCAATGCTTTTGGTGGTGCGTACGATCAGTTTCGTCTCCAGTTCCTTTTCCAGTGCCTGGATATGGGTACTGATGGTAGGCTGGGAAATATATAATTGCTTTGCAGCTTCCGTGAAGCTTTTATACACCACTACTGCCACAAAAGATTCCAACTGCTTTAACTCCATAAAATTTCCTCCAGTGCTTTCACCGCAAAAAGCACTTCTTCTTCTGTATTAAAATATCCAAGAGAAAAACGAATCGTTCCCGTTGGATAGGTACCAAGAGTTTTGTGAGCCGACGGGGCACAGTGAAGGCCCACTCTCGTCATGATGCCGTATTTTTTATCCAACAGCCAGGCAACTTCTGAAACATCTCTCCCCGTTGTCCGGATGGAAACAACAGCGGTTCGTTCCTCCATCGTCTTCTTTCCTGTCAACCTGATCTTTTCCTGTTCAGGATCAAGATCTTTTAATTTTTGCAAAAACAGCTCTGTCAGCGCTTTTTCCTTCTCACGGATGGTTTCTGTTCCAATCTCCATCAGCCAGTTCAGTGCTGCGTGTAGGCCAAAAATTCCCGGCAGGTTCATGGTTCCCGGTTCAAAACGGTCCGGCATAAAATCCGGAATCTCCTCTGTGTGACTGATACTGCCGGTTCCGCCGGATAAAAGAGGCGTGATTTTATTAATCATGTCCTCTTGCAAAAGAAAACCTCCGATTCCCTGAGGACCGAGCAATCCTTTATGTCCTGTAAAGCACAGTGCATCCATGTGCATTTCTTTCATGGAAATGGGCAGAACACCCGCGGTTTGGGCGCAGTCTGCAATAAATTTCAGACCATGACTTTTACAAAATACACCCACCTCTTTTAATGGAAGGACTGTACCACACACATTGCTGGCATGCATCATGACCACAGCCTTTGTATTTGGCTTTAAAAGGCCTTCCATTGCTTCTAAAATTAATTCTCCCTGTTCGTTACATGGAATGCGGTCAAAAGTCACTCCTTCTGCCTCTAACTGCCTGATCGGACGCATCACCGCATTGTGCTCCATGGAAGAGGTCAGTACATGGTCTCCCGGCTTTAAAAACCCTTTTAATACCACATTTAAGCTTTCTGTGACATTTTTCGTAAAAACCACATTTTTGCAGTCCGGACCATCAAACAGCCGGCAGATCAGTTCTCTGGTTTCCAGAACCACTTCCTCTGTATCGTAGGCATTTTCATAGCAGCCCCGATTGATGTTGCTGCCGTTGCAGGTCATGTACTCATATACGGCCCGGGGCACACACTCCGGCTTTGGGTAAGTGGTGCTGGCCTGATCTAAATAGATTTTTCTCATCTTGCGTTACCTTCCGTATTTTCCTATATCCAATATCATAACACAATTATTTGTATTTTCAATAAATCCATTAAAGTTATCAATAATCCAAATTGGATTTAAACATTGGCGAATGATATACTTTTAATGATTAATACAGGTATTTTTACCTACATAAGAGAAAGGGATTACTTATGGACCAGAAAAAAGAAGTAAGAAACATCCTGATTGCCGGTTTGGTAACAGGAATCCTCGGTGCTGCTTTAGTTCTCTTTGGCAACCCGAAAAACATGGGCTTTTGTATCGCCTGCTTCATCCGTGATACAGCAGGGGCCCTTGGCCTTCACAGAGCAGAAGCTGTTCAGTATATCAGACCTGAAATCATCGGTCTCGTACTTGGAAGCTTCATCGTGGCAATTTTGAGCCGCGAATTTCGTCCAAAGGGCGGTTCTGCTCCACTGACACGTTTTATTTTAGGATTTTTCGCAATGATCGGCTGCTTAATGTTCTTAGGCTGTCCATTCCGTATGGTGCTTCGTCTTGCAGGCGGTGACTTAAATGCGGTATTTGGTCTTATAGGCTTTGCAGCAGGTATCCTGGTTGGTATCTTCTTCCTGAACAGAGGATATTCTTTAAAACGTACCTACGCCATGTCCAAATGCGAAGGATTTTTATTTCCTGCAATGCAGATTGCTTTCTTTGTATTATTGGCAGCTGCTCCGGCATTTATTTTATTCTCACCGGAAGGTGCCGGCCCGGGTGCCCTTCACGCTCCAATTATGATCAGCTTAATGGCCGGTCTGGCAGTTGGTGCCATGGCACAGAAAACAAGACTCTGTATGGTGGGCGGTATCCGTGACTTCGTACTTTTCAAAGACGTAAAATTATTATCCGGATTTGTTGCTGTATTTGCAGCTGCACTCATCGTTAACCTGATTTTAACAGCTGCCGGCGATACAGCATTCTTCAAATTATCTATGACAGAGCAGCCGGTTGCTCATGTTGACGGACTTTGGAATGCCCTTGGTATGCTGCTTGCAGGCTTTGCATGTACACTCCTTGGAGGCTGCCCTCTTCGTCAGCTGGTACTTGCCGGTGAAGGAAACACAGACAGTGCTGTAACAGTTCTCGGCCTTCTGGTTGGTGCTGCTTTTGCTCACAACTTTGGTCTTGCTTCCAGCGGCGCAGGCCCAACAGCAAATGGTAAGATCGCAGTGATCATCGGTATCATCGCAGTTGCTGCAATCGGTGCAATGAACACATTCAGAAAGGACAACTAATATGACAACATTAGACGCAAGAGGACTTTCCTGTCCAGAACCAGTCATCATGATCCAGAAAGCAATGAAGACAAAAGAAGCTGTTTATGTTATGATGGTAGATAACCACGCATCTAAAGAAAACGTAACACGCTTTGCAGAAAAAGCCGGCTACACAGTTACGATCAAGGAAAATGCTGGTGAATATACTTTGGAAATGAGAAAATAAGATGATCTACATTGCAACCTTCTACTCCCACTTTGGAGCGGTACGCTTCAAAAAAGAATGTAAAAAAGGAAATCTCACCGCGGAAGCAATGCCGGTGCCAAGAGACTTGAGCAGCAGCTGCGGAACCTGTGTGCGATTTGAAACAGACAGGGATATTTCTACATTTACATGGAGTCAGGAAGTAGAACAGGTGGTAGAAATCACAGAATCAGGCTATATGCTCCACTATCATGTGGAGCATTCTGATTAGATAGGACTGTTTATGGAAACAAATGTAAAATTAACAAAACTGGCCTCCTGCGCAGGCTGCGGCGCAAAGGTAGGTGCCGGAACATTAAGCAGGATGCTGGAGGGCTTTCAGACAAATTTTGATGAAAGACTGCTGGTTGGATATGACAAAAGCGACGATGCCAGTGTATTTAAATTAGATGAAGAAACCGCACTGGTACAGACACTGGATTTCTTTCCTCCAATCGTAGATGACCCTTATCTTTTTGGTCAGATTGCTGCAACAAACGCTTTAAGCGACGTCTACGCTATGGGCGGCGAACCAAGACTTGCCTTAAATATTCTATGTCTAAAAGACAGTATGGATTCCGAAACCATTCAGGAAATTTTACGGGGCGGCTATTCCAAAGCTTATGAAGCTGATACCATCATCACCGGCGGACATACCATTCACGGCGCAGAGCCTTTATATGGACTCTCTGTTTCCGGATTTGTTCATCCGCAAAAGGTGCTTACCAACAGCGGTGCAAAACCCGGAGATGTACTGATTTTGACAAAGCCCCTGGGTATCGGTATCTTAACCACTGCTGCCAAGGCTGATCTGGTAGATGAAGTGCTTTTAAACCGCATTTATACACAGATGACTTATCTTAACAAAACGGCTGCCCACATTATGAAAAAATATGAGGTACATAGCTGCACAGATGTCACAGGCTTTTCCTTGTTGGGTCATTCTTTTGAAATGGCACAGGGAAGCGATTGTACTATTCACATCGATGTGGCAAATGTGCCATACCATACAGAAGCTTATGAATTTGCAGAAATGGGCTTTATCCCGGCAGGGGCTTACCGAAACCGCGATTTTGCCGAAAAAGGCGTTTATGCACCGGAAAATATCTCCCGTGCAATGCAGGACATTATGTATGATCCACAGACCAGCGGGGGGCTGTTGATTTCCGTTGCAGAAAAAGATGCCGCAAAGCTTCATCATGAACTGACAGAATCCGGCGTACAGGCTGCTATCGTAGGACATGTAACTCAAATGAAGGATCATTCTATTATTCTTAAATAATGGTATATTTTTAGGAAAACATATGAGAAACTGTAAAAATTTCACACTGCCACATCTGAAAAACGATGAATATTCAATCATTTCGGGGCCCAGAGAGAAAAATCATCTCTCCGGGGCACCATATCTTTCTTTTTCTGTATAGACCCCTTCTATACTTCATAAAGCAAGTTACACTTGACTTTTGGTATCTTACAGCAAACTATTTTTAGCTGTTTGCAATATTTCTTGCCACATGCACTCCGCTTGCAGATGCATGAGAAAGAGAATGTGTAATACCACTTCCGTCGCCGATGATATATAATCCTTTGTGTTTTGACTCCAGATTTTCATCAACTTCAACTTCCATGTTATAGAACTTCACTTCTACCCCATAAAGCAGTGTATCTTCATTTGCAGTACCCGGAGCTACCTTATCCAACGCATAGATCATCTCGATGATACCATCCAGAATTCGTTTAGGAAGCACAAGACTTAAATCTCCAGGAGTCGCATTTAGTGTCGGAGTAATAAATGCTTCTTCAATACGGCTTGGTGTGGAACGACGTCCGCGGATCAGATCTCCAAAACGCTGAACGATAACACCGCCCCCAAGCATGTTGCTAAGGCGGGCAATGGATTCTCCATATCCATTAGAATCCTTAAATGGTTCGGAGAAATGCTTTGCAACCAGAAGCGCAAAGTTTGTGTTTTCTGTCTGCTTTGCAGGATCTTCGTAGCTGTGACCGTTTACCGTGATGATGCCGTTTGTATTTTCATTTACAACCGCACCCTTTGGATTCATGCAGAAGGTGCGAACTCTGTCACCGTATTTTTCAGTGCGGTAGACAATCTTGCTTTCATATAATTCATCTGTCAGATGTGCAAACACGGCCGCCGGTAATTCCACTCGCACACCGATATCGACGCGATTGGATTTTGTGGAAATGTCTAAATCCTTACATACAGATTCCATCCATTTGCTTCCGCTTCGACCTACAGAAATGATACATTCGGTACAATCATAAGAATTTTCTTTACAGATTACCTCATATCCTCCCTCCACTGCTGCAACCGTTAAAACTGCAGTGTCAAAGAAGAAATCTACCTTGTCCTGTAAATATGCATAAATATTTTCCAAAACCACATAATTGATATCTGTTCCCAGATGACGCACCGAAGCATCCAAAAGATGAAGGTCATGCTGGATACAGATGGTTTTAAACCTTGTACCGGCTGTAGAATACAGTTTTGTACCTTCGCCTCCGAAACGCAGATTGATTTCATCTACATAGCGCATCAGGTCTAATGCCTGCTTCTTTCCGATATATTCATATAAAGTACCGCCAAAATCGTTGGTAATATTGTATTTTCCGTCAGAAAAAGCACCTGCACCCCCAAAACCGCTCATAATGCTGCAGCTCTTACATCCAATACAGGTCTTGATTTTTTCTCCGTCAATTGGACATTTACGTTTTGACAGTTCATGTCCCGCTTCAAACACTGCCACCTTTAATTCAGGTCTGCACTGCATTAACTCGTAAGCAGCAAAAATCCCCCCAGGACCTGCGCCAACGATAATTACATCATATTGCATTTTCTATCCCCCATGTTTTTTCTCTATTATCTTAGCATTAACATACTTTTATTAATCATACAAGATTTCACAGGACTGCACCTGTTTTTACTGTTCTCTGAAAATAATTTCCCCAGTTTCTGCATTCATACCATCTACAATCGCCAATGATTCTAACTGATAGCCAAGGTTACGAATCATTCTTCCTCCCGGCTGAAAACCTTTTTCCACTGCAATACCGATACCTTCTACAGTAGCTCCTGCAGACTGTACGATCTGAATCAGTCCCTGCAGCGCACAGCCATTTGCAAGGAAATCATCAATGATCAATACATGATCCTCTTCGTTTAAAAACTTCTTGGAAACAATGACCTGATTCTTGTTTTTATGTGTAAATGACTCTACTTCTGCAGTGTACATCTCACCATCCAGATTGATGCTTTTTGCCTTTTTTGCAAAAACCACCGGAACATTAAAATGAATAGCTGCAATGCATGCGATTCCGATTCCGGAAGCTTCAATGGTCAAAATCTTGTTGATTTTTTTATCTGCAAACAGTTCTTTCCATTCTTTCCCCATTTCGCTGATCAATTCAATATCCATCTGATGGTTGATAAAGCTGTCTACTTTTAATACATTTCCCGGTTTTACGATCCCGTCTTTTCGAATACGTTCTTCTAATAATTTCATAATTTCTCTCCTGTTACCTCATATTTTATCACTTTTGTGGTGTATCGATGTCCTGCAGGCTCAGTTCACTGTCTGCTTCATACTGAAAGACTTCTGATAGATGCGCCTTCACCACCGCTTTTCCGCCAACATCCCCTGTCAGTGCCATAAGCTCCGGAACAAATTTTCCCTGAAAGATCACCGGATTTCCCATCACACCCTGATAGCTCAAGCAGCCAATCCCCTTGTAGGAACGTTTATACATATGAATAAATCCAAACAGCTCATCTTCCTGCACGTAAGGCTGATCTGCCACAGCAAACATCACATGATCGTGCTGTCCAATCTCACCACAAGCTTCCAGACCAAGTTTTATGGAATGGGATGCTCCCAGCTCCTGATTGTTATTTCTAACAACCTTCACCGGAAGTCCTTTTACCGACTCTTCGATTTCATCATAGGCAGTTACTACCACCAGTTCATACCGATGCGGCTCTTCTTCCTTCATGACTGTCAAAATATCCAGTAAATGGCGAAACATTGGTTTTCCATCTACCATTTCCAATAATTTATTACTGCCGTAGCGGCTGGACAAGCCAGCCGCCAGATAAATCATATAAAACATATTATTCTCCGATTTTATGAAGTCCTCTTAAAATCTTTTCCGGTGTAATCGGAAGTTCTCTAATGCGAACACCGGTTGCGTTTGCCACCGCATGGGCAATTGCAGGAGACGCAGTGTTTATTACTACTTCCCCAACAGATTTTACACCAAATGGGCCTGTTGGCTCGTAGCTTCCCTTGGCAATTTCTGTACGGAACGTTGGAAGATCCACACGGGATGGAATCTTATACTGCATAAAGGAATTTTCTGCGATCATACCTCTGTCTGTATAAGTAACGTCTTCATAAAGAGCCATGCCAATACCCTGGGCAACACCGCCTTCTACCTGGATTTTCACTAGAGCCGGGTTGATCGGTGTTCCACAGTCAACACAGGATACGAAGTCAACTAATTTAATTTCACCTGTTTCTGTATCCACTTCCACCTCTGCCATACTTGCCATAAATGGTGGTGGTGATTTTGGTGAAGTATGGGAGGCTGAAACTTCCAGTGTCAGTTCACATCCGCACATATTCTTTGTAGAAATATCTTTTAATGTAACATTCTTTTCTTCTGCGCCCTTCACATATACAACTTTACCATCAAAATCTACTGCATCTGCTTCTACTTCCAGCAATCTTGCACCGATAGCACAGATTTTCTGTTTCAATTCTGTACATGCCTTAATTGTCGCATTACCGGTTACATATGCCGTACTTGACGCATAAGAACCTGAGTCATATGGAGAAATATCTGTATCTACACCGTATACGACGATATCATCCACATCACAATCTAAGCAGTCTGCTGCAATCTGCGCAAGAGTTGTGTCACAACCGGTACCCATATCAGCTGCACCGATCATCATATTATAATGTCCTTCATCAGACACTTTAATGGTTACACTGCCTACGTCTACGCCGGAAATACCGGATCCCTGCATGGAAATACCAATACCAAGACCTCTCACCTTGCCGTTGCCAAGATCTCTAACATTATATTTTTCGTCCCATCCGATCATTTCACGGCATTTATCCATGCATTCTTCTACTGCACAGCTTTCTAACAGCTCGTTATAGTAAGCCGGCATTCTCTGTCCCACCTGAACAAAGTTTTTACGACGGATTTCCAACGGATCAATTCCAAGCATATCTGCAGCTTCATTTAAGATGCTTTCCACTGCAAACAGCCCTTGTGTCGCACCATATCCACGGTAGGCACCTGCTGCCTGCATATTTGTATATACCACATCATAAACAAACTCAAACACTTCCGGTGTATAGATTGGAAGAGCTTTATGCCCGGATAATCCAACGGTTGTTGGACCATGTTCCCCGAAGGCACCGGTATTAGATAAAGTATACATACGAAGTGCTTTTACCTGACCGTCTTTATTAAGACCAATCTTTACAGTCACTTCCATTTCGTGACGTGGAGAACCTGCAATCATGGCTTCCTTACGGGAATACACAATCTTCGATGGTTTTCCGGTCTTCCAGGTTACGATTGCAGGATAAATTTCTGCGACCCCTGTCTGTTTTGCACCAAAGCCGCCGCCTACACGAGGTTTGATGATACGAACCTTTGATTTTGGAATCCCAAGAGCGTTTCCTAAGATTCGTCTGTTGTGAAATGGAATCTGTGTAGAGCTTACCACTGTCAGACGTCCATAAATATCTAAATATGCATAGGAACGGAAAGTTTCCATCATAGTCTGACAGTTTGCTTTCGTATGATAAGTACGTTCCAGTACCAGATCACATTCTGCAAATTTTGCTTCCACATCTCCGTTGCTGTCATAACCGGTTGCTACCAGGTTTCTCTTATTATCTGCTCCAACAGGGCAATGAGCCACCCAGTCTTCTTCCGGATGAACTAAGATCGGATTATCTTTTGCTGTTCTAAAATCAAGGACAGGCTCTAATACTTCATACTGAACCTTGATCATTTTCAAAGCTCGATCTACACATTTTTCATCTTTACCGGCAACGATGGCTACCGCATCACCCACAAAACGCACTCTTTGATCCAGAATGTATCTGTCATATGGGCTTGGTTCCGGATAAGTCTGTCCTGCCTGTGTAAAACGGTTCTGCGGCACATCTTTGTACGTCAGAACACATTCAATGCCGGGAACCTTCATTGCAATGTCTGTTTTAATTTCTTTAATCAATGCATGAGCATGCGGGCTTCGAAGCACTTTTACTACAAGGCAGTCTGCCGGCGCCAGGTCATCTGTATAAACAGGTTTTCCCGTAATCAAGGCCATGGCGTCTTTTTTCATAATGGATTTACTTACATATGCCATAATTTACGCCTCCCCATTCTTCTTCCATGCCAGATATTTTTGAATGGCACGAAGCTGTCCTGCATAACCTGTACATCTGCAAAGGTTTCCGGCCAAATATTCTTTGATTTCTTCTTCTGTTGGATCTTCTAATTCACGTACCATGGCAAGTACATTCATAACAAATCCCGGTGAACAGAAGCCACACTGTTCTGCACCTTCACCGCCTAAGAACTGTGCAAATTCTTCTGCTTCTTTCTGAACGCCTTCTAAAGTTGTTATTTTTTTTCCTTCCGCTCGCATGGCCGGTGTAGAACAGGAAAGAACCGGTGTTCCATCTACCCATACCGTGCACAAACCACAGTTGGATGTCTCACAGCCTCTTTTTACACTGTAACATCCCTGACTTCTCACAAACTCTAAAAGAGCCATATCCGGAGAAATATCAGCAGTCACTGCTTTTCCATTAATAAAGCATTTTAAGATCATTTATTTCTCCTCCAGTCTTTGATGTAATCTCTTTATCAAAACACCTGCTACATGCTGGCGATATTCTGCACTTCCTCGTAAGTTGCTGCCGTAAGTAAATTCGGAAGCTGCTGCTTTTGCATCTTCTAAATCTTTTACCACAATTTTCGCTGCCTTTGCAGGTCTTGCACCTACAGATACATGGTACCCATCTTCCCATTTTGCAACCGCAACTGCGATCACAGGGAAATCAGTTGCCTGTCTTCGGATTGTTTCATAAGCAATCTTCATTGGTTTCTTTTTCACGATTAAAGAAACCAGAATTTCATTGCCGTATGGACTCTTTGCAAACTCTTCCAGAGAAATAATTCCTGTTGGATAAAGTTCCACATAAGCATCCATGGCAAGAAAGCATGTTAATACATCCGAAAAACCAAATCTTCCAAAAATACTTCCACCTACAGTTGCACAGTTTCTAAACTGTGTACCAACAATGTGACGTACGCATTCTTTCACCGCACCATCTGTATAGGCATTGAGCCCTTCATGCTTTTCTATCTGACGCAGCGTTGTCATGGCACCAATTTTGAATTCCTCTTCAGTTTCTTCAATCCTATCCAGTCCCAGATTTGACAGGTCAATGGCTGTCTGCACATTTCTGCTTCCCATTTTCAGCCAAAGGGTACCTCCAAGCACTTTGGCACTTCTCTTCTGATTTAACTCATAAGCCTGTTCAAGACTTTCCGCTTTCACATAATTTTTAATTGTCAGCAAAGTCATCCCCCACTTTAACATATTTTTTTCATCGTACCATATTTCTGCAAATTTTGCACATATTTTCCGCATAAAAATGGCAGGTGAAAACCACCTGCCAAACACTGTACGATTATTTTTTTTCTTCCGGAATCAGCACATTTAAGATGATTGCAATGATTGCTGCCGGAACGATACCAGAACCTCCAAATACTAACTGGAAGTTTGTCGGTAATGCGGAAAGGATTGCAGTATTTGCACCAAGACCATACCCAAGACCAAGCGCTACGGATACGATGGTAATGTTTCTCGCTGTTAATGTCTCCTTTGTAACAAGCTGGATACCGCTTACTACGATAGAGGCAAACATCATAACTGCCGCACCGCCAAGAACACTCTGAGGCATGATAGAAATCAGCGCTGCAAGTTTCGGGAACAGACCGCAGAATACAAGGAAGATCGCACCGATCGCAAGTGCAAAACGGTTTACAACCTTTGTCATTGCCACCAGACCTACATTCTGGCTGAAGGATGTATTTGGAAGTACACCAAAGATTGCTGCCAATGATGAACCAACACCGTCACACATGACACCGCCTGCAAGCTCAGAATCAGTTGCTTCTCTGCCCATACCGCCTTCCATAACACCGGAAATATCACCAACTGTCTCTACTGCAGTTACGATAAACATGATCATGACAGGCACAATGGCACGAAGATCAAATACCGGTTTTACAGGCATGATCTGTGGGATGGAAATCCAGGCTGCATCCTTTACTTTCTGCCAGTTTAATACCCATGCCTTTGTATATTCTACGCCTTCTGCTGTTACTGCTGTTGTTTCTAAAAACATCGGCATAACTCCGGCAATGATATAACCAACTAAAATTCCCATGAAAATGGCTGCGTAGCTTGTAATACCCTTTGTAAAATGCTTAAACAGAATAATTACGATTAATACGATCAAACCAAGAGCAAGGTTTTCCAAAGAACCAAAGTCTTTAGCACCTGAACCTCCACCAAAGGAATTCACCCCAACGGAAATCAGGGAAAGACCGATGGATAATACAACAACACCCGTTACAACACTTGGGAAAAATTTTCTCAGTGGTTTTAAGAATGCACCTAAAACGGTTTCAAACAGACCGCCAATGATGGAGGCTCCCATAATCGCCCCATAGGCAAGGACTCCACCACCCATTACGTTAGCCACACTGTTAAATACACCGATGAATCCTGAGCTTGTTCCCATGATGATCGGTACCTTGCCGCCGATTGGTCCCACTGCGTATAACTGAATTAATGTAACAACCCCTGCCATTAACATGGCATTCTGTAATAATGTAACCTGTAATGCTGCCAGGTCTCCACCTGCTGTAATACCGCAGGCGCCACCAATGATCATAATCGGTGTTAAATTTCCAACGAACATGGCAAGTACGTGCTGTAACCCCAGCGGAATTGCCTCTTTCAAAGGAATGCGTCCTTCAAATTCATAAGGACTTGTGTACTTTACACTTTTTTTCATTTGTACCTTTCTCCTCTATATTGCTTAAAACAAAAAACTCCTATGTTATTATAGCACAGAATCCTTTAACGGAACAAATAAAATTTTATTCTTTCCGCCGCAGATCATTCCCAAAGCGGCACTTTCTTCATTTGACAATTGAAACTCTTCTATCGTCACAGAAGTAATCTTTTTTGCCTTTTCCATCACGGCACATTCCAAAACGCCTCCGCCAATGCTTCCGATCACACTCTGCTCCGTCACAAGCATCATACTGCCTTCCCCTCTTGGACTGGAACCATGCTTTTCAATAATGATACACAGAATCCCTGTTTCTTTTGTATTTGCAAGTTCCGTACTTAGTGTACTGCAGATCGTTTTATTTTTTTCCAATATCAATTCACCGGCAACACTAACGGCAATCTCTTTTGGTGTTCTTGCACCGATTTTTAACCCAATCGGAGCATGGATGGTTTCTAATTGTTCCTGTGAAAATCCATGTTCCCTGAGCATTGCATAGGTTGCGCTGATCTTCTTTTGGCTTCCAATCATTCCAAGATACGCATAATTTCTATTTAATATTTTTTCAACACAAACTCTGTCTGCAGCATGTCCGCGAGTTACTACCACATAAAAAGCATTCTCTGTTCCGGGCAAAATTTCCTCTACTGTATTAAAATCATGAAAATACAGATGATCTGCTTCCGGAATTACTTCTTTTTTGACAAATTCAGGTCTGTCATCAATGACTGTCACCTCGAACTCAAGGTAATTACCAAGCTTTGCAATTTCTTTTCCCACATGGCCTCCGCCCAGCACAATCAGTTTCTGTTTTTCTTGAAACCATGCCTGATTGATCAAAGACACATCCTTTTGCTCCCTAAGAAGGGCCGCTGCCACACGCTCATAAAGGGAATTTGCCTGGCCCGGACATATTTTTATTTCTTTCTCAGGGAATTTTTTCTGCAATGGTTCTATATATCCTTTCTGCAAAAGCTTTTGTAAATGTTCCGGCATGATGATGCCATCTTCACTAATCTCAAGGCATTGCTCCACAAGCTGTTTTCGATGACTTACTTCTTTGAGGGATTTTCCCAACGCCGAAAGCCCCGTCACAATATGAATCTCCTCTGCATTCTCCGGAATTACCGGTTCATATTCTGCCGGATACTTAATGGGCATTCCCCTGCTTCCATCTGCTTCTACAAGTACCACATCTGCATATGCGCAAAGGGCATCATATATTTTTTCAGGAAGTGCCTTGATTTTTCCCTCCTCTGCCGGAAGACCAGCCATACAATATCCGAAATTTTTCAATTTTGCCCTAATCTGCCCTTCATCACCGGAAATATCACAGCCCTCTTCCCGATACATATGGGTGGTTGTGGTCACAAGGACCGTTTTCCCAAGCTTTCGGTATTTTTCTGTCAGCAAATGAATCCTTGTGGTCTTTCCTCCGGAACCTGCAACTGCTATTACCATTTTCAATTCCTTCTCTAACTGTTTCTGTTCTGCAAATAAAGAATTGCTTCCAAAACCCCGCCTGCAATACATCTTGCTTTATCTGAAATGGTAAAACAATTTTCATATTCCTCCAAACGGGGATCTATATCCGCAATCTTAAATCCTTTTGTCACCCTATATCCGTCCCTTAACAATCCTCGCAAAAGACCTGAGATTGATGCCCGGACATCAATGATTCCTTCCCGACTTTCTATAAATGCAATCTTTTGACCCTTTTCAACCACATCTGCAATATGACTGATATTTCTTAAGATACCTTCCGCCGGTGCATGAATCACCCGTTCTTTTGTCACACCGGCGACTGCTCCCGGAATTCCCGTATCGGGAATTGCAGCCCCTTTCAGAATCACTCTTCCCAGATTATGGCCTCGCATGGTTTCAATCACCGCATCCACATCTTCTCCTGCATAAAATCCCGGACCAAGTCCAATGGTTACAGGCGCCATTCCTCGATTAGTTCCCAGATTTCTCTTTGCCAAAATACAATCTACCAGCACCGCTGCCTCTAATTCTTTCAGACAGGCAGCCTGTGGATCTATCATTACGGCCACATCTCCTTCACTGATGAAGCCCATTGCTTCTTCCGGATTTGCAGCCAGCTTTGCCGTAACATCCTCCACAGTCTGACATCCTTCATAAACAGCTTCCGAAAACGCCACATTTCTTCGAATGGCAGAAGGCTTTTCTGTCTCCAGCACCAGCACAGAATATCCACACTTTTTTAATTTATAAATAGTTCCGGTAGCCAGATCTCCACCGCCACGCACAACTACCAACTGATCATTCATTTTACCAGCCCTTTCCGAATCCGCAGTTTGGATAGGTACACTGCTCACAATTCAAACACAATCCGCCTTTTCCAAGATTTCCCAGCTCTTCGGCCGTAATTCCGGTGATAGCTTATTCCATGAATTCCGTTCGTTTTGACTATGCCCTTTCTTTTTTTTCGGTAGGGGATGATATTCGTTTTCAATATCGTTTGAATAAGGGAGGCT
>ERZ1032130.264-NODE-264-length-14803-cov-5.406496_pt1 | contig 14803 bp, 15 predicted proteins | sample MGYA00517879_ERZ1032130 | MGnify/ENA primary metagenome ERZ1032130 (study PRJEB33719, sample SAMN04262597) | wastewater metagenome | biome: rural village; feature: animal feces; material: feces | host: Bos taurus | place: El Salvador | collected 2012-01-31 ...
ATTTCATCAGAAAATATATGTGGATCATGATAGCAACGGAAAACAGGCAGGTACTAATCCATAGTATCCCTATATCCCGCTCCTTAATCCCATGTATAATATTCAGCCCCAAAGGAAAAATCCAACAAAAAGATATGATTATACTTGCTCTTGGAATCGTTTTATTTTCTTTTATTATCAGTTGGTTCACATCTTGCCTCCTGTCGTCAGTAAAATCAGAAATTCAGCTCTTCCATTAAATCATATAAGTGCGCATCATATTTCTTATTATATATTTTTCATCAACCAATCTTTCAGAATACCCAGGCATTCCCTCAAAATATTATTTGGCAGATACAATACGTTGGAATCTGCAGCTATACCACAAACTCCTTCCATTTCCTGTACCTTTGCAGTCCGGACTGCCATGAACACATGGAAATTATTTGTTACAATCCCTACACCATTGTACTCCCCTTCCAAAAGCTCCTTGCTGTTCTGGATATTCTCTACAGTATTTGTTGACCAATCTTCTAAAAGAATTCGATTTTCCTCTATGCCTTTATCCAAAAGATATTCTGCCATGCCCTTTGCTTCTGTAAACGGTTCATTTGCACCCTGTCCGCCGGAAACAATACATACCGTATTCGGATTCTCGTTCAAATAATCAATTGCAGCATCTAATCGATATTTCGGTACAGCACTAGGTCCATCTTCTCGAACCTGTACCCCTAAAACGATTATATAATCCAGATTCTGATTGCCTTTCGCCGAAAAATCTCCTGCGATCATTCCGCAAAGTGTTACAAAAACTACAATTGCAATGGCTGCAAAAACATGAAAAATCATCCCTATTTTTTTGTATACAATAAAAACCTGTTCCCGATCCTACTTGAAGAACCAGAATGCCATATAAGACGGATAGGACACCTAAAATAATCAAACTATATTTCATTAGTTTCACAATCCTTTCTTTCACTTTCCAAGCAGATCATTCAACGCATTTATGTCCAGCTTTGGTCTGTTGTACGAATGACTTTTCCGGAAATCACTGCCTCTTCACGCATTAAATCCAGGTATGCATCCTGAAGCCCATCCCGCAAAGAATAGATATCTTCTCCTGTTTCTAAATACTTCTTCATTCCTACAAGTAAATCCGTCACTGCAATTTCATCATCATTAATTCGAAGTCCTGGGAATGGATTTTCGTAAATTCGCTCCCCTTTGAAGCTGATATACATATGGCTCCATCCATCAATATTATTAATACCGTCGTCTTCACGATACATTTTTTCTGTAACCGGTTTGTTCTTTTCATTCATATAACAAATCACATCGTTTTGAATTTCGCCGCGTACCCCCTGTACATTCCATCTGCGACTGCGGATTGGTGAAAAGTAATGTTCTCCATCGAAATCAAAAAAAGCGACCTTTCCATTTTCAAACACCATGTCGGCACGGTCACGTCTCGCAGTGATTACTTCTCCCGTTTCATGCCAGCCCGCACGATTTCTCGTTTTGGTAACCGGAAATTCATAACGATTACCGGTAATTGTACAATTTTCAAAACCTATTCCAAGGAATTTGCGGAAAATACTCATGGCATGGTATCCATGAATCGCAGACATATTTACACTAAGGATTTCTCCCAAAATCCCTGAATCGATCACTGTCTGCACCGCATGATAATAAGGCTGAAGAAAATACTGCTCTGCAACCTGCACCTTTCCGTTCAGGCGCACATTTTCCTTCCATATTTCGTTTAATTCTGCAACTGTATTAGCTGGTGGTGTTTCACAAAGGACAGGAATCTGATGCTCCATGAAACGAACGAGCCATTCTTTGGTTGCCGCTCTGGAAATGCAGAGAATTGCAAAATCCGGCTGCCAGCTCAATGCTGTATCAAAACTGCCCGTTGCTCGAATCCCCGTTTCTTTTATAATTTCTTCAGCACGCTGTTCAGAATGCATTAAAATGCCACAGAATTCAAATTCATTTGAAAGATTAGCTACAGCACAACGGTAAATCTGAGAACGCCACCCACAACCAACTAATAAAATTTTGTATTTCATACTGCTCCCTCCGTAAATATGATTATTTATTCAATTTATACATCAAACGTTTCCAATCACCATGAAAGTATCGAATTACAAAACATATAATTCTGAAAATCCAATCAATGATCATTGCAATCCACACACCAATCGCTCCCATTCCAAGGCGAACCCCTAAAATATAGCTGAATCCGACACGAAATACAAACATCGAGAATATGGAAACTGTCATTGGATAGCGCACATCATTACATGCACGAAGCATATTTGCAAATGTAAATGACATTGGCCATAAAATCATTGCAAGTCCGTTATGAATCGTGATCAATGTTTTTGCCAGGCTTGTTGTTTCTGCTCCCAGTCCGTAAATCGTTAAAATAGGATCCAGACCCAACAAAACAGGAATGTTAATCGCCGCTGTTGCGACATACGTAATCAACACCAGCTTTTTCGTGTAGTATCGTATCTGATCCTGATCATCAGCACCAACGCATCTGCCGATTACCGTAATCATTGCGAGATTCATTGCCTGTCCCACAAGGCTGCCCACATTATCTAAACTATTTGCAACCCCATTCGCTGCAATCTGAATCGTTCCAAATCCGGAAATGATACTTACTACCATTACCCTTCCAAGCTGAAAAATCCCATTTTCAATACCACTTGGAATTCCAATGTAAAGAATCTTTTTTATAATATTCCTATCAATTCGAAACTTCTTTTTATCAAAATAGATCTCATACTTTGGATTCTTTAACAGAATATATAAAATCATTCCCATGACTGCACGAGATAATAAAGACGGAATTGCAACCCCTGCTACTCCCATATGCAATCCAAAGATACAGATTGCATTTCCTGCCACATTAATAACATTTCCTATAATAGAAACTCTAAATGTCACACTCGTCTTTCCCATGGAGCGAAACAACGCTGCGCAGGAATTATAAATTCCCAAAAACGGAAACGAAAATGCTGAAATTGTCAAATAGATCAACGCCGCTTCCATAACATCCTGATCAATGCTTCCAAAAAAAAGCTTTAACAGACTGCTTCGTAACACTACTGCACAAAATGCAATCAGCAAACTAAAACAAGATACCGTTACCAATAACTGCTTTGCCGATTTCTTAGCTTCTTCCATTTTTGCTGCACCGATATTTTGGCTGATCACAACTGCTCCACCAGTAGAAAGGGCGGACAGCACACTAAAAATAAGCATATTAAACATATCCACAATGGAAACGCCGGATACAGCCGCTTCTCCTGCAGAGGAAATCATCATCGTATCTGCCATTCCAACAGTAATTGCCAACGCTTGCTCTAATACCAGCGGAAGGATCAGTTTTCTTAAATCTTTGTTTGAAAATAATCGATTCATTTATTCTCTCTCACTTTTTCTGCAAACAATTAGTGCTTCTACAATATGATTTTTTCTATCAATATAGATCACATTGCCACCATCACCTATCGCAGCAATGATATCTCTCGTTCTATGAGGAAGCCACCATAAAAAACCATAATCCTGATTTCCAAATCTTTCATCTACAGATACATAGGATTTTGTCATCAAATCAATCCACTGCTCACTTACAATTCGAGTATTGTTATATACTCCATTATTTAATGATGTAAGTGTCAAAAGTCAGTTTTTCCAATGACTTTTGACACACATATAGTTACTTTTGTTCTTTGACAACTGAATAAAACTATGTTTTCAAATAAAACGCCATGACAAAAGAGCGATTATCGCTTTATGCAAACTCAAAGCTTCTGCATTTTAACTTACCTTGAGTAAATCGCATTAATTTACTGAAATTTAGGGTAGCAACTTTAAAGCCAAAGAACTGCTTTGTCTTCAGCTTTCCTCTTACCGGCATTTTATCCACCATGTATTTATTTCTGAGAATGGATGGTATTGTTTCCACTCCGTTGCGGATTCGTCCTATGAATGTTCGGATTTCATCATCCATGAGTTCTGTAGACTCCAGAATCCGTCTTCTTGATTTTAACGGAATAAGCAGGCTGGCAGTCCTTTCTTTTATAATCGGATCGCACTTGCTTTGGTAAGGGCAATCTTCACACTGATGTTTATAGAAAGATACCCTTATGGAATCCGTTTGCTTTATATAAGAACCACTTTTGGGAACGTTGCCTGCCGGACAGCTTGCTATCATGTATCCAGTTTCATCAATTTCAAACTGTCCCAATATCTCTTTGGGTTTGCGACCAAGAAGTCCGGTAGTTAACAGAGTAATGTTTTTAGCTTCTGCCAGTCTGGAAACTTCTTCACCAGCATATGCACCATCTGCAATGAGAGCAGTGGGTTCTTCGCAAACTTCGGAACTTTCCAGATACTCTTTGACAAATGTAGCATCACTTCTTGTGTTAACGTCATACTGGTATTCGACAATTACGGAACCTTTTTCATCTACGGCTTCAACAAGGTTTGCAGAATAACCCTTGTGGGACTTTCCTGCCTTGCTTCTGTATGTTGCTTCAGGATCGGATGGGGTTTTGCAGGATATCAGGAGTCATTCCATCTTCCTTGGTTTTCGGAATCCGATTTCCTTTATCATCATTTTTGGTTTGCTCATCAATGGCTCTCTCCAAAAGCTGATAATCATCTGTCTGACCATACTCATCCTTACATTTCGGAAGAAGGGTAACCGCATCGTTGATGACTTTCTGGATTTTTTCATTCTGCGGTGTGGACTGGTCATGATAAATCACACGGTTTCTATGATTGGTGTCTTCATAATCGTGCAGTCCTTCAAGCAGCTCCTTCTGTCCATCACGTGCGATTTCACGTACGAGGTTTGCCAGGCAGGTATATAAAAGTTCTAAACGTCCCATCTGACGGATATTTGACTCAATCATCATACTGTCCATACGTTTGATTGCAGGAGCAATATCCATATATTTACGAATGTTTTCTGCAAGGGAAACGATGCAATCGTGAATAAGATCCTTTCCGGTAACCAGTTCATATGCGGCATTTCTCTCGCGGAATCTGCTGAATGTACGGTCACTCAAAGGCTGGTTCTCATAACTGGTAGTATGCAAAGCATACTGGTATCTGAAATCAAACTCGCATTCCTCAAGGATTTCATCATCTGTAAGACCATTCAGTTCTTTGAGGATAAGTGCCCCCACAATAACATTCACCGGAGCATTTGGACGTGAATTTCTCTTATCGCTATAAAGAGGTGCAAACATCATCTCGTCGATATTCGAAAAAATATGATCTGAAAACGGTTTTGCCCATGATTTATCCAGTATTTTTTGTTTGCGTTCCGATAAAAATCCGAGTGAATCAAAGAGAGAAATCTGCTGGTAATTATTTAAAACAAAAGACATTGCCTGTACCTCGTAAAATATAATTTTATGCTTATATTTTACCAGAAATAGGCATTAAAGCATAGCTTTATTCAGTTGCCAAAGAACTAAAATCAGATGTAGTGTACTTTTGACACCTACATCATGTGATACAGCTTTTACAATTTCCACCTGTGTACGAGGAACAAGGTCGCGGTCATAATAGCTGCTGTCCGTTTTTGAATATTTCATGCGAAAAAATAATTCCGGCATCTTAACCCTCAAATAATCTAGTCGCTGATCATAATCAGCCTCATATAATTCTCTAAAAAACTTCTTAGCAGTTTCTGATGAGCGAAGAACTATATGATACATCCCGCCGCAAATATGATGCAGCGCATCAAGAGGAGAACAATCTCCCGGCATCAAGTAAAAAAATTCGTTATTTACCTCCTGTTCAATACGGCCTTCTCTGCAAAAATGGATACTTGCATAATTGTTTCGCTCACCCTGTTCAAATAATCCGAAATCAAGAGTCTCCATATGAACGGAAATATATACCACTTCCACACCGGGAAACAAATGATAAACCACCGCTTGTGCATCTCCCGTATCATCACTGTATGAATATTCTGTTATGCTCTTGCCTTCTTTAAACATATTGTTTCCTTAACATTTTTCCTTATTTTTTCCCTTAGAATTCCTTTAAATTCACTTACCATTTCTAGATTCAATATCTATTTCATGTAATTTTCAAAAGAAATCTTTCTCCTCGGGGTCTATGTCAAATAATCACACAAAATACCCCTTTTAGAAGCAGTCTGATTGATTTATGAATTCATTTGGGGTCTATAGATAATTTTTTCTTCTGAGATACCAGTTTTATAAATTTACGGTATCTTACAGTTATTTTTTCTACATAGACCCTATTTTCAAATTATTTTACGATTATTTAACTATTTTGGTATCTAAAAGCATATTATTACTGTATAGACCCCGCAAAAATGTACATCCCATTTAATTATCTCCATAAAGTAAAATGAGAATGTCCAACATTATTATATCCAGCCAATTACGTTAAACGAAATAGAAATGTTTTTCAATAGTTTGTTGTGTTCTGTTTTTGTTTTAATATCATATTGAGCTTTTCTGTTCTCTTTCTGATTATGGAATAGATAATCGCCCAGATTGCCAAATAGCTAAAAACAAAAATACACGAAAATACAAAAATTGGAGTTACACCCCATTCCAGCCAGTTGTTGAGCAGATAAGTACCCAGATAGCCGATATATAAAACACCGCCATGAATCAATATAGCCACCATCAGGGGCAGACGTTCCATTTGATAGACAACATTCATACCTCCCGCAATAAAAGCAAGTGCAGATAATGAAAATATTCCAAGACAGACCTGATTAACAGTCAGGGTCTCTATCTCACCCTGATTATGCATAATCAAATATAAAACAGCTAAAACAATGGGGCCAAAACCGCAGGCCGTAAATCCACGGCGCAAAAATTCAAAAACATACTTTTTCATACCCCTTCATACCTCCTTCTGATTTCCGCAAAGCAGCGTCTGGAAACATATTCCCTAACCCCGCATTGAAACACGGCATCCACACCGCCGCTGAACGAAGCATCAAATCGCAGAATCCGATGTTCATTGGCAAGAGTCGATTTGTTAATGCGAATAAAATACGAAGGCAAAATTTCCTCTAAAGCACGGAGCCTGTCCTGGAGCCGATAATAGCTGCCTTTTGTATCAATAGCAATCACTTTTCTGTCGAGTATAGTAATACATTCTATTTCCCTGAATTCCAATTTTCGCATTTCATCATCTCTGTATCCCATAATGCTGTCCGCACCGGAAAAGCTGCAGACAAGATTTTCTATCTGCTGTGTCAGAGAAGAAGGTGCATGAACCACTGCTATGATTTCTTCTTCTGCATTTTTGTCGATAATGAGTTTATATTTCATCGTTTCAATTCCTTACTGTTTTTTCATTTGCCCGAGAAAACAAAATACTGCAACTACTGTTATCAATATACTGTACAAAAGAATTGGAAGTATGTGAGCTGCAGCAGCCTCGAAATCCCCATGAAATAATGCTTTCTCCAGTTCTGCTGCATGAACAAACGGAAGTGCATTAGCAATTTTCTCAAAAAATCCTCCCACAAGCTTCAAATCAAACCATACACCCGAAAGCCAGGCAGAGATATTGGTAAGCAATGCACCGCAAATACCGCCAACCTGCTTCACACCAAAAACACTGCCGCACAAAAGCCCCAATGCAATATTGAAAATAGCCATAGGAATAATCCCAATGACAGCATAAATAACATTTACATTAAAATTTAATCCCAAAAGGATCGCAAACAGATAACAGACAATGGTCTGTCCAAGGGCGATGGGCAAAATCGGGAGCATATATCCCAGGATAAAATCAAATCCCGTAAGGGGTGTTGTATATAACCTCTGCAAAAAAGCACTTTCCCGATCTTTGGCAATCAGCGTTGCAGAAAAAAGGGTCATGAAAGACAATCCAAATACGGTAATACCTGGAGTCAGTGTGTGTATTTCAAACAGGCTCACCGGAATGTTTGCCTGCATAGCACTTAGAAGCAGCAGCAAGACCAACGGAAATCCCAGACCCAAACCAAGATTGATAGGATCACGTAAAATCTCTTTTGCACATCTTTTAGCAAAAGTCATCATTCTCATAGCGCACCCTCCTTCACAATAGAAACGAAGGCTGTTTCAAAATCCTTTGTGTCAGCCTTCCTGTTCAATTCTTCCACCGTTCCTACTGCAAGAAGACTGCCGTTTTTCATAATACCAATACGGTCAGAAAGGGCCTCTGCTTCTTCCATGTAATGTGTGGTCAAAATAATCGTCACTTCCCCCTTCAAAGAGCGAATCACTTCCCATAGGTCGTGCCTTGCAATGACATCCAATCCAAGGGTCGGTTCGTCCATGAACAGAATCTTTGGTTCACTGATCAGCGCCATGGCAATACTTACCCTGCGCTGCCATCCACCGGATAACTTGCCGGCTTTCTTTTGTAAAATGGTATCAAGCTCAAATTGTCCTGAAAGTTCTCTCATCTTTTTCTCCGTTTTTTCCTTAGAAAACCCGTAAATACCACAGATCAGTTCCAGATTTTCTCTCACAGAAAGGTTGGGAGCAACCGCAGTTTCCTGGGGTGATACACCGATCAGCCGCTTTACCTGTTTCGGTTCCTTTGTAATGCTATAGCCACCTACACTGGCATCCCCGCTTGTAGGTTTTATCAAACAGGAAAGCATTTTGATGGTTGTAGTCTTTCCTGCACCATTTACTCCTAACAGGGAAAACAATTCCCCCTGCTCAATTTCTAAATGGAGCCTGTCCACAGCGATTACATTTTTGTACTGCTTGACAAGCTCCATTGTTTCAATTGCATTCATTTATGTTATCCTCCATTTCTATTTGCCAATATCATCATAGCAAATAGAAATGGAGAAATGGAGATTTTTGTCTGTTCGGTCGTTTCTGATGTCTCATCGGTTAATGGCTGCATTTATATATATAAATTTCTAATTTCTTACAAAAGCGGGGACCTGCCGGTCCCCGCTTAAACTAATCTTATTCAGCTTCCTTAGCTGCTTCAGCAACAGCTTTTTCCTGTATATCAGATGGAGCCTGTTCATATCTTGCAAATTCGTAAGAATATGTACCGCTTCCCTGTGTCATAGAACGTAAGTCTGTAGAGTATCCGTAGATTTCCATTGTTGGGATATCTGCTTCAACTTCTGTCTTTCCACCGCCGATTGGATTCATACCAAGTACACGGCCACGACGTTTGTTTAAGTCACCCATAACGTCTCCAGTGTATTTATCCGGAACAACAACTTTCATGTTCACGATTGGTTCAAGAAGAACTGGTTTCGCATCCATGAAGCCCTGTTTGAATGCCTGGATTGTAGCCATCTTGAATGCCATTTCTGAAGAGTCTACCGGATGGTAAGATCCATCGTATAATACAGCTTTTACACCAACTACCGGATATCCAGCCAAAGGTCCTTTTCCTACAGATTCCTGTAAGCCTTTTTCAACTGCCGGGAAGTAGTTCTTTGGAACTGCACCACCAACTACGATCTGTTCAAATGTGTATGCTTCTTCAAGGTTTCCTGAAGGTTCAAATTTCATTTTAACGTGACCGTACTGTCCATGTCCGCCAGACTGTTTTTTGTATTTTGCATCAACATCAGAGTTCTTTCTGATAGTTTCTTTGAATGCAATCTTAGGTTTTCCAAGTTCTACGTCTACTTTGTATCTTTCAAGAAGTTTGGAAACAACTACGTCTAAGTGCTGATCGCCCATACCGTAGATTAATGTCTGACGGTTTGCACTGTCGTTTACTGTCTTTAATGTAAGGTCTTCTTCCATTAATTTTGCAAGAGCCTGAGAAATCTTATCTTCGTCGCCTTTATTTTTTGCTTTGTAGCTCTTATATGTATATGGTTTGGACATTTCTGTTCTGGCGTACATGACTACATTGTTCTTTGTACAAAGTGTATCGCCGGTTTTTGCAGATAATTTACCAATTGCACCGATGTCACCTGCATGAAGTTCTTTTACTTCTTCTGTTTTATTACCACGGATTACGTATAATTTGTTTAATTTTTCTTCGATATCCTGTGCCTGGTTGTAAAGTGTATCTTCTGGTTTTAAAACACCTGAACATACTTTTACCAAAGAGTACTTACCGATGAACGGGTCAACGATGGATTTAAATACATAAGCTGTTTTTGATTTAGAGAAGTCATAGTTTGCTTCAAAAATGCTGTTTGCTTTTGTATTAATACCAGCGCATTTTCTCTTATCCGGGCTTGGGAACAGTTCCACAATATCATTCATTAAGTTATGAATATTACGAAGTTCTGTGCTGGAACCCATAGATACAGGAATGATGCTGCCATCGCCTACATTGAATCTTAATGCAGCGATAATTTCACTTGGTGTAAATTCTTCTCCTGCGAAATATCTTTCCATGAATTCTTCACTTGTTTCAGCAACTGCATCCATCAGTGCTTCACGGTAGATTTCAAGGTTATCCATACAGTAATCAGGAATTTCACATTTTTCTCTCTGTCCGATGCCTGTGAAACGACGACCTGATTTTTTCACAACGTTAACGTAACCAACGAATTTTTCATTTTCACGAATTGGCTGATAGAAAGGAGCAATTTTCTTTCCATACTGCTCTGTTAAGGTTTCAACAACTTCACGGAAGGAAGCGTTATCAACATCCATTTCAGAAATGAAGAACATTCTTGGAAGATTATATTTTTCACATAAATCCCAAGCTTTCTGTGTTCCTACTTCAACCCCTGATTTACCGGAAACAACGATAATTGCTGCATCTGCTGCTGCAACTGCTTCTTCTACTTCACCAACAAAATCAAAGTAACCTGGTGTATCTAAAAAGTTAATCTTAATATCTCTCCAAACAATTGGCACTACTGAAGTGCTGATAGAAAATTTTCTCTTAATTTCTTCTTTGTCATAATCGCTCAGTGTATTTCCATCTGACACTTTACCAATACGACTTGTCAGACCTGATACATGAGCCATAGCCTCTACTAAGCTTGTTTTTCCGCATCCGCCGTGCCCCAATACTACGACGTTACGAATCTGATCTGTTGTGTAAACATACATGTCGATATCCTCCAATACTTTTACCTAATGACAACCACACTCCTCTATGACCGCCACATGGATACATTTTACTAAAAAACCTCAGAAATAGCAACCATTTTTAATTAATTTGCACAAACTATTTTTTCAACTTCTTTGGTTGTTTTTTTCCTGTTTCTAAATTATAATGAAATGTATGTGCTTTGGCACATTCATGTGATAAAGAGGTGATTTTATGAAAAAAATGCCGAAAAATATCGGTTTTATAGGACTCGGACTCATTGGCGGATCCATTGCAAAGGCCGTGCGGCACTTTTATCCAGGTATACATATTGTGGCCGCTTCCGGTCGAAAGGAAACTGTGAAGCTGGCACTGTCCGAAAATCTGATTGATGAAGGATGCACTGAAATAGGCGAAGCATTTTCAAAATGCGACTACATTTTCCTGTGTGCACCGGTATCCTGCAATGCAAAATATCTGTCAGATTTAAAAACAATCATAAAAAAAGACTGCATCATTACCGATGTAGGAAGTACAAAAACAGATATCCATACACGGGTAATCCAGCTTGATATGGAAGAAAATTTTATTGGCGGTCATCCTATGGCAGGCTCTGAAAAGACCGGACTGGAGAATTCCAAACGTCATTTGATTGAGAATGCTTATTATGTAATCACTCCAACCGGCAAGGTTCCTGCAGAAGCGGTTAAAGATTATGTGGAATTTATCGGTTCCTTAAAAGCCCTTCCTCTGGTACTTGATTACAAACAGCATGATTACATCACTGCTGCCATCAGCCATCTGCCGCATTTAATTGCTGCCGGGCTGGTAAATCTGGTAAAACATAACGATTGTAAAGAACAATATATGAAAACAGTAGCTGCCGGAGGATTTAAAGACATTACACGAATTGCCTCCTCTTCTCCTGTCATGTGGGAGCAGATCTGTATGACCAATCATGAAAATATTTCCCAATTACTTGGCAAATACATTGAAAGCATGCAGGAAATCAAAGATTCTCTGGACCAGGTACGCGGTCAGGATATTTATGATTTATTTGAAGAATCCAGAGAGTACCGCAATTCCATTACAGATGTTTCTCACGGTCCGATCAAAAAAGCCTACGTTTTATATGTAGATCTGGTGGATGAAACCGGCGGTATCGCAACAGTTGCGACGATTCTTGCCTGCAACCAGATCAACTTGAAAAATATCGGCATTGTAAACAACCGGGAATTTGAAGAAGCCGTATTAAAAATCGAATTCTATGAAGAAGAGCCTTGCAAAAAAGCGGCGGCACTGCTGAACAAACATCGCTATACGGTTTATGAAAGGTAAGGAATTACTATGAAGATAAAATATGAACATCCATTAAAAGGCGAGGTTACAGTACCCGGGGATAAATCCATCTCCCACCGTGCCGTCATGTTCGGTGCATTGGCAAAGGGCACCACGGAAGTGACAAACTTTTTGCAGGGTGCTGATTGTTTATCCACCATTGACTGCTTCCGCCGTCTTGGGATTGAAATTGAAAATACACCGGAAAAGATACTGGTTCACGGAAAAGGACTTCATGGTCTGAGAAAATCCGATACAATGCTGGATGTAGGAAATTCCGGCACTACTACCCGTCTGATTTCCGGTATTCTGGCTGGGCAGAAATTTGAGACCACTTTAAATGGAGATGAATCCATCCAGGGCCGTCCAATGAAACGTATCATGGAGCCGCTTATCCAAATGGGAGCTGATATTACCAGTATCCTTGGAAACAACTGTGCACCACTTAAAATCGTCGGTGCGCCGCTCCATGGTATTCATTACACCTCAAAAGTAGCTTCTGCACAGGTAAAATCCTGCATACTTCTTGCAGGGCTTTATGCGGATGGGGCAACCAGCGTTACAGAGCCTTCTGTTTCCAGAAATCATACGGAGTTAATGCTTCGGGGATTTGGTGCAAATGTGGTATGTGAAGGCAAAACCGCAACCATTTCACCTGATCCTGATTTATTTGGACAGAAAATTGAGGTTCCGGGAGATATTTCCTCCGCAGCATACTTTATTGCAGCAGGGCTCATCGTTCCCGGATCTGAAATCTTAGTAAAAAATGTAGGGATTAACCCTACCCGTGACGGTCTTATCCGTGTCTGCCAGGCAATGGGAGCCGATATGACATTACTAAACAAACGGGAAAATGGCGGTGAACCGGTTGCCGATATACTGGTACGTTACAGCAGCTTAAAAGCAACTGTTATCGAAGGTGAAATCATACCGACACTCATCGATGAACTTCCGATGATCGCAGTCATGGCATGTTTTGCTGACGGTACTACCATCATCAAAGATGCTGCGGAACTGAAAGTAAAGGAATCTGACCGTATTGCTGTTATGGTGGACAATTTATCCCGTATGGGTGCTCACATTACTGCTACGGATGACGGAATGATCATTGAAGGCGGTCATCCTCTTCACGGTGCGGAAATTGACTCCCACTTAGACCACCGTATTGCCATGTCCTTTGCGATTGCAGCCCTGGCTTCTGAAGGCGAAACCCGGATCAAAGATGCTGATTGTGTAAGAATCAGCTATCCTAAATTTTATGAAGACCTTTTCAAACTTTAAAAAATATGTTATTTTAGGGGTTGACTTTTTACAGTCAACTCTTTATCCTATTATGTATACATTTGCACTTTAAAGTGCTAAAGTTTATGTGAAGTGAGGAAATTATCATGGCTAGAAAAATTGACAGAACATTACTCTCCTACTGTCCGGACCTGCAGGTCATGGACTGTACATTAAGAGACGGCGGACTTGTAAACAACTTTAACTTTTCAGATGAATTCGTAAAGGATCTTTATTATGCGAACATCAAATCCGGCGTTGACTATATGGAGTTCGGTTATAAAGCCAGCAAAAATATATTTAATCCTGATGATTTTGGCAAATGGAAATTCTGTGATGAAGAAGATATTCGCGCAATCGTTGGGGAAAACAATTCTCCTTTAAAAATTGCAGTTATGGCTGATACCGGACGTACAGACTATAAAACAGACATTCTTCCTAAAAGCGAAAGTGTTGTTGATATGTACCGTGTGGCAACCTATATCCATCAGCTTCCAACGGCCATCGATATGATCGAAGATATCCACGAAAAAGGATATGAAACTACTGTGAACATTATGGCAGTTTCCAAAGTAAATGACAGGGATATTATGTCGGCCTTAGACCTGCTGTCTAAAACAAATGTGGATTGTATTTACCTTGTAGACTCTTTCGGCTCTTTCTATCCGGAACAGATCTGCGATCTTTCTGACCGTTATTCGGAAATTGCCGGAAAATACGGAAAACTGGTAGGATTCCATGGCCATAATAACCAGCAGCTGGCATTTGCCAATACCATTGAAGCTCTCCGTTACGGCGCAAGCATCCTGGATGCAACTGTCTGTGGTATGGGACGAGGTGCGGGAAACTGCTACATCGAATCCCTGCTTGGGTTCTTAAAGAATCCGAAATATAATCTCATCCCGATGATGAAATTTATCGAAAAACATATGCCGGAAATGAAAGCAAATTACACATGGGGCTTTGATCTTCCATACCTGATGACAGGAATTTTGAACTCTCATCCATCTTCTGCCATTGCTTTCCAGAAGGCAAAACGTACAGATTACACAAATTTCTACCATGAACTTCATGATATGGATTAAATTTTAAGGTGCCGCACCCTCGGCACCTTTTTTATTTATGCTTTTACAAAAAAAGAGAGCCTTTC
>ERZ1032130.266-NODE-266-length-14702-cov-4.603673_pt1 | contig 14702 bp, 13 predicted proteins | sample MGYA00517879_ERZ1032130 | MGnify/ENA primary metagenome ERZ1032130 (study PRJEB33719, sample SAMN04262597) | wastewater metagenome | biome: rural village; feature: animal feces; material: feces | host: Bos taurus | place: El Salvador | collected 2012-01-31 ...
AAACTTTCATTTTCCACTGACCTCCTTGACGATTTGGTGCATCTTATCCCACTTGGCCTCCATGTCACGCACCAGCTTGAACTGGGTGCGGCAGCGGTCCAGGTTGTGGCCCTCGCGGTGCACGGCGAAATAATGGTCACCGTCCAGATAGTCGGTGAGGAAGCGGACGCCGCACTCCATGGTCATGGTCTTAGCGCCCATGGGCATCATTTCCAGTTCCTTGTCGGTGAGAGTGGTGCAGGCGGTGAGGAAGCCCTCGGTGAAGATGCGGAACATATCCAGGCTCATCTCCACCTTGCTCAGGTCCTTCTCATCCTCGGCGGCGGTAGCGGCGCCGAAGCGGATTAAGACTTTCATGGCCGTACACAAAGTTTATATGAGTATTCACGAGATGTTCATGCATTTGGCATGGCATCTTTTCGTGCATTTTCCGTTAAAAACAAAAAAAGTTGTTTTTGGTAATTTTTACGGTGGTGGATTTGGAGATAATCCGAAATTTATTGCGGAAGAATTATTAAGAAGAGACCTGGGATTTGAAATGTATTGGATGCTGGAAGATGTGAAAAGTCCGCTTCCGGAAGGAATTCAGCCGGTTCGACCAAATACCTTTGCCTTTGCCTATCATATGGCAACAGCAAAATTCTGGGTGGATAATACGAGAAAACAGCATTATCTGATCAAACGAAAAGAACAGTATTATATCCAGACATGGCATGGTGGTCCGGGTCTTAAAAAAGTAGAGCTGGATGTAGCCCATTCCATTTCTAAAGAGTATCAGGAGTATGCCAAGGCAGACTCCAAACGAATTGATCTCTTCTTATCCTGCTGCCAGTGGTGCTCAAACCTTTATCACAGAGCATTCTGGTATGATGGTCCTTTGTTAGAAAAAGGGATTCCTAAGAATGATCTGTATTTTAAGGATCCGGCACCAATCCGTAAAAAGGTGTTAGAGCGTTTTGACATTCCGGAGCATGCAAAGCTGATCATGTATGCACCGACCTACAGAGATGACCGCAGTACGGATATGTATAACCTGGATTATGAACGTACATTGGAGGCATTACATAAGCGTTTTGGTGGAGAGTGGTATCTGCTTGTCAGATTGCATCCAAATTGTGCAGCATCTGCAGATGAAGTTACTACAGGGGCAAATATTAGAAATGCGACCCTTTATGAAAATATGCAGGAACTTCTGGTTGCCTGCGACATGATCATCAGTGATTATTCCGGCTGTGCATTTGACTATCTCATGTTAAAACGTCCGGGATTCTTATATGCAGAAGATTACGAAAAGATTAAAAAGGTAAAAGACTATTATTTTACTTTAGATGAACTTCCGTTTGACCTGGCATTTAACAATGATGAACTGGAAGAATATATTCTAAACTTTAATGAAGCGGAATATGAAAGAAAGTGTGATGAATATTTAAAGACCATTGGCTATTTTGATGACGGACATGCCGCAGAGGCGGTGGCGGATGTGATTTTGGAAAAAGCAGGTCTTTTGTAGATAAATTGGAGTTTTCATGGATAACTTTAGTAAGAAAATGAATGACTTTTTAGGTAAATATTATTGGTTCATTTTTGCAGGGCTTGCAGTGTTTGCTGCAATGCTCTGCTTCTTGCGTCTTGATACAGGATATGTAGCATCCTGGGATGAGGCGAGACACGGAATCAGTGCCTATGAAATGATTCAAAATAGAAATTTTATCGTAAATACCTACAATTATGATGTGGATTACTGGAACTTAAAGCCCCCACTTAGTTTTTATGGAATTATGCTTGGATTTGGAGTCTTTGGCTATTCTGTGATGGGGCTTCGATTTTATTCTGCGTTATCATACTTTCTGATTTGCATGATCTGTGCATTGTTTATGAAAAAGCATCATGGAAAAATGAGTTCGCTGCTGACTTATGCCTTTCTTTGCTGCAATTATTTGATGCTGACACTTCATGGAGCAAGAGCAGGGGATGCGGATGCGCTGTATCAGCTGCTTTTTACCATTGCAATGCTTGCAATGATGGAGATACCGGAAAATAAAAGCAGAAGCTATATTTGCGGAGTTTGTTTTTCAATGGCATTTTTAACAAAAAGCTATCATGCGGGAATTATTCTGGTCATTGGTGGATTGTATATGATCATCAGTGGGCAGATTACGAAATTTAAAATAAAAGAATGGATTATTTTTGCATTGTCTATGGCATTGCCGACAGGTATGTGGATGATTGCCAGATTTACACAGGATGGATTGACATTCTTTATGACCATGCTGACGGAGGATGTGCTTAGCCGCAGCTCCAGTGCATCGGAAGGACATACAGGAAGCATATGGTTTTATGTGGAACGATATTTTCTGGATTTTGGGATGATTTACTGGCTGTTGTTACTTGTGATTTTGACAGCAGGGTTATATCTGATTTTTAAGAAAAAAGAGAGTATAAAGCCTTATGCAGGTTATCTTTTATGGCTGTTTGTGCCATTGGCAGCCTTTTCCATGGTGAGCACAAAGTTGAACTGGTATAATTACCCGATTTTGGTGCCATTATGTATGCTGGCTGCCGTTGCAGTTGGGAAATTGCTGGAAAACCAGCGAGTTTCGTCAGTCCTGAAGAACATTGTATTGATAGTTACAGTGGTCGTGATGATTTTCTATGGATACAGAACCTTTGATGAAGCAGTTTTATCGATTCATGGAGATAAGTTGCAGACCTTTATTGCCGATAGTGTAGAACGTGAGGATGAAATTGCCGGAGCAAATGCTTATATTCAGGTGCGGCAGGAAATGGAAGATGGAAGTGTCTGGAATCAGAACAATATTTTTGTTGCTGAGATTGAAGGGGATTTTCGTTGTAAATCTCATGGGGTATCAGGATATATGGATTGTGAGAAAAAGAAGGTCATCTATATCAGCAGAGAGGACTATCAAAATATGAAGGATATGCTGACAGGAGAAATTCTGTTTGAATCAGAAGAATACCTGATGCTGGGAGAACATTATGAAACAGAGAAATAATTCGATAGATGCTATCAAGGGTGTTGCAATCCTGTTAGTCATGTTTGGCCATGTGTTTGTACACAACCATATGGAAGATCCAAATGTCTATGACTTTATCAAGGCTGTACAGATGCCGTTGTTTATTATTATCAGCGGATATCTATGCGGGCAGGGAAGAACAGTTTCAAATATGAGAGAATATGGAATTGTCATGAAAAAACGGGCAATTGCATACATGGTGCCTTTCTTTGCGTGGCTTACCGTGATGCATCTGGATACTCTGGCAGAGGCCTATAAAATCATATTTGTGCAGTTGGACTATGGGCTTTGGTTTTTAGCCGTGCTCTTTATTCTTACCTTTATGGTATATACAGCCCAGTTGGCAGCAGGAATGCTGAAAGCGAAAAGCAGAATTTTGTCAGAATTGATTTTCTGGGGAGTGTATATTGCACTTGCACTGGTACTAGTTATACAGATTTTTACGGGAAATTCAATCCTTAGTCCTTATTTAACCATTATTTATGTACCTTTTTACATGTTGGGATATATAATTGGAAATTATGGTAAAAAGTTTCTATGCTGGGGAACCAATGAGCAGAGAAAACTGGATTGTAAAAACAATCTCATCGTACGGATTTTAGCAATTCTTGCATTTATCGTATTTTTGTATCTGGTAGCTGCAAAGAACTTAAATTCCATGGAAACCAAAATAGACACACTGACTCAGATGCTTGCATCGGTGCTTGGCTGTGCAGGAATTATCTATGGTGTTTTGCAGTTGAAAGACGGAAAATTAAAAAACATATTTGCAAAAATCGGAGGGTATACACTGGAACTGTATGTTGTCCATTATCATTTTGCAAATATGTTGAATTTTAAAGATAAACAGTATGACTTCTATACATTAGAAGGGTTTGTGTTTGTAATGGTTAGTTTTGTCGTTATGTGTGCAGTGACCTTCTGCTGCATCTGGGTGATGAAAAAGGTTAAACTTTTGAATTTCTTTTTCTTTGGGAAGAAATCATAAAGTTGTTGAAGTCAGCTGCTGTTGATTGAAATAGAAGCAATGGAAGGAAAAATACTACAATATTGTAGGTTGGTCTTGTGACCGGGTCGAATTCATATAAACTGCAAAATACAAAATAAAGGGCAGTTGGTATGATGATATCCCAATTGTTTTTCAAGGCAACAATGATCAGAGCAAAAAATGCCAGGAAAAACAATCCAGCCCAGAGGTATCCGCATTCATAAAAAATTCGGAAAGCGCCTAAGTCAAACAATGTCCCATTATCTGGAAATCGACTGCTGAACATCTGGATTGGATTATATTCAAGGAAACCAAGTGCCTGCTGTATTCTTCCTGTAGTAACTTTCCAGTCAAAAAGCTGTGCATTTAATGTCCATGTTGTAGCGAAATCATAGGTGAAGTATACATAAAGGCCATATACAGATATGATTCCCATAAAGGCACATATTTTGACAAACAATGTGTGCATGAATCTGTTCATATACTTGTAGAAAATAACAAGTATAAGGAAAATCCAGATGGCTAGTAACCCGGTACGGGATACGGACATCCGATAGATAAAGTAATTAAACAGGAAAAGAATCAATAAATGTATAATGTTTAGCTGTTTGTAATGTCCAATACAGCCAAAAACGATACATCGTGCAATTGCCTGATGCCAGATGTTTGGATGGTATAATCCAAAACAGTATCTGGTTTCTACGATGCCACGTCCAAAATTCTGAGTGATCTGTGTAGGACTTCCGATGTTAAAGAAGGAAAGGATTCCAACAAAAATAACGGAACACAAAGTGCTGTAAAACAGGACTTTAAAAAGTGTAGATAAATCAATATCTTTTAAACAGGCGATTACCAGTATGGTGTATACACAGTAGATATTTCCTGACAAGGAATAGTTGTAAAGTGCCAATATGGTAACTGGTGCCAAAACAAGAAATTCTTTTTTACTGTATCGGGTCAGCAGTATCTTTGAAAATAAAAGCCACATGGCAATAAGGCGCAGTGTGCGGCTGCCCGGACCAATGACATGTAAAATTAATAATTGAATTCCGCTATCGGAAATTGCCAAAAGTGCAATGCCAGCATATACGAGAAGCGTGCGGAATTTTTTGAAAGATTCATAATTTATTGGAAAATGATACATAGATAACTCCTTTTTTCATAAGGTATAAACATTATACATGGAGTGATGTGACAAAGTAAAGGAGATATGCTATAGTTTTTTATAGAGAAAAATTAATTAGAGGATAAAAAAATGACAATTAGCTTTGAAGAATTTGTAAAATATTTTATTAAAAAGTGGAAACTGGCTGCAGTGATTATGCTAGGGTGTATTGCATTGTTTCTTGGTGCTGCAAAGTTTATAGGAGAAGAGATTTCGGTTCCTCATAGTGAGGAATATCTTTATTATGAAAAGGAATCGAAGTGGCTGGAGGAGTATCTGGAAGAATCCTCTCTTATGAAAATGAATCCCACAAATATTCCGGAAGTGACACTGTTTTTGGAACAGGTAGCTGATTTTACAAAAATCAAAGATTATGTTTTATCTAAGACTATTTGGGACGGATTTACTACTGAAAGAAATAAAGATTATTTTTATGAGTTGATTCAGTTAGAAGAAGGAACGAATGGAGATGCAATATTGGTTCTTCGACATGTAACAGAAGAAGAGACAATTGCAGCGGCAAACTATTTACAGCAGAAAATCCAGGAATTTGATGGTGAAGTTGAAGTGACTATCGGGGAACTACGAATCGCAAAGGATGAAGAGTTACAGGATGAACATTTAAGATGGTATGATAGAATCGATTATTCTAAAAGCCTGCTGTTAGATTCACAAGCAGGATATACCATCAAAGTCAGTGTTGCGGCATCTGCATTGACAGGTTGTGTGTCTGGGGCATTGTTATCAATTGCTGCAGTGCTGTGTATTTATGTTTTGGAAGAAAAGTCTAAAAAGAAAGCGTAAGAGGAAACAGCTTTGAAAAGATTAAAGGATATACGATCAATAAAGTATTTTATTGAATTGGCCATAATGTTGCTTTTTTACGTGTTGTTTGATCAGGGCGGAATGATTAAATATCCGGTATCGCTAATCTTATGTATGATATTTTTATGGATTGGAAGAAAGAAAGCATGGTCCTTAGAGATTATAATATGTACAGCAGTACCAACGGTAGCATACCTGTTATTGGGATGTTTTAGTGCGATGCTATGTGCGGGATCACAGATGATGACAGTGAAAGTGCTGATGTATCTGCTGGTTCCGTTTGTGTTGGTTTTATCGCTGTATGTATTTTATGGAAAAGAGATGAAACATATGGTATTGGTGCAATTTATAGGATGTGTACTTGCATATGCGTTGTTTGATGCGCCAACTTTTGTAAAAATTTTTCGATGGGAGTCTGTATTTGCTTTTTCTTTTGGATTGTTTGCTCTTTATTATTTTTATAAAAAGCAATGGAGTCTGTTCATTGTTTCATCCTTGTTTTTGATTTTTGCAGAAAAGAGAATCGCAATTCTTGCTATTTTTATGGGTGTATTTATCATGCTGTTACTGCGATTTTTCAGATACAGCAAAAAACTTGCAATGTTAGTCTGGTCAGGAACGATGGTGGCAGTTTATGGTTATTTGTATCTGATTTATTCCGGAATTATGGATGCGTTTTGCTGGGGAGCAAATATTAATACAAATGGAAGAGTTGAAATGTATAGCCGAATGGCAGGAGAGTTCGAGTTTTCTCCGTTATTCTTTGGGAAAGGTCTTGGAATTGTTGAAAATTTGCTTAATTTCTGGAAGGTTGAAAGATTTGCAAACCTGCATAATGATTTGTTGAAATTTTATATTGAGTTGGGGTTTTTAGGTTTGTTCATTTATTTGGCGACCTATTTTGTAATGTTTTATATGGCAGAAAAATTTACGTCAGCTGCGAAAATGAGTTGTCTGGTGGCAATCTCTGTTTATACGATGATTCTTTTTGCAACAGATAATGTGAGTATTTACTCTTTATATCTGTTCCCGCTATACAGCATCATGTTTGCAGTGCTGGCTGAAGAAGAGGATAGGAAATGATCAATCAGATTTTAAGAAAAATAAAAGGGAACCGCTTCGTTTCCAATACCATGTGGGATGTTGGCGGAAAAGTGTTTCAGATGGTGCTGACACTTGTGGTGGGAATGCTTACTGCAAGATATCTGGGACCGTCTAATTATGGTGTGATTGGAGAAACGGCTTCTTATGTTGCATTCTTTTCAGTGATTTGTCAGTTGGGCTTTACCAGTACAGCCGTAAAAGAAATCATGGATCATGAGGACAGACAGGGAGAGATTCTTGGCACTACCATTTTTTTCAGAATTTGTACAAGCTTGATTTCTTCAGCAGCGATTACAGCCTTGCTTTTTGTCATGGAGGACGGAGACAAAACGATTGTAACGGTTGCTTTTTTGCAGAGTTTGTCATTGATTTTCCAGTCATTCGAGATGATTCACTACTGGTATCAGTCCAGACTGGAAACACAGGTAAGTGTTAAAATTCAAAGCATTGCTTATCTGATTATGGCTGTTTACAAAATTACAATACTTGCTTTGGGAAAAAGTGTGGAATGGTTTGCATTTTCAACAGCTTTGGAAGCGGCAGTTGTGGGAATTTTTCTCCTCTGTGTATATAATCGTGGTGAAGGACAGAGACTTCGTGTTTCCATTTCCACCGGAAAAGAATTATTAAAAAGCAGCTACCATTTTATTTTGTCAGGCCTTATGGTTACCGTTTACAGCGAAATGGACAAGATTATGCTGGGACGGATGCTGAGTGAAGAAGCAGTTGGCTATTATACAGCAGCGACAAAGATTTGTTCTATGTGGAGTTTTGTTGTAATGGCACTGATTAATTCATCCAGACCGGTGATTATCTCAAGCAGAAGCAAAAGTCAGGAATCGTATGTCAAACAGAATAAGAGATTATATGCTGCGATTATCTGGATTGGCATTGCAGCCGGACTTGCAGTTACAGTATTTGCAAAATTGATTATTTATATCTTGTATGGTCCGGATTATATGCCTTCTGTCAGCTCTTTACGGATTTCAGCGTGGTATACGATGTTTTCTATGCTGGGTTCAGCTCGTGGAATCTGGATTGTATGTGAGGATAAGTCTAAATATGTAAAATATTATTTGGGAATTGGTGCGATATTAAATGTAGTATTGAATTATCTGCTGATTCCGGTTTGTGGTCCGGCTGGTGCGGCAGCAGCAACACTTGCAACACAGGTTTTTACGGCTGTTTTAGCACCGGCAATGTTTAAGGAAACAAGAATTTATACAAAATATGTGTTTGAGGCATTTTTGTTGAGAGGAATTCGTTGATTTCACATACTTGCAAGGATATATGTTTCATGCTAAAATTAATTGATTATGGATTTTTGTGTCTAAAGATAAAAAGGAGAACCATATGACAAAAATTATGCCAAATAACCTGAAAAGAGGTTTTGAACAATATCAGGAAGAGTTTGAACAGAAAGCGCTGGAGGTGCTTCGCAGCGGCTGGTACATTCTCGGAAATGAAGTAAAAGAATTTGAAAAGGAATTCGCAGAATATACAGGTTCCAAGCACTGTGTAGGTCTTGCCAGCGGACTGGATGCACTTTGGATCGCATTTAGAATCCTTGGAATAGGGCCTGGTGATGAAGTGCTTGTACAGGGGAACACTTATATTGCCAGTGTTATGGGAATCACTATGAATGGTGCAACACCAATCTTCATAGAACCCGACGAATATTTTAATATCGATACAAAGAAACTGGAAGAAAAGATCACAGATAAGACAAAAGCAATCTTAGTGGTTCATTTATATGGACAGGCATCTAAAATGGATGATGTAGTGGCGCTATGTGAAAAATATAATCTTCGCCTTGTAGAAGACTGTGCTCAGTCCCATGGTGCTTGTTTTAATGGAAAGATGACAGGAACCTTTGGTGATATCGGATGTTTTTCCTTCTATCCATCTAAGAATGTAGGTGCCTTTGGAGATGCAGGGGCAATCGTGACAAACGATGATCAAATTGCAGAAGATTTCAGAGTGTTTAGAAATTACGGAAGTGAAAAACGTTATTATAATAAAATTGTTGGCGCAAACTCAAGACTGGATGAAATGCAGGCAGGGCTTTTGAGAGTTCGTCTGGCTCATGCAGATGCCATGGAAAAAGAACGTATCAAAATTGCAGAGCGCTACACAGCGGAATTGAAGAATCCAAAGATCAAGCTTCCAAAGGTACGTGAAAACTGTACAGCAGTATGGCATCAGTACGTAATCCGCTGCGAGGAAAGAGATCGATTAATCGAATATCTGGATGAAAAAGGAATTGGAACAATTATTCATTACCCGATTCCGCCGCACTTGTCAGAGGCTTACGGATATTTGGGATATGAAGAAGGCGCATTTCCAATCACAGAAAAGTGTGCGAAAACAGTTCTTTCCATCCCAATGTATGTTGGTATGACAGAGGAAGAACAAACACAGGTAATTGAAGCAATCAATGCATTTGTATAAGGAGAAAAAAATGCAGCATGTAACAGAGCAGTGCAAGGTATTGAACTTTGCTGATTTAGGAGATGAAAGAGGTAAACTGGTAGTCGTAGAAGGAGAGCAGCATATTCCGTTTGCAATTCAGAGAGTATTTTATATTTATGGTTCTGATAGCGAAGTGGTTCGTGGTCAGCATGCCAACAGAGAGTCTGAATTTGTACTGATCAATGTTGGAGGCACATCCAAGGTTCGTATTGATAACGGACATAGTGAGGCTATTATTGAACTGAACAAGCCAATGATGGGATTGTATATTCCAACTATGGTTTGGAAGGATATGTATGATTTTTCAGAGGATTCCATCCTTCTGGTGCTTGCCAGCACCCACTATAATGGAAAAGAATACATTAGAGATTACGAAGAATACAAAAAGGAAATGGGAGTAACTGAATAATGAGTAAGATTTCAATTGTTATTCCAGTATATTGGAATTCAGATACACTGATGGCTCTCTACAATGATATGAAGGCAAAAATCCTTCATAAACTGGGAGATTATGAAATTGTGATGGTGGATGATGGATCAGGAGATAATTCCTGGGAGATTATGAACCAGATTAAAGATATGAATTCCAATGTAAAGCTTGTAAAGCTTTCCAGAAACTTTGGGGAACATGCAGCACTTCTTGCAGGTCTTTCTCATTGCACAGGAGATTGTGCAGTTACCAAACAGGCTGATTTACAGGAAGATTCGGAACTGATTTTAGAGATGTACGATAAGTGGAAAGAAGGCAACAAAGTAGTCATGGCTATCCGTGAAGAGCGTGATGATCCAATGATGAAAAAATTCTTTGCAGGTCTTTACTATGCAATTGTGCGTAAATATATTATGCCATCCATGCCACAGGGTGGATGCGACTGTTATCTGATTGATAGACAGGTTATCGAAGTAATTCAGATGCTGGATGAAAAGAATTCTTCCTTAACACTTCAGGTGATGTGGGCAGGATTTAAGCGCGCAGATGTATATTTCCATAGAAAAGCAAGAGAAGAAGGAGAATCCCGCTGGACTTTAGGCAAAAAAGTGAAGCTGGTTGTGGATTCTATGATGAGTTTTTCCTATGCTCCGGTTCGTGGAATGTCTACTTTAGGCGGATTGTTCTTTTTTGCATCAATTGTTTGGGCATTTATCATTATTGCACAGACATTGCTGTATGGAGCAGATGTGGCTGGCTGGGCCAGCTTGATGGCATTGATTCTTTGTTCTTCAGGGCTGATTATGCTGATGCTTGGTATGCTTGGTGAATATATCTGGAGAGCATTGGATGCAAGCAGAAATCGTCCGCCGTTTATTGTGGATGAGACAAGAGGATTTGATAAGTAATGATTAAAGACTTAATACCAACTTGTAACATTATGGGAGTAAACCTGGCAGCTATTGATATGCCATGGTTAATTGAATTTACAAAAAGATATATCAAAGAACTGTCAGGGAACTATATGTGCGTATCCAATGTGCATACTACGGTCATGAGTTTCGATGATGAGGAATACTGTGCGGTTCAAAACGGAGGAATTATGGCGATCCCTGATGGGGGACCGCTTTCTTCAGTTGGAAGAAAAAGAGGATTTTCCAGTATGAAACGCACCACAGGGCCTGATTACATGAAAGAAATTTTAAAGATTTCAAATGAAGAAGGGTACACACATTTCTTTTATGGCTCAACAGAAGAAACTTTAAAAAAATTACAAAGAACGTTGAATCGTTCCTATCCGAATGTTCAGGTTGCAGGAATGTTTAGTCCGCCATTTAGAAAATTATCAGCACAGGAAGATGAAGAAATTGTGCATATGATCAATGAAAGCAATGCAGATTTTGTGTGGATAGGTCTGGGGGCACCAAAGCAGGAGCGTTGGATGGCTGAACACAAAGGCCAGATTAAAGGATTTATGATTGGTGTGGGAGCTGCATTTGATTATGAGGCCGGAAACATTGACAGGGCACCAATGTGGATGCAAAAAGCAAATCTTGAATGGCTGTATCGTCTTTTACAGGAGCCGAAAAGATTATTCAAGAGATATTTTTACACTAATACCAAATTTATTTGGAATGCAGTGATTCGAGGAAAATAAAAAATGTCGGATAGAAAGCAAAAAGTTCTGATCGTTCATAATTATTACCAGATTCCCGGTGGGGAGGATACTGTGGTAGCAAATGAGAAAAAAATGTTAGAAGACCATGGACATGAAGTTGTATTATATACCAGACACAATTCAGAACTTAAGGAACTTTCAAAATTACAGAAAATATTACTTCCTGTGAATACAATTTTTAACTTTCAAACATACGGGGAAGTAAAAAAGTTAATTAAGGAACAGAAAATTGATCTTGTACATGTGCATAATACGCTGAATATCGTAAGCCCATCAGTTTACTATGCAGCATTTGCGTGTCGAGTACCGATTATTCAGACCGTCCATAATTTTAGATTGTTATGTCCAGGTGCTACTTTCTTCAGAGATGGACATATCTGTGAGGAGTGTTTGGAAAAAGGGCTGACATGTGCGATAAAGCACAAATGTTATCGTGGCAGCAGAGTACAAACGCTTGCCTGTGTACTTAGTACATGGATTCATCGTTTGCTTGGAACTTATAAGAAGATAAATTATATCTGTCTTACAGAGTTTAATAAAGATAAATTATTACAGTTCAAACAAATTGAGGAAGACTCTGTTTTTGTAAAGCCAAATTTTGTGACAAAAGCAGAAAGAATTGTGCCTTATCAAGAACGAAAAAAGCAGTTTGTCTACGTTGGACGATTAGATAAATTAAAAGGCGTAGATGTTCTTCTGGAAGCATGGAGCGCATATGATGCCGAAGATTATAAACTGGTGGTGTGTGGAACAGGTCCTTTGGAAGACTGGTGCAGAACATTTGTTGAAAAACACCAGTTAAAGAACGTAGTGGTGAAAGGCTTTGTTGAAAATCAAACCGCAAGAAAGATTATTGGAGAGTCAAAAGCACTGGTTTTGCCAACTCAGTGGTATGAAGGTTTTCCAATGACAATCGTAGAAAGTTATTCTATGGGGACGTATGTTTTAGGATCTGATCTGGGAAACACAGGAAGCTTGATAGAAGAGGGAATAAGCGGCTGGAAATATGCTGCTGATTCAAAAGAGCAGTTGTGTGATGTGTTTGAAAAAACCAAGAAAGTGACAAAAGGACTGGATGCAGATTTTATTGATAAGTATTCAGAAGAAAGTAATTATAAGCAATTGAGGAACATTTATGAAACGTGTTGCAATCATAACTAATATTCCGGCACCATATCGAGTGGATTTTTTTGATTATCTTCAGAAAAATCATGCGGATTATCAGTTTACAATTATTTATTCCAGTAGGAATGAAGATAATCGCAATTGGAAAATTGAGCAGGAAAAAATGGGGAACAGCGTTTTTTTGGAATCCAGAACAATTAAGATAAAAAAACGCTATGATAATTATTATCTTCATATTCCAACAGGAGTTGCGAAAATACTGGATAAAATAAAACCGGATGTTGTTGTGGGCTCTGAATATAATCCAACGGTTATTCAGGCACTGCATTATTGTAAAAGAAAGAAAATACCATATGTCAGTTGGACAGATGGAACCCTGTTTTCTGAAAGAAACAGAAACTTTGTACAGAAGTTTTTGAGAAAATATGTGGTTGCAAAGGCAGATTCTTATATTGCAAGCAGTACGAAATCGAAAGAAGCCCAGATTTATTATGGGGCAGATGAGAAAAAGTGCCATGTGAGTTTTTTGACTGTTGATGTGGAAAAATATATTCAAAAACCACAGGGACAAGGAAAAGGAAAAATTTTATATGTCGGAAGCCTGATAGAGAGAAAAGGTGTTGATCTTCTTTTAAGAGCGCTGACAAAGACAAATTGTGAGTATTCATTATATCTTGCCGGAGATGGGTCAGAAAGAGATAATTTAAGAAAACTGGCAGAAGATCTACAGATTTGTGATCAAGTACATTTTCTGGGTCAGCTAAAAAGGGAAGAATTGCTGAAATATTATGGAGACAGTGATCTTTTTGTACTTCCAACCAGAGAAGATTGTTTTGCACTTGTGATCTTAGAAGCTATGTGTGCGGGACTTCCGGTGGTGTGTTCTAAGTATGCAGATGGTGCCTACGATTTGATTGAAGAAGGAAAAAACGGATTTATCGTAGATCCGTATGACACAGAAAAATTTGCAGAATACATTGATAAAATACTTATAGATCAAACACTTTGCAAGAAGATGCAGGAACACTCTGAAGAAGTAATAGAGAAATTCCGTTTTGCAAATATAGCCAAAGGCTATGTGGCAGCAATCGAGGAATGTATTTAAGAACAGGAACCAGAAATGATAAAAGTATTAGGATTGATGACTTGCTTTAACAGAAAAGAAAAAACGGTCAAAGCATTGAAAAACTTAATTCAGGGGAATCCAAATATCGAATTCTCATTTATCGTAGCAGATGATGCCAGTACGGATGGGACAAAACAAGCATTAGAGGATTTTGAGTCTGTAAATATACTTTCCGGCAATGGAAGTTTATTTTATAGCGGGGGTATGCGTTTGGCAATCCATGAAGCAAAAAGAACCGAAAAAGAATTCGATTATTGCTTGCTATTTAACGACGATGTGAATTTTGCTCCGACTGCCATTGAAAATCTATGCAAAAAAGATTCTTCAGTCATCTGGGTGGGGCCAACCAGCGATGAGCAGGGAAAGCTTTCCTACGGAGGAATTGTAAAAAAATCTAACTGGCGTCCGAAGACGGAAATTGTGATGGCAGATTCTGAAGATGGAAGAGTTTGTGATACGTTCAACGCCAACTGTGTTCTGCTTCCATGGAAAATTTTTATGGAATTGGATAACATAGATTCAGTATTTACCCATTCTATGGGAGATTTTGATTATGGATTTTCAGCAGTCAGAAAAGGATATCAAATCAGAGTATCGGATACATTTGTAGGTGTATGTCCGGATAATCCGGTACAGATAAGCTGGAGAAATACAGAGCTGTCATTAAGAGAAAGAATCAGAAGAAAAGAATCTCCAAAGGGTCTTCCAACAAAAGAATGGTTTCATTATTTGAATAAAAATTATAATGTGGTCA
>ERZ1032130.267-NODE-267-length-14582-cov-3.877538_pt1 | contig 14582 bp, 16 predicted proteins | sample MGYA00517879_ERZ1032130 | MGnify/ENA primary metagenome ERZ1032130 (study PRJEB33719, sample SAMN04262597) | wastewater metagenome | biome: rural village; feature: animal feces; material: feces | host: Bos taurus | place: El Salvador | collected 2012-01-31 ...
TTAGGTATATCGATATAACCGTCCTTGATAACGAAAGGCTTTTTGATATAGCCTACGCCGAGATCGGACTTGTCGGGATTGCCGGGGTGTTCTTGAACGGGTGGAAAGCGCAGATTCGACCCGGCAGATTCCATCTTCCAGAGATTTTTGTCCACACAGGGAAAAATAGCGGGAGAGTGTCCTGTCTACTGTTGCAAGGTATTCTTGACAAATTTCAGAACGACAGGCAAACTGACGTTCATAGAAGCGGAGACAATAGTCCAACAATAATTCTACACCCACAGATACCAATCGCAGACTGTAAGGGTCTATATCCCGCTGCAGTTCTTCATGGATATGATCCAAACGGTCTTGTACGATATGCTTCTCCTGCAGGGAAAGATGCAGTGATTCATTCTCCCGATAATCAAAGAAAGTATAGTCCGCTTTCTTGAATACAAGGCTCTTGGTGCTAAACAGTTCCGGATGTAACAGGAGTCCCGATATACTACCGTCTATCGCATCTTCGTGACTGATACAGATTGTATCTCCCGGTTTTGTGAATGTAAGCGTGCCGTATTGAAAATCGACACATTGCCTGCCATAGCGTACTTCTCCACATTGTGTCCTTACAAAACGGACTGCATAGAAGTTACCTGTAAAACACAACGTAGTATCATCTTCAAGTTGTCCCGGATCAATGACCGCTACTTGAGGATGTAATGTCGGTTGACTCATCTGTTTGTTGAACTCGTCTATAGTGAGTGACTGTATATCGTTCATTACTATTATTGTTTTTATGTGCTGATACAAAAATACCGTTTCCGTCGTGGTGCGTCTATACACAGATTACGGATTGAAACACCAAAATCAACGAAAACGGTATGAGTTCCAATGAAAGCATCTCAAGTATTGGATGAGATGGATTCATTACAAATGTTTACCAAAGAAATCAGTTAGTTTGTTTACAGCCTTATCTACATATTCCGGTACCCAATACGTCTGGATGTGTCTTGCACCAGGGATTAGATACAATTCCTTGTCATTCGTTCCAGTAGCTTTGCTGAAACATTGTTCGGTCATATAGAATGTGTCGGCAAGACTACCCGCCATCATCAACAACGGTTGGTTGATGAGATACATTCCTTCACTGGCATCAAATGCCATCAGATCGATCAGACTGCTCTTTGTATAACGGAAGGTAGAACCCGGATGCGCATGAGATTGAAGGTAATACTCATAACCGTCACGATAGAGATCGAACGGAAGCTGTTTGGCCTGTTCCGGCGTCATTCCACTCATATCACCTACATACTCAGGAGCTTCTCCGTTGGCTTCTTTCTGACGTGCAGCACAGGCGTCTGCAAGTCGTTGTTGCACATCGCCGATCTGTGAATCAAGGAAGCCATTACGACGTACCAGTCCGGAGTTGAACATACTGAGTGTGGCAACTGCCTTGAAACGTTTGTCAGTCTGTGCAGCTTTAAGCGTATAGCCACCTCCGCCACATATACCGAGTATACCGATACGATTTGTATCCACTCCGGGATATTGTGCCAGTATATCGGCTGCACGATGGATATCTTCGATACGGCTGGCCGGCTTGTCTACATTGCGCGGTTCACCCTCGCTCCCGCCTTGATAGGCGGCATCAAATGCCAGACAAATGTAACCTTGTTCCGCCATCCGCTGGCTGTACAATCCTGCCACCTGTTCCTTACATCCACCGTTTGGATGTGCAACGACAAGAGCGGGATAGCTTCTTGAAACTTCATATCCGGCTGGAGTATAAACGTTGGCGACAATCTTCAAGCCATTCAAGTCGTAAGTAATGCGATGGATATTAACTTTGCCCGTTTCATTCTTGGTGATAGCTCCCCGATAAACCAGTCCGAAAGGATTATCGTTAGGACTTTGGATAGCAGAGAAATCCTCTGAAATAAATGGTTGTTTGTTTTGAGCGGCTGAAGTTCCGGCGAACAAAAAGGCAGCAACACCACCCAACATACTCTTTAATAAAGTATTCATAATTTTTTTCTTTTAGAAGTTTGTTACATGCATTCTTTCAATATCTCAAACAGTTCATCACGGGAAAACTGCTTGCAGCATCCCGGCATCAGTAAACAGGTATCTGCAGCGGCACGGAGGATGCTTTCGTCCTTAATGCCTATTTCGCTCCAATGCGATGGCAAGCCGATTTCCTTTATAAAAGCCTCCAACGCTTCGATACCAAGTATAGCAGTCTGTTCTACCGTATCACCCTTTACATTCCATACCCGTTCCGTCATACGAGCCAGTTTTTCTTTGCCCTCATTTAGCAAATGGCGATAGAGAACCGGATGGATAACCGCCAACGCCTTTCTGTGGTTGCAGTCGGTATAGGCTCCTACGGCATGTTCCAGCATATGGCATTGAAAATCGGTCTGCTTGCCGAGTTTTAGCAGACTGTTTTCCGCAAGGGCAGAATCCCACATCAGTTCTCCACGAGCAAAATCATTGTCCGGATCGGCTATCAGTTCACGGAGGTTTTTGATGACGTTACGCATGACCGCTTCATTGATTTCATCGGAGAGATTGTCCGTTTGAGGTTTGCCCATATAGATTTCCATACAATGACTCAACGTGTTGAATGCACCGCTGACGACTTGCCCCATCGGAAGAGTCCGTGTCAAGTCGCTGTCCAGTATAGCAAAACTGTAGTAAGCGCCTGTCAACGGCTGTTTCAGTTTCTTTTCGGTGTGGGTGATAACCGCCCCGTTGTTCTGCTCGGCACCCGTTCCTGATGCTGTTACGATAGCGCCCATAGGTACAAATTCAGTAGGATACTGGTGCTTCGTGTACTGCATCTCTCAAATGTCCTCCATTATTTGATAACTCTAATTTCTTTTAACCATTCTGTGATACCGTCCGTATTTCTGCTAACGGCACCGAATCCTTTCAAGTGTTTGGCATCAGGTGTGAGTTCTGCAATCTTGGCAAGGGTCTCGTCACGGTAGGTAGATGCGTAGGTACAGAAAGGAATGACCGTCTTGCCCTTAAAATTATAACTTTCGGTAAAAGTATTGATAATCATTGGCGCAGTCCACCACCATACAGGACAACCGATAAAGATTGTATCATAACTGTCCCAATCTTCCACCTTGTTCTTGATAGCAGGGCGGGCATTCTGTTCCTTTTCTTTCCTTGCTACCTCTGTACAAGGTTTATAGTCTGTAGGATATGGCTTTACCGGATCGATACGGAAAAGTGTGCCGCCGGTCTGTCCGGCAATATACTCTGCCACATGCTGCGTGTTTCCACTCCAACTGAAATAAGCAATTAATGTCCTCCTATTTTGTGCGTATAAATTCATTCCACCCATTAGAATAAGAGTTATAAGGGTGATAATCTTTGCTTTCATCTTCTTTATCGTTTTAGTTTAATTATTATTCAATGATTCCTATCTCACGAAGCCAGTTTTCCACATTCGATTCATTGCTCAAGCTTCCACTAGTCAAACCTAATCCTTCAAGATGTGCTTTAGCTCCAGATGTCAATTCAACGATTCTTGCCAATGTTTCATCGCGATATGTGGATGCGTAGGTACAGAACGGGATGACGGTTTTACCTGTAAAATCATAACTTTCAGAAAAAGTGCATATAATCATAGGTGTTGTCCACCACCATACGGGACAGCCGATAAAAATTGTATCATATTCAGCCCACGCTTCGTCTTCAATGATAGAATTTATGGCTGGACGAGCATTACTGTCACGTTCTGCCAATGCTACTTCCGTACATTCAGTGTAATCTTCCGGGTAAGGTGTGACAGGTTCTATACGAAACAAATCCGCTCCAGTGTGAGACACTATTTGTTGCGCCATTCGCTGTGTAGTACCTCCCCAACTAAAATATGCCACAAGAATGTTGCTGTTTCCAGCAGGTGTATCTGGATTATTTGGATTGTCTGGATTATCTGTAGAATCACCAGGTGTTTCGGGTTGTTCTGTTCCTGGTTCTTCCGTCATGGGGTCATCATCCCCGCAAGCGTTGAAAGTGAAAGCGGCAAGTGCCATCATCAGGTAAACTAAATACTTTTTCATTGTTTCTATGTTTTTATGGGTTATTTTTCTTCATAACTGTTGTATTCCTCTTCTGTCACAGGTTCCAGCCACGTTACGCCCCCTTTGTCCAGTTGGGTACCTATGGCGATGTGTGTAAACTCACTGTCAGGAGCCGCGCCGTGCCAATGGATGACATCGGGGGCAATCTTCACTACGTTTCCAGGCAGCAGCAGTTGGATAGGTTTCCCTTTTTCCTGATAATATCCTTTGCCGGAAGTGCAGAGCAGGATTTGTCCGCCTTTATGGCTGTGCCAGCTGTTTCTGCATCCGGGAGCAAATGTCACGTTGGCTACAGTACATCCAAAACCATCTTGTGGTGCGACATAGCCTTGCAACCAAGCCTTGTCCGTAAAGTTCGGATTGTCTGGCATCAGCGTACCGAGTGCGAACGGGTCGTCACCTTTTCTCAGACCGTTCACGATAGCCGCCATTTGCTGAAGCTGGCTTTCGGTAATACCCTGACGCAGGCAAATAGCTGAATGCGACTTTAACATCGGTTCCACACCCTTTCCCATAGCTGAAAGAATGGATACGGTAGCCAGCTCGCGTTCCTGCCATGTCAAAAGATCGCGTTCAAAAATGTCGCAGAATAAATGTTCTTTCAGGTATTGCTCAATAACTGGAGCAAAAGCGGCATACCCTGTCTTGGGGGCATCTTTGGGCGCACCACTTAACTTTTCAAGAAGTTCCGCACCTCGGGTGTATTTATCCTGAGAGCCTGTAACGGGAGATGCGTCACATCCTATAGTATCAATAATACCCTGTGCCTTGCGTTCATTCAACACTTCCATAAAAGTTTGCAGGGCACGCAGGCTGCGGGGGAATCCACAATAAGCATAGGCGTGTACCAAAACCTCCTTGATTTCATTTACCGTCATTCCATTGTTCAAGCCACGGGCAAGGGATATTTTCAGGCTATCCAACTCGCCTTGTGCCGTTGTCGAAGCGATAAATACGATATCTTGCTGGCGAATACTCAGCGTATCCGTCTGCTGCGCTTGCGCAGATTGATAAAAACTTAACATAATAATTACAATAAATAGAATCGTTGTTCTCATAATGTTTTCTGTCTTAATTATTTTGTCACAAAGTTACAGTGCAGTTCGTAGCCTGTCCATACACAGATTACAGATAGAAACACCAATATCAACGAATGTATTTTTTACGCATTGCCTCCTGTTTATATTCAAAAAAGCACCCCCAAAAATTTTCATTTCGAGGATGCTTGAGTCTATATATTATGTGACTAAGAAGAACTTATTAATTCAATCTTTTTTCTTTTATCCAATCAAATAACATATCGGCAAGTTGCACATTATTTTTCTCAGCAAAAAGGAAATGCGAATTGCCCTTGATTCCCTGTTCTGGCAGATGTACCACCGTGGCATCGCCACCGTGACGATTGATACACTCTGCAAACAACCGTGCCATTCGCAGACGTACCCTCCAGCTATCCATAGCCCAATTGTCGCTTGGCTTATCAGGAATATAATCACCATAATAAATAATGATGGGGAAACGGGTCAGTTTTTCAAAATCTGCCAAAGGAATGGATGTTGCCCCCAGTGCACCGAACGGACTGATAGTCTGTAAGGATTCCGGCACTTCACCTTCAGGAAAAACGAAACCGCTACCGGGCTCATAGGAAACGATAGCACGTACCTTGTCGGTCTTGATAGCGGTATGCCATCCCGGTTCACCTCCTTGTGAATGTGTAATGAGAATACCGCCACCAATTTTATTCATAAGAGCTGCAACATCGGTTGCAATCAGTTGTGCATCATAGGCACCCGTGTTGGGTGTGATTTGGCGGAAAAACTGATCCAGGGATTCTTTACTTTGTGGGAACTGGCTGTTTTCATAATAATTGGGCCATATTCCCATACGGAAATTCTCAAACCAGAACTGGTCATCGGGAGTAGCCTTGATATTTTCATCAACTGTGCTGCGTCCGGCTCGCCCGCGGCGTGGCTGGTCTATCAGGTACGTACTGAAACCACGTCGCAGGAAAAGTGTAGCGAACCCTTCCCGTCCATCGGGAGTACTTTCCCATGTTTTGGCAGACTGACCGGCTCCGTGAAGGAATACGAGCGGATACTTTCGTGTGTTTGCCGGAATTTGATAAGACACATAGGCATGGTCACCGTGCAAGGTCTGACCGTCCTCTTTCAGTGGCTGATTTGTGTCGTATGTACCTTGTGCGGTTTTCACTGTCCCGCCAATAAGGAAACTACCTTGTTCACGAATGGCAATAATGCTGTCATTTGTTTGTACTTCACTTTGTATGGAAGACGATTGTCCGCAAGCAGCACACAGGGTCAACACTGCGGACAGAATGATGTAATTGATATGTTTCATATTCATTTTACTGTTAGTTTTGTTCCACCGTACACATCGGACATTGACATTGTGTCCAGCGCATGGTCTATCTGTTTCACTTCCTCTTCCGACAAAAGGACATCTACTGCACCTGCATTCTCTTTCAACCGATCGGACTTGCGTGTGCCAGGAATGGGTACTATCCATGGCTTTTTGCAGAGCATCCACGCAAGGGATATTTGTGCAGGGGTCACATGTCTTTCACTTGCGATGCGACGTATGAACTGCAGCAGTTCGTAATTTTTTTTATAGCTTTCAGGCTGAAATTGCGGCATTCCTGCCCGGTAGTCCGTGCGTTCGTCGAAATGTGAGGCCGCGTCATAGCGATCGCTGAGCAGTCCGTTAGCTAGTGGTGAAAAAGCCACCAAACCAATGCCCAATTCCTCCAATATTGGGAACATGGTTTCATGCCAGCGAGCCATCATCGAATAGCGGTTTTGAACGGCAGTAAGAGGGCAGACGGCATTTGCACGACGGATGTTTGCTTCTGGCGCCTCCGACAATCCCCAATAAAGCACTTTGCCTTCTTTAATCAGATCCTGAATAGTTCCTGCTACTTCTTCAATTGGAATCTGCGGGTCGGGACGGTGCTGGTAGTAGAGATCGATATAGTCCGTCTGTAAACGGCGGAGTGAACACTCCACTGCTTTTCTAATCGTTGTGGGACGTGAATCTGATATTAATGGGTAAGGGACACGTCCGCTTTCCATATCAAAGCGCAGACCAAACTTCGTGGCAATGATAATCTTATTACGATAAGCTTTCAAGGCATTACCCAGCAACTCCTCATTGTCATGAGGATTGTCAGGCGTACCATAGATTTCAGCTGTATCGAAAAAGTCATAACCCATATCCACAGCTTTTGCCAGCAGTTCCGTCATTTCCCGATGGTCGGCTGGTGCACCATAAGCATGGCTCATACCCATACAACCCAAGCCGATGGCAGAAACACGCAGTCCTCTTTTTCCTAAGTCTCTGTATTTCATATTTTAATCTCCTTTATAATAGTTTTTCCCTATCCTTGAAGGCTGTTCCAACTGTTTCACCCAATACACGGTAATATTTTATTGGTTTTATGTCCCGACACAAGACCAAAATAATCTGACAGCACCAAATTGTCAAGATTGGAGATACTTAATGTAAAGGCTTTCTTCTTCAACAGGTTTTCCGTGGTCTTATGACCGATAGCTAAGTTCAAGGCCACGTGACGAGTTGAGCATTGTCCGCCCCAAGCAGCATTCATTGCGTGGGTGTCCCGTTTTCATCGTAAGTCGTCACAATCAGTACCGGCAGCAGAGCCAGTATCGTTTTTTCCCAAAATTCTTTTTCATTGTATTTTCGTATTCATTTGTTTCACAATGCGAAGTTACGGCAGTAGACGGTATCCGTCCATACACAGATTACGGATTGAAGCACCAATATCAACGAAGAAAGCATCCTCAAAAAAACGAAGATGCTTTCCCCTTCTTAAAAAAGTCTTTTAGTTTATAGTTTTGTTCCCCAAACCATTCGCTTCACATCATCCAATGTAGCGTTGAAGATGCGTTGCTCCTTGTTGAGCGAACGTATCTGCTGCATCTCGTCGTCGCTGAGGACAAAATCAAATATCTGGATATTTTCCTTTATATAATCGGGTTTGGTGGCACCGGGTATGACGGAGAAACCTTCTTGAATGTGCCAGCGCAGGATGATTTGGGCTGGCGATTTACCATGGTTATCAGCTATCTTCGTAATGACCGAATCACGAAGTAACAAGCCTTGACTCTGTGCACCTCCCAGCGGATACCAGCATTCCACCTGGATGCCGTACTTGGCAGCTTTCTTACGCATTTCTGTCCGTTGAGCATAAGGATGGCATTCTATTTGGAGTACAGCGGGTTTGATGGTGGATTTCTCCATTATTTCGTTAAACACCTCATCATTGGCATCGAAGTTGCTGATGCCGAGCGCACGTACTTTGCCCATCTGTACGGCCTTTTCCATATCTTTCCACGCACCCACAAAGTCGCCAACGGGCTGGTGGACGTAAAGCAGATCTATATAGTCCGTCTGAAGTCGAGCAAGCATCTTATCGATGGCTTTCAGCGTTTTACCTTCGCCGTATTCTGTAGGCCAGAGCTTGCTGGTTATCCAGATTCCTTCGCGTGAAATGCCGCTTTCCTTGATGGCTTCACCTACACCTTCTTCATCGTAGTAAGCATGTGCAGTGTCAATGTGACGATAACCTGCACGTAAAGCGGTAAGACACGACTGCTTGCATATTTCGTTGGAGCCTTGCAGAAAGGTACCCAGTCCGAAGCGTGGCATTTCCATACCGTTGTTCAACTTAACCACGGGTACACCGGCGGTTGTCGTCTTTTCTTGTGCATTCATTGCACACAAGCCGCCTATCAGCAAGATGGCGGAGAAAATGATTTTTTTCAATCTGTTCATATCCGTTCGTTTTTAGTTGTTTATTGTCTGTTACTTTCTTTGATGCTCCATAGCGACACGTGTTCGTTGCGGTAGCGGGCATTGGGATTCACCTCGCCGCGTGACAACAACGGGTCATCGGGCAGGTCGGCAAACTGTATGGCTTTCTGCGGACAGTTGTGGATGCAGGCAAAACAGAAGTCGCAGTCACCTTCAGCCTTTACCCCCGTGGAGGTCAGTTCGTAATTGCCGCGCGGACATACTTCTGTACAAATGGCACAGCCAATACAGGCATCTGTCACCTGAAAATATCTTTCGCTTCGTTTCAGAAATCCTACTTCGGGGTCAAGACAGGAAAAGGACATAAAGCCATCGTGGTTACGGCGGTCTTCCGCAGTAGCGGGCTTTATCCATTTCCGTTGTTTCAGCAAATCAGCCTTTATCTTCTCCACTTGTTCGGGGATGTGCTTATCCATCTTCATCTGCTCGTTCATGTCAAAATTGGGAAGCCAGTTGTCCACCATAACGAGGGTATTGATATAGTCGAATTTTGTACCGGCTTTCTGTGAGATTCCGTTCCACAGTTCGGCTGCATTGAAGTCAAGCATCCCATAAGTGAGTACGGCAAACTTGTAGTCAGCCTTGATTCTTGCCTGCTTGATAAAATTACGTACCATATTCGGTGGCATGTGTCCGTATATAGGATAAATGATGCCTACCTCATCTGCCTCGAAATCGTAACGGTTCTGCTTTACCATTTGTGGGATACTGAGCAGTTCGGTATTCTCGTCCGCCAGTTGGCGGGCGATATAAAGGCTATTTCCTGTGGCAGTGAAGTAAAGAATAATACGTTTCTTCTTTTCTCCGCCGCAAGAGGTCAATGCGGAGGGCATACTCAATGCTACAGCTCCCGCCACGAACAGCCCCATCCGTTTCAAGGCATCTCGACGGGAAATACCCTTATTGTTATCATTATCCTTACCCATATTCAATGCGATATTATTTGTGTCAAAAAGTTGTCGAACCACGTAGTCCATTCTCCTTGTACGCCGAAACCGTGTGGCCATCCATCCAGTACATGTTCTTCTACCTGTACCCCGGCATCACGCGCAGCGTTGGCGTTGGCAATGAACTGGCGGTAGAACGGATCTTCCGTGCCGTAAGTATAGAATGTGGGAGGAATATTTCCGGCACGCAAATCATCCACGTTGTTGTTTGATACGCTCAATCGTCCATAGAACGAGTAAATCATGCCGATAGCGCATACGTCGGCCGAAACCTGGTCGAGTTCATCGGGTATATACCCATTGTCCAGTGCTGTACCGTTTACTTGTCCGTCGAAGTGCAATGCCTCGTCGCCACAGAGGATGCCGCCCGCGGAGAAACCTACCGATGCGATATGATTGGAGGCAATGCCGTAGTCGGCGGCATGGATGCGGACATAGCGGATGGCACGGGCCAAATCCAGACTGCCTTTTTCCATCGTATAGGGGCGGACACGATAGTTTACTACAAAACTTTGCCAACCCAGTTCTGCTAACCGCCGGGTAACGGGTGCTCCTTCATTGGGACTACGGAACATGAACGCCCCGCCCGGGCAAACCATCACGGCACCTTTCACCTCCACGTTGTCCGGCACAGGATATCACACCATATTGGGACAGAAGTCCGGGTCGTCCTGATAATTGCCGTTGTTTATGGTATAGCTTGTTACTGCCGGTATATTGCCTTCGGGCCAAAGATAAATCTGTAGTTGCATCTCGTCCTCGCTGCCTTCTCCGCCGTCTTCGTCCGCGGTGGTAAAGCGGCGTGCCGTTCCATACACCGTGCCCGACGCAAGGGTGGCGTATGCACGGACATAGTAAGTGGTGCCGGGAGTAAGTCCCATTATATAACTGGCAAATGATTCGGGAGAGCCGTCCGATGCCGCATGCGAACCGCTCACGGTCGGCTCGGCGGATGTTCCCCAGCAGATACCGAACTCGGTGATGTCTTCCATGTTACCGGAGATGCGTCCGCCGGAAATGGCGGATGTGGCGGTTATGTCGGTCGTAACAATGGTTTCTACCGTTACTTCCGGCAACCATTCGTTTTCTTCCGTGTTGTTGCAAGCCGTTGCCGTTGTCGCGGCAAGCAGCAGGCAGAATATCTGGAATATTGTTCTCATACGCAAATTATCGGATAAAGTTTGTATGTAGCCTTTCTTCGGTTTCGAAGGGGTGAGTACTGTCGCGCAGGTTGCGCAGCATCCACGCCATGTTGCGATCCAGCGTGCGCATGGTTTGCAGGCCTTCCGCATCCTGCAAGGCTTCGCCCGGATTCCGCCCGTGCACGCTGTTCCAGTATTGTGACGGAACGACGGGCATATTGAGGATGGTGAAGTATTTGTTCAGCCGGTCGAAAGTGGCGGTGGCTCCTCCGCGACGGCAGACCACCACGGATGCCGCCGGCTTGTACTGTGCCAACCGGCCGCTGGAATAGAACAGGCGGTTGAGCAAGGCACAGAGGCTTCCCGACGGTCCGCCGAAATAGACTGGCGAGCCGATGATGATGCCATCCGCTTCCGCCAGTTTCTCGCGCAAGGTCAGGTACGTTTCATCCTGAAATACGCAGACACCTTTTTCCCTGCACTTGTAGCAACCGATACATCCCTGCACGGGACGGTTGCCGATGTGGACGATTTCAGTCTCCATGCCTTCTTCTTCCAACGTTCTCGCCACTTCCGAAAGTGCGGTAAACGTATTTCCACTGCGATGCGGACTTCCGTTTACCAACAGCACTTTCAGTCGCTTGTCCTTATTTGCTTTTACCATAATTGCAAAGCCATTTCACCGTCTGCGGGTCATAGTGTGAGAAGAACAGGCTCTGTCTCAAGTCCAACTGGCGGATGCGCTGCATGTCCTCGTTGCTCAGCGTGAAGTCGAACACATTGATATTTTGTTCCATACGTTCCTTGCGGACGGATTTCGGAATGACAATCACGCCGCGTTGGATGAGGTAGCGCAGGGCGGTCTGTGCTGCGCTCTTGTTGTATTTTGCGCCGACGGCTATCAGTGTTTCGTTACCGAAGAAGTTGTTGCGCCCTTCGGCGAACGGTCCCCATGCCATAATGTGTGTGCCGTATTGCTCCATAATCTTTTGCGCCTCTATCTGTTGGTTGAACACGTGCGTTTCCACCTGATTGACCATAGGCGGTATTTCGCTGAACTCCGCCAGGTCGATGAAGCGGTCGGGATAGAAGTTTGATACGCCGATGGCACGCAGCTTGCCAGCTTTGTACGCTTCCTCCATTGCACGCCATGTGCCGTAGTAATCGCTGAACGGCTGATGAATGAGTAGCAGGTCGATGTAATCGGTCTGAAGTTTGCGTAAAGATTCATCAATAGAGGCTTTTGCACGCTCGTAGCCGGCATTGGAAATCCATACCTTCGTCACAATAAACAGTTCCTCGCGTGGCACACCGCAATTCCGGATGGCATTACCCACGTTCTGTTCGTTACCATATGCTTGTGCCGTATCAATCAGACGGTAACCAGCACTGATGGCATCCTTTACACATCGTTCACATTCTGATGGTGAAACTTGATAGACTCCATAACCTAAAATAGGCATTTCCACGCCGTTGCTTAATTTTACTGTATCCATATTCTTTTTATTTTTAATGTATTATCAAAGTTATGATGCAAAGTTACATCGGTAAAAGTCTTCTGTCCATACACAGATTACAGATATAAACACCCATTTTACCGAATGGACTTGTCGGGGATACCCATAATACACATTAGTTCAGATGTGAGTTCATGTTTGAACTTTTTTATCGGTTTTCTTCCCAGAAACGGACTGCACCGTCAATCCAGCCTTCGGCACTTGTACCTATACCCAGTCCAAAACCATGACGTAGGTTAGGATAAAGGTGAAATTCTGCCGGTATGTCAATAGCCTGCAATGCTTCCGTACGACGGCGCATTGTATTTGGATTGGCAATTCCATCGTTCGATCCAACTACAGCATACGTTGGCGGATCTTGCCGTGTGTATTCACTGTGCCCTGTGTATGCCATTACTACCGTACTTGGACGTGGAAGTTGCGCACCTCCAAAAGCAGCAGTGCCATAAGAACCGATATAAGCCGCCATACGCGCTCCCGCTGAACTGCCCCACACTGAGTAGCCAGCTGTATCGACTTGCAATTCCGTGGCGTGACGGAAGATATACTCAATACCTGCAGCCAAGTCTTCACAAGCTGTTTGCGCACTGCCAGTCTGATATTGGATAACAAAAACATTATATCTCATCTGACTCAAAACCAATGCGTTAGGAAAGCCTTCGTGAATGGAACCTACATACGAGAATCCGCCTCCGGGACAGATAACAGCGAACGGTGCGTTTGGTCGTCCACGGAAGAAGAATAGCCCGGCATCCTCACGTCCCAGGTCATAATAAATTCTGCGTCCGGTGGCTACCGAATCAATCATTTGATTGATATAACCTACACACCGCTCCGCATCTATGTAATTATGGTAAGGAAGTAACCGAGACACATTAGAAAGCTGCATGTCTGCATCATACCCCCATTCAAGTGGCAGAATGTAGCGGCTGAACCCGTCGAATGCAGGATGAGTTAATACATCGGCAATAGTACTGTGGATAGTAAGGTGCTCCTTGGTTTCAGAAACAGGAATGTTTTCGTTGTCGGGAGGTGGATAGGATTCGTATTGTTTTTTGTCACAATTACTGAAAGATAATGTTGCCATAAGCAGACAGATATTGATAATCATTTTCATTTTGACTTTATAATTTTGATAATGCAAAGGTAGTATGTAAGTGATCCTTCATCTATACACAGATTACAGAATGGAACACCAATATCAACGAATTTATGACTGTAGAATTACTCTCCACCTATTTGAATAACACATATTACTGAATCTTGCACCGATTTTACTGATTTGGTTTTAAGTACGATAAAAAGACCATAAAAAAGACTATTTTTGTATCATCACTTAAAATTATGGAGGAAACATGAACGACATTATAAACATCAGCAGCATTCACGATTACAATGAGTTTTTAGGAATTGAAACACTCAACCCTTTGGTTACGTTCATCGACTTCCGAAAAATTAATATTCTGAAACATAAACGTAAGTACTTTGGCTTCTATGGCATTTATTTGAAAGAGAAAATACACGGTAAATTGACCTACGGTCGTAGCCAGTATGACTATAAAGAAGGCACATTGGTTTTTGTGGCTCCAGGGCAAGTAGCAGGTATTGATGATGGCGGTGAAACTGTCAATCCGGAAGGTTACGCTCTATTATTCCATCCTGATTTGTTGCGAGGTACAAGCTTAGCCCGTAAGATGAAGGAATATACTTTTTTTTCTTACGAAGTAAATGAAGCCTTGCATATGTCCGAGCGTGAACGACAGACTATTTTCAACTGCTTTGCTGAAATACAAGAAGAACTGCATCACACAATCGACAAGCATAGTCGCAGCATTATCACTTCCAATATTGAAGTCCTGCTCAATCATTGTCTCCGTTTTTATGACCGTCAGTTTGCCACACGTGAGGTTATCAACCGCGATGTACTTACACGTTTTGAGGCATTGATGCTTGATTACTTTAATTCAGACAAGCCGGAACAAAATGGTTTGCCCACAGTTGCATGGTGTGCCGACCAACTTCATTTTTCAGCCAACTATTTCG
>ERZ1032130.268-NODE-268-length-14579-cov-4.919031_pt1 | contig 14579 bp, 19 predicted proteins | sample MGYA00517879_ERZ1032130 | MGnify/ENA primary metagenome ERZ1032130 (study PRJEB33719, sample SAMN04262597) | wastewater metagenome | biome: rural village; feature: animal feces; material: feces | host: Bos taurus | place: El Salvador | collected 2012-01-31 ...
GTATGATGAAATAAAAAATAGTAAAATAACAAAGATGCGGCAATAACCAAAAAGCTGACAATGCCTATTTCAACGTACTTTTTTTCAAACTTAATTTTCATAAAATTACCTCTTTTTCGTGTACTTCTTTAAGTATAACATATATAATAGACTTAACAATAGATAATTTGGGAGAAAAACAATGAAATTACAACAGGTTCTAAGCTATGTACGCCGTGCAATAGATGATTATCAAATGATTGAAGACGGTGATAAAATTGCAGTCGGAATTTCAGGCGGAAAAGATAGTTTAACACTACTCTATGCTTTAAATTCCTTAAGAATATTTTATCCAAAAAAATTCGATTTACACGCTGTAACGGTAGATTTAGGATTCAATAATCTGAATCTGGATGCAATTAAAGAATTATGTCAAAATTTCGGTATCGAGTACACCATTGTAAAAACGGATATCGCAAATATTATTTTTGAGGAACGCAAAGAAAGTAATCCCTGTTCCCTGTGTGCTAAAATGAGAAAAGGTGCATTAAATGATGCAATCAAAGCGGCAGGATGTAACAAGGTTGCTTATGCACATCATAAAGACGACGTTGTAGAAACAATGATGATGTCTTTAATCTATGAAGGCAGATTTCATACGTTTTCTCCGGTTACATATTTAGACCGTACCGAGATTACGGTTATACGCCCGCTTATTTATATGACAGAAGCTGAGGTTATTGGCTTTGTAAACAAAAATAACGTACCTGTAATAAAAAGCCCCTGCCCTGCAGACGGACATACAAAAAGAGAATATGTCAAAGAACTGCTACGTGACATAAACAAAGAAACACCCGGAGTAAAGAGTCGTATGTTTACCGCTATTACTACCAGTACATTGAAAGGTTGGAGTCAGCCGGATGGAGAATAATAAATATAATTCACAAGTTACTTCAAATAATTATCATAAATCTGAAGATATAAAGAATGTTCAAAAAATGCGTCAGGTATTAAAAGAATTACCACGATTCTGCGGAAGATATTTTAAAAATATTGAAGACTACACTTCTGCCCGTACACGACTTGCATACGCATATGATTTGCGGCTGTTTTTTGAGTTTATGCATAAAAACAACAGCCAGCTAAATAAAATGGAAATCATGGACTTCCCTTTGGAAATTCTTGATATGATTACAAGAGAAGATATTGAAGAATATATGCAATATCTCTCCTATTATGTAAAAGACGGCAAGGAAGTTATGAACAACGAAAACGGCAAAGAACGAAAATTAGCTTCCCTTCGCAGTTTCTATAACTACTATTTTGAATCTGAATTAATTGAAAAAAATCCTGCCGCTTTAGTGAGTATGCCTAAAAAGCACGAAAAAGCCATTATTCGCCTCGAAAGTGACGAGGTCGCTAATTTACTCGACTTGGTTGAAAACGGCTCAAATTTGACAAAATCCGAAGCCATATACCATTCCAAGACCGAAAAACGCGATTTAGCACTACTTACACTGCTTCTTGGAACCGGAATCCGTGTTTCCGAATGTGTCGGTTTAAACATTAAAGATATAAACTTTCAAGTAAACGGAATCCGCATTGTACGAAAAGGCGGTTATGAAGCGATTATCTATTTTGGAGAAGAGGTCGAGTCTGCTCTGAAAGATTATCTTGCGGTCAGAAACGAAATCATTCCGGAAACAGGACACGAAGATGCACTATTTCTATCCCTGCAAAAGAAACGAATTACGGTTCGCGCAGTACAAAATCTTGTAAAGAAATATGCTTCCAAAGTTACTACTTTAAAGAAAATCACACCTCACAAGCTTCGGAGCACATATGGTACAAGCCTATATAAAGAAACCGGGGATATCTATCTGGTTGCCGATGTTTTGGGACATAAGGATGTAAATACCACACGTAAGCATTACGCCGCACAGGCTGATGAACGAAGACGCATGGCTGCAAAGGCTGTACATTTAAGACGGGACTAAATAAAAAATCAATGTTTTTCACATAGTGATAGACATTGATTTTTTAATTCCCTTTATCATTTGCACTCTATCAAAATTCCATTAACGATACTCTGTTGAATAATATGGCACAATAATATAATTGCCGTAACAGATTGTACCTTTATGGTCCAGAGAATTAATAGAAATCATTTCCTCAACACATTCCTGAATCTGGGCATCTGTACACATATCCGCATTCAAGTCATATGCAATCGATAAAAGGGTATCATCTTTCTCAACCATATAGCTCTGATAGTATTTATACATTGGGTCTGCATTATCTTTTGCATTGGCTACCATTCCCCATGTGCAGAATATATTTATAAAAAGTACAAAAGTTGCAATAATCATAAAACTTTTCTTATTCATACGAAAACTACGTTTTCTATTGTTATATTTTCTATTTGCCGTATATCTTCTGTTATTCATATGTACCACCTTTCCAAATGCAAACATTTGTTCTCTATGTGTTTATCATACAGAACGTTCGTTCGTTTGTCAATAGGTTTTAATAAAAAAATCGAACATTTTTTCGGAATATACGTTTGCTTTTTTGTTTTTTATATGTTACAATGGTTATAAATCTAGGAGGGATGCTTATGGCAGGTAAAATTACTCAAAAACAATTAGAAATATTAGAATTTATCAAGCAGGAAATTTTAGACAAGGGATATCCGCCGGCGGTTCGAGAAATTTGTGAAGCTGTAGATTTGAAATCAACCTCCAGTGTTCACGCTCATTTATCAACTTTGGAAAAAAACGGCTATATTCGCAGGGACCCTACCAAACCTCGTGCCATTGAAATTTGTGATGATACTTTCCAAATGGTTCGTACAGAAATGGTAAGTTTACCGGTTATCGGTACTGTTGCTGCGGGTCAGCCCATTTTGGCTGAAGAGAATATCGAAAGTTACTTCCCTGTTCCGGCTGAAATTTTACCACAGGGTGAATCCTTTATTTTAAAAGTAAAAGGCGATTCTATGATTAATGTGGGAATTTACAGCGGAGATCAGATTTTTGTTCAATCTTGCAATACGGCACATAACGGCGATACGGTAGTTGCTTTAATTGACGATTCTGCTACAGTTAAGACATTTTATAAAGAAAACGGTCATATTCGTCTTCAACCTGAAAACGATTCTATGGACCCGATTATCGTTGAAGATTGTCAGATTCTTGGTAAAGTGTACGGTGTGTTCCGTCTGTTCCATTAAGTTATTGCTTTCGTTAAGAGAAAACTGCATAGAGACAATATTTAAGCCTCGGAATTCACTCCGAGGCTTATTTTAGCTTTTATTTAAATCTTACATTCATATATGCAATAATTTCTTCTACACAACGCTCAAAACCTAATTTACTGCTATCCAGGCACAAATCATAGTTTCTTGCATCTGTCCATTCTCTTCCCGTGTAGTATTTGTAATAATCAGCACGTTCTTTATCTGTTTTTGCAATGAATCTTTCTAACTCTTTACCGGTTAAATTGATTTTTTTAGCCGCTTCCTGCATACAAAAATCTTTGGGTCCGTGAATGAAAACACTTAAAACGTGATCATAGTCCTTTAAAACATAATCAGCACATCTGCCAACAATAACACAGTTTTCTCTTTCAGCCAATTCTTTTACAACCTTAGCCTGGTAATTAAATAAGTTATCATCTGAAATAAATCCGCCTGATTCAGGTGAAATCACCTCGCCTTTATATGCCTTATCTGTTTTAAACATTTTAGAAAATACAGACTGTTTCACTTTCTCATCCGCAGTATTAAATAATCTTTCATTAATACCACTGTCTTCTGAAGCCAATTTCATAAGTTCTTTATCGTAAAAATGAATACCGAGTCTTTCAGCCAGCATTTCTCCGATTGTACGTCCGCCACTACCATATTGTCTTGCAATTGTAATAACATACTTTTCCACTTAAAATACCTCCTATTCGCCCAAATACGCCTTCTTAATCGAATCATCGTTCATCAATTCACTTGCCACCCCTGAACGAACAATATTTCCTGTTTCAAGCACGTAAGCTCTGTCTGCAATAGCCAATGCTTTTTTCGCATTCTGCTCTACAAGCAAAACTGTAGTTCCTGTTTCACTAACCGATTTAATAATATCAAAGATTTCGTTTACAAAAATCGGTGAAAGACCCATTGACGGTTCATCCATCAAAATAATGCTCGGATGGCTCATTAATGCTCTACCCATAGCAAGCATCTGCTGTTCACCGCCACTCAATGTACCTGCAATCTGATTTTTACGTTCCTCAAGTCTTGGGAAACGTTCATAAACCATTTTCAAAGTCTCGTCAAACTCTGTTTTGCTTTTTCTGGTATATGCACCCATTTTAAGGTTCTGGTAAACGGTCATTTCCGTAAAAACACGTCTTCCTTCAGGTACATGAGCCATACCCATAGAAACAATTTTATGAGCAGGAACCTTGGTAATATCTTTGCCTTCAAACATAATGGAGCCGCTTTTTGGTGAAATAAGTCCTGAAATTGTGTGTAAAATTGTTGTTTTTCCGGCACCATTTGCACCAATAAGTGCAATAACTTCACCTTTGTTTACTTCAAAAGAAACTCCTTTAATGGCTTGAATTACACCATAATATACTTCTAAATCTTTTATTTCTAACATTGCCATTTTAGTTTCCTCCCACTACTCACCAAGATATGCCGTAATAACCTGTGGATTATTTAAAACTTCTGTAGTTTCACCCTGCGCCAAAACTCGGCCGAAGTTTAATACAGTTAATTCTTCACAGATTCCGGAAACTAATTTCATATCATGCTCAATCAGTAAAATTGTCATATCGAATGTATCTCTGACAAACTTAATTGTATTCATAAGTTCAATGGTTTCATTCGGATTCATACCTGCCGCAGGTTCATCCAATAACAAAAGCTTCGGATTTGTAGCAAGTGCTCTGGCAATTTCCAATTTTCTTTGCTTACCATATGGTAAATTAGATGCCAGTATATCCTTTTCTTTATCCAAATCAAACACTTTTAACAACTCAATGGCTTTTTCATCCATCTGTTTTTCTACTTTACGGAAAGAAGGCAATCTTAAAATACCCGCTAACGTACTATAGTGATACTGATTGTGTAAACCAACCTTAACATTATCCAAAACAGACAATTCTTTAAACAGTCTGATATTCTGGAAAGTTCTTGCAATACCGGATTTGTTGATTTCAATTGTACTTTTACCGGTAATGTTTTTTCCATCCAGTTTGATAATGCCTTCTGTCGGTTTATATACACCTGTAAGAAGGTTAAAAGCTGTTGTTTTTCCGGCACCGTTCGGACCGATTAAACCGTACAACTGTCCTTTTTCAATCGATAAATTCAATGAATCAACCGCACGAAGACCACCAAAGGAAATACCTAAATTTGTAACTTCAAGTAACGCCATTTTAGTTTACCTCCTTTGCGTCTTTATTTTTCTTCAATATTTTTGCAAATAATGTTTGTAATGAAAGTTTTTTTCTGAATTCTCTGCATTTCGGATTCCAGTTGAAAATCATTACAACAATCAATACGACTGCATAAATCAGCATACGATAATCTGCAAGACCACGTAATAATTCAGGTAACAATGTAAGTAATATTGCCGCAAACATAGAACCACGCATATTACCAATACCGCCCAATACCACATAAACTAAAATCATAATGGACATATTGTAACCAAAGTTTTTAGGCGAAGCTACCAATGTATTTAAATTGTGTGCGTATAAAACACCGGCAACACCGGCTAAAGAAGCCGAAATTGTAAATGCCATCAATTTATATTTTGTTAAGTTAATACCTACAGATTCCGCCGCAATTGCATTATCTCTGATAGACATAATCGCTCTACCGCTTCTTGACTGAACAAGGTTCAATACAATAAAGAAAGTAATTAAAAGTAAAATAATACCAATTGTAAAAGTAGAATCTTTTGATGTACCTGTAATACCCTGCGGACCGTTAATAATCATCGTTCCGTCCGGTTCCATTCCAAGCGCCATAAAACTCTCCATGGAAAAATGGAAGCCTTTACTGTCTTTTCCGATATAAAGGGCATTAATTACGTTTTTAATAATTTCGCCAAATGCAAGCGTAACGATTGCCAGGTAGTCACCCTTTAATCTAAGTACCGGAATACCTACTAAAAAGCCGCAAATTGCTGCTGCTAAAGCTCCGATTACAATGGCAATCACAAAACGGATAGGTGTCCATGTAATGACATCAGCCGTACATTTCGTGAAAAACGCACTGGCAAACGCACCGATACACATAAATCCCGCGTGACCCAAACTCAATTCACCTAAAACACCTACAGTCAGATTAAGGGATACTGCCATAATAGCATAAGTACAAAGAGGCACTAATAAACCTTGCATCAAACTGCTCAAAAGTCCTAAACTGCTTAAAAGACTCATTACAATATATGCCACAATAACAATTGCATAGGTAATTAAATTACTTTTTGTTGTTTTTTTCATATTTTGGAATTTTGTCGTTAATTTCTTCATTTCGGGCACCTACACTTTCTCCTGAATCTTCTTACCAAAGATTCCGGTAGGTTTTAATAATAAAACAATAATGAGCATACCAAATACAATCGCATCCGATAACTGTGAAGAAATATAATATTTACTTAAAATCTCAATCACGCCAAGTAAAATTCCGCCAACCAGTGCTCCCGGAATAGAACCGATACCGCCAAATACCGCAGCCACAAAAGCTTTGATGCCCGGCATAGAGCCTGTATATGGTGACAGGGACGGATAAGCAGAACAAAGTAAAACACCTGCTACAGCCGCAAGACCTGAACCAATCGCAAAAGTAAGCGCAATCGTCTTATTTACATTGATACCCATAAGCTGTGCTGCGCCTTTATCTTCTGAAACCGCAAGCATAGCCTGACCTGATTTGGTTTTATTAATAAACAATGTCAGACAAATCATAATTACAATACAACTGATAATTGTAACAATTGTTTCTCCGGTAATAATGAGCTGTCCGTCAAATAATTCTAAATTTTCAATATTTACAACGGATGAAAAAGATTTTGTATTAGAACCAAAAATTAATAATGCAAGGTTTTGTAAAAAATAGCTTACACCAATGGCCGTAATTAAAACCGCCAACGGAGAACCTGCATTTCTAAGTGGTTTATACGCAATTTTTTCAATAGTCATACCAAGTGCCGTACAAACTAATATTGACAATAAAACACCTGCCCAAATTGGTAAATGCATTGTACTTATAACCGTAAATGCCACATATGCACCAACCATGATAACATCGCCGTGGGCAAAATTAAGCATTTTGGCAATACCATAAACCATAGTGTAGCCTAAAGCTATTATGGCATATACACTTCCCAAACTGATTCCATTAATCAGATTCGCTAAAAAATTCATAATTACACCTCTTATTTTTCTGATGAACTCTAGCAAATTATATCATTACAAGTCACTTTACGCAAGGAAAGTCTTTGTTTCGTTTTAATTTCTTTTAACAAGATTCATTTTCCCATCACCAAAACAAAAAAGGGAACTACCAAAAAGACAGTTCCCAATAAATCATAATTTAAAATTATTCTTTTAAAACATATTTGCCATCTACTATTTCAACAGCTTTTGGTCCTTTGTTTGGTTCACCGTCTGCTGTCCATGTCATATCTGCACCTGTTAAACCATTGATAGAAATAGTTGTCATAGCTGTTTTCATAGCTTCACACATATCTGAAATTGACATATCAGGTTTTAAATTAGCTGCTTCTGCGGCTGCTTTGATAGCATAAACTGCATCGTAAGCATCAGCTGCGAACTGGTTAGGTGTTTCGCCGTAAGCATCAACATATTTTCTAACAAAGTTCTGTGTTAAATCATCTTTTGCATCAGCTGCAAATGGTGTTAATAACATAACGCCTTCTGCTAATTCTGTATCCCAGTTTTCAACACCTGTTAAGATACCATCAAGACCGTCGCAACCGAACCACAATGGATCAAATCCCATTGTATCAGCCTGTGAAAGAATAGCTGAAGCTTCCTGATAATAAATTGGCAAGAATACTAATTCTGCACCGTTTTCTTTAGCAGACTGTAACTGTACAGAAAAATCTGTTTTGTTATCGCTTGTAAATGCAGAAGATGTAATTTCTAAATTGTTTTCAGCAGCCTGCTGTGCAAATGAAGCAAAAATACCTGATGAATATTCGCTTGAGCTGTCATAAATAACTGCAATTTTTGTTGCAAGTTTATTGCTTGCAATAAAGTTTGCAGAAGCTTTACCCTGATCAGGATCTGAGAAACATACACGGAATACGTTTGCATTTGCTGTACAGTTTGTTGAAGAACCTGATGGTGTTAACTGGAACATATTGTCATTTGCTGATTCAGCAGCTACTGCTACCGAACAACCTGATGTTGTAGAACCAACTAACATCTGCATACCCCAGTCTTTTAAAACATTGTATGCGTTAACGCTCTTTTCAGCGTCATTTTCATCATCTTCAAATTTGTATTCAATCTGGTAACCGTTGATACCGCCTGCTTCGTTGATTTCATCAACTGCAATCTGAATACCATTCTTTACAGCTGTACCATATGTAGCAGCATCACCTGTTGTAGGTCCGATACCACCGATTTTAAATACATCACCTGAAGCTGTAGAACCGCTATTACCACAGCCAACTAAAGTTGTACAAACCATAACTGCAACTAAAGCTACACTTAAAATTTTGTTAATTTTTTTCATAACTAACTTCCTCCTAAAAAATACCGACAAAATTTGTACTTTTATCATTTTGTTATTGTAGATTAAGTTCAAATTATTGTCAACCTCTTTGTATAGTTTTTCTTGTATTTGGAATACTTATTACTGGAGGTGCTAAAATATGCATAGAAGTAAAATTATAGACGGAATTACTTTGACGCTCACAATCATTGGCGCTATTAACTGGGGTTTAGTGGGTTTATTCGGTTTTAACCTTGTTGCATTTTTATTTGGCGAAATGTCATGGTTATCCAGAATTATCTATATTGTCATTGCCCTTTGTGGCCTGTATCTTATCACTTTTTTTACAAATTGTGGCGGAGATAGTTCCGGCGAGGCTTAATTGTATAATTTATTTAAAAGACAGGAAAACCGTACTGCGATGAATTCAAAGTACGGTTTTTTCTTTTATAAATCTTCTGTTTTTATCTGTTTTCCGTCACTCCAGATACGTTCCAAATCATAAAAAAGGCGATTTTCTTTATCAAAAATATGAACAATAATATCCTGAAAATCCAGTAAAACCCAGTTGCCCGCATCATAGCCTTCTATCTGCTTTAATGTACCGCCGTTTTTACCGAGCATTTCATCTACATTATCTGCCATTGCCTGAATCTGGCTTCTGTTGCTTCCACCGGCAATAATAAAATAATCCGCCAAAACAGAAACCTCTGAAATATCAATTACCTTTATATCTTCACCTTTTTTATCGTCAAGCGCTTTTACGGCAATTTTTGCCAATTCTTTTGATGTCATAAATTCCCTCTCTTTTCTACAATATTTTTATAAAAATCGTATGTTTCCTTGGTTTTCAGGTCGATTTTTGAATTTCCTTTTTCCAGATATGACAACGAATTCTCCAAAATCATATAAATTGCCATATCCAAATCCTCAAATGCCGTTTTTCGTATTTCATTAAGCCTCGGCAATTTTTTCCTGTGTGGTTCTATAAAGTCTGCAACATAGATAATTTTTTCCAAAAGTCCCATATCCGGTCTTCCCGTTGTGTGATACAGGATTGCATCCAAAATTTCGGAATCTTTTATTCCATATTTCTCTCTGGCAAAAAATGCACCTACTTTGGCATGTAACAATACCGGATTTTGTGCTTCTACTTTGGAAATTTCTATACCGTTTTTCTTGCAGACCGAAAGACGTTTCTGATGGGACAAACACTTTGCTGAGTCATGCAAAAGACCTGCAATCAATGCTTTTTTCTCATCACAGCCATATACAAAGGCAAGATTTGCCGCTGTATATGCCACACCCAAAGTATGCTCAAAACGCTTTGGTTCAAGAATCTTTCTCATTTTATTTTGAAGCTTTAAAATATCTGTTTCCTGCATTTTAAATTATCCTATACTATTTTCTTCTATTTATACAAATCATATTTATGAATAAATTCTAAAACCGAGTCAGGAACAAAATATTTGACATCCCTACCATCAGCCAGTCTATTACGGATATCCGTTGCAGAAATTTCAATATTCGGAGTAGTTAAAAGTTTTATGCTACCGCCAAATTTCTCTTCCAGATATTTTGCATGTTCTTGCATTTTCTCCATTGGAACACCGTTTCTTACTGCAACTAAAATGGTACAGGAAGGAAGTAAAATTTCCGGATGTTTCCATGTTTCAAGCGCAAAAAGCGTATCAGAACCCACTAAAAAGAAATATTCCGTATCAGGATTCTGTTTTCTTAATGTTTCCAATGTTTCATAAGAATAAGAATTTCCGTCTCTGTCAATTTCAATTGTGGAAAGTGCAAAATGTGGATTATCTTCAATGGCAAGACCTGTCATATGCACTCTCTTTTTTGCATCCAAAATTTCAGACTGGTCTTTCATATATGAAACACCACTTGGTACAAATAAAACTTCATCCAAATTGTATGCTTCATAAGCCGCTTCTGCGATAATTAAATGGCCTATATGGATTGGATTAAACGTTCCACCCATGATCCCTACTCTTTTTTTAGTTTCACTCATCGTCAAGTCCCTCATTCGTTTTATTTTTCATATTATTTTGGTAAAACAATCTTCGGATTGTCTTTGTTTTCTTTATATAAAACAATCTTTTTACCGATTACGTGTACAACCTGTGAACGTGTACGTTCTGCAATCACTTCTGCAATGGCTCTTGGGTCATCCATACAATTTTTTAAAACATTAATTTTAATCAATTCTCTTGTATTAAAGCATTCGCCGATTGCTTCCGTAATTTCCGGTGTAACACTGGATTTTCCCACCTGAAAAACAGGTTCCAATGTGCTTGCCAGGCTTTTTAAATATGCTCTCTGTTTACTTGTCATAATCATTTCTCCTAAGAATTATTTATAATAATCAAATTTTAATCCATACATACGAACGGTAGAACCCTCTTCAATTCCAAGTTCTTCCAACTTATCCAGAATTTCGTTTTCTTTTAAGAATTTCTGGAAAAAAACAAAGCCTTTTTCAGAATCCAAATTAGTATATCCAAGCATTTTTTCAATTCTTGGTCCTTCTACCACGTATTCATCCTCTTCTTCATCGTATGTGACGGTAAACGGTTCATCCGATGCCCCCATTTCGTATTCAGGGAAGAATTCCTGTTCAAATACAATCGGCTTTTGCTCTAATTTTTCAAGCATATTGTTTACATCATACAATAGTGTTCTGACACCCTCACCTGAAATAGCCGAAATCGGGTAAACCTTAATTCCCTGTGGTTCAAATTCTTTTCTGATTTTTTCAACCGGGTCTTCATCACCTTCATAAATCATATCAATTTTATTGGCAGCAATGACCTGTGGTCTTTTTGCAATTTCTTCATTATAATTTGCAAGCTCTTTATTGATTGCATAAATATCTTCAATCGGGTCTCTTCCTTCACTTCCTGCCGCATCCACAATATGAATCATTACTCTTGTTCTTTCGATGTGACGAAGGAATTCGTGTCCAAGACCAACCCCTTCGGAAGCACCTTCGATAAGCCCCGGAATATCTGCAATTACAAAGCCTTTTGCACCGTCTAAATCCACAACACCTAAGTTTGGATTTAAGGTTGTAAAGTGGTAGTTTGCAATCTTTGGTCTGGCATTGGTTACCCTGGATAAAAAGGTGGATTTCCCTACATTCGGAAAGCCTACAAGACCAACATCTGCAATCACCTTTAATTCAAGCATAAGCTCCAATTCCTTGGCAGGTTGTCCCGGCTGTGCATATTTTGGTGCCTGCATTGTACTTGTCGCATAATGCTGATTACCATTGCCACCCTTACCGCCTGTCAAAATTACGAAACGTCTGTTTTCACCGGACATATCTGTAATAACTTTTCCACTGTTTGCTTCTTTAATAACAGTTCCTTCCGGTACTTTAATGATAATATCCTGTCCATCTTTGCCACGGCAGTTTTTCTTACCGCCTTCCTGACCATTTTCGGCACAATATTTCCGGATATGGCGAAAATCGGTCAAAGTATTCAAACCTTCATCCACTTCAAATATAACGTCGCCGCCGTGTCCACCGTCACCACCGTCAGGACCGCCGTTCGGAACGTATTTTTCTCTTCTGAAAGAAACGTGGCCATCGCCACCTTTTCCGCTTTTTATAAAGATTTTAGCTCTATCCGCAAACATCTGCTTACTCCTTTATAAGATATTTTATATAATTTGCGCAGAATGCGCAAATTTCGCGCGCGAGCGGTGCCATTTATGACAAAATACCACTCCGCAAGCTGTGCACCCTGCAGAGCATCTTTAAATATGTCGTGCATACGACATATTTAAAAATAGGCTTCAAACAAAGCCGTTTGAAGCCTAAATAGATTCGTATTATTTTTCTACAGGATAAACGGAAGCCTGTTTTTTATCTCTTCCTTTTCTTTCAAATCTGAGTACACCATCTACTAATGCAAATAATGTATCATCTCCACCGATTCCTACGTTAACGCCCGGATGAATTTTAGTTCCGCGCTGTCTGTATAAAATATTTCCTGCTTTTACGAATTGTCCGTCAGCTCTTTTCGCACCTAATCTCTTAGATTCTGAATCTCTACCGTTTTTAGTAGAACCAACACCCTTTTTATGTGCAAAAAATTGAAGATTCATCTTTAACATGGTTTTACACCTCCTCAAACTTGAGTTTCAAATACTTTTTACCGTATTCTTTCGAAATTTCTTTAATACCAAGTACCAAGGCATCCATCAAAACTTTTGCTTTGTCATTTAATGTGTCATTTTGAAATGCACAATAAATCAAACCTTCTTCTTCGTTAGTAACCACTTCGATTTTCTCCCTGGCAATTTCATCCAAAGAATTAATCGTATTAATGACCAACACGGAAATACCTGCACAAACCACATCTCTTTGCGAAAAATCGTAGCCTGCGTGACCTGTACAAACAAAATTCCGATATTCTCCGGTACTTGATTTTCTAATAACAATTGTAGTCATATTTCAAATCCTACAATAGACTAAGCATTAATCTTTTCGATTTTAACCTGTGTGTATGCTTGTCTATGACCATTTTTCTTATGGTAGCCAGTTTTTCTTTTATATTTATAAACGATAACTTTGCGAGCTCTTCCCTGTTCCATAACAGTTGCTGAAACTGTAGATGCTTTTACATCTTCGCCAACTTTAAGAGCACCATCGCTGATAGCGATTACCTGGTCAAAAGTAACAGTTGCTCCGGCTTCTGCGTCAAGCTTTTCAACTTTGATTACATCGCCTTCAGAAACTTTGTACTGTTTTCCACCTGTTGCAATAATTGCGTACATAGGGCACCTCCTATATCATTTACTCGCTAACTTTGGTGGTGCCAAAGGGCACACTTCTACCTCGTTATGCGGCATACTCATAAAGAATAACATCCAAAATTTGTTATGTCAAGCGGTTTTTCACGCTTTTTTCATATTTTCCGTCATTTACTTATACGTATACAATATGTTAAAATTTTAGTGTTTACTTATTCAAAATCTATGAGGAATTTTTATGCATATTATACTTTTTATTTTAATTGCTGCTCTTTTGATTGAACAGCTCGGTCAAAACTTCTTATATCAGAAATTTGACATTCTAATAGATATTATCGGGAATTTACACGGTACAATATACTATATTGCCGGAATTTTGGCAATTATCTTTGCAATACTCATACTATATAAAAGTATAAAAAACAAAGAGTTTAAGCCTCAAAAATGGGATATCTGCTTTATTCTTCTCCTGATTTGGGGACTGTTTTCCGTTATTTTCGCAGAGGATAAAGAATGGGCAATTATCGGCTCACATCGTATGGACGGCTATTTTTCATACTTAATTTACGCCTCCGTTTACATTGGTGTACGTACGTTAAAAAGTGACAAAGTCAGATTGTGTCTCATCCGCTTTTTTGCTGTCGTTGCAACTTCTTTGTGTATGGATTTTGTATTTGGCGGCAGTATAACATCCATATTTTTCAACCAGAACCACTTCGGTTATCTTTTGACATTAAGTTCCATGTTGTTATGTGGTCTGTTTATATATGAAAGCAAACTATATTTTAAAATACCTTATATCCTGATGTTTTGTCTGAATGTATACACCTTAATTAATGTGGACACCTTCGGCTCATATCTGGCGGTGTTATTCGGTATTATTTTCACAATAATACTTATGCTAATTTCAAAAAAAGAAAAGAACTACATTATAGGCACACTGATTGCGTTTATTTTCTTTGCCTTGATAAGTATTTATGTAGATTCCCAGACTCATATTTTAAGAAATAATTTCAATGTGTTCGGTAGTGATATTGAAAAACTTGCGACTGGCGCTCCGGATTCGGATTCC
>ERZ1032130.269-NODE-269-length-14538-cov-7.953608_pt1 | contig 14538 bp, 19 predicted proteins | sample MGYA00517879_ERZ1032130 | MGnify/ENA primary metagenome ERZ1032130 (study PRJEB33719, sample SAMN04262597) | wastewater metagenome | biome: rural village; feature: animal feces; material: feces | host: Bos taurus | place: El Salvador | collected 2012-01-31 ...
GGGGTAAAATTGGACTTGAATTATTTTATTCATTTCATATAATTGAATTATAAGTTAAGTAAAGAAAGGAGCTTGACATCGAGTGAAGATTAAGGTCAACTATCAACCAAGCAAATCACAAAATATCAAAGTAAATCTAAAGTAAAGGAATTAAAAAATGCGCAAGAAAGCAATCGAACTAACTACAACTTGGAACAAAGATCTAGAAATCGGAGCAACACTCGAGGGTGTTTATCTCAAGAAAGAAACTGTTGATGGTAACTATGGCCAAACCATCAAATACATCATTGAAACGCCAGCTGGTGAGAAAATGGGTGTATTTTCATCATCTTCTCTGCTTCGCCAATTCAATAATGTTCCAGAGGGTGCTTATGTCTGGATTACTTATCAAGGTGAAGAAACTACTAAATCTGGCCGTCCAGTCAAGGTTTATGCTGTTGAATATGATGATGAATTCAAGAAATAAGTAAACATAAAACTAGGGAGGTGAAATTCCTCCCTTTTCAAAGGAGGTAAAAAATGGCTATTCGGTTTGATCCTGAATACAATGCAGAAATTCGTAGAGTTGTCAAGAATTTCAACCAGAAAAGGCTTCGTGCAATTAAAAGAGGCTTCAAATACATTCCAGATAAAGTCGACACTAAAGACATCAAAAGTCGTTTTGACAATAGAGCCGATTTGAATCGAGAATTGAATCTTCTAAAAAGCTTTAATACCGGCAAAGATGAATCCCTTGAAGTTGTACGAACAGGTGAAACAGGTAAAATCACCAAATGGGAAATGGATTATTTAGAATCAAACTTAAAAGCAGCAAAAGAATTCTATCAGCGTGAACTTGAGAATGCCAGAGAACATCTAACTGATCGTTATCCAGTAAATAAAAGATTGTACATTGATGAACTTGAAGTTAAACTTGATAAACTAAATCTTGATATTACTACTTTAAATCGCCACGAAATTGAAACTCGAAAAACTATCATGGAGGGATATCTCAAAGCTTACACTAAAAAGAAAGCTGGCTTTGAACTGTGGCTTAATCGTGTCAATGAAGCCATGCGACTAATGGGTATAGATGAAAGAGAAATTAAAAGATTTAATCAGAAATGGATGGTTCTTACTCCAAGACAATTTATGCTGGCTTATCGTGAAAATAAAATTGTAGAACGCATGTACGATCTCGTGCAATCGCCTGTGGGCAAACGAAGTATGAAATTTACTACCGACGATGAAGATGCTGAAGTGTTGATAAATCATCTGATGGAGAATGCAGATCAAATGATTGAAGAGGCTTCGAAGATGTAATGTATGCTGCCGACTTTGAAACTACAACTGATCCAAATGATTGTAGAGTATGGGCATATGCATTATGTAATATCAACGATCCTGAAGAATTTATTTATGGTAACAACATTGATGATTTTATTTCATTCTGTGAATCATCACCAAAGAATCTAACGCTTTACTTTCACAATTTAAAGTTTGATTCTGCATTCATTTTATCTTATTTATTACATCATGGTTTTTCATATATTCAATCGCCAAAAGAGCGTGCTGACAACACTTTTACAACGCTCATTACTGACATGGGGCAATTTTATCAAATTGTCATCTATTTTAAGGTACAGAAGCATCATACTAAAAAGGTTGTAATTAGGGATTCTCTCAAAATCTTTCCAAATATGTCTGTGGATAAAGTGGCCAAAGGCTTTGGACTTACAATCGGGAAGCTAGAGCTAGACTACAAAACTAAAAGGGAAATAGGGCATAAACTAACTAAACACGAAATTGACTATATTAGAAATGATGTTGAAATTATGGCAAGAGCCTTGAAAGAAATGTTCACAAAAGGTCTTACTAAAATGACAATTGCCTCTGATGCTCTTGCTTCTTTCAAAGAGTTTAATCCGTACTTTCGCCGGACATTTCCGGTATTGCCAGCTGAAGTTGATAGCGACATCAGAATGAGTTATCGTGGAGGCTTTACTTATGTCAATCCAATCTATGCTGAAAAGAAAATTGGAAAAGGCCTAACACTTGATGTAAACAGTCTTTATCCCTCAAGGATGGTACAAGAATATCTTCCATATGGCAAGCCAGAGTATTTCGAGGGTAAATATCAAGATGATCCCACGATGCCTCTTTATATACAAGCTTTTGTGGCAAGCTTCAGACTTAAAAAAGGAAAGATTCCAAACATTCAGATTAAGAATCATTTAAGCTTTATTCCTAATGAATATGTAGAATCTTCAAATGGTAAAGTCATTGGTCTTTCTCTCTGCAAGCCAGACTTTGAACTTTTTCTTGAAAATTACAACATTGACTATATCAAATACCAAAATGGCTGGAAATTCAAATCAAAAAAGGGAATCTTTGATGACTACATCAATCATTGGATGAAAGAGAAAATTGAAGCTTCAAAAGAGAAGAATGCCTCAAAAAGACAAATTGCCAAGCTGATGCTAAACTCCCTCTATGGCAAATTTGGTCTTTCTACCAAGTGTGGCCAAAAAGCACCACTCATTGATGAAGATGGAGTGATTCGGTTTGTCAATCTACCACCAGAAGAAAGAAAGCCTCTCTACATTCCAGTGGCTTGCTTTATTACATCCTATGGTCGCTGCAAGACAATTAGAACTGCACAGGCCATTCGTGATTACTCTCTTAAAAAATATGGTAAAGATGCCTATCTTTATTCAGACACAGATTCCATTCATGCCATGCTAACGGATACCGATCTAGAGGAATTAAAAGACATTATCGATGTTGATGACTATAAACTTGGAGCTTGGAGCAAAGAAGGTCCAGGATTCACTCGAGCCATCTTCATTCGCCAGAAATGCTACATTGAAGAAATTGATGGCGAACTAAATGTGGTCGTGGCTGGACTTCCAAAGTATCTAGCTCCAATCATTACATTTGAAACTTTTAAGAAAGGGTTTACTACTGCTGGTATGTCGCAAGATGACTTGATTAAACTAGCTCGAAAGAATGGAGCAAGTGAAGAGCAGATCAAGAATCTTCATCATAAACTAACATATAAATATGTCAATGGCGGAGTGATTCTGTCAGACACTGATTTTACGATAAAGTAACTCTTCTTTTCTTTCCCTCGCCATTCTTGATTCCCTCTCTTGTAGAATGCATGCCTCCAATCCTGCCTGCTGATCGTGCAAGCTCTGGATTTTTAGCAAATCCTTTTAAGCAGCGAACTCTTCCTCCTTTTCTTCCCATTTCAACATAGTATTGGCTTCCATATTTTTCCATATTGGTTTTGGAAGCCTTTAATCCTCCAGCTTTTGTACCTACCATTATTTTTGGCCTCCTAAATCTTTAACCATTTTATTAGATTCTTCAAGTGCATCAGCAATTCGGCTAACTTGCTCGGTCAGACTATCAACTGATGACACTAAATCAGCACAGGTATCTTCCAAAGTGGAAACATCCACTTCTGGCATCTGGCTGCATATTTCTTCCAGAGTTTTCTTAATATCTAGCAGTGCATATACATCATTCATGACTAAACCTCTTTTCACTTACTTTAATAAATCGTTTAAATCTTTGGCTTCTTTATTGAAAGCTTTGATTCCTTCCATCGCTTTCTTGAAAGCAGCATCTCTTTCTTGATTGATTCTTTCTAATTCTTTGTCATTCATCTTGGCTTCCTTTATTTAACTTATACTTTAATTTTATCAAAGCATAACACAAATGTCAAGAATAAAGTTTTCCACAGGTGTGTAAAGTTTTCCACAGGTTCATTATGTTACAATGAAGTCATGATGAAAAAACATCACGATCCAAATATAACTAAATTTGTGCTGGCAAATCTGCAATTTTATAAGCACGAAAAATGCTATAATAAAAGTGTAAATAATAGGAGTAATTTATATGGTAAAAACTAAATGGAACTATCTCGGATTATCAACCGATGACAAAGCTGATCTTCCATTCTTCGCTCAACATGATGTCGATGGCTCAACTTTTCTAGCTGTGGACACTGGTGCTGTCTTTATCTATTACAATAACGAGTGGTATGAACTTGGTGCAACCGAGCCTGATTCTCAAGATGATGACAATGAGGGAGATCAATAATATGGCAAATAATGGAATTGATATTTTAACTTACGCTGCATCAAAAGCCTATACAGATAAAGTTGCTGGAGGTGGTGGAGGTAGCTCAATCAATGTTGTGCAAACTATTGGCTCTTCAACTACCGATGTAATGAGTCAAGATGCTACTTCTAAACTCGTTTTTAATGGTGGCTCTTATCCAATTGCTATTCGTATTGGCAATGAGAATGAAACAAACAATATGAGTACAATTAGTATTGGCGCATTTAACGAAGTAGGAGGCAACGGAAGTGTTAGTATTGGCGCTAATGCTAGTGCTAAGTCGTCTATCGCTCCAATTGCTATTGGTGCTGGTGCAGGTGCTTCTGCTAATTATACTGTTGCTATTGGCAAAGATACTATTGCAGCGGCGACAAATGCAGTATCTATTGGTACAAATGCTAGTACTCAGGGTTTTTCAAATTCTGTTGCTCTTGGCTCACATGCTTTTGCAACAAGACAAGGTGAGGTGTCTGTGGGTTGCTCTTCTTCATTTCCAGAAGGGTATAACAATACTCCATATCGTGTCATTGGTGGTGTACATGATGGCCAATTAGATCATGATGCTGTTACTGTTGCCCAAATCAACGCTTTAATTGATGCAATAAATACTGCCACTGGTGCAAGTATTGCACATATAGGAGCATAAGATGGACTGGACAGTAATTATAGTTGCAGCTATCACTGCTGGCATTCCAGCTCTAGTTACAATCTTGACATCTTTTCATTCAAATCGTATCTCTCGCCAGAACTCTGCCAAGCAATCAATCTTGCAACTCATTATGGAAGATGAATTCAGATACGAAGCTTTTAAGAAACTACCAAATAACCATAGTGAAATTCAAGTGGAGTATCAAATTTATCACGACAATGGTGGTAATGGTGAAATTACTTCAAGAGTAAATGATTACGAAGATTGGTTTAAGGACATCGAAAAGCAACTGAAAGTCAAAAGGACTAAAAAGAAATGACTACCTATAAGCAAATAGTTTCGCCAATTCTGTCACAAGAAATGATTGTCCGTTCTGGTGGTAAGGTGCTGACAGATTGGCTGGGCTGGTGTCTAGCTGTTACTCAAACGCAATTCGGAGTTGCGCCATTCGCTGCCAATGCTTTCAACGCTTGGGGTGTTTCTGGTGGTAAGCATGCGAATTATGATCTGCCAGAGGGTGTCTGGGTAACAATCTTCTATGATGGAGTTTATAATGGTTCTCGTGTAGGGCATGTCGCAGCTGCTAAGCGTACAGGTAATCAAGTGGAAATCTGGTCATCGCCTCGTACTCACAAGCCGTATTTCGACATCTATAAGGGTGAAATCAATGCCACGATCAACAAAATGATTTCCCTTTACTCGATGCAAAATGGTGCTTTTCTTGGATGGACAGAATATCTAAACAATGTACAGATTGTGGCCATAAAAAATGAAGAGCCAGCTCCAGAACCAATACCAGAACCTGAACCGATTCCAGAACCAGAACCAGAGCCAGCTCCAGAACCAGATCCTGTGCCAGAACCAGAAAAACATAATTTATTAAACTTGCCAGAGCCTATGTATGAAATTTTAAGATGGCTCAATTGGCTGGTACTTCCAGCAATTGGGGTTTTAATCACTACACTAAATAATTTATGGCATTGGAATCTACCACTTGAAGCCATTCTTGGCTCAATCTCGGCTGTTTCCCTTTTCTTTGGTACGATTCTTGGCCTCGCTAAAATCAATCACGACTAGTATGGATTTTACAAACTATCCAAATTTTGCTGCACAAACTCTTGGCCATACTTATGGTCAAGGGCAGTGCTGGGATTACATCAATCTAGTTTGGAATCATCTCGGCTCGAAGTATTGGACTTATCCACCATCGGATGAAAGTGCGACTAATCATGGTGTAAAATATGGATGGCTAAATCTAGAAGCTAGAGCAGCAAACTTGATAACTCATATTACAGCAATCTATAATCTAACAGACTTGCAGCTTGGGGATATTGTGATCACAGACAATGGCATTTATGGCCATGCTGGATTTCTCAATGCCCCATATACTGCAGGTGATAATAGTATGGTCATCCAAAGCCAAAACTATGAGGGTTTATTTGTTTCTGTTGACAACATCAACATTTCTCATTTTCTTGGTGCTTTTCGCTATGATGGCTGGAATAACACTCCACCTGTTCCAGTGATAACAGGTGAATCGCATTTCAAATGGGTATTATACGCAAGAAAACTTCGTGATAAGCGAAGTGGCATGTGATATAATAAACTTATGGATGACGATAAAATTCTCGAACTAACTGGTAAAATCGAAGAAACTCTTGGTAAAGAGGAGTATGCGATGATTTCTGATACGATTGGCGAAATTTTAACAGGCAACGCTCAAAACATGCAAACAATCGCCGAGCGTGATGCCTCGATTAAAAAGCTCAAAGATCGCAATGAAAAGCTCGTTACAGCGAATGGTGCTTTACTACAAAAAGTACCAGTGGGGCTGTCGCCTGATGATGCTCCAGAAGAGAAAAAAGAAGCTCCAAAGAAAATCTCGCTAAAAGATGCCTTTGATAAAAATGGCAACTTTTTGCACTAAAATAATTTAATTGAAAGGACAATTCAATGTATCCATCATCTGGTTTACAAACAGCTTTGAATGCCATGCGTGAAATGTCTGTCGAAAGTGGCAGCATCTATCACCAATATGTGCCAGTTGTAACGGATTCCACCACCATTGGTGAATTTGGCGTGCCAATTCTAGACAGCCAAAATCTCAATGTGATGAACGACTTCGTTTCACTACTTAAAAAAGTTGTTTACACTGCTGTTTACAACAAAACCTTTAACAATCCACTCGCTGATCTCGAGGGTGATCGCATGCCTCTCGGCCAATTCATCGAGGATGTCTATGTCAATCCAGCCAAAGCTCGTGGCTTTAATGTCAACGACTTCGCTGGCTTACTCCAAAAATATGAAGCTGAAGTTGCTGTTCAATATCTTTCTGTCAACAGCGATCTTCAATACTGCGTAACTCTCACTCGTGAAAAGATTCGCAATGCTTTCACTTCTTGGGATAATCTTGAAGCTCTCATTTCTGGCTACATTAACAGCCTTTACAATGGTGCTTACATCACTCGCTACAACCAAACCAAAGGCCTAGTTACTGCTGCATTCAAGGGTAACAATGTTACTTACGAAAAAGTTACTGCTCCAACTGATGCACAAAGTACCAAAAACCTCATTCGCAAGATGCGTGCAACTTTCTCCAAGATGCAAGTGCCATCTACTCACTTCAATGCTTGGAACAAAGTCAAAGGTGGAAATCTAGCTCTCAAGACTTGGAGCGATCCAGAAGATGTAGTTGTCTTGCTTTCTGCTGAATTCGAAGCTCTTGCTGATGTCGAAGTCCTAGCAGCTGCCTTTAACATGAACAAGGCCGATTTTCTTGGTCGTGTGATTGTAGTCGATGACTTCAGCCAATACAACGATGACGGCTCTGTTGCTGTTGATGGCTCTCACATCCATGCTATGATTGCCGATCGTTCATGGTTCAAGATCAAAACTCAAGACTTTGCAATGGATGAATTCTACAATGCAAACAACCGTACTTGGAACTACTACTTGAACGATGTTCGCATGGCCAACTTCTCACTCTTTGCTAACGCTGTGGTCTTTGCTGATGAAGATCCAGTGGTCAAAGCAACTGCTGTTGATGCAGGTGCTGCCACTCTATCAATCGCAGAGGGTGCAAGTAAATCAATCAAAGTTGAACTTACTCCAGCCAACGCTACTGCTGTAATCACAGCTTCAAGCTCTGCTGAAGGTAAAGCAACTGTGGCTGTATCTGGTCATACCATCACCATCACTGGTGTTGATGCTGGCTCTGCCACTATCACTGTTACTGCAACCAATGCTGACACCACTACTGTAACTGACACTATTGCTGTTACTGTAACTGAATAAAATAAAATTGGAGGGGTGAAATATCCCCTCCTTTTAAGGAGAAAATTTAATGGCAATTGTATCGCCACAAACAGATTTATTTCTTCTCCAAGTGCCTCTCGAAATAGGTGATGAAAATCAGTTGACTTTTGCAAATAACATTGCACAGTACAATTATTTTTCAAGCTTGACAAAGCTCGAATTTGATAATTTTACTTATCAAAGAAAAGACAACACGATTCGAATCCCTGCTAACATCGAGGGGATTTTGCAATATAACTATGTAATGTATAGAAATACTGCTTTTTCAAACAAGTGGTTTTATGCATTCATTACGGATATGCAGTATCTCAATGATGAAGTTACAGCTGTTACTATCAAGACAGATGTCTGGCAGACATGGCAATTTGATCTCAAATACAAGCGAACTTTTGTAGAAAGGGAACATGTAAGTAGCGACATTCCGGGTGAGCATACTGTACCAGAGGGTATTGAATATGGTGATTATGTAATCAATCAGCTTTCTAATATACCAATGTATGAAGATGAAAGTGCATCGCCAGATTGGTGTGTTTGTTTTGCTGTAACTGAAGTGCCAACGCCATCAACTCCACCACCAGCTGGATCAGCTTTTCAGGGTGAAACTAACACTCTTGGTGGTGTCTTTACTTCTTTGCATTTCTTTGCTGTTTCTAACTTTGGTAATGCTAGACAGGTTTTAACTGTTTATAATGAAACTTCTGGTTTTACAGCTGATGCAATCAAGAATGTCTATCTCATTCCTCGCTCTTTGGTATATGAAATCAATAATCCATCGATTCTATCAAGCTCAAGTGTTTCTGGTGGTGTTGCTATCTATCCAATACTAGACAGTAATACGCTAGGGCCATACTCTTTACAACAGTCAAATGTACTAGCTGGAGGGTACGAGCCAGTCAACAAAAAGCTTTTCGCATGGCCATATAGTTATTTTCATATTTCCAATCAAGCTGGTACAGATATTCCATTTCGCTGGGAAGATTTCCCTATCCAAACAATAGGAACTTCAACTGCTAGAACAGTTACTTATAAGAAAGCTCTTGTACCAACAGCTTCGGTTTCAGCCAAATTGTATTTTACTTCATACAAAGGATATACTGAAGAAGCTGGCTATGGCTCTCGACTTTATTCCTATGGTATCAACTTTGGTAAAGTACCTGTATGTGCATGGACAACTGACTACTACACTAACTGGCTTACCCAGAATGGTGTAAATCTTGGCGTTTCTGTTGCAAAAGCAGCGATTGGTGGTGCAATTAGTGGTGGCATTGTTGGAGGTGCTGTCGGCTTACTTGGAAGTACAGTTTCAGCTCTTGCACAAATGCACGAAGCTAGTACTGTACCTGATCAAGCTCATGGTGATGAAAACTCAAGTGATATTGCCTTTGGCTATGCTAGAGCTTCAATGAGTTTTTATGCTATGACTATCCGTCCAGAATATAGTCGCATAATCGATGGCTATTTTTCGAAATTCGGATATAAAGTGAATGAAGTCAAAATTCCAAATATCACTGGTCGAAGAAATTGGAATTATGTCAAAACGATTGGCTGCTATATCGATGCAGAAATTCCACAATCAGATTTGCAAGAAATAAAATCAATGTTTGACAAGGGTATCACATTGTGGCATAATCCAGCAACCTTTGCTGATTACAGCCAAAACAATGATATAATTTAACTATGAGAAGAATAAGGAAAATTCCACCAAAAGATGCATTTCGTGATGCGATGATCCTAAATTCTGAAACATACGCAGACTATCTTGGCCGAATGAAAAAGATATGCCTATCGATGTTCGAATGGAAGAATCTTCCTCCATCTATGAATGCACGATTTCTGGAAATGTGCCTCTATTATAATGGCCAAGCTGCAATGCTCTATGATGAAAATTATGGCTATATGAATACAATGGCAGCTGATGGTGGTTATATCAACATATATGGACTACCAACCGAAGTACAATGTTATTCTTATCGCTTCAACCAGAGGAGAAGCCTTTTCACTTTGACTTCTGGCGAAGAAAAAGATAAAGAATGCATTCTGGTCATGAATAATTATGAACGCATTCCAACACAGAGTACAGTAATTTTGTTTGCTAAAAGGCTTGCAGAAGCACAGAGAACAGCTGATGTCAACATACAGGCACAGCGAACTCCAATTCTAATTGCCACAGATCAAAAGCAATACTTTACTCTTAAAAAGATGTACGAAGAGTATGATGGTAATACTCCAGCTATCTTTGCAGACAAGAACTTAATTGATCCTAATTCCCTCAAAGCTATCAAAACGGAAGCTCCATTTATTGCTCAAAATATAATGGACTACAAGAGGGAAATCTGGAACGAATTCTTGACTACAATGGGCATCTCGAATCTTTCTGAAAAGCGTGAACGCATGATATCAAATGAAGTGGATTCTAACAATGAACTCATCAATTTGAATCTTCAAGCTTTGCTCGCTCCACGAAAAGAAGCTTGCCAGCTCTTCAATGAAAAATATGGCTTACTTGGTGATAAAGCAATTGATGTCAAAGTCAGAAGTGATCTATACAATATCGTGAAACAGTTTGAATCCGTAACTGATGAGTATCGTGATTCTATCCGTATGGAAGAACTAATCGAGAAAGGGGTTTCTGATGAGTAAATACACTTTTGAACTTCGAGAAGTCATTTCAACCTTTGGCGAAGAAGAAGTCAAGAAATGGTTTTCAGATTACGAACTATCAGACTTTTTAACAGCTGAAGAAATTGAAGTGATTGAAAATAGAGGATGCTGGAATAAAGAACAGCTCGCTGATCGTATTATTACGCATTTCTATACTCGTGAAATTGGTACTGATGCCATTGGCCAATTTATGCTATTTGTCAAAGACAAGATGCACGAAGTGATGGAAACTTATGCCCCACTAATCTATTCAGCATCAATCAAATACGATCCATTAGTCAATGTAGACTACACTGAAACATTTCAAAGTACCACGAAGAATGATTCTAATTCTACTTCGACTTCCAAATCTTCTGGCTCTGGTCTAACGGTTTCTTCAGACACTCCACAAGGCCAAATCTCAAAAGATGCCATTTTAAGTGGCTCGTATGCTTCTTCGACTGGTGCAAATGAATCCGATAACGAAATCAATGACACTTCCATCAACTCTGGCAATGGCAGTGAAAATTACAGCAAGAATGTCAAAGGAAACTCGGGCGTATCAGCCACAGCGCAGCGGATGGTGAGCCAGTATCGTGAAAACATTCGTGCCATCAATACCGAAATCGTATATGAATTAGAGCCACTATTTATGGGGTTATATTAAAAGAAAGGAATAAAAATGATTCACTATCAACCATATCCGAAAATCCCTCCGATTGGTTTCTTTGATCCAATTTCGGTAGATCCAAAGGATATGATGACAGATGTTGAGTTCCTTCTAGGAATGCTAAAGAAGCTCAACGAAGTTATTAAACAAACCAATGACAATACACAGTTTATCAATGACTACTCTGGTAAAATCGAAGAGCTAGAAACTAAAATTGGTGAACTTGAGGAGGAAATGGCCGATTATAAAGAAGAGGTGAACGCTTCCATTGCTGCTGAATTCTTGCTTATTAGAAATGAACTTAACAGCATGATTGCTTCTACTCTCAATCAAGCCAATGCCTATACAGATGCACAAGCTGGCAGATTAGAGAATCTTATCAATCAAGTTTCTGTTGGCCAAATCACTGTGTACGATCCAACCACTGGTGTATTATCACCACTTCAAACTGTAATTGACAATATCTATGGAAGTGGCAGAACTGAAGCTTTGACAGCGACTGAATATGATGCTCTCGATCTCACTGCTACTGCATACGATGCTTATCAGCTCACAGCCTTTGATTATGACTATGATGGCAAGACACTTTTGGTATAATAGAATAAGAAAGGATATAATAAAATGTCTTCGACTAACAAAACTGCAAATTATGAATTAAGCCAATTTCTAGGCTCTGACAAACCAGCTTGGCTTGGCGATTATAATACCGATATGGGTAAAATCGATGCCCAAATGAAACTAAATGCTGATGCAGCGACAGGTGCTGATGGTAAAGCTACTACTAATGCTACGAACATTGGCGTAATGGCCAATCTCACTACTGATGCAAATTCAAGTTTAGTTGCTGCTATCAACGAAGTGGATGCACATGCTGATTCTGCACAAACTACTGCCACGAATGCTGCTACAGCTGCTGGTAATGCACAATCACAAGTTTCAGCTACTCAAACTGCTTTGAATGCTTTAGCAGCCAAATTCAACCTCACTTCCAGCTCTCTCACTGTTTCTTGCCCACAACTCACTCCAGATGCTGGTGGTACTTATCTCACTTGTGCCAAGAACTCTGATGGAAGTCTAGCCAAGATTTATGGCCGAATTCGCTTCACTAGTGGCTACAATGGTAACTGTGTTTGTACGACTTCAGACACTGGACTTCGCCCAACCAATGCTATCACTATCAATGGCGCAGCATTTAGAATTGCAACTCAAAGTGGTCATCGTGAAACTTATTCTGGAAGCTACACGATCAATGCCAATGGTACTGTTACGATTGAAGTCGCTAACTCCACACTCTTCTCTTCAGTTGACATGGAGCTTGTGGCTGTTCTTCTCTTCATCAAAGACTTTGGCGATACTCCACAAGAATAAATCATTTACACATTAAACAATTGGAACACTTAAGGTGTTCCTTTTGTTTATACATTAAGCTCTTCCCTGCTGAAAGCATGTACAACAATTTTATAGGGGTGGCAGCTCTTCCCTTCCCCGAAATTGTCCGAACACTTCAAGAGGTGGCTGTTCGGTTATACGATCTGCTCTTCCCCAGCTCTTCCCTGCTGGATTTGTTCGGTATTTGTTCGGTATTTTGAATAATAAATTGACTGAAAAATCAAGAACAGGGAATCAAACATTGAACAAATAATTTATACAGAAGCTATTTGACTTGATATGGTATAATTGAATTAGCCGATAAAGAGTTTATCTTTGATGGCGAATTTTACAAGCTACTAGAGGCCAATGTTCAAGTCTTGATAAGCTAGTCAAGTGTCATCCTCGCTGAAGAAGCGAACTTGCAGCTGATCTAGATGGAATCTAGTGTCATGACACATTGGTTTTCTGGTAGCGATTTTTAAAGGATGACATGAATTCTGACATTTTCTATTCTTATGATAAATTATTCTCGTTCAACTTTCTTCTAGCTTTTGTAATTGGCGAGCGTGGTTGTGGCAAGACTTTTAATGCTAAAGTGGCGATGCTTCGCAAGTTTCTAAAAAATGGCGATCAATTCATTTATCTGCGCCGATACAAAACCGAACTTGACACTGCGCTTCAAACCTTTTGGAATGACTTGCAGGACAATGGCTATTTTGAGGATCACTCATTAAAAGTTAGAAAGAGCAAAATGCTCACTGAGTTTACTTGTGATGGCAAAGTCTGTGGCTATGCTGTGCCACTTTCCACTGCTAACATTTTGAAATCCACAGCTTTTCCAAAAGTAAAATATATTATATTTGATGAGTTTATTCTAGATGGTGCTTCTGGTACTTACAGGTATTTAAGAAATGAAGTAACTATGATGCTCGATGTAATTGAAACTGTGGGCAGGCTTCGTGATATTCAAGTACTGTTTCTTGGCAATGCGCTTTCAATTACAAATCCATACTTTGCTTATTTTGATCTAGATTTACCATATAATTCCGAATTTAGAACATTCAAAGATGGTTTGATTGTGGTGAACTATATTAAAAATCTAAAATACCGAGAAGTCAAGAAGAAATCAAAATTCGGTAGACTAATCGATGATACCGAATATGGAAGATATGCTATTGATAATGAAATGCTTCGTGATAATAATCACTTTATTGAAAAAAGGCCACCAGATGCTACACAGTATGGTGTTCTTATCATCAATGGTATTGGCGTAGGACTCTGGGGTGCTAAAAATGGTTATTTATATGTTTCATCTAAATATGATCCAAATACTACACAGAAGTTTGCTTGCGACTTCAATGACCATACAGAACAGACTATTTTTATGAATGCTAGAGAAAACTATTATCTTCGCATCGCTGTTTCAGCTTATAAGCAAGGGTATATTCGATTTGAAGATATCAAGGTCAAGAATAATATTATTCCTCTTTTAAATAAATGTATTTCTTTCTAAATTTGTTGTATAATTAAATTGGCGAAGGATTTAGTCCGTTCGCAGCTCTTTCTTTACTTACAGGTATGGCTCTCATGTAGGCATTTGAGTCATAGTTTTCTTCCAGATGCGTGTTTATCTTTTATGCAACAAATGAACGAAATGCACAGCTGTTTTTAAAGTATGGCTAAAAACAAAAAAGACTAAACCTCTAACTTAAAGAACAAATCTCTAGGAACATGCATCGCAATTAGACAGCTACCCATTCGGCTGTCTTTTTGTTTTCCACAG
>ERZ1032130.270-NODE-270-length-14515-cov-12.704495_pt1 | contig 14515 bp, 14 predicted proteins | sample MGYA00517879_ERZ1032130 | MGnify/ENA primary metagenome ERZ1032130 (study PRJEB33719, sample SAMN04262597) | wastewater metagenome | biome: rural village; feature: animal feces; material: feces | host: Bos taurus | place: El Salvador | collected 2012-01-31 ...
AAATAAGTATGATTGCCGGTGGCAATCATACCATAATTTATTAGGTGGCACGGCGAAGCCGTGACGGATGAGGGGTGGCGTGCAGTTCCAGCTTGTGAATAGGCCTGAAACATGGTGCAAATCGTAACTTTACCTCCCGCATTCCTCATCAGTCACGAATCAAAGATTCGTGCCAGCTTCCCCCCGGGGGAAGCCTTTGGCGCTGCCGCGCCAGTGCGTGTATCCACATCTTAAACAAGGAGGCAAAGGGTATGGGAAAATTTGTAATCCGGGCGGTGCAGTCGGGACTGAAATTTGATCTTTATGCCGCCAACGGTCAGACCATTCTGACCTCGGAGGTCTACACCACAGCCGCCGCCTGCCGCAAGGGTGTGGAAAGCGTGCGGAAAAATGCCGCTGCCGCCAAATTCGAGGACATGACGGAAAAGGTGCGGAAACAACTGACCAATCCCAAATTCGAACTCTATCAGGACCGGGCAGGGGCTTACCGGTTCCGCCTGCGTGCCCGCAACGGGGAGATTATCGCCGTCTCCGACCGCTACACCGCCAAGGCAGGCTGCCTCAACGGCATCGAAAGCGTCCGGAAAAATGCCCCGGAGGCGGAAATTGTGGAAGAATAAAAATGCGCACCGCAGATCTACGCGGTGCGCAACATTGTAGGGTGCGGATATATCCGCACCGGGCAGTTTCGAGCATTGAGCATTTGGATATTTACACTCAGTTTTCGTGGGTGCCCGGTTGAGATATATCTCAACCCTACATCGGATTTCCTAACTTAATGACATTGGCACACAGGCCGTTCCCTAGGGTTTTTATTTCACAGGCTGCAGTTCCTTTACAGCCCAGCTGAGGCCCTTGGGGTAGAAGAAGCGGATTTTTTCCTTCGCCACCTTCATTTCCACCGTCTGGGCGGTCCGCAGCTCGCCGTCCAGATTGATGGGGGTGGGGCGGTCGCAGATAATTTTGATGGAGTCGGTCTTCAGATGGCGCACCAGATGGGGAAGCTCCGCATAGCGGCCATCCTTATACTTGCCGATGACCCCCGGGACCTGGGCCCGGGTGACTTTTTTCACCAGCAGCACATCCAGCAGACCGTCGGAGGGATCTGCCTCGGGAACAGGGTTGAAGCCGCCGCCGTAGAAGCGGCCGTTGCAGACACAAACAAAAGTTTGCTCCTCGTCAAAGCGCTTGCCGTTCACTTCCACTATGTAATGCTCGGCGATGCCCTTTGCCACATTCACCACGGTGGAAGCAGCATAGGCCCGGAAGCCGTGGAGCAGGGGGATGCGCTTATACCGGGACACATCGGTGCCGATGCGGGCATCCAGGCCCACGGAGCAGATATTCAGGGCAATGTCGCCGTTGCAGTCGATGAGATCGAAGGTGGCTTCATCCGCATCCATCAGCCGGTGCAGGTCGAAAAACGCCTTGGGATCGTCAAACAGCTTCACAAAGTCGTTGCCGCTGCCGCCGGAAAATACGGTGACGGCGGCATTGTCATAGCCTGCCGCACCGGCTACCACTTCGTTGAGGGTGCCGTCGCCGCCGCAGGCGTAAAGCCGCAATTCCTCTCCGCGCTGACAGGCTTCCCGGGCGATGCGGGCGCACTCGCCGGGGGCTGTGGAGACCCGGATTTCATAGGAAAGCTTTCGGGCCCGACAGATTTTGTGGATGATCTCGCTGTACTCATCGGTACGGTTTTTGCTGCCCGCCGCGGGATTGATGATAAACAGGTGTTTCATATTTTTCTCCATGCTGCCTTGCCTCCCTCTCTGAGGGAGGTGCCCCGAAGGGGCGGAGGGAGTGTGCTTTCATTGGAGGGGCACTCCCCCAGTCACCGCCGCAAGGCGGTGCCAGCCCCCTCAAAGAGGGGGCCAAGGCTTTTATTTCTTCTTTCTGCCGTTCTCGGTGAACATATAGTAATCGCACTTGATCATGCCGTTATAGAGCTTGCGCTTTTTGTCGGCGCGGCGGCCGAAATAGTGCTCAAATTCCGGCTCGGAGGTAATGATATACTTCTTCCAGCCGTCGGCGTAGCGCAGGTGCTTGCCCAGAGCGGCATAGAGGCGCTGGGCGCTCTGCTGCTCCATCATCCGCTGACCGTAGGGGGGATTGCAGATAATGACGCCCTGCTGGGCGGGCAGGTCCATCTTGGTGGCATCGCCATCCCGGAAGGAGATGCAGTCGGCAACGCCTGCCTTTCTGGCATTGGCGATGGACAGGGAAATGCACTTGGGATCATTGTCGGAACCCAAAATCTGATACTTGCCGTTGAACTCCTTATCCTTGGCCTCGGCCCGGACATCGCCCCAAACCTTGGGATCGCACCAGGCGAAGGCTTCACCGGCGAAGCGGCGGTACATGCCGGGGGCCTTGTTCCGGGCAATGAGGGCAGCTTCGATGGGAATGGTGCCGGAGCCGCAGAAGGGGTCCCAGACAAAGTCCCGTCCGCGGTAGCGGGTCAGCTGAACCATGGCGGCAGCCAGAGTCTCCCGCAGGGGAGCTTCGTTGGCATTGGCACGGTAGCCCCGCTTGTGCAGGCCGGGGCCGGAGGTATCCAGGAACAGCTGGACCCGGTCATTCATGATAGAAAACTGCAGCTGATACCTGGCACCGGTCTCGGGAAGCCAGCTGACACCGTACTTTTCGCCCAGGCGCTTGGAGGCGGCCTTCTTGATGATAGCCTGGCAGTCGGGGATGGACATAAGCTGGCTGTTGAGGGCGTGGCCCTTCACCGGGAACTGGCCGTCTTTGGGGATAAAATCCTCCAGATTGGCAGCGTAGACACCCTGGAACAGCTGCTCAAAGGTGGTAGCCTTGAAATCTGCCAGCTGGATCAGCACCCGCTCGCCGGTGCGAAGGCACACGTTGGCCTTGGCCATGGCGCTCTCGTCGCCGGAGAAGAGAACATGACCGTTCTCTACACGGACGTTCTCGATATTCAGACGGCGCAGCTCGTCGCCCACAATGCCCTCCAGACCAAACAGACAGGGGACGTAAAATTCAAAATTAGACATAGTTCCTCCAAAAAATGTGGATAATACTGTAGGGGACGGCGTCCTCGACGTCCCGGCAGTAAAGTGTTCGTATTCGCATAAGGCTGGGGCAAATTCGCAGATGGTACTGCGCGGGGCGTCGGGGACGCCGCCCCCTACAAATCAAGGAATCAGCTTTTTGGCTTTGATATAGCGCTCTTCTTCCGAGAAGACACAGCCGCAGTATTTCTGCATATAGAAGCCGTGCTCCCGGGCGAAATTCTGGCCGTCCTTGAAATAAGGCCGGAAATCCCGGTACAGGAATTGGACGCCGAACTCGCTGGCAGCCCGCTCTGCCACTTCCCGCATCAGCTCGTGGTTCTGATAGGGGCTGATGAACAGGCTGGAAGTGAAGCTGTCGAAGCCCCCTTCGGCAGCCTGCTTTGCGGTTTCAAAGAGCCGCATTTCGTAGCACTTGCCGCAGCGGTGGGCAATGTCCTCCGCCACCATCCGGACAAAGGGCCGCAGGGCGTAGTCGTTTTTCATCAGCAGGGGCAGTTCGATCTCCTTGGCATAGGCTTCCAGACAGTTCCGCCGGGCCCGGTACTCGGTGACGGGGTGGATGTTGGGATTATACCAGAAACCTGTGACCTCGATACCGTCACGCCGCAGCACCTCAATGGGCTGGTTGGCACAGGGGGCACAGCAAATGTGCATCAATGTTTTCATAAAACCCCTCCGGGTAATGATTTACAAATTATTGTAGCATATTTTGTATAAAATAGCAAGAAAGATATGAAAATGATGTGGCATAGCAACCTCCCTTGGCTCTCCCAGAGGGAGAGCTGGCACCGCCTTACGGCGGTGCCTGAGAGGGTGTACGCATTGTGGGACACCCTCTCCGTCCCGGCATTCGCCGGGCCACCTCCCCCATAGGGGGAGGCAAGAGCAGGTGCAAAATTAAAACAGTCCGATCACGCCATCCTTGTAAACTTCGGTGACGGTGACCTCTTTGATCTGGTTGTGCAGGTCCTCTCCTTCGGCGTAGACCTTGACGTAATTGGGGGCGTGGCCGGTGAAATACTTCCCGTCCTTTTCTTCAAAGAGGACGCTGAGGCGGGTGCCGATGAGGTTCTCCCGGAAGCTGCGGCTCATTTCCTCTGCCACGGCAATGGCCTCCCGGCTTCGTGCCTCCTTGGTGGCGTTGTTATGCTGGCCCGGCATTTTGTCGGCGGGGGTGCCGGGGCGGCGGGAGTAGGGGAAGATATGCATATCCGCGAAGGCGCATTTGCGGATGAAAGACAGGCTCTGGGCAAATTCCTCCTCGGTTTCTCCGGGGAAGGCCACGATCATGTCCGTGGTGATGGCACAGTCGGGGAAATAGGTGTTCAGCAGGCGGACGCTCTCCAAATACCGGGCAGTATCGTACTTGCGCTTCATGCGGGCAAGCACCGTGTCGCAGCCGGACTGCAGGGACAGATGGAACTGGGGGCAGAGGTTAGGGAGTTTACATAACTTTTCGCAAAATTCCTGGGTAACGATTCTCGGTTCCAGAGAACCCAGCCGCACCCGCAGCTCCGGCACGGCCTTGCAGACGGCCTCGATCAGGTCGCTGACGGGAGGCTTTCCCGGCAGGTCCGCACCCCAGCCGGCAATCTCGATACCGGTGAGGACGATCTCCCGATAGCCGCGGTTTGCCAGCTCTTTCGCCTGCTCCACCGCCAGCTCCAGGGGCGCGGAACGGATGGGGCCCCGGGTGTAGGGGATGATGCAGTAGGTGCAGAAGTTGACGCAGCCGTCCTGGACTTTCAGCATGGCCCGGGTCCGCTCCTCCAGACCGCCGGCGGGGAGGATCTCAAACTCCCGGCGGCGCAGGGCATTATCAACTGCAACAGCTGCTTCGCACTGTGCCTTCGGCACACCCTCATCCGTCACGGCTTCGCCGTGCCACCTTCCCCGGAGGGGAAGGTTTTTTAGGGCATCCAGCATCCGGTCAAGGAACGCCTGACGTTCTCCGCTGCCGCCGATGATGTCCACGCCCAGTTCCCGGACAGCCTCCGCGGCGTGCTGGGGATAGCAGCCGCAGACACCGATGACGGCATTGGGATTGTCCCGGCGGCACCGGCGGATGATGGCCCGGTTTTTCTTGTCCGCCACAGCGGTAACGGAGCAGGTATTGATGACGTAGGCATCGCAGCTTTCGTCGAATTTTCCGATCTCGTGGCCCCGGTCCGTCAGAAGGCGTTCCATGGCCTGGGTCTCATACTGATTTGTCTTACAGCCCAAAGTATAAAATGCAAATTTCATTTGTCAAATCCACCAATTGCATTACAGTTTTTTTGTTTTAATCGTCCAAACCGACAGTTGCATTTTCACAAAAAAGTGCTATAATATTTATCAATCACATTTTTGGAGACAATCGGAGTCGGTTTGTTCCGTTGCTCCCATTATACATGAAAAATGTGTCTTTGTATAGTTCAGGGAGAACAGAAATATGCTGGAATTTGAAATGCGGCTGGGAAGTGTTCAGGATGTTCAGGATTTTGTGGACATCGCCTCCACCCGTCCCTTTACCATCACTGTCCGGGACGCGCGCAACAAGATCAACGCCGACAGCTTTATGGAGCTGTTCTGTCTGGACTTTACCCGGTCTGTGCGGGTGGTATGTGACTGCAGCGAAGAGGAGCTGAACCGCCTGTGCCGGGACCTGGACCGCTTTGTGGTCAAATAGTAAATATGGCTCTAGCAGCACCGTCCCGGGAATACCTGGGGCGGGTTTTTTTACCTATTTTTTGCACTGGCGCGGCAGCGCCCAAGGCTTCCCCCGGGGGGAAGCTGGATTTCCAATTGCAGCGCAATTGGAAAGACTGATGAGGGGTACGGGCAGTAATGTTACGATTTGCATGGTGTATCAGACCTACTCCATGTCCTAACTGCACGCCACCCCTCATCCGTCACGGCTTGCGCCGTGCCACCTAATAAATTAGGGTATGATTGCCACCGGCAATCATAATTATTTCAGATTCGCTGCGCGGAGCACCACCCCCGGGGGAAGGCTTTTCGCTTCATTGACAATCACAGCGCCCCATGGTATGATATTTAGTAACTTACCAGGAGGAATCACCATGTCTTTTCTCTATTATTCCCTGTTTGCGGCTATGATCGTGGCTGCGGATCAGTTTACGAAATATCTGACGGTTGCCAACATCGCGCTGTATGAGGATGTGCCTTTTCTCCCCGGGCTTCTGCAGCTGACCTATGTGCGCAACACCGGCGCGGCCTTTTCCTCCTTCGAGGGACAGCAGTGGCTCTTCGCCCTGATTTTTGTGGTCTTTACCGGGATGCTGGTTTACGAACACCGGAAAAACACCATGGGCTTTACGAAATTTGAATGGTGGTGCATCGCTGCCATCTACGGCGGCGGTCTGGGCAACATGATCGACCGGGTCCGCATGGGCTATGTGGTGGATATGATCGAGACCACCTTTATGGAATTTCCCGTCTTTAATGTGGCTGACTGCTTCATCACCTGCGGCTGCATCGCCTTGATGGTCCACCTGGTGCTGTGCAATAAGGCTTTCTGGAAGGACGGGAAGACAAAAAACTAAAGATGTCATTGCGAACCAGCGCGCACGCTGGTGTGGTGACCAAAGGGAATGCCTGTGGTGCAATCCCCATCAAATATCCGCGCAGAACCGCAACAGGGTGGCATCCCCAAATTTGCAGGAGATTGCCACACCAGCGTGCGCGCTGGTTCGCAATGACATACGATTAACGAGGATCTGATATGACACTATACGCTGACTTTTCCGGGGAGCGGCTGGATGCCTTTCTGGCCCGGTGTGCCGAGGGGCTGAGCCGCAGCGCCGCCCAGAAGCTCATCGAAGAAGGGGCCGTGAAGCGCAACGGCAAGCCCGGCAAGAAAAATGACAAACTGAATGTGGGCGATGTCATCGAGTACGCCATTCCCGAAGCAAAGCCGGTGGACATCCAGCCCACGGAAATGGCGCTGGACATCGTCTACGAGGACGAAGACCTGCTGGTAATCAACAAGCCCAAGGGACTGGTGGTCCATCCCGCCGCAGGCCATCAGGATGATACCCTGGTGAACGGACTGCTGTATGCTCTGGGCGAGGATCTGTCCGGCATCAACGGCGAGCTGCGGCCCGGCATTGTCCACCGCATCGACAAGGACACCTCCGGCCTGCTGGCGGTTGCGAAAAACGATCTGGCCCACACCATGCTGGCAAGTCAGCTGAAGGACCACTCCATGGCCCGGACCTACGAGGCCATCGTCTGCGGCTCCTTCCGGGAGGACAGCGGCACCGTGGATGCCCCCATCGGACGGCACCCTTCGGACCGGAAGAAAATGTGCGTCACCGAGCGCAATTCCAAGCCCGCCGTCACCCACTGGGAGGTGGTGGCCCGATACCGGGGCTACACCCACATCCGCTGTAAGCTGGAAACCGGCCGCACCCACCAGATCCGCGTCCACATGGCCCATATCGGCCACCCCATTTTGGGCGATCTGGTTTACGGACGGAAAAAGCCGGAACTGGGCTTAAGCAGCCAGTGCCTCCACGCAGGGGCTTTGTGCTTCCAGCACCCCAGAGACGGACGGCCCGTTATGGTCTTCGCGGAACTGCCCCAGTATTTTAAGGATGTAATCGCCAAATTGGAGAAGATGGGATAATTGGAAATTGGTGCAAGTGGCATCCGTTATCCTGTCATTGCGAGGAGCAAAGCGACGTGGGACCGAAGGGAATGCCTGTGGTGCAATCCCCACCGTCGAAGGAGATTGTCACACCAGTCTGCGGACTGGTTCACAATGACAGCATTTTTTCGCATCTGTATCAAAGGATAGAAAGGAACATCATCATGGCTCTCTTTTCTGATATTCTTCTGACCGTTGACTATGACCGGACCCTGACTGCCAAGGATTCCACCATTCCTGAGCGGAATCTGGAGGCCATCCGGTATTTTATGGAGAACGGCGGTGCTTTCACCGTCAATACAGGCCGTAGTCTGCCTATGACCAGGGTCTTCCGGGACATCGTGCCCGTTAATGCGCCGCTGCTGCTGTACAACGGCTCTGCGGCCTACGATCTTTCCGAAAAGCAGCTGTCCTTCTGCCATGAAATCGACCTGGACCTGTGGGAGACCGTTCACGAATGCCAGAAGCTGTTCCCGGACCTGACGGTGGAAGTTCAGGGCGTGGATGCCCACTACCGCTTCACCGAGAATCCTGCCTGGGATGCCTTCTCCGAGCATCAGCACTGCGCCCATGCATTCGCCCCCGAGGGGGCCGATCTGGGTACCTTCCTGAAGTTCACCCTCTACGGCGAATTTCGGGATGTGACCGTGGCTGACATGTACAACGGAAGCGAAGAAGAGCGCCGCCGCATGGACGAGGCAGAGGCCCTGCTGAAAGCGCGCTGGGGTCACAAGTGTGAGGTCTTCCGGGCCGCCACCCGGATCATCGATGTCCACGCCAAGGGCGTTTCCAAGGCCCGCACCGCCCGGGAGCTGCAGCAGCGTCTGGGCAGGTCCATCCTGGTCTGCGTGGGCGACGCGGAGAACGATCTTCCCATGATGTATGACGCCGATTACGCCTTCGCCCCTGCCGACGGTCTCATCGCAGACCAGTTCGAAACTGTCTGCGACTGCGGCGACGGCGCGGTGGCAGATGTGATCTATAAAAAAATCCCGGAGATTTTAAAAAAATAGTCTTGACAATCCTCCATTTCCATGGTAAAATCCTAAAGCTGATACAGCCAGAGAGATGGATTTGCGGGTGTAGTTCAATGGTAGAACACCAGCCTTCCAAGCTGGATACGCGGGTCCGATTCCCGTCACCCGCTCCACAGAAATGCGCCAGTAGCTCAGCTGGATAGAGCAACTGCCTTCTAAGCAGTAGGTCAGGGGTTCGAGTCCCTTCTGGCGTGCCATTTTTAATCCAGAGTTCAGCACAAATAGAATATGGTGGATATAGCACAGTTGGTTAGCGCGTCAGATTGTGGCTCTGAAGGTCGTGGGTTCGAATCCCATTATCCACCCCAGAAAAAAGAAGCACTCCATAAGGAGTGCTTCTTTTTTCTGGAATGAATGGGATTCGAAAGGCCGTTAAGAAAACATGCCGGTGGCATGTTTTTAGGCCGTGGGAGAATCCATGGAAAGCCGACGGCACTCCGTAAGGAGTGTTGGCGGCTTTTCATCTTGTTATGCATTTCCCTTTAAGGCTGTGCATTGTATCAACTTGCATCAGGGCCCTTAAATGAAGTCGATAAATATTGACAAAAATTTATTTTTACACTACAATTGATATTATGGATTATTATAATCAGATGGTATGCCATTACAAAAAAATCCAAAATTGCAAAAATAACATTATAAAAGGGGAACTTTTTATGAGTCAATCTGTTACCAAAGCCGGCGACCCCAAGCAGAAAGTGTTGACCGTCATCGGTACGATTCTATGCATCATTCTACTGCCCATTTTGATCATCAACCTGACGCTGATTGCCAAGAGCTATCTGAACGAGGATGAGGTTCCGTCTCTGGGCGGTGTATTCCCCATGATTGTTCTGACGGACTCCATGTACCCGGAGATTTCCGCAGGCGACCTGATCCTCTGCAACACGCTGGAACCGGAAGCGGTTCAGGTGGGCGATGTGATTTCCTTCTTTGATCCCATGGGCAGCGGCACCAGTGTGGTGACCCACCGTGTTCTGGAAATTGTCGAGAAGGATGGCGAGCTGTCCTTCCGGACCAAGGGTGACAACAACAACGCTGAGGACCAGGTGCTGGTCCCTCAGAATAAACTGGTGGGTATTTACCGCATCCGGATCCCCGGTCTGGGCAATGTGGCCATGTTTATGCAGACCACACCGGGCCTGATCCTGTGCGTTGTCTCCCCTGTGCTGCTGATGGTGGGCTTTGATATGCTCCGCCGTAAGAAGTATGAACAGGCAAAGCAGAAGGACACGGATGCTCTGCTGGCAGAGCTGGAAGCCCTCCGGGCTATGAAGGCCGAAAAGGAAAAGCAGGAGCAGTCCTGAGTTCTGTCCACCGCTTGTAACCGTTTGGTGCATGGTGCTTTTGCCATCCGCGCATTCCTGTTCCGGCTTCCCAGATCACAATCCTTTATAACAAGCCCCATGGGGCTTGTTCCTGTGACCGGTCACAGGACGAAAAATTGTTATCCCCTCTCCGAACAGCCACGACGGGGAGAGATAAAATGCCGCGGCATTCTCCGCGAATGGGCAGAGATGCCCGGTATCTTACTTTCCCCGAAGGGGAAATGCATCCGCCGCAAGGCGAATTTTACGAAAGGAGAAAACAAATATGAAGAAAAACGTTATGATGAGACTGGCTTCCTTCCTGCTGGTCGCCGTCCTGATCTCCACCAGCGCTATCAGCGGTACTTATGCTAAGTACACCACTCAGGACTCCGGTTCTGACACAGCCCGCGTTGCTAAGTGGGGCGTGGAGCTGCAGGTTGTTGGTAATCTGTATGGCGATTCCTATGGCGCTAATAACAAGATCGTCAAGGATGACGATACTGGCATTACTGTTCAGGCTGTCGATTATGCCACTAACGCAACTGACGTTGTCGCTCCCGGCACTCAGAATGATGAAGGCTTTACCTTCTCTCTGAAGGGTCAGCCTGAAGTGGATGGCAAAATCACTACTACCATGAAAATCCAGAACGTCTTCCTGAATGCTGGTAGTTATGGTGTAATGATTCCTGTTGATACTGGTGTTATTACCGAAGCAAACTATGACGAGTTCACAGGCCTGTACTATAAGTCTGGCGAAAACTTTGTTGCTGCCACTGCAACCGATTGGTCTGACACCCGTACCTTCTATACTCTGGAGGATGAGGTCGTTGTTACTGATAACTACTATCCCGTTGTTTATACTCTGACCGGTAACACTTCCACCACTAACACTAACGATTCTGCTGATTCCCTTAAAGCTGCTGCTGACGCAATTGCTACTCGACTGGGCCTGACTGCTGGTAATGCCGCTGACGATACTTCTATCACCTATACTGGCAATACGTCTTTTGAGGCAAATACTGATCTGGCAACTAAGTTTCTGGTTGATGGCCTGTCTCTGACTTGGGCATGGGCTTTTGGTACCGAAAGCAAGGTTGGCGATAATGCTGACGAAAACGACATGGCTGATACCATTCTTGGTATGCTTGAAGACGATAGCACCACTCCCGAGGGCACTGTCGTTAAGCTGATTGGTGGCAAGGGAACCATTTTCTCTCCTGTTGCAGTGTATAAAGACTACTGCCTGGATACTCAGTTCTCTATCGACATCACTGTCACTCAGATCGACTAATTTCCTCTAACTTTACGCGCTTTTCACTAATTTTGGCGGCACCCGGCTCTCGTGGCTGGGCCGGGTGCCCCGCCTTTTGTATTTGCAGATACCGAACGGCTGCCGTTCGATCTGTGCAAATGCAAAATGCTACCGCTGAGAAAGGAGCATCCCCGTGAACCAGTACAGCAGCCTGCGAAAACAGAATACCGGCAGTGCATCGGCTGTGATCTCTCTGGCGCTGTGCGTGGTGCTGAGCGCATCCATGCTGTTCAGCCGGCTGGTGACCTTCACCACGGCGGACACCCGGCACTACATTCCCCTGACCCGAAGCGGCGGCACCACCACCGTCATCGCCGGGCAGCCGGATGCCCTGGGCAATATCCGGTTCCGGGCCACAGGCTACCACCCCGGCAACCATCGTCTGCTGACCGCCAATCCCGGTTTCCGGGTTCAGGACGAAAACACCGTCTGGTCCGGAGAAACGGACATCGAAATTTTCCGGGTCAGCTACGCCAACGGCTCCGGTCAGGTCACCGTCAACAGCACCGACGGCGAAAAGCTCCTGGCTCCCGGTACCGCCAACCGCTACCGGTTTGCCCTGGAAAATACCGGTAACGTACCCCTGAAATACACCCTGGCCATGGAAGCCTGTTTCTCCCACCAGGAGACCCCCATCCCCATCCATGCCCGGGTGGTGGACTATCAGAACAACTATCTGGCAGGCAGCGCCGAAGAAACCGCAGATGTGCTGGAACTGAACAATGTGGAAGCGAAGGGAACTCTGGCCGCAGGCTACATTGCCCCCTATACCCTGGAATGGGAATGGCCCTTTGAACTGGACGATGCCTACGACACCATGCTGGGCAACCGGGCGGCGGAGGAGGATATTACCCTGACCATCGTCATCAAGACCACCGCCTCCTATACCCCGGAACCCGCCGGCGGTATCCCCCAGACCGGTGACGACAGCCATATTGTGCTGCTGACCTGCATCATGTTCTCCTCCGGCACAGGACTGCTGTTCCTGCTGATCCCCAGACGCAAGCGGAAGGACAAAGAAGCATGAAAAAATGGAAATTGGCCCTGCGCACCGGACTGCTGGTCTTTGCCAGCGTGGTGCTGGGCGTAAATATCTACCTGTGGAACGCAAGAAGCCTCATGGGAAATTCCCTCCCCATGCCTTTCGGCTTCGGTGCCGCAGTGGTCCTCAGCGGCAGCATGGAGCCCACCATTATGATCGATGATCTGATCATTGTGGCCGCGGAGGAAGACTATGCACAAGACGATATTGTGGTTTATCCCAGCGGCAGTATGCTGGTGGTGCACCGGATCATCGAAGTGCAGCCCGATACCGTCATCACCCAGGGTGATGCCAACAATGCGCCGGACAGCCCTGTCCGGAAGGAAATGATCAAAGGCAAGGTGGTGGGCCGTATCTGCGGTATCGGCGGTCTGGTCCGGCTGCTGAAAAGCCCCGCCGCCACGGTCACACTGATCGGCGGCGCCCTGCTGCTGTCCGAACTGACACTGCGCAGGGAAAAAAAGAAGGACGAGGACAAGCTGGAACAGATCAAAGCCGAAATCCGTCGTCTGAAAGCCGAGCAGGAATAACACCAGAAAGGAGGATCCTCTATGGCTGAACGCAATCGCAAACGAAGATCCTCTTTCACCTTTGGAGAGAAACTTTTGTTTCTGGCAGGCATTCTGTTTTGCCTGGTTCTCATCACTACCGCACTCCTGGGCGGGCTGTTCGCCCGGTACACGACCCGCGCAAGCGGCAGCGACAGTGCCCGGGTTGCTAAATTCGGCAATCTGACCCTTACGGAAACCGGCGACTTTGTGATGGTCGATGGCAGAAGAACCGGCATCATCATCCCCGGTGTGGATCTGAACAAGAAGGTGACCCTCAGCTTCGATGCCAGTGAAGTGGCCACCATTGTATTTGTGGAAGTAGCTGCTCCCGGCTGGGCTACACAGGATAATCAAACCTTCACAAAGGACACCCATCTTTCCTGGCATATGGCAGAGGGATGGACCTACCTGCCGGGTACACAGTATGTATATTATAAAGTGCTGAATCCCAATACGCCGCTTACGGATGTGGATATCATCCAAGACGGCGTGATCCATGTCAGCAAAGATATTACAGAAAGCATTCTTAAGAATCTGGATAATCTGAACCTGTCCTTCCGGGCTGCTGTCATTCAAAACGACGGTTCCCTGACTCCGGCCACCGCCTGGGACAGACTGAAGTAATCTGACAAAAATCTTACGAAAGGAGGCACAGAAACATGAAAAAAAGAATTACCGCACTGTTGCTGTGCCTCACCATGCTGCTGCAGCTGGTTACCGGCTCGGTAGTGGCAAACAGCAGCGGAGATTACAGCGCCAGCATTGGCAGATACGCCGTGCTTTCCGACACGGGCTACGGTGTCCAGGTCGGTAATTTTACCGATATTGCCACCGGAACCGACGCATTCCTGAATTATGAAGAATTCGAACCGGGTACCATCTTCCGGATTTCCGATTGGTACATAGATTCCGCTACTTCCAGCCTGTGGTATCAGGTGGAGCTTTATCGCGGCGGTGTGGTCCCGGAATCCCAGGAGTACTGGCCGGATATTCCATGGATTTTGCAGAACTATGTGGACGAGGACTCCTCTTTTGATTCTCTGACCTTCCTCGACACCTGCGATGTCTGCGGAAAACCCGACTGCGGCGGCCACGACAGCACAGAATTCACCAAAATCTGCCTGGATGGCGTGGAAGTCACCCAGATTACCATGCCCCAGTATGACAAGCCCACCCTGTCTGCCGCCACCACCCTGTCCGGCGATGTTTCCTACCGCTGGCAGATCCTTGCGGATGCGCAGAGCGACCTGTGGGTAAATATTTCCGGAGAACGCAATCCGGAGCTGACCCTGACCTACGGCAAGGTCGCCATGCTGCTGAACAGCAGCAACCAGACCTGGGTTCGCTGCATCACCACCGCAGAAGGCTCGGAAACAGTCAGCGACGCATTGCTGGTTACGCTGGAGCCCTATGCGGCGCCTTCCGCACTTGTCGAGACACTCCCGGAACTGACCGAAGAAACTGTGGAAGCTACCGAGGAAACCACGGAAGCTGCTGAAGAAACTACGGAACCCACTGTGGAAACCACGGAAGCTGCTGAAGAAACTACGGAACCCACTGTGGAAACCACGGAA
>ERZ1032130.273-NODE-273-length-14474-cov-4.345655_pt1 | contig 14474 bp, 16 predicted proteins | sample MGYA00517879_ERZ1032130 | MGnify/ENA primary metagenome ERZ1032130 (study PRJEB33719, sample SAMN04262597) | wastewater metagenome | biome: rural village; feature: animal feces; material: feces | host: Bos taurus | place: El Salvador | collected 2012-01-31 ...
CCCCCCTTGCTGCTTCTAGGAATCTCCGGCGGGATGTCATCTTTAAGAATTCTTCATAATCTGTTTCATTGACGGCAGGTCGAAAAAAAGGTATACTATTTGATAGTCCACAAATATTGCCGCAGAGCCCGTCTTGGTTATGCAAAATGGAGATTTCAGCTCCTGTCATGCAAAATTCCTTGACTACCGCCGGAATTTGCATTAAAATCGTGAAAGAGCATCACAATGGGGCTGAATGGACTTTCCCGGGTTTTTAGGGGGAAAGAAGCCGGAAATCCCCGCGCTTCCCCGTACCCAACATCCTCACAACCACCCCTTTCCCTGCACCGCGGCGGACAAGTTTCGGTGGTTGTTTCATGCGTCTGGAGGTATTGCATATGAAGAAGAAAATCAAGCTGAACAGAAAGCTCTTGCTGGGTGCCGGCGTTCTGGTCCTGGCCGCTGTGCTGGTCCTGCTGCTTCTGCCCGGCAACATTGTTTCCGAGCTGAAGGTCGAGGCCGGACGCGAGAGCATTTCCGCCAACGAATTCCGCAGGGAGGACAAGGGCATCGATGCCGAGTTTGCCTCCGAGCTGACCGCCGTGGATCTGAACACCCCCGGCTCCTATCCCGTGCAGGTGCGCTACAAAAACAAAACCTACGACTGCACCATCCTGGTGCAGGACACCACCGCCCCCGTGGGCACGGTCCGCAACGTGTCCGTCTATACCGGACAGTCCCTGAAGCCCGAGGATTTCGTTTCCGACATCCTCGATATGACCGAAGTCACCGTCTCCTGGCAGCCGGAGCCCGATCTGACCACCGAGGCCCAGACCCTGATGACCATCACCCTGACCGATGCGGCCGGCAATTCCACCGATTACGAGGCCGTCCTCAGCGTCTTTGTGGACAATGGGGAGCCCCAGCTGACCGGCATACAGCCCATTTTCACCTACATGGGCATTGCGCCGGACTATCACAAAGGCGTTGGCGTCATGGATGACCGGGATGTGGATCTGGATATTCAGGTCGATACCAGCAAGGTGGATCTGAGCACCGTGGGCACCTACGACATCACCTACTCCGTCACAGACAGCGCAGGCAACACCACCACCGTCCCCAGCACCGTCACCGTCACCGATGACAAGACCCCGCCCACCATCCAGGGCGTCCACGACATCTCTCTGTATCTGGGCAGCGCCGTCAGCTACCGCAGCGGCGTGATCGTCACCGACGACAAGGACGAGTCCCCCAAGCTGGAGGTGGATTCCTCCAAGGTTGACCTGAGCAATCCCGGCACCTACCCCCTGGTCTATACGGCCCGGGACATCACCGGCAACGAAACCCGCGTGAAGGTCACCGTCACCGTGGTCGAGAAGCCCACCACCTACATTGAGGAGGATGAGATCAACGCCATGGCCGACGACCTGCTGAAGAAGATCGTCACCGACAACATGACCGACAAGGCCAAGGTCAAGGCCATCTACTCCTATGTCCGCTCCCACTACACCTACTCCGGCCACTCCGACAAAACCGACTGGCTCCAGGGTGCCTATGTCATGATGACCAGCGGCGAGGGCGACTGCTTCAATTACTACGCCATCACCAAGCTCATGCTGGACCGCTGCAATATCCCCAACATCGACGTGCGCAAGGTCCGCAACTTCCCCGAGGATTCCGACCACTACTGGTCCCTGGTCAGTGTGGACGGCGGCAAGACCTACTACCACCTGGACACCACCCCCAGAGTCGGCGACGGCGATGACTTCTGTCTGGTTACCGATGCCTTCCTGGATGCCTACTCCGCCAAAAACAAAAACTGCCACAACCGGGACAAGTCTCTGTATCCCTCCACCCCCGAGGCATAATATGGAGCAGAAGAATACCCTGGGTGTCATCGGCGGTTTGGGGCCCATCGCCACCGCCCATTTCATGGAGCTCATCATCCGGATGACTGAGGCCGCCACCGATCAGGAGCATCTGGATATGATTATCTACAACTGCCCCTCCATCCCCGACCGGACAAGCTACATTCTGGACCAGACCCGGCCCAATCCCCTGCCGGAGATGATCCGGGTGGGCAACGCCCTGGCCCGCCAGGGTGCAAAGCTCATCGCCATTCCCTGCATGACCGCCCACTACTTCCACCGGGAGCTGACCCGCTACATCGAGGCACCCATTGTCCACGCCATCCACGAAACGGCCGTCCATCTGAAAAAACACGGTATTTCCCGGGCCGGTATCATGGCCACCGACGGCACCATCCGTTCGAAGCTCTTTCAGCAGGAGCTGGAGCGCCACGGCATCGAGGCCGTCATCCCCGGTCCCGAGGGTCAGAAATGCGTCATGAGCGTCATCTATGACGACATCAAGGCAAATAAGCCTGCGGACATGGACAAGTTCTGTCTGGCCAGCCGGGACCTTCGTGCCCAGGGTGCCCAGGCCATCATCCTCGGCTGCACGGAGCTGTCCCTGGTGAAGCGGGACTACCCCATCGGGGCCGGATACCTGGATGCCATGGAGGTCCTGGCCCAGACCTGCGTGATCCGCTGCGGCGGCAAACTAAAGGAAGAATATCAAGAACTGATTTCAAAATAAGGAGTTGCAACCCATGCAAACCAACATTCTCGAGTACCTCGAGCATACCGTCACCCGGGTGCCCGACAAAATCGCCTTTGCCAACGATGTCTGCGGCATCACCTTCCGGGAAACCTATGACCAGGCCCGCTCCGTCGGCTCCTTCCTCAGTGCCGAGGGCCTGTACCGTCAGCCCGTGGTGGTCTTCATGAAGAAGCATCCCACCACCCTGGTTTCCTTCTTCGGCACCATCTACGCCGGCTGCTACTACGTCCCCCTGGACGATGAGATGCCCCAGCACCGGGTGGATCTGATCCTGCGGACCCTGAACCCCTCCGCCATGATCTGCGACGAGGATACCGGCGATCTCGTCAAGCAGTTCGCCTACGAGGGCAAGACCTATATTTACAGCGACATCTGCTCCACTCCCGTCAACGAAGCCGCTCTGGCTGCCATCCGGGACAAGCAGATCGACACCGACCCCATCTACATCGTCTTCACCTCCGGCTCCACCGGCGTGCCCAAGGGCGTCACCGCCTGCCACCGGTCGGTTCTCGACTATGTGGAAAACCTGTGTGACGTGCTGAAGTTCAATGAAAACAGCGTCTTCGGCAACCAGACCCCCCTGTATTTTGATGCCTACCTCAAGGAGGTCATGCCCACCCTGAAATACGGCGCGACCACCATTCTAATCCCCAAGCAGCTCTTCATGTTCCCCATCAAGCTGGTGGAGTTCCTGAACGAGCACAGGATCAACACCGTCTGCTGGGTCGTGTCTGCGCTGACCATGATCTCCGCCTTCCGGACCTTCGACAAGGTCAAGCCTGAGTTCCTGCACACCATCGCCTTCGCCAGCGAGGTTTTCCCCATCAAGCAGTTTAACCTCTGGAAGGCCGCGGTGCCCAACGCCCGGTTCATCAACCTCTACGGCCCCACTGAGACTACCGGCATCTGCTGCTACTACGAGGTCGACCGGGAATTCGGCCTGGACGAGACGCTGCCCATCGGCCGTCCCTTCCGCAACACCGAGATTTTGCTGCTGAACGAAAAAGACGAACTGGCGCAAAGCGGCGAGCAGGGCGAAATCTGCGTCCGCGGCACCCGCCTGACCCTGGGCTACTACAATAACCCCGAGGTCACCGCCAAGGCCTTCGTCCAGAACCCCCTGAACAGCCTGTATCCCGAGCTCATTTACCGTACCGGCGACCTGGGCCGCATGAACGAGCGGGGCGAGCTGGAGTTCGCCGGCCGGAAGGACTACCAGATCAAGCACATGGGCCACCGCATCGAGCTGGGCGAGATCGAGGTCATCGCCAATATGCTGGGCGGTGTCAAGACCGCCTGCTGCATCTTCGACAATGTGAAGAAGAAGATCATCCTCTTCTACGTGGGCGACGTGACCCCCGCCGAGATGACCACCTACATCAAGGAGAAGCTGCCCCGCTACATGGTCCCCAATGTGGTCCGCCAGCTAGACGAGATGCCCTTCACCCCCAACGGCAAGATCGACCGCAACGGCCTGAAAATGATGTACGAAAACAAGTAATCCCCCGCCACACCGTCAAAACCGACGCTGACAGGTAGCGTCTTCCTGTCATTGCGAGGGCCGCAAGGCCCGTGGCAATCTCCCGATGCAACGATCGTTTTGCGATACCGTATCAGATGTTGTACCAGGAGATTGCCACGCCGCTGCGCTCCTCGCAATGACACGGATCGGCTACACCCTGCGTCGTTTTCAACATTTTCCCCAACAAAGAACTTTTATAAGGAGATTTTAACTATGGAAGCTTTGCTGAACATTCTGACCGAGCTGCATCCCGATGTGGACTTTGACACCTGCACCACCCTGATCGACGACAAGATCCTCGACTCCTTCGACATCGTCACCCTGGTGGCCGAGATCGACGCAGAGTTCGACGTGGCCATCCCCGCCGAGGAGCTGGTTCCCGAGAACTTCAACTCTGCCTCTGCGCTGTATGCCCTGATCGAGAAGCTGCTGGACGAATAAGATGGCCTTTACTTCCTTCAGCTTTCTGCTGTTTGCGGCGGCGGTGATCGCGGCCTACTACCTGGTGCCTCAAAGATGGCAGTGGTGGGTGCTGCTCATCGCCAGCTATGCATTTTACGTTACGGCGGGACCTGAGTACCTGATTTTCATCCTTCTGACCACCGTGAGCACCTACTTTACCGCCCGGAAAATGGGTAAGGCTCTGGAAATTCAGGATGCCTACCTCGCCGCGCGCAAGAAGGAGCTGTCCCGGGAGGAGAAGAAGGAATACAAGGCCAGGGTCAAGTCCGCCAACCGCAAATGGATGATCGCCTGCCTGCTCTTTAACTTCGGTATGCTGGCCATCTGCAAGGCCGCTCTGGTGGAGCCCTTCAAGGCCATGATGAGCGGCACCGGCCTGTCCTTCCTGAGTCTGGGCCTGCCCATGGGCATTTCCTTCTACATGTTCCAGAGTATGGGCTATGTGGTGGATGTGGCCCGCGGCACCTGCAAGGCAGAGACTAATTTCTTCCGTCTTGCCCTCTTTGTGTCCTTCTTCCCCCAGCTGGTCCAGGGCCCCATCAGCAAGTTCACCCAGCTGGCCCCCACCCTGTACGCCCCCAAAAGGTTCGACGGAAAGACCGTTTCCTTCGGTCTGCAGCGGATGCTCTGGGGCTACTTCAAAAAGCTCGTTGTGGCGGACCGGATCGCCGTGGCCATCGGCACCCTCAAGGGCGCTGAGTACACCGGCGTGGGCTTTTTGCTTCTGAGCCTGTTCTACGCCGTGCAGATCTACGGCGACTTCACCGGCGGCATTGATGTGACCATCGGCCTTGCCGAGACCATGGGCATCAAGCTCCCCGAGAACTTCATCCGCCCCTACTTCTCCAAGAATATTGCAGAATACTGGCGGCGCTGGCACATCTCCCTGGGTGTCTGGATGAAGGACTACATCTTCTACCCCATCTCCGTGTCCGGTCCCATGCGCGACCTCTCCAAATGGGGCAGAGCAAAGCTCGGCAACTTCGGCAAGCGTCTGCCCGTGTATGCGGCCTCTGTCGCCACCTGGTTCGTCACCGGCATCTGGCACGGCCTGAATGTTAATTTCATCGTCTGGGGTATGCTCAACTGCTTCTTCGTGGTTCTGTCCGAGGAGTGCGTGCCCCTGTACGAAAGGTTCCATGCCAAGTTCCCCGGCCTGAAGGAGAAGAAGGGCTACGGCATCTTTGAGATGACCCGGATGTTCTGGCTGATGAACCTGATCCGTGCCTGTGACCTGTTCCCCAATGTGGGGGAATACTTCCGCCGGGTGGGCTCCGTGTTCACCACGTTCAATTGGCACATTTTGTGGGACGGCACCATGATGAAGCTGGGCCTGACGGGTCTGGACTACGCAGTCCTGGGCGGCTCCATCTGTGTTCTGTTCGCCGTGAGCCTGTTCCAGGAGAAGCACGGCTCCTTCCGGAAGGCACTGTCTGAAAAGCCCGCTGCTCTGCGCTATACCCTGATTTTCGCCATGTTCCTGGTGGTCATCCTGATGGGCAGCTACGGTATCGGCTATGACGCCAGCAACTTCATCTACAACCAGTTCTAAAGGAGGCAGCCATGAAAAAGAATATCCTGAAAGTGACTGCCGCCCTGGTGATTTGTGCCGTCCTGCTCTGGCTGGTCCAGATGCTGCTGATGCCCAAATACATGACTGAGTCAAAAGAGGGCAACCTGATTGCAGAGTACTACGAGGAGTACGGCAACAATGACGTGATCTTCATCGGCGACTGCGAGGTCTACGAGAATTTCTCCCCCATTACCCTCTGGGAGGAGTACGGCATTCCCTCCTATATCCGCGGCTCTGCCCAGCAGCTGATCTGGCAGTCCTACTACCTGATGGAGGAAACCTTCAAATACGAGACGCCCAGGGTCATGGTCTTCAACGTCCTGTCCATGAAGTACGACACCCCCGCCTCCACTGGTGCGGCCTCCCAGCGGGAAGCCTACAACCGCATGACCATCGATCCCATGCGCTGGTCCATGTCCAAATGGAACTGCATCCAGGCCTCCATGACCGACATGGAGCGGGAGAAGGAGGCCCAGTGGATGTATCTGTTCCCCCTGCTGCGCTACCACGACCGCTGGTCCGACCTCTCTGCCGAGGATTTTCAGTATTGGTTCAAACGCGGCGACATTGCAGACAACGGCTATCTGATGCAGACCGGCATCAAGCCCGTGACCTATGAGCATCTGGAGAAGCCCCTGGTGGACTACTCCTTCGCCCCCAACTGCTGGGAATGGCTGGACAAAATGCGCGAGCTTTGCGAGGCCCACGGCACTGAGCTGGTGCTCATCAAGGCCCCCTCCCTCTCCCCCGTCTGGTGGGACCAGTGGGATGCACAGATCGCCGAATACGCCGAAAAGCATGACCTCACCTACTGGAACTTCCTGGACTACCAGGAGGAAATCGGCATCGACTGGAATACCGACACCTACGACACCGGCCTGCACCTGAATGTCTACGGTGCTGAAAAGATGTCTTCCTTCTTCGGCCAGCTTTTGGTGGATACCTTTGATCTGCCCGACTGGCGCAGCGATGAGGCCCTCAGCGAAGTCTGGGCCGAAAAGGTCAAAACCTACAACGAACGAAAAGCCACCCTGGAAGCCGAAACCGCTTCCGCACAAGAAGGAGAATAACCTATGAAAAAGATTTTTGCACTGATCCTGGCTCTGGCCCTGGTTCTGAGCCTGGCTGCCTGCGGCGGCAATGCCAATACCCCCGGCAACACCGATCCCAACTCCGGCAACAATTCCCCTGTCCTCAACCTCCCTGCCCAGCCCGATCCCAACTCCTGGAAGTACACCGTCCAGGATGTGCAGATTCTGATGCATGCCGAGGCTGCTCCCGTTTTGGAAGCCCTGGGTGAGCCCCTGACCTACACCGAGGAGGCAAGCTGCGCTTTCACCGGTCTGGACAAGACCTATAATTACGGTGGCTTCTTCCTGGAGACCTATCCCGTGAACGATGTGGACTACATCAAGAGCGTGTGCCTGATGGATGACTCCTCCTCCACCCCCGAGGGCATCTGCATCGGCTCCCCCGTGGCCGATGTCGAGGCCGCATACGGTGCCGAATGCTTCAATGGCACCAACGCCTATATCATGACCGGTACCACCTCCACCCTGACCATTATCGTGGAAAGCGGTGTGGTCAGCTCCATCATTTACGACGCGATCATTGAGTAACAGCCCCATAAGTGAACCCCGCAGACGAACGTCTGCGGGGTCGTTTTGCGTATATCAGGTCATCTTCTCCTGCTTGATCTTATGGTCGATGACATGGCGTCCTGCCAGCTCGGTGCGGATGTCCTCCACCGTAATGCCTTGCTGGGCCATGAGCACCAGAGTGTGGTAGCACAGGTCTGCGATTTCGTAGATCGTCTCCGCCCGGTCCTCGGCCTTGGCGGCGATGATGACCTCGGTGCACTCCTCGCCCACCTTCTTGAGGATCTTATCCAGACCCTTCTGGAACAGATAGGTGGTGTAGCTGCCCTCGGGCATGGTGGCCTTGCGGTCCATCAGCAGATCATAGAGTCCTTCAAGCTGGAATTTCTCTTTGCTTTCGCCGCAGACGGGATTGTGGAAGCAGCTCTCGGCACCGGTATGGCAGGCGGGGCCGTCCTTCTTCACCCGGACCTCCAACGCATCGCCGTCGCAGTCGGCAGTGATGGAGACGATGTGCTGGTAGTTGCCGCTGGTCTCGCCCTTGAGCCACAGCTCCTGCCGGGACCGGGACCAGAAGCAGGTCAGACCGCGCTCCATGGAGATACGCAGGCTTTCCTCGTTCATGTATGCCAAGGTCAGGACTCTGCCGGTGTCGTCGTCCACGACGATGGCGGGAATCAGACCGTCCTTGTCGAATTTCAGTTTCATACTTATAACCTCACAGAAATGTCATTTTCACGGAGCAAACGCTTCAAATCTGGAATTTGCACCTCACCAAAGTGGAAGATGGAGGCCGCCAGGCCTGCATCTACCTTGGGAAGATTTTTGAACAGCGTCACGAAGTCCTCCATACAGCCTGCGCCGCCGGAGGCGATGACGGGCACATCCACCGCATCGGAGACGGCCTTCAGCATGGAAAGATCGAAGCCCTTCTTCACGCCGTCGGTGTCGATGGAGTTGACCACCACCTCACCCGCGCCGTCGCCGACACAGCGGCGAATCCACTCAATGGCCTCCATGCCGGTGTCCTCCCGGCCGCCCTTGGCGAAGACGTGGAACTGCCCGTCCACCCGCTTGATGTCGGCAGACAGCACCACGCACTGGTCGCCGTAGCGCTTGGCGGCCTCCCCCACCAGAGGGGGGTTGCGGATGGCACCGGAGTTGACGCTGACCTTGTCCGCGCCGCACTTGAGTACCCGGTCGAAATCCGAAAGGCTGTTGATGCCGCCGCCCACGGTCAGGGGGATGAAGATGGTCCGGGCCACCTGGGTCAGAATGTCCGTAAACAGGGCCCGGCCCTCGGCGGAGGCGGTGATGTCGTAGAACACCAGCTCGTCAGCCCCGCAGTCGGAATAGAATTTGCCCAGCTCCACGGGATTGTTCACGTCCCGGAGCCCCTGGAAATTGGTACCCTTGACCACCCGTCCGTTGCGGACATCCAGACAGGGGATGATGCGTTTTGTAATCATCTTGCAACCTCCAATGCTTCGCGCAGGTCGATGGCTCCGGTGTAATAGGCCTTGCCGATGATGGCGCCGTGAAGCCCCATGGCCTTCAGGGCCGCGATGTCTTCGATGGAGGACACGCCTCCGCTGGCGATCAGGTCGATGGAGAATTTTTCGGAAAGGGACTGATACAGCTCCCGGTTGGTGCCGCCCATAGCCCCATCCCGGGAGATGTCGGTGCAGATGACGGTCTTCACGCCAAGTGCTTCCATTTGGGTAAAAAAGGCTTCGGCGGTCCGTTCAGACGTTTCCGTCCAACCCTTGATGGCAACATACCCGTCCTTCAGGTCCACGCCCACGGCGACCTTTTCGCCGTATTTTTCCACAGCCGCCTTGAGAAAATCGGGATCTGTGACGGCGGCCGTACCCAGAATTGCCCGGTCAACCCCCAGGCTCAGATAGGTTTCCAGAATCTCCATATTCCGGATGCCGCCGCCCACCTCCAGAAACAGGTCTGTGTTTTCCGCGATGGACCGGATGGTCTCGGCGTTGGCGGGGATGCCGGTTTTGGCAGCCTCCAGGTCCACCAGATGCATCCGTCTGGCTCCCGCGGCCTGAAAATCCTTCGCCACGGACACAGGATCGTCAGAGTAGACAGTCATCTGGGCATAATCGCCCTTGTAGAGGCGAACGGCCTTGCCGCCCACCAGATCAATGGCAGGATATAAGATCATAGTCACACCTCGCAGAACTTCTTCAAAATCGCCAAACCCACATTGCCGCTCTTTTCCGGGTGGAACTGGCAGCCGAAGATATTATCCTTTTCCACGGCGGCGGTGATGGGGATGCCGTAGTCGGTGATGGCGGCAAGAGAATCTTCGCAGTTTTCCGCGTAGAAGGAGTGGACGAAGTAGACATAACTTCCCTCCTCCAGCAGCCGGGCCTGCTTGGTGAGCTTCAGCGCGTTCCAGCCCATGTGGGGGATCTTCAGATCGGCGGGGAGTCTGCCGTTCATGCCGACCACCTGACCCTTGAGCAGGCCCAGCCCAGAATGCTCGCCGTACTCATAGCTTTTTTCAAAGAGCAGCTGCATACCCAGGCAAATGCCCATCAGGGGCTTTCCGGCTGCCGCCTGCTCCTTGACGAAAGCATCCAGTCCGGAAGCGCGCAGCTTTTGAGCCGCATCGCCGAAGGCGCCCACACCGGGCAGGATCAGCCGGTCTGCTTTGGCAAGCTCGGCCGCATCACCGGAAACGAAGGCCTCCGCACCGATGGCGGCAAAGGAGGAGCGCAGGGAAAAGAGATTGCCCACGCCGTAGTCGATAATGCCGATCATCACAGCACCCCCTTGGTGGACGGAATGTCGTTGGTGCCGTCGGAAGCCACGGCAATTTTCAGGCTCCGGGCCACGGATTTGAAGCAGCCCTCGACAATATGGTGGCTGTTCTTTCCTGCCATCTGGCGGATGTGCAGGCTCATGGGGCATTGCCGGACGAAGGCCAGCCAGAATTCCTCCACAAGCTCGGTGTCAAAACTGCCGATCTTTTCCGTGGGAATTTCCAGACCGAAGCCCAGGAAGCTTCTGCCGGAGATGTCCACGGCGGTCTGGATCAGGGCCTCGTCCATGGGCAGGAGGAAGGAGCCGTAACGGGTGATTCCCCGCTTGTCCCCCAGGGCCTGCTGGAACGCCTGCCCCAGGCAGATGCCGATGTCCTCGGCAGAGTGGTGGTCGTCCACCCAGGTATCGCCCTGACAGGTGACCGCCAGATCAAACTTTCCATGGGCGGCAAAGAGGGTCAGCATGTGGTCGAGAAAGCCCACCTGGGTCTTGATCTGACTTTTGCCCGTACCGTCCAGATTCAAAGTTAACATAATATCTGTTTCCGCAGTCTTGCGGGTGATTTCAGCGGTTCTCATGGTCATTCCTCCAATATGGCACGGATGGCACTCAGACATTTCTGCATCTGCTCATCGGTGCCGATGGTGACGCGGATGTAGTCACTGATCCGGGGATTGCCGAAGTGGCGGACCAGAATCCCCCGGTCTTTCAGCTTTTCGTACAGTTCTTTGCCGCCGATTCTGTCAGATTTGACGAACAGGAAGTTGGTTTTGCTGGGCAGGACCGTGAAGCCCAGGGCGTTCAGCCGTTGGGCGGTTTCCTCCCGGGTCCGGATAATGGCAGCGCATTTTTCCTGATAGTAGCCTTGCGCGTCCACGGTGGCCTCGCCCAGGCGGAGGGTCAGACGGTTGACGTTGTAGGGATTGACGGAATACTTGATCTTCTCCAGATCGGCAATCAGAGCTGCGGGACCCAGGGCGTAGCCAAGTCTGGCACCGGCCATGGACCGGGACTTGGAGAAGGTCCGGACCACAATGAGATTATCGTACTTCGCCATCAGCGGATACGCGCTTTCGCCGCCGAAGTCCACATAGGCCTCGTCGATGGCGACCACGGCGTTGGGATTGGCTTTCAAAATGCCCTCGATGGCGTCCAGAGACAGGCTCAGGCCCGTGGGGGCGTTGGGGTTGGCGATGACGATGAACCGGTCCAGTCCGTGATACTTCTCCGGATCAATGGCAAAATCCTTTTCCAGAGGGATGACTGTGGCCGGAATTCCGCAGATTTCCGCGAAAACCGAATAAAAGCCGTAGCTGATGTCCGGAAACGCCGCGCCCTTTGCACCATAGGCCAGGAACAGAAAATACAGCACCTCATCGGAGCCGTTGCCCACATAGAGGTTCTCGGGCTTCAGACCATAGAGCTTCGCCAGTTTCTCTTTGAGCCCCTTCGCGGTGGGGTCGGAGTACAGCCGCAGGTCCTCTACCTCGGCGGCGTTCATCGCCGCCACCACGGAAGGGGCGGGGGGATAGGGATTTTCGTTGGTGTTGAGCTTGATGTAGGCCTTGTCCCGGGGCCGCTCCCCGGGCACGTAGGCGGACATGGCCTCAATATCAGGGTTCAGAAAAATACTCATGGATATACCTCCATTGGAGTTGACAGTTGAAAGTTGACAGTTGACAATTGGAGACGGTCACTGTCAACTGTCCACTGTCAACTGTCCACTGCGCACCAGCGCGCTGCGGGCGTGGGCCTCCAGGCCCTCTTTTCTTGCAAACCGCGCCACATCCTCCGCCACGGCATCCAGGGGGTGTAGTACAGGAACTGGGACTTCTTTACGAAATCGTCCACGCCCAGGGGGCTGGAGAACCGGGCGGTGCCGGAGGTGGGCAGCGTGTGGTTGGGACCGGCGAAGTAGTCGCCCAGGGCCTCGGGGCAGCTCCTGCCCAGGAACACGGAACCGGCGTTGCGGATGGAATCCAGGTAAGCGAAGGGATCATCCACCTGGAGCTCCAGATGCTCAGGTGCCAGCCTGTTCGCCACGTCGATGCCCACATTCAGGCTTTCCGCGACAATAATCATGCCGTTGTTGTCCACGGAGGCTCTTGCAATATCCCGCCGGGGGAGGGCTTCGAGCTGCACCTCCAGCTCCGCCTGGACCGCTTTGGCAAGGTCCATGGACTCGGTGACGAGAACGGCGGTGGCGTTGCGGTCGTGCTCGGCCTGGCTGAGCATGTCGGCGGCGACGACTCTTGCGTCGCTCTTTCCGTCCGCCAGAACGAGAATCTCACTGGGACCGGCGATCATGTCGATGGCCACCATGCCGAAGACCTGCTTTTTCGCTTCGGCAACAAAGGCGTTGCCGGGTCCCACAATCTTATCCACCTTGGGCACGCTTTCGGTGCCGTAGGCCAGGGCTGCCACCGCCTGGGCGCCGCCCATCTTGAAAATGTCGGTGACACCGGCGATCTTCGCTGCCGCCAGGATGGCGGGGTTTACTTTGCCGTCAGCCCCGGGAGGCGTTGCCATGACGATCTTATCACAGCCGGCAATCTTGGCTGGAATGGCATCCATCAGAACGGTGGAAGGGTAGGCGGCGGTGCCGCCGGGGACGTAGAGGCCCACCCGCTCGATGGGGGTGATCCGCTGGCCCAGGACCACGCCGCCCCGGGGTGTCAGCACCAGACTCTGGCGGACCTGGGCGGTGTGAAATTCCCGGATATTCGCGGCCGCCCGCTCCAGAACCTCCAGAAACTCCGGCTCCACCTGAGCAAATGCTTCTTCAATCTCCTCTGCGGTCACGGCAAGCGCATTGATGTCACAGCGGTCAAAACGCCGGGTATATTCGAGAACCGCCGCGTCGCCCCGCTGCTTCACATCCGCCAGAATGGCGCTTACCGGCTCCTCCACTTTGGAAATAGGTGTCTCCCGCTGAAAAATTTCCGCAGGGTCCACCTGTCCATATTCATAAATTCGGATCATAGCTGTTCCTCCAGACTCCGGACCAGCGTCCGGATGGAATCATACTGAAACTGGTAGGCCGCCTGATTGGCGATCAATCGGGCGGAAATGGGGACGATCTCCTCCATCACCTCCTGGTCGATTTCATTTAAGGTTTTGCCTGTCTCCACGATGTCCACAATGACATCCGAAAGCCCCAGGATGGGGGCAATCTCGATGGAGCCGTTGAGCTTGATAATGTCAATGTCCCGGCCCAGGCCCGCATAGTATTTCGCGGCGATGTGGGGGAACTTGGTGGCGATGCGCAGGGGCCGTCCGGTCTTCTCCCGGAAGTTTTTGGGGCCCGCCACCGCCATGTGGCACTTGCCCAGGCCCAGATCCAGAAGCTCATAGACCTCCGGGCGATACTCGAGCAGAATATCCTTGCCCGCGATGCCCAGATCCGCGGCGCCCCGTTCGACGTAGATGGCCACATCCGAGGGCTTCACCCAGAAATAGCGCACCCCGGTTTCGGGGTTTTCAAAGATCAGCTTCCGGCCCGGGTCCTCAATGGCGGGGCAGGCGTAGCCCGCCTGCTTCAGCAGGCTGTAGACCTTCTCGCCCAGACGGCCCTTGGGCAGGGCAATGTTCAGCATATCAGTCAAGGTAACGCACCTCCCCATTTTCCAGAACTGCCTTCCGCCTCCAAACCTTACCGGCTGGCTCAGACTTCGCCGCCAGCACCGTGCCGGGCAGCTTTTCCACCGCCGCCAGCACCGCAGCCGGTGCAGCATCGCCGGTCAGCAGCAGGGTATCCACATCCCAGCTCTCATCCGCCTCAGGAAGCTGGTCCAGATACACCGCAAAACCGATGGAAAAACTATGATTCCATAAAAATCATTGAGCCAAAGGATTTAATTACAGAGTTGCGTACATAACAGCTTTGATTGTGTGCATTCTGTTCTCTGCCTCCTGGAATACGACCGACTGCTCA
>ERZ1032130.274-NODE-274-length-14416-cov-5.864146_pt1 | contig 14416 bp, 10 predicted proteins | sample MGYA00517879_ERZ1032130 | MGnify/ENA primary metagenome ERZ1032130 (study PRJEB33719, sample SAMN04262597) | wastewater metagenome | biome: rural village; feature: animal feces; material: feces | host: Bos taurus | place: El Salvador | collected 2012-01-31 ...
AATCATTCTCTTTTCTTGATAAAACCATTAAAGACATGAGAACAAAATACAAAAGAATACTCTTGAAATTGAGCGGTGAGTCGCTCATGGGTGAACAAGGATATGGCATCGATGCCAAGCGTGTTGCCGACTATGCCGAGCAGATTAAGGCTGTGGCTGAAAGCGGTGTGCAGGTTGCCATTGTGATTGGCGGCGGAAACATTTTCCGTGGACTTGCCGGGGCTGCAAAGGGCGTTGACCGCGTGAAAGGCGACCAGATGGGAATGCTTGCCACGGTGATTAACTCGCTCGCGCTGAGCTCGTCGCTTGAGGCTCACGGTCAGGCTGCACAGGTGTTTACTGCCATCAACATGTTTCCCATCGGTGAGCACTACAGCAAGTGGAAAGCTATCGAGGCTATGAAAGCCGGCAAGGTGGCTATCATTGCCGGAGGCACCGGAAATCCATTCTTCACCACCGACACCGGTTCGGCACTTCGAGGCATTGAGGTGGAGGCAGATGTGATGCTCAAGGGCACTCGCGTAGATGGAATCTACACTGCCGACCCTGAGAAAGACCCCACTGCCACCAAGTTTTCTGAAATCAGCTACGATGAAATCTACACTCGCGGCTTGAAGGTGATGGACCTCACTGCCACCACGCTCTGCAAGGAGAATGGCTTGCCCATCATCGTGTTCGACATGGACACCAAGGGAAATCTTGAGAAGGTTCTCAATGGTGAGCCAATCGGCACATTAGTGTATTGATTCGCCTTTTTTGCCGGGAAAAATCAAATAAACAAACACATAATAACATAAAGAAGCACATTATGAACGACGTTAATCATTATCTCAATCCTGCCGAGGAGAAGATGGAAATGGCTGTGGAATACCTTGATGAGGCATTGGCACATATCCGTGCCGGGAAAGCCAACCCTAAGATTCTCGACGGAATACGTGTGGACTACTACGGTAGCGCCGCTCCCATCAGCAACGTAGCAAATATCTCGGTGCCCGACGCCCGCACCATCGCCATCACTCCGTGGGAGAAGTCGATGTTTAAGGTGATTGAGAAGGCAATTATCAATTCAGAGCTTGGCATCACTCCTGAGAACAACGGCGAGGTGATTCGCATCTCCATTCCGCCACTCACCGAGGAGCGCCGCAAGGCTCTCGTGAAGCAGTCGAAAAATGAGGCAGAGCAGGCTAAGATTTCGGTGCGCAATGCCCGCCGCGATGCCATCGAGGGCTTGAAGAAAGCCATCAAGGACGGTATGCCTGAGGACGTTGAGAAAGACGCTGAGGCAAAGGTGCAGAAGATTCACGACCGCTTCATGAAGCGCATTGATGAAATCTTTGCTGCCAAGGAAAAGGAAATACTCACCGTGTAATCACTACGATACTCACCGTGTAATCACTATGACGGTGCAATGCTCGCTGTGAGTTGCACATTGCATGATTTACCCCTGCCACAATGGTTGTGTGGCAGGGGTTATTATATTCGCTACCTCACATAGCCGGTATCTCCGGCACTGACTGTGTGAAGCTAATCCATTTCGCCACGGAGCGGCACAAATCTATTTTCGGCAATGATGAAGCAGCCGACATCAAGAGCGTGATGCAAACCTATGGAAAAACCACCGAATAGCAGAAAGCGGTCGGCGTATGGCTCTGTGACTATGCGGAATATTTGCAGCCATTTGACGAAATAAAACATCGCCACACACTCAATGAGGTTGGCGATGTTGCAGAAGGTCGGTATAATTGGAAGATTGAGAGAGGGCGAGGTGGAATAAGTTTGTAATGGTTAATGCTTTTTTATGGTAAATTCCACCTTTTGAAGACCTTTTTTATGGATATTGGCAAGGATAAGCGCATAGCGGACTTCCTCGCCGGAGTTCATGGATTGGGTAATGCGTGTAAACTCATTTTCGGGAACAACATTCTTGAACATCGGACCGGAAGACTCATTGCGCACCAAACGAATGTTGTCGGAAAATGGAGACAGGACAAACGAATAAATTGCCATATAAGGTACGGATTCGAATTTCACCCAATTCGGGTCTTCTTTATCAAGGATATCTTCCAGCCATATACGTGCTGCATCATAGGACGGCAACGATGAGCCGTCGCCATAGAATATTTTACCATCTCCATTGACAACAAACTCCTTTTCGATAGAGTATTTTTCGAAAGGACACAAATCATTATATTCTATATCTTCTTCTGATTTAATCTCTTTGTCAACTGGAACTTCGGGTTCTGTGACAAGTCTGTCCTGCAAAATCAGGATAAGTGAATATGTACGGTCGGAAGCATCAGCAGGTGGATTGGCGAGGATAGTGCGCTTTACCGAAAGGTAATACTCATGCCCTCTTTCGTAGGTAAAACCTTCGATTTCGTTAAAGCCAAGATGCAGCGTTTCTCCGGGAAAATCCTCCGATTCGACAAGCATACACTCTATAGGATGCTCCTTTTTGTCATCAGGCCAGGCATACATTACGCCAGTTTCAGCCGATACCTGCATTCTAATCTCTTTGACTGAATCCTTTGGCTCATCATCATCACTACAGGCAGTCAGCCCTGCCACAGCGAGGAATGTTATAAACAACATTCTGAGAAAGTTTTTTTTCTTCATTTTTTATCTGTTTCAATTGTTCACTTTATATTAAAATGCCGAAACTGTAAAAATATTGCATCATGGGATGTACTTTTTTATTTCGTGGACTCTGTATCTTAGACAAAATATCTCCATACATTCATTCCCTGCTGGCTCAAAGGGGAATTATAGTTATAGAAAACGTGAACCCTAATCATGCCTCTTCGAGGCATCGCTTGCTCCGCTTGCGCGGAGGTAGGAATTGATGCTCGCCGCTTCTTTTGTGGGGTGGGTGAATAAGGAATGGGTGGGCTAAAACACTGAAATATTGTTAAAGAAACATAATTTGTTGCATAAAAATATTTTCGTATTGATTTTGTTGCTAACTTTCAGTGAAATTTGCAACCCATCTATAAAACTAACTTATTTTACTGACGTTATGAGATATTTTTCCCTTATTATCATTGCAATAGTGGCTTCGCTGGCAGCTTCTGCCCAAGGGCTTGTGGAGCTTAATGGGAAGTCGTATCAAGTGGATACCATTTCGCAGCGGGTTATTGGTCCGGGGGTGAAACACACCATTGTGAGGGTGCCCGGTTATCCTCTCAACGCCTATGTTCTTGAGGCTGATCTCACTAATCAATATAATAATGTGGAAACCAATCAGGGCTATAACCGCCTTGGCAAGACCGAACTGCTCTCAAATGCCTACAATCGTCACCGTGCCCAGGGTAAGAAGCCGCTTGCAGGCTGCAATGGAGCCTTCTGGTGCGTGAGTGCCAATATTCCCTTCAACAACTGGATGCTTGGCGTGCCATTTGGCGGTGAGGTGGTGAATGATACGATTTATCTCAACACCAACACCGTTGCCGATGCGTGGAATGGCGGCCCCAGCCGCTCGTGTGCCACTATCATCGACACCGACAAGCGTGTGTACATCGGTCCGCACCAGTGGACCGGCTTCGCCAAGAGCGCAAAATTCAGTGCCGACCAGGAAATAATCCAGGTGAACAAGCGCGTGGATACCGGGCAACTCGCCTTGTTCAATCACGCTATCGGCCGCGACCACAAATTCTACACCGTAGCCGATTGCAACTATGTGTATCTCAATCTTAAGGCGGGTGAGCGATGGCGCACCGCCGAAGACATCACTTTTGTGGTGCAGGAGGTGAAAACCGATGCCAACGACCAAGTGCTTGGCAACTATGATGCCTGCCTCGTGGGCGACGGTGCCTATAAGGGTGAGCTTGCCAAGCTCGCTCCCGGCGATGAAGTCACAGTGAATTACTACTGGTTTGCCCTCATGGAGGACGACAAGAGCCCCATCAAGGTGGCTAATTCAAGCGAGGGGAATGCTTGGGTGATGCTCCACGGAGAGCTTACCTACCGCAATACCGATGAGACTTACAACACTCAGACCTACTCGAAGTGTGCCTATGGCACTAATGCCGAGGGCAACAAGCTATATATGCTTGTGATAGATATGTCCACTCACCCTGTCTATGGAAAATCGGCGGGTTGTAGCACCACGGTGTGCTGCCAGCTCTTCAAGTTCCTCATTCCCGAATTGTGGAACGTGAGCAACAACGATGCCGGAGGCTCGGCACAGATGATGGTGGGCGGAACCGTTATCAACAAGACCACCGAGGTAACTCCGCGTGCCGTTGCCAATGGAATGTTGCTGTTTTCCACTGCTCCCGATGAAGAAGCCGATGTGATTACGTCGCTCCGCTTCGACGACTTTAAAATCACTACGCCCATCTATTTCACCATTACTCCACGTGTGCTGGGCTACAATAAATATGGCGAACTTATCGACGACGATGTGCAGGGTGTCACGTTCACTTGCTCTGACAATGTGGGTGCTCCGCGTGCCGACGGTGGCGCCATCGAGGTGGGTGGCAACAACGCCTACGGCACAATTACAGCCCATCTCGGCGACATTGAGGTGACTGCACCTATCACTGTGGTAAATTCGGAGTTTTCCGTTCGCATCAAGCCGATGATTCTGCTCGACGTCTATCGTGAATATCCCATTGAAATCTCCACAGTAATCGGTCAGAACACTCTGCAATATGACCCCAACCGCTTCACATGGACTATCGACGACCCCACTGTGTGCGAAATCAATAATGGTGTGCTGCACGGCTTGAAGGAAGGCCTCACCACCATAACCGCATCACTCGGCGCTTTCTCCGAATCCACACAGGTGAAGGTGGAGGTGGCTGCCGATGAGACAATTGAGCAGCCATGGATCGACTGGAGCGTGACAAGTGCAAATCTCTCGGAAGATGCCACTCTTGCTGCCGACGGCACTATTTCTTATGGCTTCGCCGGAAAACGTCGTGCCGACATCACCATCGCAAAAGATGTGACTTTCTATAGCCTTCCCGACAGCGTGGTGCTCGACTTCAACACTTCTACACGCCTAAGCTACCTCAAGATTGAATATCTCACTCCGCAGATGGCTGAGCCACTTGTGAAGCAAATCAACATCGAAGTGATGGAAGCCGGACATCATCGCATCGACCTTCTCGACTATCTCGACGACCGCACCGACCTTATCAATTTCCCGATTTCGGTGAAGTCGATTTCCTATGGGCCTCACGCCAGCGGCTACGTTGCCGGTGCCAACACCATCACGCAACGACTCTACTCGGCATATGAGCATCACAGCAGCGGAGTAGGCACTGTGGAGCGTGCCGATAGCCGCATCAGCCTCTATTCGGCTGCCAATGGTGCAGTGATGGTGTGCGCAGCAGGCATCGATGAGGTGGCTGTGGATATTTACAGCATTGCCGGAGCATGCATTGCTTCGCGCCGCATAGCTATTGCCGGAGGCACGGCAGCAGTCGATGCACAGCTTCCTGCCGGAGTGTATATTGTGAAGGCTCAGGGTGGCGGTGAAACCACTGCCGCAAAGCTTGTGGTGAGATAGCACTGCCAGTGGTATAAATTGACGGATTACAGCATAATAACGATAAATATTTACATAAACAACAATAACAAATTTTTCATGAAACAAACGTTTAAACTATTCTTAGTGGCTCTCGTGGTGACGCTCACCGCAAGCAGGGCGATGGGTGTCGATGTGGTGACACCAAAACTCGAAATGCGCTCGGCGTGGGTTGCTACCGTGTGGGCACTCGACTGGCCTTCAAGCATGGGATCGTCGATGGAGGCTCAGAAAGCCGATATGACCAAGCTCCTCGATTCACTTGCCGTGAATAATTTCAATGCCGTCAACTTCCAGGTGCGCGGCATGAGCGATGCCATGTACAAGTCGAGCTATGAGCCGTGGTCGCAGTATATCACCGGAACCCGTGGCAAGGACCCTGGTTGGGACCCATTTGAGTTCTTCGTTGCCGAGTGCCACAAGCGCGGCATTGAGTGCCATGCGTGGGTCAATCCCTATCGCTTCAATAGCTCGGGAACTGCGGGCGGACAAGAAGGCGACGTTACGGGCTACATAGAGAAGGGCTGGACCATCAATGGCGGCTCGGGAAAGATTCTCAATCCCGGTATCCCTGAGGTGCAAGACCGCATTGTGGATATCTGCAAGGAAATCACGCAGAACTACGACATCGACGGAATGCTCTTCGACGACTATTACTACAATGGCGCTGCCCTGAGCGAAGATGCCAATCTCTACAACAGCTACAAGGCTGCCGGAGGTACTCTCTCGCAAGCCGACTGGCGTCGCAAGAATGTGACCATGCTGATGCAGAAGCTCAACAATATGTTTAAGGAAACTAAGCCGTGGGTGCGCTTCGGTCAGGCTCCGCAGGGTACTACCTACACCTCGCGCGACCTTGCCAACAAATATGGCATCGACCCGTGCCCTTGTGGCTACGACAACAACTACGGAAGCCAGTATATCGACATCATGGAGTGGCTCGACCTCGGACTCATCGACTTCATCTCGCCACAGGTGTATTGGACGATGGCTCACGACACCAATCCCTACGACCGCATTGTGTCGTGGTGGAGCTATATTGTTGATCATTTCAATCGCCACCTCTTTGTGTCGCAGTCTATTTCATCGCTCACATCGGGTGCCGATGTCACCGCCCCCACAATCCGTGCCGGTGGTGCCGGAAACAACACTTTCTCCGAGTTTGCCAATGAAATTATGCACAACCGCAGCTCTTCGCACAACGGCTCGTGCGGTTCAATTTTCTATTCGGCAAAGTATCTCTATCGCATAGGCACCAAGCCATCGTTTGACACTATCTCAAGCGCCACCTTTTCTCGCGCCTCGCACTTATGCCGGCTATGACGTGGAAAGAAGCTTCCGACCCCGGAAAGGTGCAGAATCTCGTCTATGACGAGGAGAGTCTTCTCACCTGGGACGCTATGGCGAATATGCGCTACTCGGTCTATGCCGTGCCTAATGGCGTAGAACTTGATGCAATGGCGAAGAATGTGGATTATCTCATCGGCATGACCTATGAGCCGCAGTTCACCGTGCCCGAGGATTATCGCAGCGGCTACTATTTCGCCGTCTGCCCTTATGACCGCTATGCCAACGAGTGGGAGCCTACTGCATGGAAGCCTAACTACACCGAGACACTGCCGGCACCCACAATCATCTCGCCCGAGGACGGATTTAGCACCGGCTCCGATTTCACACTGAAGTGGAACGCCGTGCAGGGTGCCACCAAGTATATAGTGGATTTTGCCACCGATGCCGAATTTAAGAATCTGGAGAAATCGGTGCAGCTCACCGAGACTTCAATGTCGGTTTCGAAGGTGTATGGCTCAATCAGCAAGAATGTGCCGGTTTATTGGCGCGTGCATGCAGCTGCCAAGGGCATCAACGATGGCATCTCTGAGGTACGTTCGTTCACCTATCTTGTGGTGTCGTTGCTCACTCCCGACAACAATTCGGTTGAACTCGACCCGAAGGTGCACTTCACATGGAGCGACATTGGTGCCGGAGCAACTGCCACTCTCGAGGTTTCAACGGTGGAAGATTTCAGCAACATAGTGCTCTCGCGTGAATCCTCTACTTGCGAGTATCAGTGTCAGCCCATGGAGCTTCACCCGCTCACAGCCTACTATGCCCGCGTGCTCGTCAATGGCAATGCCTCTAATGTGGTCACCTTCAGCACCAAGGCTATGCCTTGCGAGCCTCCCACATTCCTCACTCCGATAGATGGCGGCATCTGCTATGCCAACGGACGCATCGAGATTAATCCGCAGGAGGGCGCAGAGTTTGTGCTCCTTCAGGTTGATAGTGAGAACAGCTTCTCGGGCCGCCGCAAGTATCAGGTGCTTCTCGACAACTACCAGATGGGTGTGAATGCTTCCGATGTGAAGCTGTCGAGCAAGAATCCCATGGTAGATGGCGTTACCTACTATGCCCGTGCACTCTGCAAATACTACATGACCAGTCAGGGCGGACTCTATGAGACTGACTACGGCCCCGTAATCACTTTCACTTATAGCGCACAAGAGGGTGGAGTGGGCGACATTACTGCCGAGAAGGCTGCAATCACCTTCGATGGCAACACTCTGCATGTGTCGGCTCGCGGCAACATCGCCGTTGAGGCTGTAACCATGCTCGGAACCGTCAAGCCGCTCTATTCGGGCAATGAGGGTAAAATCGACATTGACCTTAGCGACCTTACTGCCGGACTCTACGTTATTCGCGTGAAAGCCGCCACAGGAAGCACCACCGCCAAGTTCTTGAAGAAATAAACACAGGCAATGTGCCGGGATTGCACACGTCGCAGGCTGACAATCCCGGCATATAGTTTCAGCTGAATAATAATCTTTAAATAAAACTATATGATGAAACAACTATTCCTTTCAGTGGCATTAGCCCTCTCGGCAACTGCTTTTGCGCAGTTGCTTGAGGTGGAGTCGGTGACTCCGCTGAAGCTGCAAGGTGTGGGACGCAGTGTGGTGACGGGTGTCAGCCCTAAGGGCGACTTTCTGCTCCTCTCCGATGCCCAGCTCAACGGGCTTGCCAAGTATGACCTCTCGACAAATCGCATCGAGGTGATTTCTCAGGCTCGCAGTGCGGGCTTGAATGTGGCTGTCTCTGCCGACGGCAGCTGTGTGGCTTATCGCGAGGACTCTTTCAACGACCGTCTGCGCTACACCGACGTGAAGGTGCGCAATTTCGCTACCGGCACCACCAAGCAGCTCCTTAAAGGTGCCCGCAATGTGAATGGCGTGAGCCTTCAGGGCAACACTGCCGTGACCGTTGCCAATGGCGAGGCAAAAAAGATGGCTCTCGCCGGAAAAGCGGCTAAAAAGACCGCCCCGGTGGCTTCAATCGTCAATTGCCAGCTTGTGCTTACCACCAACGGCACTTCAAAGACCCTTTCTCCGCTCGGAACCGACCGCAGCTACCTGTGGCCCTCGGTTTCGCCCGACGGAAAGCACATCTGCTTCTATGTGGCAGGCACCGGCTGCTACATCAGCGACCTCAAGGGCAAGATCGTGGCTCGACTCGGCAAAATTCATGCTGCAAAATGGCTCAACAGCACCACTGTGGTGGGCATGAACGACACCGACGATGGCTATACAATCACTTCTTCGGCGATTGTCGCCGCCACCATCGACGGCAAGAGCCAGGTGCTCACCGACAGCTCGCTGAAGGCTATGTATCCCTATCCTGCCGGAAACAAGATCTTCTTCAGCACCGATGAGGGAAGCAACTATATTATCAACATTAAATGAAAGGGCAAGCCATGATGAATATGAGAAAATTGTTTTTTGCCGTTGCAGCTATTGCTGCTACCGCATCGATGGCACTGGCCGGCGGTGACCTCACTAAGGACCAAGCCCACATCTATATCAACGCCGGACATGGCAGCTGGGGCTCCAACGACCGCAATATGGCTACTATCAACCACCACACCGGCGACACCACCGGATTCTATGAGAGCAATACCAACCTATGGAAAGCTCTGAAGATGGGTGCCACGCTCGAAAAATGGGGCGTACCGACTGCCAACATCATGTATTCGCGCGTGAAGAATGGCCCCTATCCTACCGTGGTGGGCGGACCCGATGAGGAGAAATATAACCGCAACCTCACCGAAATAGCTGAGGAGTGCAACGCTTTCAACACCGACTATTTCCTCTCTATCCACTCCGATGCTGCCACCGAAGGCAGTGCCACCAATCTCTCGCTGCTCATCTACAACGGCTACACCGTTCCTGCCGCCGACGATGAAAATATGTGGGAGGGAAGCCGTTCGCTGGAGTATCAGCTCACGAGCCGCGCCATGGCTGAAACGCTCTGGCCCATTCTTGAATCGAATGGCATCGACGTGCTGTCGAGCACTTCGCAGCGCATCGTGGGCGACCTCACTTTCTACTATCACTTAAACACTCCTGCCGACAATGTGAATGGATATGCCGGCTATCTTGGCGTGCTACGTCGCAACACTTGCAACGGCTTCCTCGCCGAAGGTTATTGCCACACCTATCAGCCTGCTCGTCACCGCGCACTCAATCCCGACTATTGCGGACAGGAAGGTGTGCGCTATGCCCGTGGCGTGGCTGCGTGGTTTAATTGGGAAACTGAGCCTACGGGCTACATCATGGGTTCGGTGAAAGACCTCCACAAGGTGTTCTCCCACGACCTATATCACCCGAACACCAACTCGATGGACATCTGGAAGCCTATCAACTTCGCTGTGGTTTCGCTCTACAAGGGCGGCGAGAAGATTGCCGAATATACCACCGACGGTGAATATAATGGCGTGTTCGTATTTGAGAACCTTGAGCCGGGCGACGACTACACAATCGATGCTGTAGCTCCAGGCTATAAGTCGGTATGGGCACTCAATGAGGAGTATGGCCGCGAGAATGTCACCTATTCGGTAGCTGCCAACGAAACCACTTATCCGATTATCCAGCTTGAGGCTGAAGGCTATGAGGCTAACCCCACCTACAACTATCCCGACCCCTTCCAGGAGAAGTGGCTGAAACTGGCTTCGAGCTATGATATGCGCCAAGACTTCGTGCAGAAGCCTGTCGATGCACTTGCCGGAATGACAATCCGCCGCGAGATTGCCAAGGGCGACTCCACTTATGTGCTTGCTCTCGACGAGGCACGGAAGCCTCACATCTTCTGCCTCGATGCCTGCACACAGACAAAGCTCTTTGAGGTGAGCACCGAAGGTATCGGCAATGCCGACGATGAGAATGAGCTTCTTGCCATCAGCGACATCGCTTTCACCAGCGATTCTATCCTCGTGGCTTGCAACCAGGTGAAGGCTACATTTGAGCCTACCGGCGTGCTGCGCTTCTACACCTGGACCCGCGACGACGTGACCCGCCAGCCTATTGGCGATCCCAAGCCGTGGTTCACTTCGAGCAGCAACTACACCAGCGGTAACTTCAACAATGCCATCACCGGCACCACTTTCGCCGTGAACGGACGCTATGAGAAGTGCATCATTGCCACCACTGCCGAGACTCAAGGCTCAAGTGGCGAAATCCGCATTCCCGTTTTCACGCTCTCGCGCAAGGGCTTGGTGAATACTATTCGCAACCAGGACAAGACCCGCTTCACCAAGGCTCTGCTTGGCGAAAGCTACCAGCTCACCACTTCACCCTACGGTGACAACAACTTTGTAATCGACGGCAATCTCACCACTCCGCAGGAATTTGCCATTGCCGCTGATGTCACAGCACCTGCCTACGGCTCTCAGCTCGATGCCGAGGTGATGCCGGCTGCGCTCAATGGCTACACATTCTTCAAGTATGCCAAGCGAATACTCGTGGTGGTGCCCACAGCCGAGGGTGTGGCTCTCTATGATGTTACCGACGGACTGGATGCCGCAAAGCTCATTCCTACTACCAACACTTCGGTCAGCTCTGCCGATGCTGCCTGGCTGAAGGCTTATGCTGTGGTGAATGAAGCCGACATCAACCTCTATCTCGATGCCGACGGTAAGGTGACACGATTCACCACCGAGGGCGTGGAGCAAGTACTCTATGAGAATGTATATGCCTACGACCTCAAGCTCGAGGAAAGCGATGGCTGCCATGTGTTCTCGTTCCTCGCCAATGATTTCTGCCTCGATGGCGGCCGCATCATCTTCAGCGATGCAGCCACAGGCGACTTTGTGGGCAACATAGTGCTCGACCATGTAACTGCCGGACTCAACGAGGTTGTTGTCTCTCCCGATGAACTTCCGGGTGCTGAGAATCAGCAGCTCAGATGGGCTGTTGAGGTGGCAAACCACAATGTAACCACTTTCCGCAACATCCTGCCTCGCGAGGGCGACTATGCTCTCAACCGTGCCTACGTCACCACCGATGTCAATCCCGCCTCGCCGCAGTTTGGCTGGGTGTTTGTGTCGAACTATAACGGCTCTGGCAAGGCTGAGAATGGAATATACTATTTCAATCCTACTCTCGACCGCATCAACAGCACACCGCTTGCCAACGGAACATTCACCACCAATGGCTGTCTCGGCGTTAGCCCCGATGGTTTCCTCTTTGTCACCGATGCTGCCGACGCTGCTGCCGGACTGTGGCGCTCAGTGAGCAACACCGAGTTTGACTCGTTCACACAGTTCTTTGAGGGAACGGCTGCTTCGGGCATTATCACCAATGGCGGTGCCGAGGTTGCCGGTGTGGCAAGCAGTGTGGCATTTACCGGCGAGGGAGCTTCGCTGAAAATGTTTGCACTGATGAAAAATTCGAGCAAGAAATATCAAATCAATGTGTATAACCTTGGCGAAGTAAATGCCGAGATGATTCCTGCCGGCTGGGGAGTGGCTCCGAGCAAGACTATCGCTCTGCCGAGTGGAATGGTTGCCGATGCACAGCTTGCTCCGGTGGAGCAGGGTGTTTGGGTGTGCGCAAATATCAGCAAGCAGACCAACTCTGAGACTGCTCCGTCGCTCCTCTTTGTCGATTATGACGGCAACATCACTTTCAATTCGGGTCGCCTTGAAAACGAGGCTCTGCTTGAAGGTGCCAACGGTAGCGGTTTTGCAGTCACCCGCGACGGTAAAACTCTTGCCGTGAACGATGGCTGGGGCTATTTCCAATTCTACGATGTAGCGTTTGAGGGCAATGTGCCCACGCTCACGCCGCTCTTCAGCTTCAAGCACGATATCGGTGTGGGACCCAAGCGTATTCAGGACGGTGACTATGTGGAGCAGATGGCGTTCACCTACGGTGGTGCTCTGCTGGCATCGGGACACTATCTTGGAATGTTCACCGTGCCTACCCTCGACAACCGCAGCATCACTCCTGCCACCACCACAGTGGTGTCGAAGGGTAGCGGTGTGGAAGGCGTAGCTATCGACGACGATGCCAATGCTCCCGTTGAGTACTTCAACCTTCAGGGAATGCGCGTGCAGAATCCTGAGAAGGGCATCTACATCAAGCGTCAAGGCCGTCGTGCCGAGAAGGTTGTGATTCCATAACGCGGTTTTTCCAAACAATAAAAAGAGCCGTTCCACACCTGAACTTCGTGGGCGGCTCTTTTTCTATATTATAAGCGGGCAAGTTGGTTGTGATGATTTAGCGGTCGAAGGCTTGCAGATTGTAGGTTTCAATCACTTTAATGAGCTTTGATGCATAATTGGGGTCGGTGGCATAGCCGCACTCTTTGAGCTTTCGTGCCCAGCCCTTGTAGTCGGTGATTTTAAGGCGGAATAAGGGCGCGTAACGCTTCCGGCTAAGGAAACGGGCATGGTCGGCGAAGCAATCGGCTACCGAGGCATATTTGCGGTATTTCACCGATTCCCCGGGTTTGCAGATGGTGCGCCCGTCCCAGTCGCTCGTAGCCTTGATGCCAAAGTGGTTGTTGCCCTTTGTGGCGAGATAGCTTGTGCCGCCTGCACTTTCGAGTATTCCCTGTCCCAGTGTGATGGCAGCCGGAATGCCATAACGTTCGCGGTTGCGAATGGCAGCATCGGCAAATGTAGCCACATAGTGCCGGCGTTGTGCTGTTCCGTCGCGCCCGATGGGAGTGTAGCTGCTGTTGCCATCGGTTTTGCGGTTGGTTTGCTCATAGCGGTAGTTACGGTCGGATTGCGAGGGGTGCGTAACCTTCCGATTTGAGGAACAAGAGGCAAAAAATGCCAAAAAAGTGGCACAAAGCACAGTCGCAGTGATGTGATATAAAAAATATTTGCTATCTTTGTATAAGATAGGCTGCATCTCGGCAAAATCACTCAAGCGAGCTTGGTGCTTTTGCACTCGATTTGCTCTATCTTTGTATATAGGAACCATCTTGACTAACATAAATTTGGAGTTATCATGAAAGAGATTAATTTGGTTACAAAGATAAGGGTTTACTCTTATAATGAGTTAAGCGAAACCGATAAAAATTTGGTAGATTTGGCAAAAAACGCCACTCAGCGTGCCTATGCACCTTATAGCCGATTCAATGTGGGAGCTGCGCTGCTCCTTGAAAATGGTGAGATTATCACCGGCTCCAATCAGGAAAATGTTGCATTTCCCTCGGGAATTTGCGCCGAGCGCACCACTTGCTTCTATGCCAATTCGAGCTATCCCGGCGTGCGCTTTGTGAAGCTTGCCATTGCTGCCTTCCACAATGGGGCTTTCACCCCGCACCCTGTGAGTCCGTGTGGTGCTTGTCGCCAGGTGCTTGCCGAGTATGAGAAACTTGGTGGTGAAAAGCTTGAGATTATCCTCTATGGCGATGATGAAATCTATGTGCTCAGCGAAGTGTCCGACCTTCTGCCTCTAATCTTCGACGAGGCACTCTGAGCACTGCCCCCGCCGTGCCGAAATCCGGTAACGCTGCGGATAGTGATAGGAGGGAAAAAAGAAAGGCTCGCTGCTGTGATGCGGCGAGCCTTTAATTTGTTCGCCCGACATGGGCATA
>ERZ1032130.275-NODE-275-length-14353-cov-5.439572_pt1 | contig 14353 bp, 13 predicted proteins | sample MGYA00517879_ERZ1032130 | MGnify/ENA primary metagenome ERZ1032130 (study PRJEB33719, sample SAMN04262597) | wastewater metagenome | biome: rural village; feature: animal feces; material: feces | host: Bos taurus | place: El Salvador | collected 2012-01-31 ...
ATTGAATCTTTCTCTCTTTTGTTTGCAAAGTTATACTCATTGTATCTTGTAGTCTATACCCAAAAGGGTAATTCCTAACTAAACACCTAAATATTACCCAATTGGGTAATTATTTAGAAGCTACTTTGCTATTATCTGAAGACATGCGGCTCCACAATCCATGGAATCCTTTTGTATGTAATTAATATGTTTCATAAATTTGTTCTTCAATTAACTTATGCAACGTTATATCGCTATCTCAGCATAATCTATACCCATATGGGTAATAACTCATTGGCATAAGAACTTTTACCCTTTTGGGTAATTTATAGAATGTTGATTTTTCAAATCGCTATTATTGAATTAATCTGCAGATAAGTCCACTTTTCATCTCATAATCTAATAGGTTCTCGTATAATTTTGTTATTTTTGCAAATAATTTATTTTGTGATGTATCATGGCAAAAGTAGATGATTTCTTTATTGAAGATAATTCTGTTGATTTGATTTCGGAAGCTTCTTATGAAAACATCAATAATATTATTGACGAGATTGAGGCATTTTCAAGATTAACTTATAAGAGTGTTTATATTATTGATTATTATAAACGCAATTTCTTGTATGTATCTAAAAATCCACTATTCTTATGTGGTTTATCGCCTGAAGAAGTTAAAGAATTAGGTTATAATTTCTATATTAATAATGTTCCAAAAGAAGATTTGGATTTTTTGCTTGAAATCAATGTTAAAGGATTCGAGTTCTTAAGAAATATTCCGGCAGAAAATAAAAAGAAATATACTATCTCATATTGCTTTAATATCATCAATACGCAATCTAAAAAGAAACAATTAATTAACCACCAGATTACCCCACTAAAACTCACTAAATCCGGTGAGATTTGGTTAGCTATTTGCGTCGCTTCTATTCCGTCTAATGGTACTGCAGGAGAAATTATTATGTCTTTGGATGGAGCAAATACTCTTTGGAAATATAATCGTATAAGCAAAAAATGGAAAGAAATGCCTCGTTTTGAACTGAAAGATATTGAACTTAATGTTCTTAAATATTCTGCTATGGGTTATACCATGGATGAAATTGCAGACTTGGTTCATCGTTCGTTTGACTCTGTTAAGGTATATCGAAAAACAATTCTTGAAAAACTTGGTGCAGACAATATTGCTGAGGCTATTAATATCGCTATGAATTTTAGATTGATTTAGCCTCTGCAATATGCAAATTACATTAAACCATCTTGATATTTGCATATTGGAGCAACTGCGTACATCATCAATACACGAAATAAATTCATGCGTGTTGAATTTGTTCCACCTGATTCAACAGCAAATCTTCCGATATGCCATATATTAGATGATATTTTATGTTCTCTTTTACTACAAACATTGCTAAATCTTATAGCCCATTTTTAGATAATTGCCATATTGAGAAATTATCATGGGTGGCGATTAATTTACAAAAGCAAAAAAGCAGAAAAGTGCAGAAAAGTGGGTGAAAAATTTGGAGAATGGGAAAAAAGTTGTAAATTTGCAATGCAAATAGCAACCGGGGTATTAGCTCATCTGGTAGAGCGCAACACTGGCAGTGTTGAGGTAAGCGGTTCGAGTCCGCTATGCTCCACAAAATGAAGGATTTAGCCATAATTAGGGTTGAATCCTTTGTTTGTTTATAGCGATGTGTGTCCCAATAGTGCACACGGCATCGCGCACCTTATATAAAAAATCCTGGACAATAATGAATTGACGATGAAAGAGCGGGAATCAAATCTTGAGGCACTGCGGATAGTAGCAATGATGGCGGTGATTGGTGTACACCTCGATGGTGCAGCACTCGACTTGCCCAAACCCTCTATGGATATTGCAGCCTTGCCGGCACGCGACTGGTGGCGACTGATAGTGGAGGCATTTACCATCATCGGTGTGAATTGCTTCACGCTGATTTCCGGCTACTTCGGCATTCGCTTCACGCTGAAGAGCTTTCTGCGGTTTGCAGGACAATGCGTATTCTATGGTGTGGGAATATGCACGGTGGTAATGCTCCTGCGCGTGGCTACAGGCGGTGTATGGCAGTGGAGCGAATGGGGTGAGTCGTGGCTCGTGTTCACTCACACCGATTTGTGGTATGTTCCGGCTTATTTGGGGCTGTTCATTCTAAGTCCGCTGCTAAATGCAGGTGTCAAAGGCTTGACACGGCGACAATTCGGATTGATGCTTGCCGCCTTTGTGGCAATGAATGTGTATGCAGGGTGGCTCCAGGGCGGACGATTCAATGCCACGGGCTACACGATAGTGCAACTTGTGATGATGTATCTCATAGGAAGATACCTGGGTGAATATGTGCAGCTAAGAGGGAACAAGCAGCTGCGCTATGCAGCCATTAGCGTATATATCGTGGCATCGCTACTCACGGCTGTGATGGGAGTGTATGCAGACAGCCTCACCACGTTTGCCTACAATCAGCCATTGGTGATAGCATCATCGGTGGCGCTGTTTGTGGCTTTTGCTACGATGCAATTCAGGTCGAAAGTGGTGAATTGGCTTGCTTCGGGAGCGTTTGCAGCCTACTTGCTGCACAAGAATCCCTACATCTGGGTGCAATACGTCCGTCCGGTCACGCGACAGATGTGGGAAGACAGCTCGCTGCTTGAGTTCACAGCCCTTTACATAGCAGCTACTGTGGCGATATATCTGGCAGCAGTTGCCATCGACCAATTAAGGAGGATTGCAAAGGTGAAATTAAGCAGATGAGAAGAAATAGGACTAATTGGTCTTATAGGACTAATTGGTCTTATTAGATTATTTCTCAATTAAGACTGTGGCATAGGCTGCGATGCCTTCGCCACGCCCGGTGAAACCAAGCTTTTCGGTGGTGGTGGCTTTAATCGACACACAATCGGCATCGCACTGAAGGCATTGTGCTATTGCCTGCTGCATAGCCGGAATGTGAGGATTGAGCTTAGGCTGCTCGGCGCAGATGGTGATGTCGGCATTGCCGAAACGGTAGCCTTTCTCTGCCACAAGGCGCATAGTCTCAACGAGAAGTTTCTTGCTGTCGATGCCCTTGAAGCGCGGGTCGGTATCGGGGAAGTGAAAACCGATGTCGCGCAAAGCTGCTGCCCCGAGCAAGGCATCGCACAAGGCGTGAAGCACCACATCGGCATCGCTGTGACCCAGCAATCCCAAGCGGTAAGGTATGTTTATACCACCCATCCAAAGTTCACGACCCTCAACGAGGCGGTGAACATCAAAACCCATTCCTACACGTATCATAATCTAAATCGGGGGAAGTAATTCCGGGAGGCGATAGTGTCGTCACCCCGGTGTGAGTAAATTAGCGTTTCTTGCCGAGGAGGTCGCGAATACCGTTCATATCGAATGAGAGGGTGAAACGCAACGTCTGGTCGAGCGGACTGCTTTGCGCCGTGGCTATCATATAGGCTGCATCAAGCTTAATCACATTGAGCGAGAAGCCGGCACCGATGCCGAAATACTGGCGGTTGCCCTTATACTCATTCTCGTGATAATATCCTGCACGAAGGAAAAACTGCTGATTGTAGTTATACTCTGCGCCAATCGAATAGTTGATTTCGCGAAGCTCCTCCTTTGCCCCACCCGGAGCATCGGTGAACGACTTGAAGATACCCGAGATTGGCGAAGTGTCCTTCCACTCCTGCAAAGCGTCCTCGTAGGCTTGAGTATCGTTCTCGCCGGTTTCAGTGAGATAGTCTGACTGGCGCGGACGAGCCGGAACAAGGAGCTTGTTGAGGTCGAGCGACAGTGCCAGATTGTGGTAGTCGGCAAGCGGGAAGGTGAAAGTGGTACCCAGTTTCAGATTGGTGGGCAGAAAAGCCGGGTCGTTGCCTCCATTATAGGAAACCTTAGAACCGATATTTGAAATGTTCCAGCCAAACGACCACTGGCACTCATTGCGTCCGATAATAGGATAGGTGGTGAGGAAGCCCGAGATGTCGGCAGCAAAAGCCGAAGCACCCTTAGTGGTTTCGCTCGACGAAGCATCGCTGAAACCAAGATTGGAATAGATGTAGCGCAGAGCCACACCCATCGAGTAGCTCTCCGACAGCTTTCGCGAGTAGCCCAGGTCGAACGACATCTCGTAGGGGTTGATAGTGTTCGTCACATTTCCCTCACCGTCGTTCATATTCACCTCACCGAGCGAGAAATAGCGCAGCGAGAAGCTGACTGCCTGATTGTCGCCGCCACCCAGCTTCCAGTATCCGGCAGCATTGAGCAAGGCAATGTCGTTGACGAGCTTGCGGAGCCACGGAGTGTAGCTGAGCGAAACACCAGCCGAGCTATATGCAAAGGCATACTTCGAGGGGTTCCAGTATTGAGAGTTCTCATCGGGCTCAGTAGCCGCACCTATATCACCCATCGAGGCGCCACGGGCATCGGGCGCGATGCTTAGCGAAGTGACACCGGTGGTGATAGGGTTAAACTCATTCTTCTGTGCCTCAAGCTCTACAGCATTGTCTATGAGCAAGATAGCCACAAATAATATGCTTAGGTAACGTTTCATTCTTCAAAAAAATTATAATGCTACAATTAATATAACTAAAGAAGCGGCAAAATATTGTGTGGCAACGGCTAAAAAACAAAATACAGGCTGCAACGCACGCTAAAGAATGTGTGATGCAGCCTGTATTTATTCTGTTACTATAGAAAAATGTGGCATGTTGCGGTTACTGCTCAGTCAAGGACCACAAGGGTGGCAGGGGCTGAGGCGGCATAGCCGGTGGTGTTGCGCACAGTGCAGTGGTAGGTGTAGCGTCCCGGGGCTACACGAGAGCCGTCAAGACCCACGAGATTCCACTTGCACTCGGGTTCAGTGGTAGTAGTGGTCCACACGGTGCGGTGCATTGCGTCGGTGACGGTGACAGCGACTTCGGCATCGGCTCCAAGGGTGTGACTGATGGCAAATGCAGCCTGAGTGCGTGCATCGGCAGCATCGGCAGTTATCAGGGCAACATTCTCCGATTCTTCAACCACAAAATCGATGGTGTGCGACGTGCGGTTTCCAGCAGCATCGCTTGCAGCAAGAGTGAGAGTGTGAGAGCCACAGCTGAGATTGCTGATGGGCAACTCCACTGCAATGCTCCTGCCCTCGTTGCACACGGCGGCTATGTTGCGCGCCTCGGCGAACGAGCGAGCACCTCCATCGAGGGTGATTTCAAGCGAATTGCCTATGGCAAGCGACTGCGAATTGATTGCCACATCGTCGGTGACGGTTGCATAGAGAGTGGTTGCGGTGCCTGTGCGTGCAACACCGGTGTTGGCTTCATCATCGAGATACATAGCCTCAACCACAGGAGCTTCAACATCGGCAAGTGCGGCATCGGCATCGTACTCTGATATAATAATGTGGTCGGAGAAGCCGTTGACGATGCTCTTGGAATCGGCTGACACCGCCACTGCACCTATAACCCCTGCCTCATTGCGGGCAAAACACTGTCGTGGCACTACAAAAGAGGCTTCAAAAGTGCCATCTTTCACGGTAGCCTGAGTGCGTGCAAGCACTTCGCGCGAATAATAGCTGTCGCGTGCGGGTTTCGATGTGCCTTGGGTGATGGTGCGGTAGAAACGGTGGTTGTCATAGAGTGTGACATCGACGTTTCCCGAGAAAGCCTTGTTTACCGATTTATCACCATTCACAACGCTGCCTTTCACCGTGACTCTCGACAGAGGGCTTACGGTGACATTGACGTTACTGGTGTTAGTGCCGTTGATAGCTGTAATCGCGATAGAATTAGAGGGCAGATGCAGCTTCATTGCCGGGTCGCCAAATAGCACGAAATTGAGCTTGTTATAGTTCTCATTGGGCAAGAACGAGCACTTTGCAAGGCGATACGCCTCACCTATGGTGCGCTGCTCGCCGTTTTCGTCGAGTGTGAAGAGGTATCTTGTCATGGCTCGGTTAAGGTCATCGTTCTCTGAGGCGAAAACCACACGGGTTGACATCATTCCGGCTATCATTCCGCCATCGGGATTCATAAATAGCTCCTCACCCACTCCGCGATGCTCGCCATCGAAGGGTGCTGCATCGCAAGTGGCAAGCGACATGAACGGAAGATGCTTGTTTTTCAATCCCTTGGAGTCGGGCATAACCCACAGCAGAGATTCTTTACCAAACGAAGTGGCTCCACCGTGACCGATGTAGGTCATATATACACAACCCTCCTGCAACTTGTTTTTCCACTGCTGACGGAAGTCGATAGCATATTGACCTTGCTGGGGATAGGTGGCAGGGAACAGCTTGACAAGATTGAGCTTTACGTCGGCTAACGAGAGAATCTCCACCACACCTTCAGCCTGGTACATGTGCATATCGTTGTCACCTTGATCGCCAACCACAAGTGCATTATTGCACCATTCACCGGCGTCGTCGGAGAGATAGCGCAACAGCTTATCCACCATCTGCTCGGCTTCGGCAACTGTTTTTGCCGGAATACGTCCCACGCCAAGCGATACGGGAGCCGAGGAAATGGCATAGCCGGTGTTGTCGGCAAGCAGGGCGAAGTAGTCGTCGCAGGTGTAGCTCTTTGTTTCCATATTGCTTGTGGTAGATTGGAATGTTACCACAAGGTTGTCGCTACGGTCGCCGATAAGGTGACGGTTGTCGAATGTTCCACCACCGAAAATGAGCAGATACTTCAGCTTCTCGGGATTGCGCAGATGAAGCATCTTCATAAATAGGCGCACGGCAGTGGCATCGACTGCACCCGACGAAAATTCATTGAATATGTGCTGCTGCTCCACCACAGCCACGTCCATTCCATCAGCCGAAGCGTGATAGTCGGCAATGCGCTGAGCCTGCGCTTTCAGTCCGGGAGTGGTGAGAATCACCATGTCGGGAGTAGCGAGTGCGTGAAGATTCTGGTTCTCGACCACCGAATAAGAGCAGATGCGACGCAGACGGCGGGCAGGGTCGAAAGCCACAAAATGCTCGCACGACGCGGGCAATGCCGTCCTGAAGCTCGATTCCTCAAGCCGGTAGCCTACGGGAGCACTTGGAGTGGTCACATTCCACACCTGTGCTGTGGGTGAGAGTCCGGCAACAGTGATTTTTGAATTTGACTGATTGAAGAAGAACAGGTCGATTTGTGCCGAGTCGGCAGGCAATTCGTTCTGCTGCTCGTAGGTAACAGTGAAGTTGTCGAGCCGGGCGAGCGAAATGTCGGCATCACTGGCAAGAGTCATAGCATAGGTGAGATTGCCATCGGGAGCATTGACGGCGGTGGTGTAGCCGCGAGCCTGACCGATGTTGTAGAAAGTGTATTCGTTGGTGGCAGCACTCACACGGTTGGAATTGGCGGCAAACACGACGTCACTTCCATTGAGCGTGGCACTCATAGTGGTACGCTCGTCAGAACGGATGCCCAGATTGGTATATACGTTCACTTGAGAGCCATCGATGAAGCCCGGCAGGTGCATGGTGAAGCTCAGAGCATTGGCTGCGCCGAAATCCTCGCCGAGGAACGTCTTTCCGGTGAAGCCCGGCGACGTCAATTCACGCTCATGGTGCACATTGTTGAAACTTGTGGTGAGAGTTGCCGAAAACGAAGCCGGCTGATTTGCCACAGCAGGCTCAAGCGTGGAATAAGCCTCATCGTCGGTGAGGAAATAATAGGCATGAGCCGAATAGGCATTGGCAGTGTAGCGCAAGAAATTTGCAGTCGATGAATAATACACATCGCGCTTGTGTGTGCCTTGCGCATAGAAGCAAATCTTTCCATTTGTGTAGATTGCAGGCACTTGGGCGAGGTCATCTACAATCGTTGCCTCAATCGACTCGGGGAGAATATTTCCGCCCGAACCGAAAATCTTCACCTTTGTAGGGTCGCCGAATCCCATCTCAGCCAATTCCTCTGCCGTGATTTCGTGTACTCCCTCAACGTCAATGGCAACTTTCACCCATCTTCCCGATGCCAACTTTGATTGCTCTGCAAAATGGCTGAGGCTGAGTGCATGCAACGATGTTCCTGAAACTAATAGCGCAGCTGCACTGCACATGACTTTTATGAATTTGCTTGCTTGTTTCATTTATTGTAGTTGTTTGCGATTTTTTTAGTAAGACTATTTCACCTTGAAGTGTATCACTTCATTGTCATTAATAGCTGCCGTGACCGTTGACTCCTGCTGCAACTGAATGTCCGGACCTACGCCACACACATATATCAAGTCGCCGATTTTCAGCGTGAAATATCGGCTCACATACTCAATCATATTCTCGATAAGGATGAATAGCAGCCCTCTTATGCATTGTAGGTATAACTCGCCATTAACAGTCACAACAAAGGGGTCGGTGAGCACTTTCTCGGGAGTGATGAAGTCGCCGAGGATAGCAGCCCCATCAAAAGCATTTGCCACAGCTCCCGGTCCGTCGTCGGCAAATTGCTCGTGCAATCCCTGTGCCTCAACGGCAAATCCCAGCGTGACGCCATCAATATAGCGCCATGCAAAACGCTTCGCAATATTCTTGCCAAGGCGGCCTATGCGCAGCACCATATAGGGGCGTGCCATGAAGCGGTCGGCAAAATCGGGCACGAAGAATGGCTTCCCGTCCTTGAGCAGCGACGAGTCGGTCATCATCACCACTTCGGGGCGAGGCTCGTTGGGTCGGGTTCGCGACAAGGGTTTAATGTTATGCCTTAATACAATTACTTTCATATAGCTCTGTTTATGTCATTTGCGCTCCTCAAGGCGATTATACATCACCGCAAGATGCGCATAAATTGAAGTGTTCTGAATTACAATCTCGTTGCTTGCCTTGATGCGCGACGGGGTGAAGTTCCAGATTGCCTGAATGCCGCAGGCAATCATGGTGTCGGTGGCATCTTGGGCATACTCGGCAGGGACAGCAAGGATTCCGATTTCGGTTTCCAGCTCCTTCTGTCGCTCGTCGAGCTCGTCCATGCTGTAGATGGGCACATCGGCAATGCGCGTGCCTATAAGGGTGGGATTCACATCAAATCCCGCCACGATGTTAAGTCCGAACTGCATCAAGCCTGAATCCTGAATCAGAGCCTTTCCGAGGCTTCCCACGCCAATCATGAAGGCATTGTGCTGCTTCTTGAACCCAAGAAAATCAACCAGCACATTCACCAGGTCGTTTACCTCATAGCCAATGCGCGTCTTTCCCTTGATATTGAGGAACGACAGGTCCTTGGCGATTTGCGAGGCATCCACGTTGATGTCCTTGGCAATCTGAGTAGAAGAAACATACTCCACATTGCGGCTTTGCTGCATGGTGAGGTAAGAGAGATACCACGGCAATCGGCTGATTGTCGGCTCAGGCAGAATTATTTTCGCAATGCTCTTGTTGTCAACCATCGTAGAAAAAAGTATTAATCTATATTTTTGCAAATTTAGTGTTTTTTCGGGAAAAGTGGGAGCTTTTTGTTCCTTATCTCACTTTTTTTTCGAGATAAGGTACAAAAAGGTGGCATTTTGTGAAGCTATCGCGGTGGAGTGCCATCGTGCTAACGGCACATTAACGGCACTTTGTGGCTGCTATACGGCACTGCGGCTGCAAAGAGTTTCAATGTGAGTATTTCAGTGGCAATGAACGTAAGGCGGAGCGGTGCAGGCAATAAAGTGGAGTGGTGGAGCGTTATATTAAGGTGGACTTTGTGAGTCCTGAAGATTGATTTTTGCGAATCTGCACGGCGACAGGACTTGTCGTGAAATTCGCTTAACATTGAAATCCACTGTTTTTTTGTATGAAACGACTGAATTTAGCGATATTGATGCTTCTCGTGGTGCTTGGTATAGCCTTTACGGGCTGCATCGAGGACGATTTCACCACTTCGAGCAGCGACTTGCCGGAGTTCTCGACCGACACTCTGGCTTTCGACACCGTACTGACCGATGTGGGCACTGCCACGAGGCAGTTTGTGGTGTATAACCGCCACAAAAAGATGCTCAACATTTCTTCAATCAAGATTGCCGGCAATAGCCGCGGGCGATTCTACCTCAACGTAGATGGCGTGACGGGTGAGGAATTTCACGATGTGGAAATTCGCGGCAACGACAGCATTTTCGTGTTTGTGGAGGCGTTTATCGACCCTTCCGACGACAACAATCCCATTCTCTTGGAGGATAAGCTCGAATTTGTTACCAATGGCGTGGCTCAGCAAGTGGTGATTACGGCTTGGGGGCAGAATGTGGAAAGGCTCTACTCTCCTCTTGTGGCTGAAGATACGCACTTCACAGCCGACCGCCCTTACGTGATTTTCGACACTCTGCGCGTGGCTGAAGGCGCCACCCTCACTCTCGACGCCGGCACACGGCTCTATTTCCACAACAAGGCGGCAATGGTGGTTGATGGCAGGCTGCTTGCCAACGGCACCACTGAACTGCCCATCGACCTGCGCGGCGACCGCATCGACAAGGTGGTGGGCGACATTGGCTTCGACATAATGTCGGGGCAGTGGGACGGTGTGCGCTTCACGGCATCAAGCTATGGCAACGAGTGGCAGCACGTGTATATGCGCGGCTCCAAGACAGGCGTGGTTGCCGACTCGGCAAGCACTGAGCAGCGCAAACTGCTCTTGCTCAACTCGGTGCTGCACAACTCTGCCGGCTCGGTGCTCACCGCATCGCACGTGTGGATTGATGCCCTTGGCTGCGAGCTGAGCGACGCCCACAATGCCGTGGCTTCGCTCACAGGCGGACGCTACAGCTTCGTGAACTGCACTCTCGCCAACTACTATCTCTTCAGTTTCATCAATGAGCCTATTCTGTCGCTATATTATCTGCTGCCCGACCATAGCGACGGAACAACTCCGCTGATGACCGCCAACTTCGACAACTGCATTTTCTATGGACTGGCATCGGGCATCAACGAAGGCGACCTCACCGGCTCGGCTGTGCAACTGCGCAACTGTCTGCTTCAATCGGCTGGAGAGGACGATGACAATTTCATTGCATGTGTGTGGGAGGGCGACCCGAAATTCTACGTAATTCGCGATGAATACGTCTTCGACTACCGGCTCAAAAACGAGAGCGATGCCATCGGCAAGGGCAATCCTGCCCTCTGCCCCACTGAGATTGCCGCCGACCGCTATGGCGTGACGCGCCTACACCCCGACGGCACAATCGACATCGGTGCCTACACTTGGGTGGAAGCCGTGGAAGAATAACGCCCCCGATAAACGATAAACGCCAAACGCTATCCGCCAAATGACTACACGAATATCACTTAACCGTCTGCGATTCCACGCCTTTCACGGTGTGATGGAGCAGGAACGCCGCGTGGGCAACGACTTTGAGGTGTCGCTCACGGTGGATTATCCTTTTGAGAAAGCTCTCACGAGCGACGACCTCGACCACACCCTCAATTATGCCCTGCTCTACGACGTGATTGCAGCCGAAATGCAGCAGCCATCGAAGCTGCTTGAGCATGTGGCAGGACGCATCATCAAGGCGGTGAAGGCACGGTTTCCGCTTGTGAAAGGCGGCACAATAAGCGTGGCAAAGCTCACTCCACCCATCAAAGGACAGATGGAGAGCATTGCCGTGACAGTAGAGTTCTAACCCAAACCAGCCGTAGTCATCATGATGTAATTAACGCCCGGCTTGGGTTAATCCTTGTTATTTTAGCTGACGCCCGGATTTGAGTCAATCCTTGTTATTTCTTTAGCTTGATGAGGCTTGAGCGTGAATCGCGCTCTTTGATGTAGCCGCTTGAGAAGGCATAGAGAAGCTTCTGGAGGTCTTCCACCTGATGCTCAAGCTCTTTGCCGAGGTCGGTATCCTTCACCATCATTCGCTTTGAGCTTAATTCCACCAGCTGAACGGTCGATTTAATGTCCTGACCCTCAGCAACAGCCTTGGTGATAGAGGTGAACGGCTCGTGCTGCACAAGCTGGAATCCACGGGAGTGGAACACCAGCGTATATCCGGCGATGCCGGTTTCGGGCTGGTAGGCTTTCGAGAAACCGCCATCGATTACCATCATTTTTCCATTGGCTTTGATAGGGCTTTCTCCCTTTATGGTCTTCACGGGCACATGTCCGTTGATAATGTGCCGGTGCTCACCTATTACGCCAAATTCATCGAGCAGCATGTCGCACACGGCTTCGTTGTCGCGCAAAGTGTAGTAGTAGCCCTTCACTTCCTTGTGAGTGGCTTTATCCTTGAGGAAGTAGCGCTCAAATGTAGCCATCTTGTCCTTGTCGAAAGCGGGAGAATCCTTGCCGCACCACAGATACCACACATAGTCGATAGCAAATTGGTGAGCCTCCTCATCTTGCGTGCCGAAGTAGGCATCGCGAATGATGCTGCCGGCCTTGTGAAGCAGTTCCTTGCCCTTATATTTCTCGCCGCGGATAGTTACCTCCTTTAGCGAGCCGTCGGCATTGAGCGGCACCGAAGCGTGGAAAAGCAAGTTGCTATTGGTGACGGCATAGATGCAGCCGTTGCGGAAGAGGCAGTTGATGTGCTTCTGGAGCTTCTCGCTGCTCATGAACGAGTTGTGAAGCTTTGTGACAATATCCTGCTCCTCGGGAGTGAGGCGATATGGGTCGGCAGGATCGACGGTGGGGAAGTTGCAGTCGGTCATCTCATACTCCTTGCCGTCGAGCACAAACACTTTGCGCTCGAAATCGACGTGGTGGAGCAGCAGGCGGTCGTCCATATCGAAGTCGGTGCGACGCTTGATTGTAGCGGCTTCGAGCTTAAACTGAATCACGCTGATAGCCTTGTGCCACTGCGCAATCATGTGCATGGTCTTTTCGCTCAGCCCCACCTCGAGGCGGTTCACCTTGGGCATAAACATAGTGCAAGGGTCGTCGGCATAGGTTTCGAGGGCAAAGGTGGCAAGAGGCAGCAAATTGATTCCATAGCCATCTTCGAGCACAGCCTGGTTGCCATAGCGCAGGGCTATGCGCAGCACATTGGCAATGCAGCAGTCGTTTCCGGCGGCGGCACCCATCCACAGTATGTCGTGATTGCCCCACTGTATATCAAAGTTGTGATAGTCGCAGAGTATTTCCATTATCTTGTCGGGGCTTGGACCGCGGTCAAACACATCGCCGAGAATGTGCAGTGTGTCGATAGCAAGCTGCTGTATGAGGTTACAGATTGATATGATAAACTCATCGGCGCGGTCGGTGGCGATGATAGTGCGCACAATCACTTCCACGTACGCCTGCTTATTGGTGTCGATAGAGCTTTCGTGCAGAAGCTCCTGAATGATGTAGGAGAAGTCGCTCGGAAGCGCCTTGCGCACCTTCGAGCGGGTGTATTTCGACGATACGTTGCGGCACACCATCACCAGGCGGTTAAGCGTAATGAAATACCAGTCTTCAAGCTCATCGGCGGGAGTCTCGCGCTTCACGAGGTCGAGTTTCAGCTCGGGATAGTAGATGAGAGTGCAAAGCTCCTTCTGCTCGCGCATACCGAGAGTTTCGCCGAAAATTTCCTTCACCTTGCGCTTGATTGCACCCGAGGCGTTGCGGAGCACGTGCTGAAACGCCTTAAACTCGCCGTGCAGGTCGGCAAGGAAATGCTCGGTGCCCTTGGGGAGATTAAGGATCGCCTCAAGATTGATTATTTCGGTGCTCGCAGCTGCAATATTCGGAAAATTGCGGGCAAGCAGATTGAGATATCTCAGGTCGCTGAGCACCTCCTCAGGGTTGATTCGTTTGTTCATAATAAAAGCTGGTCAATGGTTACCGGTAAAAACAAAATAGTTACACAATGAAATCACGACTGCAACTTTTGGCAAAATGCCACTGAAAGCAGCCTCAACTGATTTCAAAACACAAATATAGGAAACAAATTGCATATTTCCAAACCCTTTTGCTTTTTTCTCGAAAGTATTTGAGGAAAACTCCGCAACTGCCTGAAGTGGCTGCATATTCAGGGTGGTGAATGTGACTGCTTTTGCCCGCCATGGAGCGACCTCGGCAACAGGCAAAACGCTTAAAAAAGCTAATACACATTTGTCAGAAGTACATATATATTGATATTTCAGCATTTGGTGGATTAAATAGGCGGCAAAAACAGCAAGTAAAATAGTCGCTTTTTTTTGCCGTTCAGTGGCAATTTTAAGCAGAATAGTACCCAAATCGAATTTACAGGCATTTTAGAGTTTGTGCAGTAAGGTTTTAATGCCTAACTTTGCGTCACTGATATGAACCATTTCCGAGTGCTATTATTATTGGTTAATATTTTGGTGAATGAGTTTTTTGTGAATAATTTACTGAAAAAAAGAGTAAGAAATGAGCGCGCCAGTGATGGTGCGCTCATTTCTTTAAAATTTACCAAATAGTAACTTATTTTAGGGCTCAGTGGAAAAATGCTGGGGGTAGGTAATCAAATTTAGTACAGATTGTGTAC
>ERZ1032130.279-NODE-279-length-14246-cov-5.001973_pt1 | contig 14246 bp, 7 predicted proteins | sample MGYA00517879_ERZ1032130 | MGnify/ENA primary metagenome ERZ1032130 (study PRJEB33719, sample SAMN04262597) | wastewater metagenome | biome: rural village; feature: animal feces; material: feces | host: Bos taurus | place: El Salvador | collected 2012-01-31 ...
CAAGCGATTCAAGCGTCTGCTGCCTCAGTGCCGGTTTCAGTTGGCACTCCCATATTGTAATGCAGTGCCAGCCCATCGCGGCGAGCCTACGCTGCTCCTCCACGTCGCGGGTCTTGTTTCGCTCAATCTTAGCACGCCAGAAGTCGGTGTTGGTCTTGGGCAGCACAAAACAAGAGCACCCATCATGCCCATGCCAGAAGCAACCATTCACGAAGATGACAGTGCGATACTTGCGCATCACAATATCGGGGTGTCCGGGAAGCCGCGGGTGGTTAAGCCTATAGCGGAAACCGCGGGCAAACAGGAACTTGCGCACCAGCAACTCAGGCTTGGTATCCTTGCCCCGAATCGACGCCATGCAGCGATGGCGTTGTTCCTTAGTCATCTTATCCATATAACACACAGTAACACATTCTCCCTGCAAAAATACACAAAAAATCACTTCTCAGCGCAACTTCCCTAATTAAAAACCTCCCGACGGTCAATCTACTCACGGCTCTTTCATTCAAGGACAGAATGATGACAAAGGCTCCCTTGACCGATTCAGTGTGAATTGGGCAAGTTTCTTTAATTATATTTCAGGCAGTTATCTTTTTCTTAAAATGAAAGAGCCGTGCCATCTTCTGCATTTGTATTGGTGTTTTAGGGAATGTTTTTGTGAAAAATTTGGTGGAATTTTGCGTGATTCACAGAAAAAACGTATATTTGCACCGCATTTCAGTAAATCAGAGTTTACAACACGTATTTTTTGGCGATTCTGCCACCCCATAACGTGCACTTATCAGTAAATCCAAGTTTGCTATTTGCATTTCGCGGGCGGTTATCTCCGCTTCGCATCGCAAAAATCCAATTTTATTTTATACAGATCTTTTTTTTATTCAACTTACGAAACAATTTCATGCAAGCGGCTTCGTGATTGCCTTTTGCGGGCAATGTGCCAATAAAATGCCGATAGCACCGAAACGCGATTGTGCCGCTCCTTGTGCCTATAAGGCATCGGCTGCATTGAAAAAACATACTTATACATACTGATTTTTTATGTACACTATTACCGAATTAAATTCGAAAACACAGCCTGAACTAAAGGCGATTGCTGAATCGATGGGACTAAAGACGAAAGATGGTGATTCTTTCGACGACCTTGTGTATCAAATCCTCGACCAGCAGGCTATTGATAGTGCCAAGAGTCAGGCAAACACGCCCAAGAAGCGTGGACCAAAGCCAAAAGCAAAGAAACAACAGAATGAGAAGAATCCAAGTGCTCCCACCGAGGCTGCCAATAATGCCGAAGCTTCAGATGAGGCAAAAACTCCGGCTAAGGGGAAACGCGGACGTAAGCCTAAGAATCAATCCCAGCCTGCTGAGGCAAAGACTGAAGCTGAAGAGCCTAAGAGCGCCAATGCCGATGAGGCTCCCAAGCGCGGGCGTCGCAAGCGCATAGAGAAGGCTACGGATGAAGCTGAAGATGGCTCTAAAGAGATAAAAATAGAATTTGAAGAAGCCAATAAGGCTACAATGCCTGCCGATGAGCCTCAGCAGCCCATCGAAGTGAAGCAAGAAGCCACCGATACCGACGTGCCCGAAACTCCGGCTGCCACCGAGGAAACTCCTGCCCCGGAACAACAGGCTGAGCAGCCTGCCGAGCCTACTACTCAGCAGCAGGAAAACAATGAGCCGCGCAAGCCCTCGTTCTCGCTCGATTCATTCTTCAATACCGGCTCGCGCAAGACGTTCAAGCCACGTTCGCAGCAAGAGCGTGAGGAGGCTGCCCGCCGCGCTGCCGAGGAGGCTCGCCGCGCCGCCGAAGAGGCTGCAAAGGCTCCAATCATCATACAAGAGCCTAAGGCTGAACCCGACCTTCAGCCACAAGCCGGAACAGGAAAGCGCAACAAGCGCAACAAGAACGGAAAGCAGCAGGTGCAGGCTCCGGTTCCCGCCGATGCCCAGATGCCTGAAGAGCCATTTAACTTCGAGGGTATCCTACACGGCATTGGCGTGCTTGAGGTGATGCCCGACGGATATGGCTTTCTTCGCTCGTCGGACTACAACTACCTCACTTCGCCCGACGACATCTATGTGCCACAGAGCCAAATCAAGCTCAACGGTCTCAAGACCGGCGATGTGGTGGAATGTACAATCCGTCCGCCCAAGGAGGGCGAGAAATACTTCCCGCTCTGCAAGGTGGAGCTTATCAACGGACGTACGCCCGAATTTGTGCGCGACCGCATTCCATTTGAGCACCTTGTGCCTCTTTTCCCCGATGAGAAATTCGACCTCACCAGCGGCAAGACGTGCAACATCTCCACTCGCGTGGTGGATATGTTCTCGCCTATCGGCAAAGGTCAGCGCGGACTTATCGTGGCTCCGCCGAAAACCGGTAAGACTGTGCTCCTGAAAGACATTGCTAACGCTATCTCGGAGAACCACCCCGAAACCTACATGATAATCCTGCTCATCGACGAACGTCCTGAGGAGGTTACCGACATGGCCCGCAGCGTGAATGCCGAGGTTATCGCCTCTACATTCGACGAGCCGGCAGAGCGACACGTGAAAATTGCCGGTCTCGTGCTCGAGAAGGCTAAGCGCATGGTGGAGTGCGGACACGATGTGGTGATTCTGCTCGACTCAATCACCCGCCTCGCCCGCGCCTACAACACCGTGTCGCCGGCTTCGGGCAAGATTCTTTCGGGTGGTGTCGATGCAAATGCTCTGCAGCGTCCTAAGCGATTCTTCGGTGCTGCCCGTAACATTGAGAACGGCGGTAGCCTCACCATCATCGCCACAGCCCTCATCGAGACCGGCTCGAAGATGGACGAGGTTATCTTCGAGGAATTCAAGGGCACGGGTAATATGGAGCTTCAGCTCGACCGCAAGCTCTCCAACAAGCGCATCTTCCCGGCTGTGGACATCATGGCTTCGAGCACACGCCGCGACGACTTGCTGCTCACCCGCGAGACCCTGAACCGCATGTGGGTGTTGCGCCGCTTCTTGAGCGACCGCAACTCAATAGAGGCAATGGAGTTCATGAAAGACCGCATGGAGCGCACCCGCTCAAACGAAGAGCTGCTTCTCACCATGAACGACTAAAGCCCCGCCTGCCCCCTGAATAATATGCGCTGCGCTTCATCGCAACGCACCACCATATACACAAATCGCCACAGCATCTTGTTGTGGCGATTTTGTGTTATCTGGAATTGCTGCTATAAAAATAAAGTCTGGAAATATTGCTGTAAAAATAAAGCTATTCAGAATGAAGCCGTGATTCACGCGGGTTAATCCACATCATAGTAGATGATGGTGGATTTCATGCGCGAATCCACGCTGAGCATATTCTCATAGATGTTGCGGAGAATGCGCTTCACCTTGGGCATCGATGCCTCATTCTCCATCTTCAGCACTATCTGGCGAATGTAGAGATTCTGCACACGCGCCACCATGGGTGCCTCGGGCCCGAGCACACGGTGGGCAAACACCTGGCGGAGCATATTGCTGTAACGCACCGACATCTCAGTGAGCACCGAGTCGTCGCGGTGCTTGAGATAGATATTGATAATCTTGGTGAAAGGCGGATAGTGGAAACGCTCGCGGTCGGCAAGCTCCTCGCTGTAGAAGCCGAGGTAGTCGTGCCCGGTGACGTAGCGAATCACGGGATTATCGGGTTGCGACGTCTGTATCACCACTTGCCCCTGGCGGCTTTTGCGCCCTGCACGCCCCGCCACCTGCTCCATCATGTTGAAAGCACGCTCGTGCGAGCGGAAGTCGGGAAAGTTAATCATGGTGTCGGCATTGAGTATGCCCACAATGCTCACTCCGTCGAAATCGAGTCCCTTGGTCACCATCTGGGTGCCCACAAGAATGTCGGCTTTGCGCGATGAGAAGTCGTCGATGATTCGCTCATAGCTGTTCTTGTTGCGTGTGGTGTCAAGGTCCATGCGCAGAATTTTCGACTCAGGGAATAGACTGTCAATATCGTCCTCGATACGTTCGGTGCCATAGCCCACAATCTCAATTGTGGGCTGCTTGCACGCCGGGCAGATGTCGGGCAGAGTGACCGAGAAGCCGCAGTAGTGGCACGAGAGAGTGCGAAGGTGCTTGTGATAGGTGAGCGACACATCGCAATTCTCGCACTTGGGCACCCAGCCGCACTGCTTGCAAGTGACCATCGGAGCATAGCCGCGGCGGTTCTGGAAAAGGATAGCCTGGTTACCGCTTTTCACAGCCTCGCGCACCAATCCCAAAAGGCGACCGGTGAATGTTCCGGTCATTTCGCGCTTTTTGCGAGCCAACTTGGTGTCGATAACCTCCACCGAGGGCAATTCAATATCTTCGTAGCGCGTGAGGAGCGACACGAGTCCGTATTTGCCGGTAGTGGCATTGTAGTAGCTCTCGATGGCAGGCGTGGCAGAGCCAAGTAGCGTCTTTGCGCCGTGCATCTGAGCCAGCACCATAGCCACGTTGCGGCCATTGTAGCGCGGAGCCGGGTCTTGCTGCTTGTAGCTGGCATCGTGCTCTTCATCTACGATAACAAGCCCCAACGAGGAGAATGGCAGGAACACCGATGAGCGCACGCCTATCACCACACACGGTTCGGTGCTGTGCAAGAGGCGCTTCCATATATCCACGCGCTCATTGTCGGAGAATTTGGAGTGATAGATGAGCAGTGAGTTGCCGAAAACTCGCTGCAAACGCTTGGTGAGCTGCGTGGTGAGGGCAATCTCGGGCACTAAATAGAGCACTTGCTTGCGCAGGCGCAGAGCCTCGGCGATGATGTGCATATACACGGCAGTCTTGCCACTCGAAGTGACACCATGCAGCAGCGTGACGGCGTGCTGCCTGAATGAATCGAGAATCTCGTGGAAGGCTCGGCTTTGCTCGTCGGAGAGTGTGGGGAGGTCGGCACGCGCATTGCCCATCGAGGCAAAGCGGTTTATTTCTTTCTTATATACGCGGAAAATGCCTTTGTCGAGAGCTGCCTTGAACGCCGACTGTCCGGCATCGGCACGCTCCAAGAGGGCTTTCTTTACCACTTCTATCGGAGCCGACTTCTTTAGCCAGTGCGAGAGGTCGAGGAATGCCAGTAGCAGTGCCTCCTGCTTCTTGCTGCGCCCCACAAGGTCGAAGAAGTGGTGCAAGGCATCATCGTCGCCGTGATTGCAGGCAAGGGTGACGCACGTCTCGGTGAGTGGCCGATAGTTGTTCACCACGCGCTCAGCCACAAACACCGCACCCTTGTCGAGCATACGGCTCACTATCGCTTCCACATTCTTGAATCCGGTGGCACGGCTGAGCTCGGCAAGCTGCACGCGGTCGCGCGAGGCGGCGAAGTCGAGGATAATGCGCTCACGCTCTGTGAGCTCATCGGCTGAAGTTTCCTCATAGTCGGGGTCAGCACTGACAAATGTTTCGCTCTCCACCTTCAGCCCCGAAGGCACGGCAGCCTTATACACGTCGCCCGGCGGACAGAGGTAATACTCGGAAATCCACTCCCATAGTTTCAGCTGAGGGTGGCGCACGATAGGCGCATCGTCGAGCATGGTGAGAATATCCTTCACCTCATAGCCTTCGGGCTTGTTGCCATGAATCATTGTGACGATTGCCGTGTAGAACTTCTTGCGTCCGAAAGGCACAAGCACACGGCAACCAATTCCCAGCACGTCGGTCATCTCGTCGGGAATGTGATATGTGAAAGTGCTGTAAAGAGGCAGAGGCAGCAGAACCTCGGCATAGCGGCTCATGGCATCGTAGGGTTTGCGCTTAGAACATATAGGTCACAGCCACGCGCCAATAGCGGTTTTTCGCGCTATACTGGTCGAGCTTTTGTGTGCGCAGAGCGTAGGTAAGACCCCAGTTGTAGCTTCCGGTGACCTGAATGCGGCGAATGATTTCGCAGCCCAAGCCCACATGTGCGCTAAATTCGCCACCGGCATATTTCAGTGCGGGAATATCGCTGTGAGCCATAAGAATGGTGAAAGTGGGTCCGCCAAACACGAGCGGAGCTATGGTGTTTTCAATTCCATTGAGGTTGGAGTATTTGAATTTCAGATTAAGCGGAATTTCAAGATAGTGCTGATAAGTGCGAGGTGAGCCTATGCCATCGGCACTCCACACCGGATAATCACCAAGATTAATTTTTCCGCCAAGCTGAGTATAGAGCACTGAGCCATCAACGGCAAAGCCTATGCCCGGAATAATAAGCTCGCCCGTGACACCCACGCTGAAATTGCACACTTGCGAAGTGGAGGCAAGCGGCTGATTAAATTTCATAGTGGAAATGTTGGTGGCAGCCGTAACACCCCAGCGGGTCTCGGCAGAGGCAGATAGCGAAGTGAGAGCCGCAGCAATCACGGCAACGATAAGCAATATCTTTTTCATTTTCTGTTGATGTAAGTATGTTACGTTATCGGCAATGCAAAAAATTGTGGTGCTGTGCCGAATTATTCTGCAAAGCTACCACAATTTATTGTTATCGGCAAAAAAAATCGCCAATTATAGATTTTTTAGCTATTCAGTCGCGTAGCCATAAGGGCAATGGCGGCAATTTCTGCTTTTTTGGGCTTAGAATAGATAAGCTGCGGTTACAGTCCAGTAGCGGTTCTTGCCATCAATCTTGGCATTGTTCTGGGTAGCGCCAATCCACTTGAGAGTGTTGGTGAGACCGATACCGTAGCTTGCAGCCACCTGCACGTGGCTGAGCACCTCCACGCCGAAGCCGAAGTTCCATGCCACATCTACCGACTTATTCTCCCAAGCATCTGAAATCTCCTTCTTGCTGGCGAGGAAAGCGAAGCTGGGACCGGTGGTTACAAACGGCTTGAGCACAGCGCTAATCACCGGGATAGAAAGCTTATACTTGAGGTTGATGGGAATGTCGATGTAGTCGCGCTTAGGGTTAGGCACATCGTTGTCGTCGATGCTTGTCTCTCGATGCACATAGAGTACCGATGCATCTAAGCCCACACCAATCACGGGCACGGTGAAGTCAATCATCACACCGCCCACAAAGCCTGCACGGTTTTCCTTCGCGAAACTGTTCACCAGCTCCTCGGTGCTTGAGAACTTTAGATTATTGATAGCAGCACCGGCCTTGATACCAAACTTGAATTGAGCCTGAGCAGGTGCAGCAGCAACCATAGCGGCAACAGCCACCACAGCTACAGCAAAAAAGCGAGTAATCTTCTTCATATCACAATAAAATAAATAAGTTAGTAATAAAATAACCCTTGTCAAGAAGGGAAAGTTTCGTGAAACATGAGTTTCCCTAAACTCTTCACAGCGCAAAAGTAACGAAAAATTCCGAATATCCCACCAATTCCCCAAAAAAATCCCATCATTCACCCAACTCAAGCATTTCTGTACCGGGTGAGCATTTGGTGCAAAAGCACGGTTGCATAGGCTTATTTTATTCAGAAATTACGTTGTTACGGAATCTTAATTTTGTTGTAACGGCTTTGTTATTCCACGGCGGTAATTTTGCCCCCGGAAAAAAGATTGCCCGCAGATTCATTTTTGTTGTATCTCGATAATTTATCTTACAAAATATATATATAAACTAAAAAAGCTAATCAAGTATGAAAGGAATTAAGCATTTTGTGCTTGCCACAATCCTATCAGCATCAACAATTCTCAGTGCTCCTGCAGCCGAATTCATCAATGACGAAGGCTCCGGTTGCATCATCGGACGTGTGACCGACAAAGCACACAATTCCCTTCCGGGAGCTTCGGTTGCCATCGCTAATGGCACCGGCGTCACGAGCGACCTCAATGGTAATTTCCGCATTGCCAACCTGAAGCCCGGCACCTACACCGTGACTATTTCCTACGTGGGCTTCCAGCCTGTAACCCAGACCATCACCATTGGCTCAGGCGACGAGAAGCACGCCGACTTTGTGATGAACGAGGGCGTAAAGCTCGACGAAGTGACTGTTACCGGCGTTTTCTCCAACCAGCGTAAGGCTCTGCAAATGCAGAAGAGTGCAATGGGCGTCACTAATGTGGTTTCAGCCGACCAAGTGGGTAAATTCCCCGACTCGAATATCGGTGATGCACTGAAGCGTATCAACGGTATCAACGTGCAATACGACCAGGGCGAGGCTCGATTCGGACAGGTGAGAGGCACAAGCTCCGACCTCACTGCCGTGACTATCAACGGCAACCGACTCCCGTCGGCTGAGGGCGACACACGCAATGTACAGCTCGACCTTATCCCTGCCGACATGATTCAAACCATCGAAGTGAACAAGGTGGTGACTGCCGACATGGACGGTGACGCTATCGGTGGAGGCATCAACCTCGTCACAAAGAATCACCCATCGAACCGCGTTCTCAATTTCACTGCCTCATCGGGCTATTCGTGGATTAGCGAGAAACCGCACTGGAATGTAGCAGGAACTTGGGGCGACCGCTTCTTTGGCGACCGCTTGGGCATCATGGCAAGTGCCTCCTATCAGTATGCCCCCGGTGGCTCCGACAACACCGAGTTTGAATACGTAGAGAAGAAGGGCGAAATTCAGCTCAAAGAGGCTCAGGTGCGCCAATACTATGTGACTCGTGAGCGCCAGAGCTATTCACTCTCTCTCGACTATAAATTCAACGACTCCCACAAACTGTGGTTCAAGGGCATCTACAACCGTCGCAACGACTGGGAGAACCGCTACCGCATCAGCTACAAGAAGCTCAACTCCGACCCTGAGGACCAGAGCATCGTGATTCAATCGAAAGCCGGAGCTAACGACACCAAGTCGGCTCGCCTTGAGCGCCAGCAGACAATGGACTTCACCCTTGGCGGTGAGCACTTCGCCGGACCGCTTGCCATCGACTGGGCTTCGAGCTTCGCACGCGCATCGGAAGACCGCCCCAACGAGCGCTATCTTGGCGTGAAAATCAAGGGTAGCGACAGCTTCGACATCGGTGCCTCTATTGTCGATGCCGGTGGCCGTCAGCCTTATTCTACACTCTCAATTCCTTCGTTCTCCGAGGGTAAATGGAAAATCGACGAGTTCACCAACTCCGACCAATCCATCAAGGAAAATGAGTGGAAGGAGCGCATCAACTTCACCCTGCCCCTCGCAACCGGCGACTTCGGCAACACGCTAAAGTTCGGCTACAAGTACACACGCAAGGAGAAAAGCCGCAACACCGAATACTACGACTACTCCGACGCTGCCGACAAGTATATCCCTGAGTGGAAGACTACCACTTCACAGCAGATTCGCAGCGGCTTCATGCCCGGTTCGCAATATCCCATAGGCACCGATTTCACAACTAAGGAGTATCTTGGTGCAATCAATTTCGACAAAGCCGACGGCAGCGAGCTGCTCGTGGAGGAAGCCGGAAACTACAAGGCTACCGAGCAGATCCATGCAGCTTATCTGCGCCTCGACCAGAAGCTCGGCAACAAGCTCGATGCTACACTCGGACTGCGCATGGAGCACACTCGCCTGCTCACCAGCGGCGTAAACTACATGATGGACGCCGACGAGAATGAATCGCTCACTCCCACAGGCGACTTCCGCAACAATTACACTTCGCTCCTGCCTTCACTCCTACTCAAATACAAATTTGACAAGGACGGAAGTCTCCGCGCATCGGTCACCAAGACTCTTTCGCGCCCCAAATACTCGGCTATGATTGCCAACAAGAGTTTTAATCTTGCCGACCTTGAAGCCACAATCGGCGACCCCACTACCAAGCCTACCACTGCATGGAACATCGACCTCTCTGCCGACTACTACTTCAAGAGCATCGGCGTGGTAAGCCTCGGTCTCTTCTACAAGGATATCAAGAACGTGAATGTGGAAACGCTTGGATACTACACCGGCGCCGAACTCGGCATTGCCGGCAACGAGGAGCTGTTTGAGGTCACCCAGAACTTGAATGCCTATGATGCTCGCATCTTTGGCGTAGAGGCTGCCTACCAGCGCGATTTCAGCTTCATCACTCCCGACCTTAAATGCCTTGGATTCTATGGCAACTACACTTTCACCCGCTCCACCACCCGCAACTACAATCAGCGCCTCGGTATCACCGATGCCGACGACGTGAAGATGGCGGGCTCGCCTAAACACTCGGCTAATGCTTCGCTCTACTTCGAGAAATGGGGCATAAACCTCCGTCTGTCCTACAACTATACATCGAGCTTCATCGACCAGATGAACACCGGCAGCCGTCAGCTCGACCGATACTATGATGATGTGAACTACCTCGACATCAACGCCTCCTACTCATGGGGACGCAAAATACGCTACTCTATCTTCGCCGAAGCAAACAACTTGCTCAACCAGCCTCTGCGCTACTATCAGGGCGTGAAAGACCGCACCATGCAGGTGGAATACTATGGCGTGAAGCTCACTGCCGGTTTCAAGATAAATCTCTAATCACTAACGACTCTTACAATTATGAGAACGTATATCAAATCAATTTTCTTTGCGGCGATTGTCGCATTGCTCTCCTGCTCCGTGTCGGCACAGTCGGCTAAGGAGTGGAAGCAACTGGAAGGCGAAATAAGCTTCTTCATGGCTAACGACCTCGGTCGAAACGGATACTACGACCAGAAGCCAATAGCCGCCACCATGGGCGTGATGGCTGAAGCTATCGGACCGGAGTGCATCATCGCTGCCGGCGACGTGCACCACTTCAATGGCGTAGCTTCGACAGCCGACCCGCTTTGGACCACCAACTATGAGCTTATCTACTCTCACCCCGAACTGATGATCGACTGGCTGCCTATTCTCGGCAACCACGAGTATCGCGGCAACACAAGTGCCGTACTCGACTACTCGGGCGTAAGCCGCCGATGGGTGATGCCCTCGCGCTACTACAGCCGCTCTTTCAGCCACAAAGGCACATCGGTGAGAGTGGTATTCATCGACACCACACCTCTTATCTCGAAATATCGCACCGACAGCATCACCTACCCCGATGCCTGCCGTCAAGATGCCGAGAAGCAACTGCAGTGGATCGATTCAACCCTTACTGCCGCCACCGAGCAATGGGTAATTGTGGTGGGACATCACCCCATCTATGCCCAGACTCCGAAAGCCGACAGTGAGCGCACCGACTTGCAGCAGCGGTTACTCCCGATTCTGCATAAGCACCCGAATGTAGCTGTATATGCCTGCGGACACATTCACAATTTCCAGCATATCACTCACGAGGGCGACAACATCGACTATGTGGTAAATTCAGCCGGTTCCCTTGCCCGGAAAGTGCAGGCTACCGACGGCACACGGTTCTGCTCTCCGCTTCCCGGTTTCTCGGTGATAGCTGCCGACAAGACTACTCTCAAGTGGCACTTCATCGACAAAGACGGCAACGTAATCTACACTTTCACAAAGCGGAGATAACACATAGATTAAGTGAATACTTCGATAGTTATAATACTACCAAGAACCTTCCATTTCAAATACCAATCAACGCGATAATATATAGGTTAGTAGTTTTTATTCAAAGTTCACTGTTTTCTGATGGGGCATCACACACGATGCCCCTTTTTCATCTCCAAAACCGGAAAACCAGTCCCTCCAAAACCAGGAAAAATGTTGTTTTTCGCTCGCCTTGCACTATTTTTGGATAAAATCGGTGGCGGCTCGGATACACAAAATTAAAAACTGCCGTTTTTATTTTGTTTTTCGCTCGCCTTGCACTATTTTTGGATAAAATCGGCGGCGGCTCGGATACACAAAATTAAAAACTGACGTTTTTATTTTGTTTTTCGCTCGCCTTGCACTATTTTTGTAGCTAATTTTGGGGTTATGTCCCGAAATGGGAGGATTATGCTTTTTATTAACGCTTAACAAAGAGAAGTTTTTTAGGAAATGAGAAGATGGCGCATTGAAGACAGTGCGGAGCTTTACAACATCAGTGGTTGGGGCTTGAAGTATTTCTCTATTAACGAGAAAGGTCATGTGGCTGTTACGCCACGCGAGGATTGTGCTTCGGTTGATTTGAAAGAGGTGATGGATGAGTTGCAGGTGCGCGACCTCACGTCGCCTGTGCTGCTGCGTTTCCCCGATATTCTCGATAATCGCATTGAGAAGATTTCGCGCTGCTTTAAGCAGGCTGCCGAGGAGTATAACTACACGGGCGAGAATTTTGTGGTATATCCCATCAAGGTGAACCAGATGCGCCAGGTGGTTGAGGAGATTGTGGGGCATGGCAGCAAGTTTAACATCGGACTTGAAGCCGGCTCAAAGCCTGAGCTTCACGCGGTGCTTGCAATCAACATCGACGGTCCGTCGATTATCGTGTGCAACGGCTATAAAGACGAGAACTATGTGGAGCTTGCCCTGCTTGCGCAGAAGATGGGACGCCGCATCTACCTTGTGGTAGAAAAGCTCAATGAGCTGAAGCTGATTGCCGACATCGCCAAGCGCCTCAACATTCGCCCCAATGTGGGCATTCGCATCAAGCTATCAAGCTCGGGTAGCGGCAAGTGGGAGGAGTCGGGTGGCGACCAGAGCAAGTTTGGCCTCAATTCAAGCGAACTGCTCCAGGCTCTTGCTTTGCTCGATAAATACAAGATGCAGGACTGCCTCAAGCTCATTCACTTCCACATAGGTAGCCAGATTACCAAGATTCGCCGCATCAAGAATGCCCTCCGCGAAGCTACACAATTCTATGTGCAGCTCTCGAAGATGGGTTTCGACATCGACTTCATCGACATAGGCGGCGGACTCGGCGTAGATTACGACGGCACACGAAGCAGCGCCAGCGAGAGCAGTATGAACTACTCAATTCAGGAGTATGTGAACGACTCTGTGTCGCAGCTCGTCGATGTGTGCGAGAAGAACGGGCTGAAACAGCCTAACATAATCACCGAGTCGGGGCGTTCGCTCTCGGCTCATCACTCGGTGCTCATCTTTGAGGTGCTTGAAACCACAGCTCTTCCTGAGTGGGACGATAATACCGACACCATCAGCGACACCGACCACGAACTTGCCCGCGAACTCTACGACATCTGGGACAAAATCAACCAGCAGCGTCTCTTCGAGAGCTGGCACGATGCCCTGCAGATTCGCGAGGAGGCTCTCGACCTATTCAGCCTGGGGCTGCTCGACCTGCGCACACGCGCAATGATTGAGAAACTGTTCTGGTCGATAGCACGCGATGTGAGCGCAATCACAGGGGAGATGAAGCACGCTCCCGAGGAGTTCCGCAAGGTGAACCGCATGCTGCCCGAGAAATACTTCTGCAACTTCTCGCTGTTCCAGTCGCTGCCCGACTCATGGGCAATCGACCAGGTGTTCCCGATAATGCCTATCTGCCGCCTCGACGAGAAGCCCACCAAGATAGCTACCATTCAGGACATCACCTGCGACAGCGACGGCAAAATAAATAACTTCATCTCGCCCCACGGCGTGAGCAACGCCCTGCCGGTGCACTCGCTCAAGGGCAATGAGTCGTATTATCTGGGCGTATTCCTTGTGGGTGCATATCAGGAGATTCTCGGCGATATGCACAACCTCTTCGGCGACACCAATGCCGTGCACATCAGCGTGTATAAGGACCGCTACGAAATCGACCAGGTAATCGACGGAGAAACCGTTGCCGAAGTGCTCGACTACGTGCAGTATAGCCCCAAGAAACTCGTGCGCAATGTGGAAACGTGGGTAACTCACTCAATGAAGACCGGCAAGATTACGCCCGAGGAGGGACGCGAGTTCCTGAGCAACTACCGCTCAGGTCTCTATGGCTACACCTATCTCGAGAAAGACTAAAAACACGCTGTGGGCGACGCACACTGTAACCGTGAGTCGCCCACGCTTATTATTATAGCTAACGCCACGCCCCATGTGGCGAAACGAGAAAGATTGTGATGAGATATTTCATGCGATTGGCATATAATGGAGCCGGCTACCACGGGTGGCAAGTGCAGCCAAATGGCGTAACGGTGCAGGAGTGCGTGGAACGCGCCTTATCCACAGCTCTGCGCACCCCCATTGCCGTAACCGGGGCCGGGCGCACCGACGCCGGAGTGAATGCCGCAATGATGGTGGCTCACTTCGATGTGACTGAGCCGATTGCCGACACGCACCTGCTCATTCGCCGGCTCAACAGCATCGTGGGCCGCGACATCGCCATTTATTCAATCTACCGTGTTGCCGACGATGCCCACGCACGGTTTGATGCCACAAGCCGCACCTACAAATACTTCGTCACGCTCACAAAGTCGCCATTCGACTATGCCTTCACCTGGCATTGCCGCACTCCGCTCGACTTCGACCTTATGAATGAGGCTGCTGAGCGTA